>WNGQ01000149.1_pt1 | contig 79413 bp, 57 predicted proteins | sample 5407661 | NCBI WGS metagenome assembly WNGQ01 (sample SAMN13153382, study PRJNA577476) | soil metagenome | isolation source: 60 cm soil or saprolite under Garry oak tree replicate 2 | place: USA:California | collected 2016-06-15
CCCCTGCCATGTCCCCTCGCGGGGGCCATGCTGGCGTCGTCCTCTGCTGTGCCTACTTGTCGATGCGGGTACAGACGCCAGCTCCCACCGTGCGTCCCCCTTCCCGGATCGCAAAATGCACCCCTTCTTCCATCGCCACCGGCTGCAGCAACTCCACCGTCATCTCGATGTTGTCCCCCGGCATCACCATCTCCACTCCTTCGGGCAGCTTGATCGCTCCGGTCACATCGGTCGTCCTTACATAAAACTGCGGCCGGTACCCGTTGAAGAACGGCGTGTGCCGCCCCCCCTCTTCCTTGGACAACACGTACACCTGCGCCTGGAACACCTTGTGCGGCTTGATCGACCCCGGCTTGGCTAACACCTGCCCCCGCTCGATCTCCGCGCGCTCCACTCCTCGCAGCAGACACCCCACGTTGTCCCCCGCTAGCCCTTCGGGCAGCGTCTTCTGGAACATCTCCACTCCCGTCACCACCACGGTGCGCAACTCTTCCTTCATGCCCACGATCTGCACCGCCTCCCCTGTCTTGATCGTGCCTCGCTCGATGCGGCCCGTGGCTACGGTCCCGCGTCCCTTGATGCCAAAGACGTCTTCCACTGACATCAAGAACGGCTTGTCGGTGGCGCGCACCGGCGTGGGGATGTAGCTGTCGACCGCCTCCAGCAATTCCCAGATGCAGGCGGCCTCCCTATCTGTGCGCGAGAGGTCCCCCGGGCTCTCTAAGGCCCGCAGCGCTGAACCGCGGATCACCGGCACCGCGTCACCGGGAAACTGGTTCTTCGATAACAGTTCGCGCACTTCCAACTCCACCAACTCTAAGAGTTCTTCGTCGTCCAGCATGTCCACTTTGTTCAAAAACACCACCATGGCCGGCACTTCCACTTGCCGCGCCAGCAGGATGTGCTCGCGCGTCTGGGGCATGGGTCCATCGGGGGCGCTGACCACCAGGATGGCGCCATCCATCTGGGCGGCTCCGGTGATCATGTTCTTGATGTAGTCGGCATGGCCCGGGCAGTCCACGTGGGCGTAGTGCCGCTGCTGGGTCTCGTACTCCACGTGGGCGATGGCGATGGTGATGCCGCGCTCTTTCTCTTCGGGGGCTTTGTCGATTTGGTCAAAGGCGATGTACTTGTTGGCGGCGTTGGCACGCGCCAGCACTTTGGTGATGGCTGCCGTCAGCGTGGTTTTGCCATGGTCGATGTGCCCGATCGTGCCCACGTTCACATGCGGCTTGGTTCGCTCGAATACTTTCTTTGCCATATGTTTTTCATCCTCCAAGTAGTGCTCAGTGCAAACTAGCGTGCGTCAGGGACTGCACCTTTGCGGAAGCACTTGTTATTGCTTGTTTACCCGGTAGGCCTGTGCCCTGATTTCGGCTCCGAGTTTCCGATAGTGGATTACTCCTCTATCGACTTGATTTTGCGATAATCTCGTCAGCAATGCCTTTTGGTACAGGTTCGTAGTGCGAAAACTCCATAGAGTAGTTCGCACGGCCGCTGGTCATGGAACGGAGATCGTTCACGTAGCCGAACATTTCGGCGAGGGGAACATAGCCCTTCACCACTTGCATCGAGCCGCGAGTTTCCATACCCAGGATAGTTCCACGACGACGGTTGAGGTCACCGATTACATCGCCGTAGAAATCTTCAGTAGTGGTTACTTCTACCAGCATTACCGGCTCCAGCAGAACTGGTCCAGCCTTGCGGGCGGCCTCTTTAATTGCCAGTGAACCGGCCGTCTTAAACGCCATTTCGCTTGAGTCAACCTCGTGGTATGACCCATCGAACAGGGTGACCTTTATGTCAATCATTGGGTACCCGGCGCTGATACCATTGTCCAGCGCCTCTCTGATACCCATTTCTGTAGGCTTGATATATTCTTTGGGGATCACGCCCCCAACGATGGCATTGATAAATTCAAAGCCCTTGCCACGCCCGTTGGGAGCCACCTTAATCCACACATCACCATACTGCCCATGGCCGCCCGTCTGGCGCACATACTTGCCCTGAGCCTGGGTTTCACGGGTGATCGTCTCACGGTAGGCGACCTGGGGTCTTCCTACGTTAGCTTCTACTTTAAACTCGCGGAACAGGCGATCCTCAATTACCTCCAGGTGCAATTCGCCCATACCGCTGATGATCGTCTGCCCGGACTCCGGATCGGTACGCATCTGGAAGGTAGGATCTTCTTCCGCCAGCTTGGTCAATGCGATGGCCATCTTATCCTGGTCAGCACGCGTCCTCGGCTCGATAGCGATAGAGATGACTGGCTGCGGGAACGTGATGGATTCAAGGATAATGGGGTGCCGCGGGTCACAGAGCGTATCGCCAGTAAAGGTATTGCGCAGGCCGACGGCGGCACAAATGTCACCGGCTCGAATTTCGTCGATATCTTCACGATGGTTGGCATGCATGCGCAGCAGTCGCCCAATACGCTCTGTTTTGTCCTTCGTACTGTTCTCGATCGACGCACCTTTCGTCAGAGTGCCCGAGTAGACACGCAGATACGACAGGCGGCCAACGAAAGGATCGGAAACGATCTTGAAGACAAGCGCGCTGAAGGGGGCTGTATCACTTATTTCGCGAGTGACGATCTCATTTGTACGAGGATCGATGCCGGACGGGGGAGGAATGTCGAGCGGTGAAGGCAGGTACGCAATTACGGCATCCAACATTGCCTGCACGCCTTTATTCTTGAGAGCGGAGCCACAAAGTACCGGCACTAACGTGCCGGCAATCGTTGCTCTACGCAGGGCCGCGACAAGCTCTTCTTTGGTAATCTCCTCGCCTTCAAGGTATTTGAAGGTGAGCAATTCGTCGGTCTCAGCCACGCGCTCGATCAAAAACTCGCGGTGTTGCTGAAACTCGGCCTCCATATTCGTGGGAACCTGGGTATGGTCGGACTTTGTGCCCAGGTCATCGGTAAAAATGACTGCCTGTTGCTCAATAAGGTCAATGAAGCCCTTAAAACTACTTTCGCGCCCGACCGGAATCTGGATAGGCACAGGTACCGCACCCAAACGCTCCTGAATCATGGTTACCGTACGCCAGAAGTCGGCGCCAACGCGGTCCATCTTATTGACGAAACATATACGCGGGACATTATACTTGTTGGCCTGGCGCCATACTGTTTCGGACTGTGGCTCAACGCCAGCGACGGCATCAAAGACGACAACGCCGCCGTCCAGGACGCGCAGAGAGCGCTCAACCTCAGCAGTAAAGTCGACATGTCCAGGCGTATCGATGATGTTGATGCGATGATCGAGCCAAAAGCAGGTGGTAGCGGCAGACGTAATGGTAATGCCGCGCTCCTGCTCCTGGGGCATCCAGTCCATCGTCGCGGCCCCTTCATGCACCTCACCCATGCGGTGTATTTTTTTGGTGTAGAAGAGGATGCGCTCAGTCGTGGTTGTTTTGCCAGCGTCTATGTGAGCAATAATACCAATATTTCGGGTTTTTTCGAGTGGGTATTCTCTAGCCATAATAAATTGTTACCAGCGATAATGAGCGAAGGCTTTATTAGACTCCGCCATTTTGTGGGTCTCCTCGCGTTTCTTAATGGTCACGCCCTGACCGGCAGCGGCGTCCATCAGTTCGCTAGCCAGTTTTTCAGCCATTGACCTGCCGGTACGCTTGCGAGCGGAGCCGATGAGCCAGCGCATTGCCAGGGCGCCGCCCCGGTCTTTGCGAATTTCAATAGGTACCTGATAGGTCGAACCACCAACACGGCGTGGTTTTACTTCCAGTGTAGGCGTCGCATTCTTGAGCGCCTGCTCAAAGACATCGAGCGGCGGGCGCCTCTGTTTTGCTTCAATGAGATCAAAAGCATCATAGATGATGCGCTCAGCCAAACTACGTTTTCCATTTAACATTAACTTACTGGTGAAGCGGGCTACATTCCGGCTTCTGTACTTCGCATCCGGAACATCTGGCCGCCGCACAACTCTTCTGCGTCTTGGCAAGTCTGCCTCCTCGTTGACCGATTGAACGAAAGGTTCCACGATACATCGGGATACCTGCCTCCTAGGCAGGATGCCTACAGATTTGTGGACACCAGAAAAGGCGTCGCATGGACTGCAAAGGTGATCTGGCCTGTCGAGTATCCACAAGGGACATGTAACAAGGGATCGACCGTAACAATCTTCTACGGACGCCTACACGCGGACGCCTATCCACTTATCTATCCCATATACTGAGATAATGGAGGACATCCGACTCTAACCATGAAGGCAAGATAGCAGCCGTTTTTGCCCTATCTTCACGCTCTCGAGGTTACGTGTATGATGTACCGACCTACCTGTCTGTTTCTCTGTTCGTTTGTTGTGTATTTTCAATCTCAGATGAGAAGCCGCTTCATGGGCTACTCCACTAAGAACCCTACCTTATAGATAGTAGGAGACCGAATATATGCCAGGTGGTATCGGCTAGATGCGCGGCGGATATGCTGCCGCTACTTCTTACCACCCCTAGCCGGGGCAGCCTGTCCGGGTTTGGGGCGTTTGGTTCCATACCTGGAACGTCCCTGACGGCGTTTTGCAACGCCATCGCTGTCCAGTGTGCCACGGATGATATGGTAGCGAACGCTTGGCAAATCTTTCACGCGCCCACCACGAATAAGTACTACAGAGTGCTCCTGCAAGTTATGCCCTTCACCTGGAATGTAAGCGGTTACTTCCAACTGATTGGTCAAACGCACGCGAGCGATCTTGCGCATTGCCGAATTCGGCTTCTTAGGTGTCATTGTGCGCACCTGGGTGCAGACGCCACGCTTCTGGGGCGAACCACGCAGGCGCAAGGTCCGGTTCTTCAGCGCATTGTAAGAGTACAGCAGCGCCGGGGCCTTGACCTTTTTATTTTTTTGTCCACGTCCTTTGCGGATGAGCTGATTGATCGTTGGCAATTAACGATCCCCCTATCCTTTTGTCTTACCGTAAACCGTAACTATTCAGGTCTCCCTTCTCTTGTGCCGCCTCTGGCAGCAGATTATGAAGGGAGAAGGTGGGGACATCCCCGCCAGATCAGAAGGTGGCAGCCTCCTGCTGAGGCGGGGGTCAAACTCCCAATGAGGGCGCAGCATGCTGCGCCCTACACTTTATACATGCGGGAATCAATGGTATCACTCATCGTCCGAATTGTCAAGTACCATATCAAGAGTACCGACGCCTGTATTGGTACTTGCGACAGTTGCACCCACCATTGCGCCGACAGGCGTGGGAGCAAGCTGAGCGGCTGCCTGCTGCTGGCGAGCAATTTGCTCCCGGCGGCGCTTCACGAAGCCGGAGCCAGCTGGAATGAGTTTACCAATGATCACATTTTCCTTGAGACCTACCAGGTGATCGGTCTGAGCCTCAATCGCCGCCTCTGTCAGCACGCGCGTCGTTTCCTGGAAGGAAGCGGCGGCCAGGAAGCTATCGGTATTGAGGGACGCCTTAGTAACGCCCAGCAGCACGGTTTGTGCTGTTGCCGGCTCGCCACCTTCGGCCAGGACACGGGCATTGGTGTCTGCATAGACGAAACGATCGATCAGATCATTAGGTAACATCTCGGTATCACCCGGCTCATCAACCTTGACGCGCCGAAGCATCTGACGAATGATGACCTCGATGTGTTTATCATTGATGTACACGCCGGTATTCCGATATACCCTCTGGACCTCTTTGACAAGGTACATCTGGACAGTGTCACGACCCGAGATGCGCAGGACATCTTGAGGATCACGCTGACCCGAAGTGATCGGTGTAGCGGCCTGGATCTTCTGACCAGGGCTTACTACAATGTTGCGCGCGGCGGGAATGGAGTAGGAGCGTTCTTCGCGCTCCTCGAAGCGAATAGAGAGCAGGCCATCTGGACTGATGAGCGCTTCTCCTTCCGTGCGCGCCTGCACTGGAATAGGTTCGCGGCCATTCTCGGGGGGCATCAATGCGAGAACCTGATCTTTTTGAACTTTATCTCCGTTGCTGACCAGCAGTTCACTACCCGGGGGCAGTTGATACTCGTCAAAGAAGACATTGATCGAGACCACACGCACAGTGCGGGCGCCCGTGTTTTCATCTTTTACGATTTCCACTACGCCATCGATCTCACTGATTTCTGCCTTGTCCTTTGGCACACGCGCTTCGAACAGCTCTTCCACGCGAGGCAAACCCTGCGTGATGTCACCCTGCGCGCCCGCAATACCACCCGTGTGGAAGGTACGCATGGTCAACTGCGTGCCCGGTTCACCAATCGACTGAGCCGCGATGATGCCCACTGCGGTACCCAGTCGTACCATAGTATTGGCGGCCAGGTCTCGCCCGTAGCACTTGCGGCATACGCCACGGTGGGCAAGACAGCCTAGCACAGAGCGCACGCGCACAGCCTTGACTCCAGCATTGACAACCTGGTCAACCATATCGTCGGTCAGTTCTTCGCCACCCTCGATATGCTCGAAGCCAGGAATCGGCTCTACCAGCACGCGCCCAATCAGACGCTGGCGCATATCTGGCAGCATCATATCCCTGCTATCTTCTTCTGTAATCAGCATACCCTCGGTAGTACCACAATCCTCTTCTGTTACAATCACGTCTTGTGCCACGTCGATCAAGCGACGGGTCAGGTAGCCCGACTCAGCGGTACGCAAGGCAGTGTCGGCCAGGCCCTTACGGGCACCGTGGCTGCTGATGAAGTACTCCAGCACCGAGAGGCCTTCGCGGAAGTTACCCCGAATCGGGATATCAATGATCTTGCCTGAAGGGCTCGCCATCAAACCACGCATACCTGACAACTGGGTGATCTGCTGGAATTTGGCCTTCGTCGCACCAGATTTTGCGATGGTGTAGATCGATCCATACGGGTCAAGGGTCATCTCAACCATCCTGGTTATGTTGTCTCTGACCTCATTCCATATATCAATGGTCTGCTGATACTTTTCATGATCGGTGATCAGACCTTCGCGGTACTGTTCTTCCAGTTCAATGATCTTAGCATCAGCTCTTGCCAGTTCCTCCTGCTTGCCTGTTGGCACCTTTACATCGCTAATCGCGATAGTGACACCGCATTTAGTAGCATAGAAGAATCCCAGGCGCTTAATTTCATCGGCCAGTTCCACCGTCTTGGCGCGTCCATATTCTTTGAAGCAATCAGCGATTACCTGCTTGAGGTTCTCCTTCTTCATCGCGTAGTTCTTGAAGCGGAGTCGCTCTGGCAGGGCTTCATTGAAGATGATTCGCCCGACGGTCGTTTCCACCAGTTTTTTACCTGCTCGCATTATCGGCGGTGCTGGTGGTGGCGCGTCATACACCTCTACATCACCCAGGCGGACCTTAATGCGCGCCTGCAGGTCGGCTACGCCCTGTTCATAGGCCAGCATGGCCTCTGTCGGGTCAGTGAAGGTGCGTCCTTCGCCCTTCTTGTCAGGCCGGTCCTGGGTCAGGTAGAAGCAACCCAGCACCATCTCCTGGCTGGCGCCGATGGATGGCTCACCCTTGGCCGGATCGAGCAGGTTGCGTGTTGACATCATGAACTGCCGTGCTTCATCCTGCGCCTTGTCCGACAGGGGGACATGGACGGCCATCTGGTCGCCATCGAAGTCGGCGTTGAAAGCCGAGCACACCAGCGGGTGCAGTTGAATGGCGCTGCCTTCGACCAGTACAGCTTCGAAGGCCTGAATACCCAGGCGGTGGAGAGTTGGCGCGCGGTTGAGCAAGACCGGGTGGTCTTTGATCACCTCTTCGAGCACATCCCACACCTCGGGCTTCACGCGTTCTACGAAGCGTTTTGCGCTCTTGATGTTGTGAGCGAAGTTCTGCTCCACGAGTTTACGCATCACAAAGGGTTTGAACAGTTCCAGCGCCATGCGCTTTGGTAAACCGCACTGGTGCAGCTTCAAGTCTGGGCCTACCACGATTACGGAACGGCCAGAATAGTCCACGCGCTTGCCGAGGAGGTTCTGGCGGAAGCGTCCCTGCTTGCCTTTGAGCATGTCTGAGAGGCTCTTCAACTTGTGGTTACCCGAACCAGCCACGGCACGACCCCGCCGGCCGTTGTCAATCAATGCGTCACAGGCCTCCTGCAGCATACGCTTTTCGTTACGAATAATAATCTCTGGCGCTCCTAACTCCAGTAAGCGCTTGAGGCGGTTATTGCGGTTGATCACCCTGCGATAGAGATCATTCAAATCCGAGGTTGCGAAGCGACCTCCATCTAATTGCACCATTGGACGTAGGTCGGGAGGCAACACAGGCAAGACTGTGAGAATCATCCACTCGGGCGAGGTGTTTGATTTACGGAAAGCCTCAACCACCTTCAGGCGTTTTGTGGCCTTCTTGCGGCGCTGGCCGACTGTTGAACTGATTTCGTGGCGCAGGTCTGCGGACAATTTGTCCAGGTCCAGGTCAGCAATCAACTCACGTACTGCCTCGGCGCCCATTCCCGCGCGGAATACGGAACCAAAAGCGTCTTTCAGCTCGCGGTAACGGTTCTCCTGCAGCAGGTCCATCTTCTTCAACCCCTCCAGGTCACGCCTGTGTTGCTCCAGGCGCTGGCGCTCGGTTACACGGCTCTGTTCTAGCTGTGTCTGTACCTGGCCAATCTGTCCCTCGTAGTTGACACGCAACTTTTCTGCTTCGTGTTCGCTTTGCTGCTCTGCTGCTTCAATATCGCGCCGTGCATTTTCGGCGATATCGTTGCGGCAGGTCTCGCTGACGCGTTCCAGCAGTTCTATTTGCCTGGGCGTCACCGTATCGCCCTGCTTGACAAGCAACTGGCCGGTTGGCTCAAAGACCACGTCGTCTTCTGCCTCCTGGCCCACCAGCTTACGCAAGCTATCCAGAGTCGCGCTCTCTGCGTGCCGTGCGGCTTCGAGGTCGCGCTCGCGCTGGGCTTCCAGTTCTGCGCGGTCAAGCGCGCTGCGGCTGCGTGCATCTTGCATTTCGCTGTCGCGCTTGTCTCTCAGGCTATCGACTCGTTCGACAGCTTGCCCATCCAGGTTTTGTTCCAGTTGAACAAGCTCTTCATCAAGCCTCATCAGCTCACGATGGCGTATCTCTTCGTCGACATGCGTGATTACATATAACGCAAAGTAGAGGATACGCTCCAGATTGCGCGGCGACAGGTCGAGCAGCAAGCCAATGCGACTAGGTGTACCTTTAAAGTACCAGATGTGGCTGACGGGTGATGCCAGCTCTATGTGTCCCATGCGCTCGCGCCGGACCTTTGAGCGGGCCACCTCCACACCGCACTTGTCGCATACGATGCCCTTAAAGCGCACGCGCTTATATTTTCCGCAGTAGCACTCCCAGTCCTTCATCGGTCCGAAGATGCGCTCACAGAATAACCCGTCTTTCTCTGGCTTTAATGTACGGTAATTGATCGTCTCCGGTTTCGTCACCTCACCATAGCTCCAGCCGCGAATCTGCTCTGGGCTGGCGAGGCTGATACGGATGGCGTTGAAATCATTGACTTCGAGCATTATTGATCTCCTTCGAAACCGGATAGATTAATGCCCAACTCCGGCATTACATCGTTAGATGTATCTTCAACGAACTGAATCTTCTGTTCATCCTCGTTGAGGACTTCCACATTAATGCCCAGGCTCTGCAGCTCCTTCACCAATACTTTGAAAGACTCAGGTACGCCAGGCTCCATAATGTTCTCACCCTTCACAATCGCCTCGTAGGTTTTCACGCGGCCCACTACGTCATCTGATTTGACCGTTAAGATCTCTTGCAGGATATTGGCCGCGCCGTAGGCTTCAAGCGCCCACACTTCCATTTCGCCGAAGCGCTGTCCGCCAAATTGCGCCTTGCCGCCCAACGGCTGCTGCGTAATCAGGCTATATGGGCCGGTTGAGCGAGCATGCACCTTGTCTTCCACCAGGTGAGCGAGCTTGAGCATATAGGTATAACCGACGGTGATGGGCTGGTCAAACGGCTCACCTGTGCGGCCATCGAAGAGCTGTACTTTGCCGGTGTCCGGCAGGCCAGCGCGGCGCAGTAGCTCCTCAATATCTTCCTCGGTGGCTCCATCGAAGACCGGGGTGGCAATTTTGAAGCCTAATGCTTCGGCAGCCCAACCCAGGTGAGTCTCCATAATCTGTCCGATATTCATGCGGTGCGGCACACCCAATGGATTGAGAATGATGTCCACCGATGTACCATCAGGCAGGAATGGCATATCCTCAATCGGCAGCACGCGCGAGATGACTCCTTTGTTCCCGTGACGTCCCGCCATTTTGTCGCCAGCCCCTATTTTACGCTTCTGTGCAATACTGACGCGTACTAATTGATTGACACCTGGCGGCAGTTCATCACCGGCCTCGCGTGAGAAGACTTTCACCTCGACCACCTTGCCGCGCTCACCGTGTGGCACGCGCAAGGATGTATCCTTCACCTCGCGCGCCTTCTCGCCAAAGATGGCGCGCAGCAGTTTTTCTTCAGCTGTCAGTTCTGTCTCGCCCTTAGGAGTAATTTTACCGACCAGGATATCCTGGGGTCCCACTTCGGCGCCCACATAGATGATGCCGCGCTCATCAAGATTGCGCAGGCCTTCTTCACCGACATTGGGAATGTCCCGTGTAATCTCCTCGGGTCCGAGCTTCGTGTCGCGGGCATCAATCTCATATTTCTCAATGTGGATTGACGTGAACAGGTCTTCGCGTACAATGCGCTCACTGATCAAGATGGCATCCTCGTAGTTGCCACCTTCCCAGCTCATGAAAGCTACCAGAATATTCTGGCCAAGCGCCAGCTCCCCATTTTCCGTGGATGAGCCGTCAGCGATGACCTGTCCGGCCATTACTCGATCGCCTTTATGCACAAGCGGCCGCTGGTTAATGCACGTTCCAGCATTGGAGCGCACGAACTTGCGCAGGCGATATGTATACAACTCACCAGCGTTGTTTATGATCTCGATCTGCCGGGCGGTAGCGCTCACTACCTCACCATCGACCTGGCTGACCGCTACCTGGCCTGAGTCAATTGCCACCTGGTGCTCAATGCCTGTGCCACAGATCGGCGACTGCGGACGCAGCAATGGTACTGCCTGGCGCTGCATATTAGCTCCCATCAGTGCGCGGTTCACGTCATCGTGTTCCAGGAAGGGGATCAGCGCCGTCGCCACGCTCACTGTCTGGCGCGGGGATACGTCCATATAATCCATGACATCCGCGCTCTCCATCACGAAATCGCCCTGGTAGCGCGCGAGTACGCGCTCTTCAGAGAATTCGCTGTTTCCTGTTAGCTTTGCGTTCGCCTGTGCGATATAGAAATTTTCCTCATCATCGGCGGTGCGATAGTCTACTTCATCGGTTACAAAAGGCTTGATGTGGACTTCTGCACTGCCTAATGCCTTGGATAAGCGCGTGAAGAGAGCTTCATTGACGCGCACCCTGGCCCGCGCCGGAATAATCACTGCGCCTTTCGCATCCTTGACTTCTTCACGCTCCCGTCCGATCACGCCACGGAATTCGCGGCCTACTAAACGCGGGTCATTGGCAGGCAACTTTCTATAGACTTTGCGATAGGGAGTCTCCACGAAGCCATATGGATTGATCTGACCATATGTTGCCAGGTTACCGATCAAGCCAATGTTGGGACCTTCAGGGGTCTCAATTGGGCAAATGCGGCCATAGTGCGAACGGTGCACGTCGCGCACCTCGAAGCCCGCTCGTTCACGCGATAGTCCACCAGGTCCCAGGGCCGAGAGACGACGCTTATGCCCGATCTCAGCCAGGGCATTTGTCTGATCCATGAACTGCGATAGCTGGCTGCCGCCGAAAAATTCCTTCATGGCTGCTACGACAGGGCGTATATTAATGAGCGCGTTGGGCGTCGCCTGTCCAGGCTCCTGAATACTCATGCGCTCTTTCACCACACGCTCCATACGCAGCAGGCCAACGCGGAATTGCGTCTGGATCAACTCACCCACACAGCGCACGCGCCGGTTGCCCAGGTGGTCAATATCGTCTTTGCGCCCATGCCCGTTGTTCAACTGCACCAGGCGGCGGATAATCTGCACCAGATCATTCAGTGTCAGGGTGCGATGGGTTTGAGGGACCGAGAGATCCAGTTTTCGATTCAGTTTATAGCGCCCGACACTACCCAGGTCATAACGCCGGGGATTGAAGAACAGGCTTTTGACCAGCGAACGGGCATTATCAATAGTTGCCGGGTCGCCGGGCCGCATTTTCTTATAGAGTTCGAGCAAAGCCTCCTCTTCACGCTTCACCGGGTCGCGGTCAAGAGTTGCCTGGATGTAGTGAATATTTGGATCCTCATCGACCTCGCGGAATGCGTCCAGGATGCCCTGGTCGGTCGAGAGATCGAATGAAGGGGAATAAGGTTGATCCTTCGCCAAGCTTGCAAGAGCACGCAGTAGCGTAGTCACCGGCAGTTTGCGTTTGCGATCGATTTTGACGGTTAAAAGGTTCTTATTGCTCGTCTCAAACTCCAACCAGGCGCCTCTAGCAGGGATGAGCTTGGCAGCGAACAAGCGCCGGCCTGTTGTTGCATCTTCATCGGCGGTGAAGTAGACGCCGGGTGAACGTACTAACTGGCTGACGACCACGCGCTCCGCGCCGTTAATAATAAAGGTACCCTCTTTGGTCATCAGCGGGAAATCACCCATGAAAATTTCTTTCTCGATGATCTCGCCAGTCTCTTTATTTGTCAGCCGTGCATTGACATGCAGCGGGGCTGCATAGGTTGCATCGCGGTCCCGGCACTCATCTTCGCTGTACTTTGGCTTGCCAAAGGGTTCTGGCGGGACAATGAATTCAAGACTCAGGTTTTTACCGGTGAAGTCCTCGATGGGAGAGATTTCTGCAAAAAGTTCCCGCAGCCCTTCTTGTTTGAACCATTCAAACGAGTCAAGCTGAATCTGGATTAGACCGGGCATCGGCCGTATGTCGGGGATACGCGCAAACGAGACACGTTCGGGGGACATAATAGCCTTTGTGCTTACTGCCATGTGTAGTGTTCTCCTCTCACTGCAGGATGGGAGCTTACCAGGATGCTGCCAGCAGGGGGCGCATTCGGCGAGGCTGCTCACATTCACAGAGGAAACCAGAGAGATACGTCTGGTCGCATCTCTCTTAAAAAACGGAACAAACGATTATTGCCACCTTTTTGGGCTAGAGACTCTCTAAGGGTTTGTGATGAGAAACGTTCTGCGACAAGAAAAGTAACCGCTTATTGCTTTCACAAGCGGTTACTCCTATTAAATCTCCATGCTCTCAAATCAGCCTGGGTAAAGTATTGCTCTTTGTCCAAGGTTGAGCCGTATGTAAATTGTTTTTGAGTCATCCACATACCACACATCTGCATATTCCCATCGAACCCTGCGAGACGAGTGTCTTCTCAAAGAAAAAGGAGACGCCAAAGCACGCTACACCCTTTTCCCTGCCCTTTAGCAATACGTTCTGAACATATACTACCTAGTTTCGTTATTCTAAAAGCAGCGTATGACCTTTCATGTCCTTGAATGGGACTTGATCAGTGTGGCAGGTTAAGACTACCTCGTGAACGTATCACGTGCCCTGCAAATGGGATGCGTTTTACGCGGGCTGGGGAATGATGTATCGTCAAGTGTATCGCTTATTCTGTCTGTACCTGTTAGATATGTTACGAGTTATGTATTGCACTATTACCAATGGTTTACATACTCCGACAGGTGTAGTATACAACTTCAACTGGGAGATGTCAATAGTTTTTTCTGTTTCTTTCAAAGCTGTCTCGATTTCTTCATCCAGGCCGGGATTCCATAACCCCTGTGTATCGATCCAACGTTTACGCAGGAGATGGAGCAAATGGCGCTGGTCGTCTGACTCGAATAGGTCCAGGCTGATCATCGACTCGGGTTTGTCAGGGGCGATAATAACAAGTTCAAAGCCATCAACGGTAAGGGTTGTCTGGCCCGCGAGCTGATATGTCTGCAATGAGCCAATTGCACGGCAGAAGGAGAGACAGCCGATGCAGCCGATCACACAAACTGTAGTGGCACCTATAGTAACTGCTAAACCTGCTATACTCAGAACAATGGCTGCTGCCGTACCCAGAATAACGAGGGCGGGGTGAGGCAGGTGTAATGTCCAGCCGATCAGCATGGTGGGAACGAGCCCAATTAATGCAGCAAGGAAACAGGCAAGAGCCGTACATACTATGCGGAAGATATTTACCAGGTTTTCATGCGAGAGGTCGCGGATGCTTAAGGTAGTACTGGCCACCAGTGTTAACATGCTGCGACGATATCCGATATGCAGCACTGCCAGGAAGCGCGCCACCAGTACACATCCGCCGGATGAAACGAAGGTGACGCAGCAGCACAGGGCCAGCAGCGCATCTTGCCACTTTAAATAGGGGGTAAAGGTGTGTGAATACGCCGGCAAGATCCATGCACCCAGCAGCGCGGACACGAAGGCACAGATCAGAAATCCATTGAAAAGAAGCCAGCCAAGTGCACCGGTTCGCGTGTATGATTCACGGTTGAGACGAAATAGATAAGTATCTATCGCGGTCTGTATCACTATCCTTAATGTACGGCGCAGAAGTTTCTACATTACATTAATAGCAAGGCAGAAAGCGCCGCCCCCTTTCGCATTCTTGACTAGCTGAAAGGCCAGGGGAATTTGCCGTTCCCCATAACATATCTATTAGACGAATTACCCCCTACAAGAAGTTACAGAGATGCTATTTATCTCTCAGTTCTCATCGAGGAAGGTGATAACTTTGAGGGTGTATCTCCTGGTTCCTGAGATCATCGAAGAGGATGGTCTGGAGATAACGTTCGGCAGCGCTGCAAAAGATGGTAACGATCACTTTCCCCTGGTTTTGTTCCTTACGCGCTTCCTGGAGCGCAGCCCAGGCCACGGCGCCGCTGCTGATGCCTACTGATAGTCCTTCTTTGGCCATGAGGCGGATGGCAGTGTCTACAGCATCATGATCAGTTACTGAAATGACGCGGTCGATCAAATCTACCCTAAGTGTGTCAGGCAAAAAACCTGCGCCCAATCCTTCAATACGATGTGGGCCAGGTCGACCGCCGGATAAAACTGCACAAGAGGCCGGTTCAACGGCAACGACTTCGATAGAGGGTTTACGCGCTCGCAGGCCTTCCGCAACGCCCGTCAAGGTGCCACCAGTTCCGACACCAATTACAACTACGTCCACTGCGCCACCGGTATCTTCCCAGATTTCCACGGCGGTACCTTCACGATGAGCGCGCGGGTTGGCCTGATTATAGAATTGCTGTGGGAACCAGGCATTGGGAAGAGTGGTACGGAGTTCGATTACTTTGTTGATGGCTCCGCGCATGCCCTGGCTGCCAGGGGTGAGGGTGACCTCTGCGCCGAAGCGCCGTAAGAGGAGACGGCGCTCTATGTTGATGGTATCGGGCATGGTCAGGATGCAGCGATATCCACGTGTGGCAGCGACCCAGGCCAGGGAAATACCCATATTGCCACTGGTGGGTTCGGTGATGACCCCGCCGGAGCGCAAGAGTCCTTGAGCCTCGGCGTCACGGATCATTTGCAAGGCAACGCGATCCTTGCTACTCCCTCCGGGGCTAAACATCTCCAGCTTGGCCAGGATAGTGGCACGGGTATCTGATGTTACACGTTTTAACTCTAGCAGGGGTGTACGACCGACCAGGTCTGTCACATCCATTGCCCAGGGGGCCATATGTTCATCAGCCTTCCTCATCCTCTGGTAACAAGGCCTGGATCATAACAAGGAGTTCCTTGGTGTTGAATGGTTTGCGTAGAAGGAGCCCGGTTTGCAGGCCCATACGATGGAGTTCCCAATCATGGCTGCCGGTGATGACAATGATGGGTGTATTTTTCGTATTGCTGTGTCCACGAAGCATTTTGTAGAGGGACGCGCCGTCCAGGTTCGGAAGGCCCACATCCAGTAGGATCAGGCGGGCTCCTAAATTGGGTAGATGAGCTATTGCATCTTGTCCATCAGAGAAGATGCGTAGACACCAGCGGCCATCTTCTTGCAGGATATCCCGAAATAAGTCTGCGATGTTTGGATCATCTTCTACTAAAGCGATCAATTTCTCGTTTGGATATGTTTTTCGTTGATCAAAGACCACTTGCTACCACCCTATCTAATGATTTACTTACCTCCTCTCGTCTCCTACCTCTCAGCATCCAGTTCATAACTCGATTCACCTATTGGGGAAAAAGGCAAAGGCGGGACACCCGCGCCCGGCAGGAGCTGCGCCCCTGCACCCCTTCTTCCTCTTCGTTCACCTGTTGAGGAAAAGGCAAAGGCGGGACACCCGCGCCCGGCAGGAGCTGCGCCCCTGCACCCCTTCTTCCTCTTCGTTCACCTGTTGGGGAAAAAGGGGAGGGCAGGGGCTGCGCCCCTGTCCCCTCATTCTCCCTCCTCAGAATGGTTTATTAAATATAATACATAGTTTCCATACTGCCGGTGCGATGACGTTGTGCCAGTTCTTCAATTGTAGTGGTACTGAGCACCTGTTGAGTCATCTCGTCGATTTTCTGCCAGACTTCGCGCAAGGCACACCCTGGCGAGAGCTTACAGAAATCGGGATTGGGTAGGCATTCCATAGGTGGCACATAACCCTCCAGCGCCTGCATTACCTGGGCCATAGTGATCTGAGCGGGCGGCTTGGCGAGCATATGCCCACCCTTGGGGCCACGTATGCTTTTCACGAGACCTTCTTTACGCAAAGCCATGAGGATCTGATCAAGATATTGCTCAGGAATGTACTGCCGGCTTGCGATGTCTGCACTTTCAATTGGTCCCTGCCCATAGTATGCTGCCATATCGAGCATAGCTCTCAGGCCATAATCGCCCTTCATTGTCAGTTTCATAGCCAGGGTACCTCTCCAGGGCTTGCGATGGACGGAACTACATATATCCATCCAGTGGTAGGATATATCAGTTGCGAATAGCTGTCAATGGGGAATTTTCTGAATCCTTACTGCCCAGAAACAACGTTATATAGTTATAATAGAGTAAGCAGATAACTTTGAGGATAGTTATGCCGGATTTCCAAAGGGTAGCAGAACTGAGCGACATACCAGAAGCGGGCGATCTCATGTTTGTAGAAGTCGATGGCGAGCCTGTGTGCCTGGCAAATGCAAGTGGTGATATCTGCGCTTTTACAGATTCCTGCACACATATTGGCGGTCCACTCAGCGAGGGCGAGCTTGATGGTGATATAATCACCTGTCCCTTACACGGAGCACAATTCAATGTACATACAGGCAAGGTAGTACGTGGCCCTGCACGCCAGGATATTGAAACCTATATAGTGAAGATAGAGGGCAACGATATTCTGCTCAGCCTGCCAGATTGAAACTTGATATTTGTTCAAGCAGCCTCTACAATGGGCAAGTGAAAAGTACGTTACTACAAGAGGAGTAAAGCGTATGGAAGGTAGATCACACCTGCTGGTCGGGCTGACGGCAGGGGTTGTCCTGGATAGTTTTGTACACCTGACGGGCGATCCATTGACGATGGCGAAGACTGTCACCCTGGCAGTTCTGGTGAAGAAGGCAATATATTATTTGATGGTAGGTTTTGGCGCACTACTACCCGATATTGATAATGCGCGCAGTACTTTGGGCAACAAACTTGGCTGGGTCAGTAAGGAGATCCAGCACATTGCCGGCCACCGCACGCTTTTTCACAGCATTTTAGGACTAGTGCTGGGCTCACTGCTAGCGATTGGCCTGCAACAAGTGGTCATCTATCTCCTGGCCTCACGAGGCTTTGTTACCCCGGCTCTCTATATACGCGCATCATACCTGGTCTTTTTTGCCGTCCTGTTTGGCTGCATTATGCATATCGCTGCCGACGCGCTGACCGAAGGCGGGGTACCGCTGTTGTGGCCGAATCATAAACGTTTCGGTTTCCCACCGAATCCTAACTGGCGTTTTCGTACAGGAACCTGGCCAGAGTTTGCAATCGTCTGGGGATTTATGATCCTGGTCGGTGTGGGCATCTGGCAGACATATATTGTAATTTGACACAGCTATGGAATTACCTGAGGCTCGGATAAAACAACAGCAGATAAGAACTTTGTTACCGCCAGAGGTGGAGCAGCTCCCAGAGACTGCTGAGAATGACGTGAAGCTTCAGCGCCGACTCTCTCTAACGGTGGGGAAGGAGCTTTTCTCTGCGCTGAGGCGATTTGATACTCGCACGCAGCTATGGATAGCCTGGATGCTGCTGATTTTGTTTATGCTCGTGTATACCCTGGAGATGAGCTACCAAGCAGTACTCCGCTACGAGACATTCAAGGCGACGGCGTTCGATCTTGGCAATATGGACCAGGTCCTCTGGAATACGATCCACGGCCGGTTGTTTCAATTTACCAATCAAGCAATTGATTGGTATGGACCTCCAACGCGACTGGCCGTTCATTTTGAGCCGATCATCTTGCCGCTTTCCCTTCTTTATGCCTTTGGAGCAGACCCGAGGATTCTACTGGTGTTCCAGACGATAACACTGGCATTGGGGGCAGTACCGGTCTTCCTCCTCACACGCAAGTATCTTCCCGAGTGGCCTTTGCTAGCCACCATTATGGCGCTGGCCTATCTACTTGCTCCTGCACTACTGGGGCTGAATATCTTCGATTTCCATCCACTTAGCCTGGCGACGCCCCTGTTGCTCTATGCGATACTTGCTCTCACATACAAGCGCTATGGATGGTTCCTGGTCGCCTGTATTCTCGCCGCTGCCTGCAAAGAGGATGTGCCGCTTGATATCGCCATGTTAGGCATACTGGTTATCTGGCGATACAAGTCGCCCCGTTTAGGGATCACATTGATTATTGGTGGATTACTCTGGAGTTTTCTGGCCTTTTTCGTAATTATTCCGCACTTTTTTCCTGGAGCGCAGCACAACAATTTCATATACCGCTACGACTCGCTGGGAAGTTCCCCTGGAGAACTGATTCTGAATCTGCTATTCCACCCGTGGCTGTTGTTCACAACATTTGTCACGTCTGGCCGCATTTTCTATCTTGCCAGTCTCCTGCGCAGCACCGGTTTTCTTGCTCTGCTGGCCCCCGAGTGGTTGCTGGCAGCATTGCCAAGCCTGGCCGAAAATATGCTCAGTTCAGATCCAATAGTCTACAGTGGGGTGTACCATTACAACGCTCCGATCATCCCATTCGTCATGATTGCGGCGATTCATGGCATGCGGCGCTTCACTGTATGCTGGCGAGCATGGCGTGGGGAGACGGTAGTTGAGAACGAGGATAGTTCCACCGGGCAATCTGCGCTATATAGACGCCTGCCGGAACTGATCAAAAGAGCGCTCGGCCGCTTCAGAGGCTGGGGAGACCTGCAATGGCATCGTTTCAGTGAGCGCATAATTCCCCTTGCCAGGGGGATCCCAATGCAGAGCTTGCAAGGGCTTGCCTGCGCCTGGATTATCTGTATGCTCGGATTGAATTTTGTGGTTGCTTTACCCGCGTTGAATGTTTTTTGGGCTGATCACGACCCAGGAAGCCGCGAGCTACATATTCAACAATTACTGGATTTGATTCCACCGGATGCTTCTGTCTCTGCAGGAGACAACCTTAATCCACATCTGAGTGAACGACAACACCTGGCAGTATTTCCCTCTCCTCTCAATACCAGCGTCCAGTATATCATTGTCGATCTCAATACTGTTTTTCCTGAGGTCAGAACTGAAACAGCGAGCGAACTCGATCAACTCGTAGCTTCAGGGCAATTCCGCGTATTGGCGCGAGCAGAAGGGGTTGTTTTGCTCGTGCGACGTAGCACATAAGCGGCAAATCATGTTATAATCGAAAGAAGCCAGTAAGCTCGAGAGCAGCACGGATACAGAGGAGGATAGCATGCACAACAACCCTTATCCAGAAGAACCAATTAACGCTCAAATGACTGAAGCTATACCGCCAATGGAAGGGCTACAGCCAAAGCCTGCTCCACACACAGCACCTGTCAGTGAGGTGACCGGAGATGAAGAACTAGAGAGTATAGAGACGCGACAAGGGGAAACGCGCACAGCCATTTTTGCGATTGCCAAGCTCAATGACTTTCTATTGTGGCTGGCCGTAGTATTGGAAATCACGCTACTGTTGCGCTTCTTTTTGAAGCTGATTGGAGCAAACCAGAGCAACGTGTTTGCAGGCTTTCTCTACGCTTTCACGGATATCATTCTCCATCCTTTCAGTGGCATTGTGGGGACGCTATTCACCTTCGAGTGGTCAACCTTGATCGGCATGCTGGTTTATGGGCTGGTGTTCTATGCAGTGAGGCGTTTTTTACGCATCCTGATCACGAGCCCAAGGACCGAGGAGTAAAACACTGTGCCACAAAAAGATAAGATACCTGCAGATGATGGACAAACGGGAGCACGACGAGCAAGTGATCATGCCTCTGATGCATTCAACGGCCTGCAGAAAACAGACGACTTGCTCAGTGAAAGCGATATGGTCACTCCTGGGCGACTTGCTTCCACCCAGTCTCCACCACTAAGGCAGTTTGCGCATCAAGAAGATGTCACCTTTGAGCACGGTGAGGGACGTCATGAAGCAGGCAAGCGTGATGTTGAACTCTACATCAGGACATACAATACATTGCTGCGCAGCTCGGGCGAGATCAGTTTGAAGGCGCTGGTACAGGCTCATTACAATATTGATTCGAGCCTGCATCCTGAGGCGCGTTCACCTTATCCAGATATGTCCGCTTTCATCTATAGTGTGCTGCGTTTGCCAGCTTCGATCATTCACTGCGACCTGGTGCTGCTGGGCCAATCGGAGGAAGTGTTTTTGCAGCAAGGGTTTCATGTCGATACCTGGGAAGGGGTGACAGCATCAGCTCGGCGGCGCAAGTGGTTTTATGACGGCAAGGGAACGTTAGCGGTGTACGTTGCCAGCGTGAGCGATACCGATGACATCGTGCCTATCCTGGTCGCATTCCAGATCGAATGGAACAAGATGCACTACCTGCTGAATGCAGACCCTACGACGATGCAGTTATTAGAGACGCGCATGGATAGATCTTCACCTGTTTTTGCCGAAATTACCAAGGTGCTGCGCGAACGCCTACATATATTGCCGGACGACTGGCGGCGCCTGGAGGTGATCTGGGCAGACCGCCTCTGGGCGAACCTGCTGGTCATTGGCAAACAACGCAAGAGCTTCGGGCTACGCATGCTGGGTGGTTCGCATGTAGGCTATGTACGCGCTACACGACAGTGGTGGACACCGGTAGAGAAGTTGCTGGATACGCTTGGTCTAGAGGAGCGGCCAGTCTACTTCGTCTCCAGCAACACGCATAGCCTGGTCAATCTCATGTCGGGCTGCCTGCTTACGCGCGAGGCAGAGTTGACAAAATTTGCACTGAGTGGTGAAGATCCTTACCTGGCCGAGGAATGCCGCAAATTGCAGGAGGGGATAGTACCTGGCAACTGGCAAAACTTCCTCTACTTTACAGCGCGCGAGTGGATACGAACAGAGGCAGGGCGAGAGTTTGCGCGCAACCGGGTTCGCGACGAGCAGGAGCGCGGCATCTGGCACGTGGGGGCACGCCACGGATTGGAGATCGATGCCCAGATATTCGAGCTTGCCAAGCTGCATCCCATGGAGATCGATCCGCGCTGCCGCATGCCAGGGATGGATATGCTGGCGAAAAGCCAGGCCATAGTTCTCAATATCGACTACCCCCTGGGCATGGCAGCCTATCGCATGCTGCGCGAGATTATGGAGAATCTGACACACGTGCGCGGCATCTACGTCCTGGGCAAGGCAGCTACCCTCAACGGCAGCATAGGCGATGTAATGATTTCCAATGTTGTCCTTGATGAACACAGCCAGAACACCTACTGGTTGGATAACGCCCTTACTGCTCAGGATGTGCAACCCTACTTGATCTATGGCTCCGTACTAGATAACCAGAAGGCAGTATCTGCCAAGGGAACATATTTGCAAAATCGCCAGTACCTGGATTTCTACTATAACGCTAACTATACTGTGGTTGAGATGGAAAGTGGACCTTACCTGAACGCGGTGTACGAAGATCAGTACCTGACGCGGTACCCGATGGGGGAGAATATCAACTTTGCTCGCCTGCCTTATGAGCTGGGTATTCTGCACTACGCTTCTGATACGCCGTACACACGCGGCAAGAACCTGGGTGCAGGCAGCCTCTCCTACCTTGGCATGGATTCTACATACGCCAGCGCGGTTGCAATCTTGCGCCGCATTTTTGAGCAGGAGATAGCTACCGTCAAAGAAAATATGACAGGACCTCTTGAAGAAGCACAGGAACAGCAAAAGGAGACCGGGGTATCGTGAAGCCTGGTATATGCAAGGGTCAGATACCTACATTCGTTCCTGCAAACACCGATCGCGAAATGCTGCGATCTGGGCGCTGTGCTCGCGCTTATGCCCATAGTACGTGTAGACGATAAAATCATCCAGGGCATACGCCAACCCATACCAGGGAATTGTTCCGGTCTGACGGAGCGTTTCCGCAGGGATCTGGCCGACCATCGACATAACCTGGGCATGTGCGTCATTGAACTCGCCCAATACTTCTTTCATGGTTTTTTCTTTGCGAATGCCCACTTCAGTATCGTTAAACTGACCGCCTGGTTGGGTGAACTTACTCAAATAGGGGGTGGGGCCACCAGCTAAAAATGTGGCCAGCACATCTACCAGTACATGTTCATAGGAGGCCAGGTGAGCGATGATATCCTTCACCGACCACACGCCGCATGCACCTGGTGTTTCCAATGCTGATTCGGGGAAGTCCTCAAGGGTTTGGAGAACGGTCAATTGCCCGTACTTCAGAATGTCGGCTGCGTTCATGGGAAGTCCTTTCTCGTGAGCCGGGAACAAATTTAACTATTGGAAGACTGGAGAGGCAGTGTAGCCATCAACTGGCCATGCTGGTAGGCGGTCTGAGCACCTGCCTCGCCTGGAACAGGATCGACATGCTCATCACCATTGGTGTCAACGCCGTTATAAGATTGATCCGCAAGCGTCACGATTTTCTGCACTTTTGCTGTGTTACCGGGATTTGCGAGAAGGGCGAGCAAGTCTTGATCGACGGTGGTCACCCAGCCCTTGATATTGGTTACGGCTATCTCCACGTGGCCAGCATGCAGGCGAATATTGTCGGTTGCATCGGGCTGGGTAGCGGCCAGGGAAGCGTGAGACGCGGCCAGGGCAAGGTAACCGTTGCCAAGTATGCCAAAACCATCACCGACATTCCTGACATTTTGCAAGGCACAGAGCGCGGAGAGCGGCCCATAGTGTGCGCCATGCTTGCCCTCAATGATGTCGAGCATACTCTGCGATACACATTGAATGCCCAGCGAATTGTGGCTGGTCACGACGCTCTGCAAGATCTGCGCCTGCGCATTTAACAACTGCGCTTGCCTTCGCAATCCTACAAGTAAGCCGATATTACCCGGGGTCGTGGGGAAGTAAACGAGTAGATGGCGGATATGTACAAAGGCTTTGGGAGGAAAGACGCCCGTAAGGACTACCCTGCCAGTTGGCGAGTTGACTGGCCCCTGCTCCAGGGTGATCTCTAATTTATTCCCTACACGAAGTAAGTTAGTGTCATTACCTGTATGATTCAAGGTGAATGTGTGGCCACTGGTGGTCAGAGTACCCAGGCTCACTATGCGCTCACTCTGGTCGTCGACAAGCCAGGCATTGTATTGAGAACCGGATGGAGGTGTAGGTAGGCCGTTGATATTTATCTGGAGCGCACCTGTATTCCCCTGGCTGTTGGGGCTGTCAAGGAATTTAACGAACCCGGTAGCGTTTGATGCAGGAATACTGCCGCCTTTCAAGAAGGACAAGACGCCGAAGGTACCACCAGCGACTACCAGCAAAAGCAGGGCAATGATTAAGGCTATGCGCCCGGTGTTGCTCCGGGGAGGCCGGGGAATCGACTGGAACGTAACGCTATCCGAGCCGAGGTTAGGGAGCGCACCAGGAGCCGTCGATACTGGCCCCTGCGGCCCATAACTCGTATTTCTGGGGAACTGCCCGTCATTGGTTTGCCGCGTTTCCTTTACAGAGATGGTGGCTCCCCTGGCCTGCAGTGGTGCGATTTGTTTGCCACAGTTACCGCAGAAAACTGCGTCTTCATCAAGTGGCGAGTTGCATTGTGGACACTGCATGATTTTCCTCCCCTTCAAAGTTCTATGTGAACGCCGCTCTTGCGTCTAGTGTTTTGTACTGGCCCGCGTGTAGGAATTTCACTTCAAATCTAGAACGATTGATCGATCAGTTATTACGCAAGGATAATGACTTATAATCTGTTGTAGAGTATACCATGTAGGGATGATACCTGCATGCGCAAGATTACCCATTTATGGTTGACGTGGCTTTGGCCTGTTTCTCCGCAGCAGCAAGATGGGCACAAGGACGAGGAGAATAAGGAACGCATAGGCTACGATATTGATGATGGTGCCGAATATTGATGCCTGTTGTGGAGTGGAGCCGATCAAAGGTGGATAGAGGCCGGTGATGATGAAGCGGGGAGTACCCCCGACATAAATGGTGTTGATGAGCTGGTGACTGGGAACGTCGAGCATAGCTACATTGCCGCCACTGAGCGCTATAAAGCCGAGTTGTCCATCACTGGTAATGGCGATTGATTCTGGTGCGACGCCCAGCTTAATGACGCGACTCGGTTCGTGTGGGGGCACTGCAGCTACCGAGGTGATGGGAGCAAGCACATCTACCAGGCCATGTTGCTTGTCGGGAACGTAGACCTCATCGGTAAATGCATCATAGTCCATAGGGCCAAAGGCGCCGCCGGTGATGAGAGGACGCGATACTTGCCGTGAGGCGAGATCAATGGCGACAATTGTTCCTGCTGCTGTGGTGGCATAGGCTGTGATGCCCGTCGGGATGCTGAGATAGCGTGGACCGCCCGAAACAGGGATGCTGGAAAGAAGTTTTCCTGCGGAGTCGAAGATCGAAACCGAGGTAGTATCGGTGGCCCAGAGTTGATTGCCGCTGCCGCCAGAAGGACCCGATACGCCAACCAGGGCTATAGCCAATCCATAGACCGGGCCCTTCATTCTGAGGGTATATTTTACAGCGCATGTCGTGGCATCCAGAGCAGTGATGGCAGAGGCGCCGTTACCTGCTGCATACAGGATGTTCGTTCCCGGGTCAAAAGTCAGCAATGATGGCTGCCCGGGAACACTGGCAGTACAAATAGTTTGCTTGGTCTGGGCCGAGATCAACGCGACGCGATCCTGCGCTGGCTGTGTCACATACAGGAATCGCCCGTCCAGGCTGAGGTAGATGGTATGTGGATCACCATCCGCCGTAATCGTACCCGTTACTTTCTGTTGAGATATATCAATAATGCTGATGCCATGTGAGCCGCCAGCCACATAGGCAAGGTTGGGAGCTCCACCGTCGGCATAAGCCAGCGGAACGAAAAGCGCAAACTGGAACGTGACTACGCAACAAAGCACAATGAGCAAGGTGTAGAGCAAGCGTCCGCGGGTACCCTCACTATTATGGAATGATGTTGTTTTCATTGCTCTATGCATCCTTTTTAAGCTTGAGGTGTAATGGATAACCAGTCTTTTCCACCTTGCTCCAGCCGGTAGAGAGCCGTGGGATAGGAGAGTGACAGGTAGACTTGCAGGGCATTGGATGGGTCAGCGGCCAGTACTGCGAGGTTGCCCTGAATGTGTGGAAGCGGATCCCATGTGCGCCCACCGTTATCACTGCGATAGACTGCCAGGCCGGTTTTACCATAGATGACCTCTGACCGCTGCGGTGAAACGGTAAGCGAGGCATAAGAGACCTGATTTTCCACCAGTTTGAAGGTCTTGCCGCCATTGAGCGAAACATAGATGCCGGCGTCGCCAGATGCATAAATGGGGCCACGAGGTCCTGGAGTTGTTACTTGATTAATGCCACCCGCGCTCGTGTTGAGTACCTGCCAGTGGTTACCGCCATCGGTGCTACGTGCCATACCATCGCTGCCATAGGCCAGCAGGTGGCCAGGCGCTCCAGGAATGGCGAGTAAACCAAGAATGCTTGCAAAGGGCAGGGTACCGGTACTGGAAAAGTGCTGCCCGGCATCTAAGCTGACGCGTAAGCCCAGAGCCCCCAGGTCACGAAGGTAGATATAGACTTCGGTAGGTGTATCGTTGCCAGGCGCTACCATAAAGATAGAGCTAGAGGTAATGTTTGCCGTCGCCACGGCAAGCTGCCATGTACGCCCCTGGTCGGCGCTGGTATACAGTCCCAGCGTGCCTTTATGAGGGATAACGTTGGGCTGAGTTAAAACATACAGTCGCTGCGAGTCAAGCGGACTGACTACGAGAGAATAGGTCATGAGGCCCTGCATGAGCTGGTTATTGCCGCCAGCGACTTCCTGCCAGGTAGCGCCGTTATTCTCCGAACGAAAAAGCCCGTAGTGTGTTGCCAGTACGAGGACGTGAGGTGGAAGTGCGATCAGCGAATGGACATGGTTGCTGGCACTCCCGAAGCCATTGACGGGCGCGGGAGTGGGAGGAGTCTGCGGAGCGTTCGGGGAAATGCCAGGGCTACAGGCGGCGAGCAGTATAAGTATCATCGAGCACAGACCAACGGGAACGATGGAGCCACCCAGGGCCGATACATCGGCGCTGGGCGCGATAAATCGGGGACCCACGGGGGTCATGCTGGTTTTGCAAGTATTCATAACGCATTCCTCATAATGTCTCTGTTTCGTCCTCGTATTATTGTAAAATACAGATAACCTCGCTAGCGTATAAAACGAAGGAGGGTTGTCAAGGATACAGTACTGCCGGGTCTACCTCCATCAGGGGAACGAGCGGACCACATAGTCTCCCAGGCTGCGTCCATAAAGGCCCACCTCTATGGAATGGGGGGGGACAAGCAAGAACCGAATTTCCCCCAGCAGGGAACTCACGATGGCACAAGAAACTCGACCTTTGCTTCGTGCAGCGTGTTATTGGGAGTCTGTATCTGAATGCGTATCTGCCAGCGGCCAGCCATACTCAGGTCGCCACTGGCGCTGAAATGCCCCTTACCATCGGGGAGCAGGTTTACAGTATCGGTTCCCATATCCATATCTAACATTGTTGTATACAGCGATACTCCCACGTTCGTGGTTGGTTTACCTGTACCATTATCTACGACGCTCACGGTAAAAATGTTGGTACCGAAACGATCAGGGTTGACATTGAATGTAATGGTAAACTTGTTATCCGACGTTTTGACTGTCGTGGTAAATGGTTTAGTGTTTGCCGGAGTCTGCTGCGCCGGAGCAATGGGAGAGAGAGTGCCTGCGAAGGCGTTCATGAGACCGACACAGATTAAAACCCCCACTCCCAACAAAGGCTCCCAGCGAAGTACTCCGATGAGGCGACGGGTGCCCGTGGTCAGGCGCCCTTCGCGCAACTTTACCTGTTGAGTTATTAACTTCGCTGCGCGGTCAGGCCCCGCATCCGCCGAGGAGGATGATACACGCCCCTGGATATAAGTGTACTTCTTGTATTCTTTTTTCAGGCGCGGACGAAGCAGGCCAACATGTACGGCGCTGGTAAGCATCAAGGCGCCCACGAGCAGGATTTTGACGACGAGCGCACGGCCATAGGCTGTAGTAATGAACTGGTTCCACGAAGTCAGGTGAAAGGTGGCGTTAAACGGACCAGTTACAGCCATGAGCGCTACTGCTGCCACGGCCCAGGGTGAGTAGTAAGGCAGGGTGGTAATCAGGGAGCGGGCGCGTTCTGCGACCGGACTGCGGAGAATGACCGGCAGATAGGTGGTGGAGATATACATCATACCGCCTACCCAGAGCGCTGCTGCCAGGAGATGCAGCCAATCAAGGGGAACCGCGTAGATCAGTTGGCTCTTGTTAACAGCTGCAGCGTGACTGGACATAGTGATAGCAATGAAGAGCGCCAGGCCGAGCACCAGATTTGCCCAGGGGAGGACTTTATTGGTAAAATGGGGACGCCGCGCGGACAGCAGGATGTACAACGCCAGCCCAAGCGCTAAGGCGATGATGACCTCGCGTATAACCCAGAATGTGCCGAACTGCCCACTGGTGGCGAGGCCAGCGAGAAGCGTGGGGGCGAAGGCCGGGCCCCATTGTCCGCCTGTGAGGTTGAGGGCCTGCCCTATCAACACACCAATGTTGGCCAGCAGGAGCACGAGGAGCGTGGGCAGCGAGAAACGACGCTCGAAGCGTTGCTGCACCTGCCGGTTAATGTCTCCCAGTTCTGCATGGTCGTCTGTGACCGGCAGGAGGACGAAGACAAGCCAGGCCTGGGCGCCAACCCAGAAGACAGCGCCAAGTTCGACAAGGGTGACCATGATGATGTTAAACAGAGTTGGGCCATCGAGCTGGCCGGTATATAAACCGGTAAGGTTGCCACCGCCCAACACATTCTGCCCGGGAACGGTATTGCCATTAAGCGTGGGAATACTGCCATCAGGGCGAGCAATGGTGAAGATGAAAGAGCCGCGCAGGATGTGGCCATCTTCGTTGGAATCGCTGCGCCACACAACGATATAGACTGCCGGCGGCAGGTTCGGTTTGAGGGTGAGATCCATTTCTCGTGAATCAGCTGCGGAGACATGGGCATCGGCGTTGTCAACGCGGTGATTCTGAGCATTGACGACGACGGCGCTACTAAATGAAGGGTTCAAGTCTTCGCTGAACCACATGCGCACATTATGGGGAGCAACATTGAGTATGGAATCTTTAGGTGGCTCAGAGCGCAGGAGAATTGCATGTTTAGCTTGCGCATTTGCTGCTACAGGGAAAAGCAGCAGCAAGAAAAAAGCAGCAGGAATGGCTATAAGAAATGCACGTTGTGCGATGGATGAATGTATGAGAGCTCTCATAAGTTTGATCCAATCTTCACATTGGGGTCTCCAGGCCAGGTATTGGTAAGGACGTTTCTGGATTATTGCCATGTATTAGTACGTTTGATGTTTCGTTGTTGTTACGGGTATATTTTGGGGCATTCATGTTATCGTGTCAAGTCGCATCTAAAGGCCGGAAGGAATGAGCCCGTGATGAAGGGCGAAACGCACTAAATGGGTGATGTCGTGCAGACCCAATTTCTCCATGACGTTAGCGCGATGGGCTTGCACGGTTTTGATACTCAAGACCAGGCGGTCAGCGATTTCCTGGTTTGTACATCCTTCGACCACCAGCGTCAATACTTCAACTTCGCGGGGTGTCAAAACGCTTAGTTGCTGGGCAAGATTCGCTGTTTTCGGTTTATCTTGATCGCGGGAAGGGGATGAGAGCACGGCAGAAGGTTGCGCGAGGTATGCCCGGACGAGGGCTCTGGCCAGGCCGGGGTAGAGAAACGCGCCACCGTGGGCTACAGTTCTTACCGCGTTTTGCAGGTCAGAAGGCGCAGCCTTCTTTACCAGGTAGCCTGCTGCCCCTACGCGTAACGCTTGCAGAAAATACTCCTCGTTTTCATGCATGGTCAGGATAAGGACCTGTGTTGCGGGCTGCTGGTTGCGAATGAGTTGACAGGCTTCCAGCCCGTCCATTTCCGCCATACTGATATCCATGACAACCACATCTGGTTTGAGACTCTGCACGAGTTCTAGCGCCTCTCGCCCGGTGCGTGCCTCACCGATGATATGTATGTCTTGCTGCAAGCCCAGTAGTAGTTTGAGGCCCTGGCGCAAGATATCGTGATCGTCAGCAAGTAGCACGCGAATGATACGCGAGGAAGGCAGGTCGTCAGGCATATTCTCCTACCTTTCTTGCAGGTAAGGGCAGGATTGCCTGAACCAGTGTACCCCGGCCAGTGTGCGACTGGATAGTGAGCGTGCCATCCAGGAGCGCGGCACGTTCGCGCATGCCAAAAATACCAAGACCCTGCTGGTGCAGTGCAGGATCAAAGCCGCAACCATTATCACGGACCTGCAAGGAGATATGTTCCCGCTCCTGCGCGAGTGAGATGTAGACGTTATGTGCATGGGCATGGCGAGCCACGTTGGTCAGGCTTTCCTGGGCAATGCGGAAGAGGGCTGTTTCGTAGAGGGCCACGCGGCTGAAAGTGGCGTGCTCGCCAGTAGGACGTGCTCGCGATGTAACCTCCACACCACTCATATCTAATTCAATACTTAATTGCAGGCGCTGGCGAGCATCCTCTGCCAACCAGCGGAAAGCCGCCTGTAAACCAAGATCGTCGAGGACACTCGGGCGCAATTGCTGCGCCAGGGTGCGGATGTTGTCGAGCGTTCGCTGGGTGAGGCTGGCCAGGCATTTGAGCCCTTCGTTCACTTGCACGCGGGCATCTGCAGTGATGCTTGTATCTGGCAAGACCTGGAGAGTCTGGCTGAGTATCTCTGTATGCACCAGGAGCGCTGTGAGATTTTGACTGCTCTCGTCGTGCAGTTCAAGGGCGAGGCGGTGCCGTTCTTCTTCTTGAGCCTGCAAGATGAGCATGGCCTGTTCGCGCCGGGCAGCCTCCAGCCGATCGAGCATGCTATTGAATGCCCGCGCTAGCTCGCCAATTTCCGGATCAGATGATGTTACGAGCGCGCGCTCCCGGGTTTCTCCAGCGCCGACAGCACGAATGGTGTGAAGGAGGCTGAAGAGCGGGCGAAAGCTGGCGCGCAAGAGCAGTATATTCACCAGCAAGCTGAACAAGGTAGCCAGGACGATGAAGGTTGTATCTATCAGGTAGTGATGCGACTCTATATTATGACTCGTTACCCAGAGGCCCGCCAGTGCCTCGCCGACCAGCATGAGGCTGTTTGCCAGGATAACTTTCTCAAAGAGAGAAAGCTGCAAACGTTTTAAGCGGAAAGCGTGAAAACGCCTGAGCAGGCCAGCGATCCAAAGGTGCTTGAATCTAGCAGGGCGCGATAATGGACTTTGACTTTTTACACTGGATTGCGGAACATCCACCGAAGGCCGATACATCGGCGCTGGGCGCGATACATCGGCCCCTACGGTATGTGGTTGCGCTTGCCTCGTTTGTTCATGAGCCATGATTATGCGGATCCCCAGTTTGTAGCAGAACCAGCTATTGCTGCGCTGATCAATGGCATACCTTTCCAATCATGTCTTCTATGTTACATCATCTATGCAAGTAAAGCCCTACGCAGGGAAGTGATGTTTTCAGCGCAGGCTGCGATTTTCCCGAAAAGAGACGCAGGCAGGCTCAGCATAAGGCAGGTGGCGCGAGTTGTCTATTGAGATGAATCCCTATTTTTCTCCTCAGGGTGTTCAAGTCACCACAATGCGGTTCAGGTGAAATGCACCCCTAGTATGCTTGTAAGTATTTCCAGGATGGCGTGGTAGAGGATGATGAGCAGGGCGATTGGCGCAAGGATCATATGGATGTAGCGCCAGGTACGGAAGATGAGACGCGCCCGCTGCTGGTGCTGCAGCGAGGCTAGCAGGCGAGCGCGAGCAAGCAAGGTGTCGCGAGCACGCGCGAAGTCAGCCTGCTCCTGCGGGGGGATGGGTGGGACAGGCAGCGTTGCTACATTACCTGCAGTTTCGAGAGCTTGCAAGCAGTATGCTTTTAACGGCTCGGATTTACCTGCACTCAGGCGTTCGACGGTATATTCCAGTTCCAGGACGCGTTCTTCCAGTGCCTGGGCGATGCCAACACCATTGGTACTGGCATCCCTGGCAATGACATGCGCCTGCCACACATCGAGCAGACGGCCCACGATACCACTGAGCACAAGGAGTATCAAGGCGAAGAGAGCGCCTGGGCCAAAGTAGAACTGCGAGAGGCAGTTCAGACCGCCACTGCTGCCACAAACACCAGGAATGATGTAGGTGTAGTTTTCATGTAAAAACGCGATGAGTACGGTAAGTATGCCCAGCCAGGTATGCATCCAGAGCCAGTCCCGCGCCATGCCCGGCAGGCTGCGCGCGAAGCGACGTCGCAGTGTGTAGGCAGCCACTCCCAGGACCATTACAAAAGCGATGATGCCATAGAGGCGCAGCGGGTCGAGGGCGGGCGCTACGAATGGCAGCGTCTTGATGGCGATGAGGTACCAGGCGTAGATAGCGGCATACAGGACAACGGAGAGCGCGAGCCAGAGCCAGCAGGCCCTGGAGATGGGCGCTTTCCAGACGCGGCGCATGGGGCGCTGCTGTGATGGTTGTGATTTTGTGGCAATCGCCATAATACCCTCCTAAATGTATAAAAAGGAGGATTTACGGGGGTCACCCTCGTGCCCCCTGCCGGGGGCTTCGCCCCCTGCACCCCCATACCTAAAACGTTATTTTGCGCGGCGGCGTAGAATTTCTTCGGTTGAGCCGAAGAAGGCGGTAGGCTGTACGCGAATAGCAGCGCCGGTCGGGCAGGCCTGGATGCAGGCCTGGTTATTGTAGCCAGCGCAGAGGTCGCATTTGATGGCAACTTTTTTGCGCATCTCGCCGTATGCATCAACCGGCTGATGGATGTCGAGCGGACCAGGACCCGCTGGTCCAGCCATCGGCAGCAGCTTGCGCCCGCGTTCCTTGCCCGCGCCTCTGGTGAAGAAGTCGAGGGCGGGCGCGATAAACCCGGCTCCTAGAGGCCCGGCAGAATGCGAAGCCTGTTCTTCTTCGAGCGTCATGATCGAGATATTGTCATAGGGGCAGCGCTCGGCACAGATGCCACAGCCGATGCAACTATCTGTAATGTAGACCTCGCCGCTGGGCAAGCGGGCGATACCTGCACGGCTACACAGCATGCAAACGGGGTCCTGGCACTGCCTGCAAGCTGTAGCGATGCTGATGTTGCCGACGACCATGCCCTTACGATTCATACGCGAGTGGCCGTGGCGCCGGGCGCAGGCCTCTTCGCATTCGTTGCAATGGATGCACAGGTCAAGGTCTATGACGAGCACTTCTGTGCCCTCGACCACGCCACCTCCGACGAGTTCACGCAGCCCGGCGCGCGCCTCGGCATCGGAGAGCGGATCGATGGTTTCCGTACGTGTATGCGCGAGGGGGTCGAAGAAGCCCGTCTGCGCGGCAGCAGCGGCATCACGATACTGCTGCAGGCGCATAGTAAAACGCTGGTTGACCTCGGGATAGCGCGTGAAGAGGGTCAGGAGCGCCTGGCGCGAGATTTCTGCCACGCTTGTGCGCGTAATGGCAGTAACCGTAACAGCACGTCCATCGCCGAGCAGATCAAGTCCACCAGCGAAGTAATCTCCACCCTGGCGATAGGCGATGATGCGCTCATCGGTCTTATCGCGGCCAGTGCCCGCGGTAGTACGGCGTGCCACCTTGGCGAAGCCCTCGAGCAAGATGTGCATCGACTCGCGGACCGGCGCGCGCACAAGGGCGGGGGCATTACCTGTCCTCCGGACAGGGTCTCCCGCCCCTGCATTTTGGGGGCCACCCTCGCTGAAGAGGATTTCGTCGCGGTCGTAGCGTTTGACCTGTGTTTGTTCTGCAATCTGCCGTATATCTACGGCAGAGACGCCCTGGAACAAGGCCATACGCTTGAGGATTGCCTCGATGGAGCGAGCATTATCCAACTGCTCAAAGAAGTTGCGTACTGCCGGCACGATCTCCATCAGACGCTGCATGACTTGTTCCGGGACTTCCAGGAGGACGGCGGCTGTCTGTGCCCGCGCGGTGACATTACGCTGCTGACCAGAGAGCATGCCATGTTCGCCAAAGTATTCACCACGGCGCATGACGGCGACCGGCAGTTCTTTGCCGTCCGGCCCCGTGGAGGAAAGCTCGAAGCGGCCCTCCAGGATGAAGCAGATGCTGCGACCAAACTCACCTTCGCGCATTACTACTGCCCCAGGCATGAGTGAGAGCATCTTCGAGGTAGCGACGAAGTGCAGCAGGTAATTGTCCAGCACGAGTTGAGGGTCACTGAACATGGGCTGCTCTCGCAGGCGGCTGAGCAATAATGGCAGGTCCCAACCAGCCGGGAGGAAGTTGAGCACGCGATCCAGGTCCACGGTTCCATCCCATGAGACGCCGAGGCGCTGCTTGAGGGAAAGCATGAGCAGGTCGCGATGATTATCAACAGGACAGACAGGCACACAGGAGCCGCACATGACGCATTCATCGGTGAAGCGCGCCACGTGCGGGGCGATATCATCGGAGATGGTGGCGCGGTTGAGGTCGGCAATGTTGACCATAGAGGACATGGGAACCGGGCAGGCACGCATGCAGCGGTCGCAGCCGATGCACATGTCGATCTCGAAGCGCACCTCTTCTTCGCTGAGGGGACGCAAGTTTGCGCGGTGCTCAATGCCCACGACGAGGTTGCTTGCCTTCTGTTTATTTGATGGTTGGATTTGCATATAGTCTCCTTCAAAGCTAGATCGGGCGGCCATAAAGGCCACCACCCCGCTCTACACCGCCCCCGCCCCTACGGGACAGGGAGACCGGCGAGGGGTGGTTCCTCGATAAATCGGGATACCTGCCCCCCAGGCAGGATGCCTACCACATTTTCCAGTGGGGCGCCACAGTTGGCACAGAAGCGCGCGATGGGTGTGTTCACTGTGCCGCAATTGCTGCAGGTGTGAGGCGGCGCGACCTGAGCGCTGGAAGATCTGTTCTCCATTTCCTGCTGATCGATAAAGTAAATAGTGATGCTGCCTATGATGATACGGTCGCCATGGGCTAGACGATAGGGATTATCGATTCTGGTGCGGTTCACCATGACGCCATTACTGCTGCCACGGTCGCGAATATAGATACCATCGGGACCAGGCACAACCTCAGCGTGCAAGCGCGAGGCGGCGACATCAGCCAGGACAATGTCATTATTCTTATCCCGTCCAAGCTTCAGGCGCTGGCCAGCTTTCAAGCGGAAGACCTCCGCTTTACTCTGAGAGACCATGATAAGCACAGGCAATTCTTTGAAGGTCGCGACGACGGCAGCAGGGATGGGGCTGCTTGCGCCAGGGAGCAGGAGAGAGCCATCAGCGTTGAGAATGGGCTGTCCAGAAGGCGGGGCGGACTGGTTTGCAGCCGTGGGGTCGTAGAAACCCGTCATGGCCTGGTGCAACATCGTCTTGACCTGCCTGGTAAGACTACGGAACTGGAATGTATAGGCTACTTTGCCAAAAAGAATGCGATCATCCTGCTTGAGAATATGCACACTGCCAGCTTCCAGGCGCTTGTCATTGATGAATGTGCCATTGGAACTACCCAGATCACGCAGTATGTATTGTCCATTAGCATAGCTCATCTCCGCATGACGGCGCGAGACCGTCCCGTGATCGATGAGCAGGTAGATGCCCGTTTGGCGACCTACAGTCATGACCCTGGTCTGGCTCAAGCGCATCTCCTCCAGACGCAGGCCTGGCTCGTTCTGAGCCACAGGCACAAGAAATGCTTCGGGAGTAGGCTGCGGCGAGAGTACTGTTGCACCCGCGACAGTCACCAGTGGGGCATCGGCAAGGGTTACTCCTGAGACAGCGACAGCACCCTCTCTACTGACACTCAGAATGGGAGACGGCACTCCTTGCTTGTCGAGCCATTCGTTGAGCTTGAAATCAGGGGCAAATAGCCTGGAGGCAACAGAAGATAGGTTGACACGGTGATCGATGGCGCGTTTGAAAGCGAGCACTCCCTTACGATCTCCAAGGGCTATCGCACCGACTGGCACACCATCTTTGAGCAGCACCTTGCGATAAATACGCGGCTGCGGGTCCGCGACGATGGCCTGGTAGCCCTGGCCGTTCTGGGGGGTATTTACCTGCCCCACCGTGGCAAAGTCGAGGCCATATAGGAAGGTGGCATTGTAGAACAGGCTGGAGCGGAATGGGCGCTTCGTATCAAGCAGGTCGAGCATGCTATAGGCGGCGGCGCGCGCCTGCTGAATAGCAGGATACCATTGACCGAGCACGCGAGTACGCCCGGTCATTGCATCGGTTGTCTCCAGAACATCGCCGGCAGCATAGATATCAGGAGCGCCCGTACGCATGGCGCCATCTACCTGGATGCCACGCCCACAAGGAATGCCGCTGCTTTTGACAAAATTGATGATGGGGTCGACACCAATGGCTATGATAACCATATCGCAAGGGATACGAGCACCGCCGGTGGTCAGAACTCCTGTAACCTGCCCGTTTTTGCCGGACGCGCTGCTAATCTCGGCGATTTCCTCTTCCAGGCGCACGTCGACGCCATCGCGCTTCTCCTGTTGGAGGACCAGGTCAGAGGCAGTAGCATCGAGCACTTCGGACCAGAGAGTGCGGCGGCGCAGCAGGTGGACAACCTGGTAGCCACGGTGGCGCAGAGTTTCGATGGTCTCCAGCGCCAGAGTGCCACTCCCAGTAACGACGACGCGACGTACATTAGTGAGACGATCCTGGACAGCCTGGTAGTCAGCAACGGTACGCAGAGTGCTGACGCCGGCCAGATCAAGGCCAGAGCATTTGAGGGTGCTGGGGCGAGCACCGCAGGCGATGAGCAAGCGATGATATTTCACTTGCCGCCCACCCTGCAGTTGAACACTATGTTGTCCCGCCTGTATGCTCACTACGCGCTCGGGGAGGAAGCGAATACGCTGGTCCTGATAAAAGCTCGCTGGGCGGGCCCATAGTTTATCCTCGCGCACGCGTCCAGCCAGATAGTCCTTGAGCGCAGGGCGGTAGTAGACCGGAAAGGGGTCATCGGCAATCACGGTGATATCCGCCGCCGAGTCCTCGACGCGCAGAATTTCAGCAGCGGTTACACCAGCGATGCCATTGCCGATAATCACGTAGGAGAGTTCATTGGCCATCATGGATCCTCCTTCGGAGGTCGACGATAATGAGTTTTAAGAAAATAATCCGGGTCTGTGGTAGGCTTCCCGGTGCCGATAAATCGGCGGTGGCCGCGATAAATCGCGACCTACACTGACACTCCCCTGCATCGAATGCGGGGGGTTCCTCTTTCATCCAGTGGGCTTGCTCGACTTCATTGCTGAAGTCGAGTAGTGGTCTTCTGTCCAGAGGCTTTGCGCGGGGCGCGGCCCGCCTGTTTCCGTGTGCCCCACGGTACAGCCTTAAGGTATGCAAGGGCCTGGGAAAGAATGTTCCTCGCGCCGTTTTCGTCGCGGTCCATCACCAGCCCACAGTGCCAACAGGTATGCGTCCGGGTACTCAGGGACTTCTTGACCCTGGTTCCACACCGGCTACAATCCTGGCTCGTGAAGTGGGGCGCAACGGCTATAATAGGAACATCGTGGATCATGCCATAGGACTGGACCCACGAAAGGAAACGCCCCCATGCTGCATCACTGATCGACTTCGCGAGGGTATGGTTTTTGACCATATTGGCGATCTTGAGGTCTTCATAGGCAATCAAGTCGTGAGACGTGACGAGCGCGTTTGCCGTCTTCCGGGCAAAATCTTCACGCCGCCGTTGGACCTTGAGATACGCCTTCCCCAGTTTTTGCCGGGCTTTGGTGTGATTGGCTGATTTCTTCTGCGTATGAGACAGCCGACGATGTAAGCATTTGAGTTTCTTCTCGGCTTTGCGCAGAAAGCGGGGATTGGCTACGGCGTTGCCATTGGAATCCGTGTAGAACTCCTTCAGACCGACATCGATCCCCACCTGTGCGCCCGTTGTCACATGCTCCACCTTGCGCTCGGCCTGCACAGAGAATTGTGCGTAGTAGCCATCAGCCCGCTTGACGATGCGCACCCGCTTGATCTGTTTGATCGGGAAGGTTGCCACCTTTTGTTTCTTGTTCCCGACGAGCCGGAGCCTCCCCATGCCACACCCATCGGTGAACGTGAGGTGCTTGCCGGAACTGTCCAGCTTCCAGCCCGTTTGCTTGTACTCCACCGATCGGTTGTCGTGTTGAAACCGCGGATAGCCCTTCTTGCCCGGCTTCTTCTCACGGCAGTTGTCATAGAAACGACAGATCGCAGACCACGCCCGATCAGCAGCCACCTGGCGGGCCTGGGAATTGAGAAGAGAGGCAAAGGAGTACTCTTGCGCCAGCACCGCACAGTAGCACTGCAAATCATTGGCAGAAATGCCGCGCTCATCCATCCACTTTCTCAGGCATTTGTTCCTGATGAATTGGGTGATCTTGATCGCCTCATCAATGGCGGTGTATTGCTTTTGTGTACCAGCTACTTTGTACTCGTAGATCAACATTAGCTTTTGCTTTGCCTCTCAATATACTTTTGAATGGTTTCGCTACTCACATTCTCCGCTGTCGAAGGAACGGCTTTTCATCCCCCGCATGAATGACGGAGGCTTTCAAGCCCGCCTTTTAGTAAATCACGGTTGGGTGATAGTGCCATCGGGTTGCACCGAAATCGTTATCTTTGCGAGGGGGGTCGTTGCCGGTCCCTGAACGACGGCGGCACTCCTGGCAGGATCAAAAACTGCGCTATGACAGGGGCATTCGAGTAGTTTGTTCTGCGTATTGTAGTTGACGGGACAGCCTGCATGGGTGCAGGTAGAATTGAAGGCCACGAACTGATTATTGGGCAGATGAATAAGCAGACCAGGGTTCTGGCTATTGGCAATAGGGAAGGTTTTAGCACTGTTCAAGGGTATGTCCGATGTATGAGCCAGGACATGACCGCCCTTCGCGGGAGGTGAGGGCTGGTTGCCGGAGGCCGGCGGATTACCTGCTGGTGGATTGTTCGTGCTGGTCGCAGCGCCTGGTGATGTGGTGCCGACGAGATAGTGGCCCGCGAAGACTGCAACGGCTGCGATGGCTACAGCTGCTCCAGCGCCGGCGCCAATGAGCGTCAGCATACGCCGGCGCGAGACGAGCGCCTGCTCGTTACGCTGTGGATGGGATGATACCTGCATAGGATGGGAATAGGCCTGCGCAGCCGGTAGTGGCGCTATTACAAACGGTTTGCGCGCTGTATCGCCAGGGGCAACGGCCTGGTGATAGGCATTGGCTAATTCACCAGGATGTTGGAAACGCTGGGCCGGGTCTTTTGCCATTGCACGCGCGATAATGCTATCTATCTGCTGTGGAAGGCCGCTGCGCCACCTGCTGACCGAAGGAACAGGGGTTTTTAAATGCTGCTGCACGATTTCCTCACGGTTCGCACCGCGAAATACACGATGAGCAGTGAGCACGCGATAGAGCACAGCACCCAACGCATAAACATCTGTATATGTATCGGAAGGATTACCCAGCAATTGCTCTGGAGCTGGAGCGCTGGAGGTACTATTGCCATAGAGCAAATTTCTCTGTGCTTCTGGTCTGCCCAGTTCGAGCATACGCATGACGCCAAAGTCTGCCACAACCAGATCGCCATTGGGCTTGACGAGGATACTATCAGTCGTCAGGTTGCGATGGAGCACAGCCTCCCGGTGCGCATACTCCAGCGCTGTGGTTATTTGATCCAGGTAACGGCTGGCCAGGATTACATCTATAGGGCCTTTTTGCGCAAGCACTGCGCTCAATGATACCGCGGATAGACCAGGCGAGACGAGGTAGGGCATACCCTGGTGGTTCCCGTAGTCGAGGAAGGGCAGTACATACGGGTTTTGCAACCCGGCAACCTGGTTTGCCTGTTGTTGAAGGTGTCCAAGGTAGACGATGCGGGCTTCCGCCGTAAGGTTGGCGGGTATGGTCAGGACGCGCAACAGGAATTTACCGCTGTCTTTGCTGGAACGTGCCAGGAAGACAGGCCCCAGGTCATTTTTGTCGATGAGCTTATCCAGGCGATAGTTTCCCAATGTCGTGCCGACCAGTTTGTCAAAAGCTGATTGCTCAACCATGATCGACCCCCTATCAGGTTATAGACCTTATTGTGGTAGCGTAACACATCTTTTCCAGAGTGTACACCCAGGATTATATGCGGGTCATGCGTAGGATTACCCATTTCTTGTGCCTATCATACCACAATTAAGCACTTCCATTCATTGTTACTTAGTGCATCCTCACCAAAGCTTTTTGGGAAAAGAGAGAAGATGCGAGGACACCTCGCGCTCCGGCAGGGGAATCCCCTGCACCCCTTTTAGGAAATGGGTAAGATTGCGCATACACGCAAAGTAACTGATCGGTATACTCTCGATATGGAGTCATTTCCTGGATATGTGAGCGCCAGGATTGTTCAGCTATAGGCCTGTTGACTGGCCCGGGGGCCGATACGAGAAGTACCGGCCAGGCTTACGCGGTGTCCAGTTACAGGTATGACAGAAGGAGCCTTCAACAGTGATCGAAAAGCGTAGCCAATGGGGTGAAATGTGTGTATGATGAACACGTTTACGCCTGTGGACGCTCCTTGCGCTGCTCTTTTTTGATGGTTCTCAGAAGCTCTCGCAAGGCAATACGAATAGCATCAGCATCAGATTGTACACCGTAATGCTCTCGAATAGCCGCGATAGCTTCCCGATCTTTGTCCTCTAATGGCAGAGTAGTCCTTGATTTTTTCATAGTGCTATGCTATCATATCGATAGCACCTTGTCAACTGAATAGCGTTTCGGTGGGTTCCGTGGCGAAGGGCTCCGGGTAAAAACACTACCGTATGCAAGCAAGGTACAAGCGGGTTCCGTCTGAGAAGTGGTTGAAAGTACCGTCTCGCAAAAGAGAACCCGACTCGCACGTGAGACACTGTTCAAGGTCTCTTGCCTGGCTGAGGCCATACACCGAGCAATCGGTGCGATGTGCTGCATACTGATCCTGGATTGTAAGGCTACTGAGGTCTATCTAGAGGATGTGTGCAGAAATCGAAGATGTGATGAACACGTTTTATCACATTTAGAAAGGCAGTTAAGATGATACGCATTGCTATTCCCCACCGCCTCGCCATTGTTAGTCTTGCGCTGCTTGCGCTGCTGCTTGCCGGTACATTACTTGTACACACGGTAAATGCAGGTTCAAGCAGCAAACAAATCCGCAGCGTGGCATTTTCGCCCAAAACACTTCGGCAAAGGATTTCAGCTCACGAGTTAGCCTCGACAGTGCAGGTGCTCTCCTCGCAGCCGCCAAGTGTGATCATTCAGTTTCCGCTCTTCCCAAGCGGGGTGAAGAAAGCCTTTCCTAAAGCCACTGGCGTTGTGACAATTGTGCAGGGGAATCCAGAAGTGAGCCTGTTCGACACAGTGACCGTCGATGTTGCCAATATGCCGCCCGATACCACTTTTACCGTCTTCTTTATCGAGCTGGCAAATAAGCCTTTTGGACATGTCCAGTACGCGGCCGATTTGCACACGCGCGATGACGGTTCCGGCGAGATCTCCTTCCAGTGCATCACGCTGGTGGCTTTCGCAGCCGATGCACGCAATCCAGGAGTGTCGCAGGACCAGAGCGGTCAAGCCTCCGGTGTCCAGTTGGAGCACATGGGGATGTGGTTCTCTTCGCTGCAGGATGCACAGAAGGTACTCAATGACAATACCCTTAAAGGAACACCTTTCGATGGCGGCAACCCGCCGCTGCACGCCGGTCCACAGGCGATGACCGATGGACAGACCGCGCCAGTGTTTTAGTCCGACCACAGTGAGCTGAAAGGAGAATACAAATGCGTTTTCTGCAACTCAAACGCAGAATAATCTTTGGCGGGACACTTCTGCTGGCGCTGTTTCTGGTTGCTACTATGCATGCCAGCACAGTGGTCGCCGCAACAAATGGGACCGCGAGTGCTGCATCCATTCAGGGCCTGAAGCAGGCCACCAATGTTCCATTCAACCCGGAGGCTGAACGCCTGCGGCAAATGGTGCACAAAGGGCTGCTGGCTCCAACGGTACACGTGCTGGACAGTCTGGCTCCAACCACGATTGTCCAGTTCCCGCTCGTGCCCAGCGGCGTCAAGGCTGCTTTTCCCAATGCCAAAGGACTGGTGACGATAGTACGAGGCAACCGCGACAACGCTATTGCCGACACAGTGACAGTGGATGTCGAGAACATGCCGCCCAATATCACCTTCACCATTTTCTACATCGAGATTGCCATCAAGCCCTTCGGCAACGTCGAATACGTGGCAGACCTGACGACGCGAGGCGATGGCAGTGGTGAGACAGTGCTCCAGAATATCGCATTCGTTTCCTTCGCCATGGATGCACGCAATCCCGGTACCTCGCGGGATGGGCAGGAAGGAATAACTTCGGGGATAAACCTTGAGCACATGGGGATGTGGTTCTCCTCGCTGCAGGATGCACAAAAGGTACTCAACGATAACACGCTCAAAGGAACGATTTTCGATGGCGGCAACCCGCCGCTGCACGCAGGCCCACAGGCGATGACCGATGGGCAGACCGCGCCAGTGTTTTAGGAGGAGAGATATGTTTAAACACTTACTGAACTTTGTCAGAGGCGAGCAGGGGTCCATTACCCAACTTGCAGGCAGAGTCTCCAGCTCTGGAAAGGGCTACTCGCCCCTGAAACGCCCGGCCAGCATACTCGCTGCGATCGTGCTGTTGAGTTTACTCGCGGGCGCCTGCGCACCTCCAGGAGGTACAACGGCATCAAGTACGCCGACCAATGGGACGACGACCAGCGGTGGTCCTGGTCCCAGCTTTCCGACGACGCCACCGCACCTGCGGACGCCGACGTTTGCCACGACGGGCCAGGAGGCACCGACGGTCAAGGTGCTGGCATCGGTTGATCCTACCTTGATCATACAATTCCCGCTTGTACCCAGCGGCATCAAGAGGTTGTTTCCAAATGCCAAAGGGCTGGTTACTGTCTTCCAGAATCCCAACGCGAATGACTTTGACACGCTAACGGTGGACGTGCAGAATATGCCGCCCAATGTCAAGTTTACGGTTTTCCTCACCGAGATTTCTTCGAAGCCTTTTGGTCACGCTGAATATGTCGGAGACTTGATCACGCGCGGGGATGGTACTGGTGAGTCGGTCTTTCACCTGATTACCTTTGTGGCGTTCGCGGCGGATAACCGCAACCCGGGCACATCAACGGATCAGTCGGGGGATGCCTCCGGCATTCAGTTGGAGCACGTGGGTATGTGGTTCGATGGCCTTAGCAACGCTCGCAGGGTGCTGAACGATCCCACCATCCCAGGCACACCCTTCGATGGTGGTGGCGGGGCTCTGCACGCCGGGCCGCAGGCGATGACCGATGGGCAGACGCTGCCGGTGATTTAAGAGAGAGGGAACCCGGGTTCCAAGGACAGGCGGTAGGAGCAAGGCCTCCTGCCGCCTGTTTTCGCCTTACTGTTGACAAAGTTAGTGGGTATCTCTATCATTTAAAGGAGGACAGTTTGTTGGCGATAGAAAAAGGTCTATCAGAGATGATTGTGCTAGACGGTGAAAACTACCTGGACGGAGATGAGGCCAGTACTCTGCTGGGTGTGAAGCTTTCGACGCTCTACGCTTATGTGAGCAGGGGACTGCTGAGAAGCTATAAGCAAGGTATCAAGCGGCAGCGGCTCTACAAGCAGGCTGAACTTGAAGCACTGTTGCAACTGCGTCCCAGCGATGCCCCTGTCTCTGCCCCGAACCCAAGAGGGTTTGCTGCTCCTCAAGAAGGACCCGAGATCCCGCCCGCCGAGGATTGGGTGCCGAATGTGTAATTATGACTATCTGGTGCCGCTTGATGTTCTCTAATCCATCAGAGCATCTCCTGCGTTAGAAACGGAACCCGGCAGGAGAAGGCATAGGAGAGGATGAGTCCTGTTCAGGATTTCTATAGGAAGCTTCCAGTTCTTTCCAGGTATCCTCGCCTCCGAGGTGATAGACTGTTACTCCTGCCAGTCTGCCTGGCAGGGAAGTGTCGCCCGCATACAAGATTGTTACAGCATGGCCAGATTGTCTTACACGCGCCAGGGCGTCTAGCAGGAGGTCACTAATGGTGCTAGTAACGACAACGATGGTTGCCCCGGCAGGGAGGCGGGTACGCTCGGTCAGAATTACATCCTCGATTGTGCTGCCGAAATAGGACTGAATGCGCGCCAGCACTTCCATGATGCGCTTGCGTTGTTCCTCGCTGCTCGCTGGCGGCAGGTGAATACGCCGCCGCTTCAACTGAGCCTCAAGAGCTGCCTTTAATCCCCGCCCAGGTATCTGTTCCTGCTCCTCTTGCTCTCCGCTCACCTGGCTATGATCTTCTCCGGCATCGGCAGAGAGGCCGACTTCGGGCATATACATGATGGTATTGGCATACAGGCCAACGGCGTAACCCTGATCGACAGCCCAATCTGCAACCGAGGCAGTGGCACAGATGCAGAGTTCCTGTACTTCGGGGTTGATGCCATAATAGGCATCAAGCTGTGAAACGACGTTGAGAAAGAGGACGAGTGTATAGGTCGTCGTGGGTTCATAGATCTTGCTCTGCATTTGCATGGTACGGGCCGTTGCTTTCCAATGGATGCGACGCAATTCATCACCGTAGACATAATCGCGCACGCCGATGACGCGCGAGGGGTCCTCCAGGAGGCGGCGCGGCGCACGGTGATCGCCAAAGGGATGGCGGGCAGGTAAACCAAAACGCGTCAACGGCACGACCAGGGGATAGACGAGCAGATACTGCCAGTTGGGCAGCGCTACTTCACGGTTAAGAAATCCAAACACGTCACCACTGCGTAAGGTGGTTGGACCAAAGGTATGGATGCCTCGCGCGGTGCAACGTATCGTATAACGTCGTGTTATGCGCTCATACCAGCGTGGGCTAAAAAGGTTCTCCAGCATGGCTGCATTGCTACGAATGCTGACATGTATATCACCCTTAGGAAAGATAAGCGAACGCGGCACGCTATCTTCGGTCTCCAACCATGGCAGCGGTAAGAGCTTGGCATTCTCGATGGAGAGCGAAAGCGTTATTTCTTCGCCGAAGAGCACACGCTGCTCGCTGAACTGGCGCCGGTAGTACAGGTCCTGCAGACAGTACCTGGCCCATATATCGGTTGTGCCGGTAACGACAAGGATGAGCAACCCCACGACGACCAGTAAGGGTTGATGGAGCAGGATAGCAACAAGGATAATTGCCAGACTGAGATAGTATAAGCGCCTGTTTGTGATGCCTTCGACCCTCAAGCGCTGTCCCTGATTTTTACGAGGGCCCTGATCCTGAGACGGACGCCTCGCACCTCCCTGGATGAGCAAGCGATTAATCATGATTCCACCGGAACCGGAACAACATGCAGGACATCCTCTACGATTTGCTCAAGCACACGCCCATGCAGGCGAGACTGACTGGTGGCGATCATGCGATGAGAGAGGACGGGACGTGCCGTGTGTTTTACATCATCGGGGATGACATAGGCCCGGCCACTAAGAGCAGCAAAGGCCTGAGAGGCATGATAGAGCGCCAGGGTACCGCGCGGGCTCACGCCCAGTTCGATGCCGTTATGAACACGGGTGGCGCGTACCAACTCAACAATATAAGCCTCGATAGCTGGCTCGACGCGCACCCGGCGAATCAGCTTTTGCAAGTCCTGCAGCCGGTCTGCACTAAGGATCGGCGTCAGAGCCTGCAAGGGTTGCTCTTCCTTGAAGCGGCGCAAAATGAGTCGTTCCTCTGATTGGCTGGGGTAATCCAGGCGCAGGCGCATAAGGAAGCGATCAAGCTGGGCTTCTGGCAGGGGGAACGTTCCTTCCAACTCAATTGGGTTCTGGGTGGCGATAACGATAAAGGGAGGGGGTAAGAGTATTGTTTCACGCTCGATGCTGATCTGGCGTTCTTCCATCGCTTCCAGCAGCGCAGACTGGGTACGGGGCGTAGCGCGGTTGATCTCGTCGGCAAGCACGACTTGTGAGATGAGGGGGCCAGGGCGAAATTCAAACTCACCCTTCTTCTGATTATAAAATGTGATACCGGTAATGTCCGAGGGCAACAGGTCAGGGGTGAACTGAATACGCTGAAAGGAGCATCCAAGCGACCTGGCTAATGCTTTTGCCAGTGTGGTTTTACCAATGCCTGGTACATCCTCGAAAAGGACGTGTCCTTCGCAGAGAAGAGCGACCATAAGCAGGTCAATCACGCTTTCTTTGCCTATCATCACCCGGCTGATATTCTGGCGAATGGAGCGGGTAGCCTCCTGTACCTGGCGGATTTCATCTGTCTGTGTCATGTGGAGTCCTTCATTAGTTGCCGCCGCGAACGCGAGAGGACAGGCCTTGTCTTAGATACAACAATTACACCGAGCTATGTATTCAATGTACAAGCAAAAGGGACACGTCCTGTATAGAGGACAGGAATGCCCCGGAGTATTGCGGCGCTTTTCTATTATACGCACAAAAGGCGAAAAACTTCACCCGCCGAAACTACTGGTATTTACCATTACCTGAACCGGTTGAGAAATGACTCGCTGCCCATTCTGATCTTTGGCTACTGCTACCACTGTTGCGATTACGTTTTTAGTTCCACGTACAGTGACCTGTATGTGCCAGGGAATAACAGCGTTTCCGCTGCCATCAGTAGTACGTGCAATGCTGGTATAGGTGTAAGGCGGAGCATTGTAGTAGACCTGCAGCCTGACATCTATTTGTGGCACACTGGTAGTCACACTTACCAATACTGCGCTGCGATTAGGTACTTGAGATGGGATACTGGTAATCTGCACAGTCAATTGGGCAGATGATGTCGGCTGCGGGGTAGGAGTAGAGTCGGATGACGTGGGAGGATAGTAGGAAGAACTAGGGGGAGGTTGGCTGCTTTTGTTGGTCCCATTGCCCCCACTGGGGGTAGGAAATGTGGGACGGAGATCGACGGTACCTATAGCACGGGCTTCTGCGGATGGATTCTGAGGTACTGTGACATTCTGTGAGATGAAGCCGAGGCCTTGTAAAAGTGAGGCGGTGCTAAGGGCCATAAACAGGATCCCCGAGAGCACTACTCCCGCTACAGCTATAATCAAGACTTTATAGGCGGCATCTTTATGCCAGAAGTGGCCGAGTTTTTGAAATGAATTAGATATATCAGTAAAAGTGGGCGTTGTGCCAAACTGTGTGTATTGTGATGGCCCAGCAGGTGGCTGCTGGCCGATATTCACGCCCTGTTTCTCACCTGGATATGCCGGAAGAACCAGTTGTCGCGATTGAGGCGTCTGTTCTTGTGTATTGGGTTGCTCTATCATCAAAAATCCTTTCTGGATACCCATCTGCCTTCAGGCGACGGGAGGAAAGAAAGGCCGCCTGAAGGCGGAGCGTTTTGAACAGGAACGCTCAAACCTGTTGGAAGCGAATAGATCACTTCCCTCTCTTGCGAGAGTAAGGCGCTCTTCGCCAATGTTCAAAAGGCTTGTTCGGCTTTGCAACACGGTTCCTACCCATCAGAACGTTTAATCACAAAGCGATAGAGCTACAAACTAGAGCAAGTATTCGTAGGTATCGTGACCTTCCGAACGGAGTGCCAGAGGCACCAAGGCTAATCAGGCAGAGCTTGCCGAAGACAGATGTGATGCCACCCCATCCACAAGCCCATCCCCTTGAAGGGGATTGGGTCCCTGATTGGCTACTCCTGCGTGAATCTAGGATAAGGACTCACGGCCACTTCGCTTCAATTATCTAGTATACTGCACGTATCGCTCCATGTATAGTTTTCTATGCCAAAAGGCCTATGGGTTCTGCGCATTATGTGCCCAGAATGGCATTCAGCGCATCCATCACCACATCTATACTTAAATGCTCGAGTGTAGCTTCTTGTAGAACTATCACTTCAGGCCCCACCGGTCGCCAGGTAGCAGGGTCACTTGGCCCGAAGAGGGCAATGGTAGGGACACCTAGCATCGCTGCCAGGTGGGTAATACCGGAGTCGTTGCCAAGATAACACTTACAGTGCTGCAGTTGATGCGCAACTACCAATAGTGGTTCATTGACTATCATCTTGAGCAATGCCGGTTCAGGTGGTGCGAGCCAGCTTAGTAGATCATGTACGCGTTCTGAATCGGCAGGTCCTGATAGTAAGGACACCGGATAAACCTGTCCAGGTAGATTCCATAGCCGCTCGATAACGGCGGCGAAATGGCGGGTAGGCCAGCATTTATTGGTACTACCGCTGCCAGGATGAACGGCAACCATTTTATCAGGGGATGTTGCACCTGATCCAGGCAATGTGAAGCGTGTAAGCGTTTCCACAGGCTTCGACAAGCCTATTGTTTGTGCCAGGTACTCTACAATATGCATGTTCCCCCGCGGGCGACCGGGGGCAACGATCACATGCCTGACGCCAGCCACATGTAAGTTATGTTCTACCAATCCCTCGGGATCGTGCAGCCAGCAAATAGCACTATTGATACACTGCAACAGGTCTTGCAAGGCAGGAGCGTGGATGCCGCGGGTTGAAAATAATTCACTCCATTGGACATGTTCGTAGTCCGATACTTCCTCCGCGACTCCAAAGGCAAGCGAGAGGGGCAATACACTGGCGTTGCCTACAAACGTGATATGAGGATGGGTATATTGTGCTCGCAAAGCTCTAAGTACGGGAAAAGCGAGGAGGGTGTCTCCAATGGCGCCAGGACGAAGGATCAGAAAACGCATGCCGATCATTTTTCCTTACTTCCGTGCCAGTGACAGCATCTCGATTACAATAGCCGCGACGAAGATGACCACAGCGGTAAAGATACTCCAACTATGGAGTGCAAGCAAGATCAGATTGAGGACAATGCAAAGCGAGAGCAGGGCACCCTGGCGGAGAGCATGGCGAACGGTGGCCCGGTAGAGCCGCGAGGCGAGAAAGCGAAGGCTGATCAAGTACGCCAGGGGTGAGAAGGTGCTGACAAGCGCGACTGTGAGCAACATAAAAAACGCTACAAATGCCAGTAAAGTATGCGGAGGGACAAAACGCGTGAAGAGGAGCAGGCCTCCCCAGACCAGGGGTGCCAGCACCAGCAGCGTGTATAATGCTGCACGATTGGTCATTGCACGTCTCCTGGGCGCGCAGCGCCAGGCGGGTTACTCGGCACGGGAGACAGAGATTTCAGATTGGCCATTAATGGTTATCTCAACAAATTAAAGCCCTGATTGCCGTTCAGAGGCGCTTCGCTGCGGCGGCGACTCTCTTGAGCTTCAGGACCAAAGTACTTATGCCATATATCCGGTGCGTCCTTGCTTTCACCACCATGCCTGGTAACGCGCGAGCGCACGCGACAGATGACGGGTGTGTTGACTGCCGCTCCGGCAACGATGACCTGCCCCTTGGAGAGCGCGGGCAGATTGTCCAGCAGGTCGCGCCCGACACCTTCAATGGCGGCGGCAACGCTTTTCTGGTCGATTTCATTGACGATACGCATGATACATTGCGTCTGGCACTGGCTGAGGACATCGGCATCGAGTTTACCGGGGCGCTGGCTGATGAGGCCAACGCCTATGCCAAATTTTCGCCCTTCGGCCAACACCTGCTTGAGAATAGCCGTTGAGACGACTTCGGTGCCACTGGGAGCGAAGTGATGAGCTTCCTCGATCAGCACAAAAACGGGGTAAGGCAGGTAAAATTCGCCTGAATGGACTTTGCCGCGCTCGGTCTCCATGCGTGCTTTATTGAGACGACGCAGCAAGGTCGCCACGACGACTTGCTGATCGCGCTCGTCGATATCGTTGAGTTGCAGTACGGTACACTGTCCCGGTTTGAAAATCTCCGGCAGATCCAGGTGCTGCATGTCGTCAAAGGTGAAGCTGTCGACGAAGCGCTGATCAATGCGCCAGGTTAATGCATGTACCGTGCTTGAATCATCTGCACCTTCGCTATCTTCGTCGCCTTTCTGCTTCGAGACGGCTTTGACAGCAGCCTTGAGATCAGCTACGCTCCAGGGGGAGCCTCTCCTGGTTTCGACAACTTTGCGTAGAGCCCGGCTCAGCAGGTACTGCTGCTTCTCTGTCATCTCGGGCAAAAGATGGCGCATATCGCCCATAGTCAGCGTGGAGATACGCACCTTGACCTGGTCGGGCTTGTAGACTTTGACCTGAGGCCGGTAAGAGCTGCTCCTGCTCGCGCCGTTCTCACTGAACCCATCATGGTTGGCAATCTGGTCCAGCGTGCCGTATTCGCCATGAGGATCGATGATGAGGACACAGGCTTTGTTATGAGGCTGCATCAGTTCTTCGATAATGACGCTGGCGAGGTAGCTCTTGCCAGCACCAGTACTGGCTATGATGGCAAGGTGTGTACTGACGAAGTCTTTGACGCCGAGCACGATGGGTACTGCACCAGAAGCACGTGTGAGCAGTGAACCGATAGTTGCGGAACCGGGCTGTGCCGCTTGTTTGCGGCTGAGGATGCGCGTGAGCATCTCGTCGTCTGCCAGGAAAATCTGTTTCCCCGATTGTGGGGGAATCCAGGGATTAATGAATGAGCCGGTCGCTTCCTCGTAGTAGCCCATGATGGCGACATGCAGTTCAAATAGTTCGTTGGCGCGCGAATCGTAGCCCACCATAGCAGCTACCTCAGTGGGTGATATTTCGGGCTCGGCCAGAAAGGTGTCCGGGTAAAGTTGCAAAGGCACGCGTTTGATGATACGACCGAGTACCCGGCGCGAGAAGGCGCGTTGGGACGACTCCCATGTCTCTGAGAGTCCAGCATCGCCGGGGTCAGAGAGTTCGTAATAGACGTATTCACCATTTTTGAGAACCTGTTCGTCGTCACGGGAGACGAAGGTATACTCATGAGTGGTTTCGCCTGGTCCTTTCGTAATGCCTACGGGCCTGAACCTGGGGCGCGCGAGAGTATTTGGATCAATCATGCGTTGAGACCTCACCAGAGCGAGGGCATTACCTGTCCCCCGGACAGGGTCCCTCGCCCCTACATTTATTGCTAACCGGTTGTTTCCACTTTTAGTCGCCAGGCAAAATTGCGCTTGACAATTGAGAGCAGCGGGAGATTCTGTGGGAAGAGACGCTCTAACTGATCAATAATACGTAATGTGACCATAGGCAGCAGGCTGTTACGCTGGGCGATGATATGCGGCAAGTAGCCCATATGCAGATAGGCCCGTTTGCCTGGTTCGGGCTGGTCGCTGAAGAAATGGAAGGCGCGGACTTCCGCGTCGGTCATAGTTTCGATTTCGCTCCCTAGCTCCAATGATAGCAATGGCACGCCGTGCATTGTCGAGAAAAATTCAGCCTGGCCGCCGGGATGCACGCGCTGTTCCAAGATGCCGAGGACCATCACATAAATCAGGACTGCCTTTTCTGAGATGTAATCGGGCGAGAAGAGTTCTACCTGTGTCTCGTTGGAGAGGCGCGGCCCAAGCGAGCCGAAGGCTGGATTGAGCAGGATAGTATCATAGATGACGCCGACGGCATAGGTTTTGGGTTCATGGCTGATACCGAGGGCAAAGTTGAGGTCGGAGTGGGGGTCGTCGGGCTGCTCGGAGCGGAGCCCGATACGTACGAAACGGCCAAAGGCGTAATCCGCCGGGCCAGGTTCGACTTCTACCTCGCGAGGTCCATAGATCTGGCAGACGTAGTTGATATGCGAGTCAGATTTGACGATCTTGCCAATAAACATCTCATGCCCCCTCGCTATTACATGTTCTCATCTCTCATAATACGGCATTTGACAAGATTGGCAGAAATACGTGGTACTAATTGCTTGTACAAAAACTAACGGGTGCCAGCTGGTTTTTCCACCTGTGTTTTCGTGTACATTGTTTGAAGTATAGCATGCCTGTTCTATTGAAGCAACTGAAGCATTCTGTGTCCTACTTCCTAATAAGCTATAATAGAAGTGCGCGCGACCCAGCAAGCAGGAATAATGGGGGAAATATGTCCAGGGCACTTGTTGTACGCAGCCCGCATTCAGGCCGGGCAGATAAGTTATCAGCGGCTCTCAGTCACTTGAAACAGGCAGGCATGGATGTCGTCGATGTTATTTCTATAGCAAGCCTGGATGGTTTACCCGACCAGGGGCAAGGCTGGATGGAAAAAGGCATTGATATAGCCATAGCTGCCGGGGGTGATGGTGTAGTAGGAGGAGTGATTACACATATCGCCGAATGTGGTCTCCCGCTGGGTATACTCCCGCTCGGGACAGCAAATGACATCGCACGCTCGCTGGATATTCCGCAAGATGTGCGAAAGGCGGCGGAAACTATTGCCCATGGCAGGCAGGTAGAGGTGGATATCGGTATAGCGCACCCTGCTGAACAAGCCCTGCACAGTACCAGTTCCGAGCAAGGCAAATCTGTACCAATAAGCGTGGCACCAGGAAAACACGGATATTTTGCCCACGCACTGACAGTAGGAATGAACGTTCAATTTGCTCGCCTGGCAACCAACGTGGCTACACGGAAGCGTTTCGGGAAGCTGACTTATTCCGTCGCTGCCATTGAGGTATTGAGGCGCCATACAGCCCTGGATATGGAACTGCGCTTTGAGGGACTGGCGCTTCAGCCGGCAGCTACAACAGGGCAAACAGCACCGATACTCACCGACGAGGCGCCGCTGCTACATTCTAGAGTGCTACAGGCAACGGTTATCAATGCTCCTATTTTTGGTGGATCGCGGCAACTTGCGATTCCAAGAGCGAGCCTGCGGGATCGTTTACTGGACATCGTTGTCATAGACGATATTGATCTAGGCATGTTGAGGGAAGCGAGCGGGCGTATTTTCAACAACGAGGAAGGGCATCCAACAGGTCCGGCGGATTGGCATAAGCAGTATCCAGCGCTGAACCAGGCAGAGTTGTCGCACATTCCTGGCATCCATCACATCCAGGCGCGCGGCGTGTTTATAGCGACGAGTGTTGATCCACAAGATGTAACGCTGGATGGGGAGGTTCGTGGACAGACACCAGGGTATGCACGCATGGCTAATGAGAGATTGCGGGTTGTAATTCCCGCATAGTATCATTAACCGCAGAACTCTTCGGCAGTGGCAACCAGCACTTCCACGCAGCGTTGCACCTGTTCAAGATCAACCCATTCGACAACAGCATGCGCTCCTTCGCCTCCAGGTCCGAAGATGACCGTCGGAATGCCAGCAGCGCTGAGGATAGCTGAGTCCATCCATGCCGTCGCACCAATAATGTCCGCTTCTTGACCAAGTATAGTAGTTGCGTGGCGGTACACCGCCTGTACGATGGGTTCATCCCGGGATACTTCAAATGCCTCGCGCAGCAGGGTTGTTCTCAATGATGCTTTGAAGGCGGCATCGGACGCTGCCACCTGGTCGAGGATCTGGCGTACCTGGGACTCGACATCCTGTGCTGTTTCGCCAGGAATGGTGCGGCGTTCCACGCTCAAGACACAGCGCTCTGGATAGCTTGAGAGTTCCTGGCCGCCCGAGATCAAGGAAGCGTGGAGCGAGCCGCTGCCCAGGAGGTAGTGCGAGGGAGCCGAGCGCAACGAGCGATCCAGTTCTTCCAGACCGACGAGGACTTTGCCCATCTTCACGATGGCATCGATACCAAGGTCGGGTCGCGAGCCATGAGCAGCGATGCCCCTGGTCTCTATCTCTAGCCAGATAAAGCCCTTGTGCGCGATACAAATCTCTAGCCCGGTGGGTTCAGTCACGATGGCAGCATCCGCGTGCCAGCGCTTAACAATAGAAGCAGTACCAATGCTGGCATATTCCTCGTCTGAAACAGCGGTGAGAATTACATCGCCACGTAATTGCTGTCTCTTCGCCGCGGCGGCAGCGAATATGATGGCAGCGAGACCGCCCTTCATGTCGAAGGCTCCACGGCCATACAGGCGGTTGTCTTGCACGACAGGATCGTGGGGTCGTTCCATCCCGGCAACACCGACTGTATCCATGTGAGCATTGAGCATAAGGGAACGTCCCCCACCGGTGCCGCGAGCTATGGCGACTACGCTGGGGCGTCCTGGCACTGGTTCGTCGATCTCGACATCGAGCCCCGCCTGCTCTAGCCAGTTAGCAATGAAGCGAGCAATCTCGGCTTCACCCGCGCCGCCCGGCACCAGGTCGGGATTAATGGAGTTGATTGCAACAAGTTCTCCTAAAAGCGTGGCAATCTCATTCAATTCGGGACCTCCCTGATGCACTGCAACTTACAGGCACGATAATGCAGATTAACTTTTCACGCGGACATCATAGCATCCACCCAGGCCGATCAATCGGCTGTGGGCGCGATACATCGGCCCCTACGACTGGGTCGGAGTATTTCGTCAATGTGCATAATCGGCCCCTACGAACCCTGCATTTCAATTGGTTCGCGCTTGTTCTTCTGGAAGCGAGTTCTTAGCTGGCCGCAGGCAGCGGCAATATCGTCACCACGCTCAGCACGGACGCTGTTGCTCACGCCATGCCCGAAGAGGATGTCTCGAAAGGCACGAATTGCCTCGGGGCCGGGAGGCTTGTAGCCGGCAGAGGTGGCATTGACAGGAATACAATTGACATGCGCGAGCTGCTGTAACGGAGCAAGAAGCTCTCCCAACTGGTGGGCATGTTGCGGGGTATCGTTTACTCCGGCAAGCAGCACGTATTCAAATGTGACCTGTCGCCGGGTACTGGCAATATAATCTTTGCAGGCCGCGAGTAGTTCTCCAAGGGGATATTTACGATTGATAGGCATGGTCTGGCCGCGCAGATCATCGGTCGGCGCGTGCAGGGAGATGGCGAGATTGACCTGCAGGGGCTCGTGACTGAGCTTGCGGATGGCGGGAATAAGCCCGACGGTCGAGACGGTCATATGACGCGCGCCCAGGTTGAAACCATGCGGGCTGTTCAAGATGTGCAGCGCTCGCAAGACGTTATCGTAGTTATGGAGGGGTTCGCCCATACCCATCAGGACGATGTTAGTGACGTGATTGATGGGTTTACTGCCGGGGAGGCCTGCCGCGGTCCAGGGGTCGGCACGTAGTTCACGAGCAAAGTACAGCACCTGGGCCACGATCTCGCCAGCGCTCAAGTGACGATCAAAGCCCATTTGCCCGGTAGCGCAGAAGGTACAGCCGAAGGCGCAGCCTGCCTGCGTGGAGACGCAGACGGTAGCACGCGGTGCGCTCTCGCTGCCGGGGGGATAGAGCATCAGCACGGACTCGATCAGTTTGCCATCGGCGAGTTCCAGCAGTATCTTACGCGTGCGGTCATCTTTGGAATGCAGCTCGCTGCGTACAACCATTGGGCCGATGCAAGCTTCTCCCGCGAGCTGAGCGCGCAGCGCCTGAGGCAGGTTGGTCATTTCTGTAAAATCGGTGCTGAGGCGCTGGTATAGCCAGCCAAAGACCTGTTTGGCGCGAAACGCCGGCTCACCACGCTCGACGAACCACTGTTGTAGTTCTGGCAATGTGAGCGCGAGCAGGTCAGTTTTATTTCTGGTGCTGGTTGATGTTATTGGTATTATGGTCATGGATTTCATTATAGCACGAAGCGTTGCATTGAGATGGCGGTTAGCTCTCCTGTGTCTCGTCCAACGCGAGCATGTATTGCCTGGCTTCTTCTAGTGTTTGCGCAAGACTGAGCTTGACAATGAGGTCTTCCAAGTCTGCTGTATTGTGAACTTCAGCGGTTCGTTTCGTTGCAAACTGTACGATTCCGGGGAAACGTGCCTGAACAACTGTAAGTAACGCCCGATGTAATGCTTGCAATTCTCCCTCTTTACGCCCTTCTTGCTTAATTTTTTGATAGGCCCTGGATTCCTGGAGCACATCGTATAGCATAGCAAACCTCCTATCTAGCCAAAGAAGATCCTCGTCCTACATTCAGGGAGATCATTCCTCCAGCGGATACATTTTCACTACAGAACCATACATCATTTCAGCAGTCTGGACATAAGCAGAACCGATAGAGAGTTGCTCAATACGTTCAGGAAGATCCTGCCCTTGACGCCCACGGATGTAGCCTGAAACCTTACGCGACTCGGGATAATTCACGCGGAAGATGATTTTGGTACCCGCATTACTGAGCACATCAGAGTGAAAATCTCCCATTCCCTGGCTTGCGACAATGACCGAAATGCCAAATTTGCGCCCTTCTTTCATTAACTTAGGCAGTGTAATATCTTTAGCAAGACGATGAGCTTCATCCAGCACAATCGCTAACCGAAGCTGTTTTGCGTATCCCCAACGGAACATATCCTTATAGAGTTTGCGTAATACAAAAGCTCCAGCAGCCATCTGTAGTGTCTCTGCAAACAGGTTGTGTAGGTCGATAACTAACCCACTCCGTACAAGAGGTAGTAAATCTGTGGGTTGTTCTGTTGGACGGAAGAGGTCCATTTCCAGCAGTGGACGACAACGAGCAGCAACATTGGCCACATGGCGCGTTTGCTCACGTTGCTCAATCCGCTTCAAGACATCTTTAAGCGTGGGATAATCCAACATTTGTGCGATAGCCCCATCACCATCATCAAATCCTCGTGCTCTATAAGCATCGCGAACTGAGGTATAGACAATATCTTTCTGCATCTCGCCTAGCCCAGCTGCATATTCAAATATCTCTGCTACCGCTAATGCATTTGCCTTCCAGCCTCCCTGACCAACTTCTTGTGTACATTCAAAAGGCGAAAACGGAAGACCTTTTGCAGCATCTAGCACGCTCGGCTGGACCGCTTTTATAAAAGTGCTCTGTGGCTCGGCAAACTGTCCGTGAAAATCTAAAACAAGTGCAGGTACATTTTGCCGCCCTAGTTCAGATAATATACGTGTCACTGTCCATGATTTTCCCTGACCAGGGATACCAAGGATGAAAAGATGCGGACTGCCTTGCACACCGGGCTTCCAGTCTACAGGCTCCCCTGAAGCCTCGCCCAGCGGAATAACAACCTCGCTGCTATCGACTGGATTTTGAACGTCTAGGGGTGAAACTGGGTAAATATTGGAAGATGCAGAATACTCAACATGCTGAAGAGGTTTTACGGCTGTTCTATCCTCCACTATTTCTATTTTAGCTATATTAGGCTGCGTAATATCTGGATCATCTTGTTGTTCCTCAAAATCAGTGATCTCTGTCCAGCTTTCCCCGCTCGTTGATTGAGCCAGGGCAGGAAAGTTTTCTGTATCGCTCTCGAAATCTCTGGCAGTAAGTACAATAACTTTTGAGTTGTCAAGCAGTAACGGCTTCCGTCGTTCGCTATCCAGACTGACGATGTACCCTTCATAGCTTGGTCTGAAGTCTAGTCCTGTTTTCTCTAATCTTGTTGCATGCTCCAAGAAAGAGTTTTCGACATCAGGATCAAATAATTTGTAGCGGCGAGAACGTTCAAAGTAAAATCGGAGTACATTTGCCAGGTAGGAACGTTGCAGCGCACCGTCAACACGTTTTTCGTTAAAGAAGCGATTTTTCATTGCTCGCGCTGATCCCTCCATCTGCAGTACCATATTTTGTGCTAACTCCTCAAGTGGTGCGTGCCCTCTACGCCACTTTACCTCTATAAAGGTCGCATCCACGATATTTCGTTTCAGTGAGACGAGTACAAGATCACAGCGCCTTTCTCCTCGTGTTGGTTTGCCTGAGCCGTCCTGTGAGAAAATGCGGGGATAGATATCTACTGGCACAAGGACAGCCTGTCGCAGCTTTTTGTTCTTTTGTAGCCAGGCAGTGACTACACCGAGCCCCACTGCTGCCGCTGCACTAGTCGGGGATTCGAGGGCTTCCAGTGCAAGACGCCCGGAGATCGTTTTCAGGTGATGGAGCAAGCGGCTCACACTTTGATCAATGTTCGCAAAGCCAAGCTCACCCATTGCCTGGCTTAGCAAAGAGCCGATCTCCTCATGCCATGCTGTCGTGACCATCATACGATGCCCAAGTCCCTCGGTAAATTCAGGCGAGTAATCAAGGACATATTTACGAGCAACTTCATCAAGCCCTGGCTGATTGGGAGAGTCGTAATAGTCAAGGGTGAAGAAACGATCCAGGGTAATAACCCAATTCGTATTTGCGTGAAGGCGTTCCAGCAAATCACGCCGTTTTGCCTCGAGACGTACTTCCAGCACAGGCCGGGTTTCAGCAGGACCGCCAAGTAGATACCCACCAGCGTCAAGTAAAGTGGTGTGCAATTCCATCAGTGTCTCACTGTACTTGGGGCCAGCAGGATGCGGCTCTGGTTTTCTTACCCCTTCCGTAACTATACGATGTCGCCAGAGCAGCCCCTGACTATCTGACGTGAACTGTGATACAAAGCGATTGATCAGCCCATACAGCGAGAAGCTGCTGGTATCGCTGCCTGCCATATCTGACAATGGAGACGAGGCAACAATGGTGGGTCGAGTAAAATCCGTTACCGCCGCAATATGCGCTTCTGGTGGTGCAGCTCTCTCTAGTTGACTCATTGACCGTACCGTCATCGTCAGTCCAGGTTGAAAGTGATCAGAGTTTCTTCCGTAGTGTTGATCAATTTGTTGCTGCCGTACCTGCTCTAGTGCTTGAAAAGTACTTTTATGTTCATCCTCTGCATATGAGATAATCTGAAACGCGGGGAGATAGTGCATCTGCTCAGACTCATTAACAGGAGTTCTCATAGCAAGGAATTTCTTTAGAGCTTCAGCAAAGAAATCACCCCGGTCAGGGTTGATAAGAGTTGTTACAAGCGTCCCTGCGTAGGGATGTAACTGATGAAATTTCGCGAGGTGTTCAGCTAGTTGATCTGGTTGAATATCACCAACGCCCACCTGATCTACACCAGTATCCAGAATCACCGCAATATCTCCATAGCGGCGATGCGGATCAGGAACGCCTGCTGGGAGGGCTACTCCATGAAAGAAGCGCAGATTTTGGAAAAAGGCAAAGGCCATCGTAGATGCTGCTGCGTGGTATGCGAATGCGGGCACATTTGTTGGCACTAATAAGCGCAATGCTTGCAGGTCAATACTCAGTTTGCGCTCACGTGGCTGATAGTCGAGCAGTTGCTTCTCCCATTCACGTAGCAGTTGTGTATAACTGGCAAACCATGCAGCACGCAACGGATGTGTTGGCAAAACAACGACAGCCTCCTCAACCTGCTCTTTGCCTCCTGTATTTCTAATGAGTAAGGTATCAATCGAGAGAACCTCGCGTAACTCTGATACATCAGCGCCGCGAGATACCAGATCATCTATGAGTTCGCGATATGCCTGGGCATAACGTAACGCAGCCGCAGCAAGATCAGGAGTCCAATCGGCAGCCTCGATTACAGCACGCACATCAGTTTGCTTTAGACGCTTAAAGAACACCTCCCTCGCGCGCCAGAATACTGACCAGGACTCAGCATTTCCTGCCAGCAGGGGGTAGACAGAAAAACGTTGCTTGTCTACAGGTTGCACCTCATCAACATCCAGGATAAAGCAGCCACCTTCGCGTGGCTCAACAAGAATCTGCTTTTCCAATGCTAGTAGAAGGCTGCTAAGACCAATGTTGAGAACGCGACGCTCGTTTAATCGTAGTCTGAAATACTCAAGGTCTTTATTAATCCATTCTGGCTCTGTTTCGACGAGTGTGTTCTCCCGCATATCTATTGCAACTTCGAGACGACCAAAGGCAAGTGTTGGGACAGTTCGTAAACTCTTCCGGGGCGGCTCAGGAAGTGTGGCAGCAACATCTTTGACCAGGAAAAATTCATGGCTGTCAGCAAAAAAAGCTTCGCCTGTTTCCTGATTGATAATCTCGTTACCATCTGCCCCGACCGGTGCAATCCTGATACACACGGCGTAGTCAGGTGGCTCGTCAAAATCCATATCCAATTTGATCGTGACAGTTCGTCGATCTCCGACGACGCTACGCTCATCAACACACTCTTCAAACCCATTCTCACTGCCGGACGGCACAATACCAACACGCCAGCGGCTCAGATCCTTTGGTAACTCTGGATCTGTTTTCCAGCGCACAGTAATACTTTCTCTCGCGCCATACCGTGCCAGCAAACTGCCCTTTGCGCCGTCTGGCTGACTAAGATGACAGTAGCGTTCCACCTCGCCTCTCGCGTTGACAAAAGGCGCTATGCTGACAGAGCGCATATCACTGGGATCTGTTTTGGGAAACACCCAGCGATCAAATGTCAGCATTTGCTTTTTTGCTAATTCACGAGACCATGTACGTACATCATTCATTGCACGTCCATGAAAAAACTGACTCAGGTCAGTTGCTGTTGTAGCATCTACTTTTATGCTCTGAATACGTTCCCGCGTCGTAGCACCAAGTTTGTTTGGACGCGATAAGCTCAGCACACAATCACGGTTGTTATCAAGCCTTAATATAAATGTGTCACTGCTATCCGCAATGAGTCCAACACGCCAGAGTTCCAGGCCAATCTGCGTTGTTTCCCCTGACTGCATGCGTCTGAACAATGAGAGTACAAAATCAAGACGCTGTTCATCGCTCACACCAGGCAGACCACGCAATCTAGCAAATACAGTTCGGACAGCAGACGAGAGTTCGGGGGAAAGTTGAGCAAGAACATGCTTTAATACGAGCGAATGTAATTCTCTCCCATCGATAAGGGCAAAGGAATTGGCGATTGAACTGTAGGCGGCATCTACAAGATCAGAAGGGACAAACAGGCAAAGACGCTCTTGCTTACGATTCCGTATTTCAATCGCCTTATCCGTCGTAATGAAAATAACATTACTTTTCGTTTGCGCTTCATGTGAAGCGAGGATATGAAAAACTACTCCATGTGCCAGTTGCTGGTGCATAATATATTGACAAACGCTCACTGACACAGAACGATTAAGAAAATCTACCCTGGCACAGTGCCCTGGCTCAGTATCTTTCAGGCACGCTACGACTTCGTGTGCCAGCAGTTCTACTTGCAGAGCATCTGTTTGCAGTGTATCTAGCATTGCTTATACCTCCACCCTCATCATCTCTTTACCTGCATAGGGAGGATGCAGGCGTTGCACCGTAAAATCGTCTGAAAGGTCACGGAAAATTCCCATTTGGCGTAGACGGCGTAGCATGGCGCGGAGATTCTCACGCGCTGCCGCTGTATATTCTGCTCCTTCAAATGGAGCGGGTGGTCGGTCTACCAGTATGCCAAATCGCTCCTCAAGAAACTTCAGAAACTCCTGCAAATGAATTGGCTGCACTCCCTCATCTTTACCCTCTTTATTGTCTGGCGTAGAAGGTCGTGCCGCAGCTAGTTGCACAAACACAGCCAGCAAGTCATTTGTTGGAGCGTATCGCCATGATTTCCGGCTAAGAACGCTGCCACGTAACACTCCTTGCGACTTCTTCATCCCTCCAACACCCCAATACCACTGAATAAAGTGTTGAATTGCATTCTCGCGCTGACTTTCGACAAGAAGGTTGACGACACGCTCAACATTACCTTCAGCAGTATCTACAATGGCGTCTAACCAGTGCAATGCTTCCGGATCATCTTCTTCGCCTTCACTAGTATTCTCTTTCCGAATCCTATCTTCATCAAAACTAGCAGCCGCATCAATACTGAGACCAATCACAGAATCGTTTTTTAACCGGAGCAACCCCTGCAAGTATTCTGCACCGGAAATCCCAGGCTGCAACACCTGCTCTACAGCAGTCTTGTAGCGTGTATTGTGCCTGAGTTTCTCCATGTAGAGGTCTAGTTGACGGAGCAGCAAGTTAGACGACAAGAATTGTTGATAGGTTTCTATATCACGGCGTACACAGGCTTTTGCCATCTCCTGGCTATATCCAATTGGGGATTCCGTAAAGTCCAGGTAGAGTTGCGGAGGAGAGATTTTAGGGTTATCGTGCATTGCTGCAGGCAAGCTATCGGGATTCTGTACCAGTTCATTCACTGCATGGACCAATTTGAGCGTATAATTGAACAGCTCAAAATTAATCAAAATAAGTAAATGATGAGTAAACGCCTGTACTGGCATCGTTTTGTAATGTTCAAAGAGGTACCGTAGGAGGTCGGTTGCAAGCTCTTTAGCAAGAGCGGGACAAGGGCTAAGAAAATGCTTTTCCCGACTGATCCCTGGTCTGGTATTTTCAAAACCATCTAAGAAAGCGATGGAGAGACGTGTGAGTGTATCTAATTTGTCATCTCCATCATACGTACCGCCTAATTCGGGAATGTTGCCAATTTTCACCCCACGTCCAAAAACCATTTTCGCAAAGTCCCGTAACGTATCTTCCGCTCCCAACCGTTCTCGAAGCACTTGATAAATAAATGTGTCAGCATTTCTTTGACGCCCTTTAGTAGGAAAACCGGGTTTATGTGCTAGTAGTGAATATGGGATAATTGACGTAATTTGTTCATCAGATCGAGAACGACCTACACCTCCTGTTGTAATCAGTGCTGATCGAACGAGGCGTTCAAGCACTTTTCGTCCTTCTGAATCGCTAAATCCCTCGAGTGCAGGATGTTGAGCTAAAGTATCAATAAATTGGGTAATAGCTTTCGGGTCATTTGCACGCCTTGCCATTCCCCGGCCTTGAGCAAGAATGGTAAAGAAGAGAGAGGGCAGGAACAAGTCGATATCAAAACTATTCATCTCTATCGTACAAACACGCGGGAATTTTACACCAACTATATCTTTGGGTAGCCTGATCTTCATGTGATTACCTCACTCCTGTTATAGCCTCGTGCGTACAATTTTACTATCACGTTGGGTAACGAGATGAACATGATACTGATTTTCAATCAAGATAAGGTCGCGAGTCTCGCGCAGCAGCAAAATGTCTTTGAAGAGTTTCAGGTCTTCAAGCAGTGGCCGAAACTCTGGAGCAGTGGGCTGCAATCCCGCGGCCATTCTCATAAGTAACTCGAACAGGTCCAGCGCAATCTCCAGTCGAGGAGTACCTGAATAATGCTTTAATACGACGATTTCAGGCAATCTCTCAACCATATCAGAACCATGCGGATACTCTACTATTAGCTCAAATTCCTCCAGGGGAAGTTGTTTGAGGACAACCAGTTGCTGCTCCGCTGATGAGCTGACTTTCACGCTAAGCTTTCTTGCTGGTACGTCTTCCATGACGCCGTCCGAACGCAGAATGCCAAGTGCTAGTTTTTCGCGTAGTTCATGTATCTTCTCGTCATCCAAGCGCCCATCAAGTAACGTCACGAAGAGTTTGGAGTACTCATATGGCAGCAGTTTCAACCAACGTACCCTCGGTACCATAGAATCAGAACCATTCTGTGCAGACGACGCAGACTTACCAGCATCAAAGTACAAACGTCGCTTGAAAGCTGCAATCCATTCGGTCTCGTCCTTGAAGCGTTGCGGTGGTAAATCTCTTTTATCTGCAAAGAGGAAGCTGCGTAGTTCAGCCTCTCGCGCAGTTTGATGGAAATGCAGAAAACGATCGAGGTGAGGATGCGGGAAACGTGCAGGATCCAACGGCATCAGATCAACCAGCGATTCATCATTCTGCTCAATGGGAGAAAACACTGATTGCCAGTAGGCAAAATTCGCAAGCGATGCACCTGCGTCTGCTCCATGCCGCGCGGCGTGCACCTGCTCACAGCTTTTGTTACCAGTGATCAGGTAAGCCAGAGCTGAGCGCAGATCGCGCATCGTGGTATGCCGTTGTCGCCGTAAGTGGGAGAGCAAGAAGAGGTACTCAAGACGTTGTAGCACTCTTGGCTTACGCAAGGCGAGAGCATTGTTTCTCAAAGGACAGATTGCTTGTGCGGCACAAACCTCACAAATCTCCCATTTGTCTGCTGCAACCAGACGTTGTAACACCTGCCGGAAAACAGAATCCTCCTCTACATCTGGTAAGTTCACAAAGGCCCGTTTCTTCAGATCGATGACCCAGACATCTAGCCCCTCCATCTCGTCTTCTTCTCTCGCATTCTCTAACTGTTTTGCCAGCCAGCGAAAACGATCTTGATGACGTATAAAATAGTCAGCGAGACGCCCATCGTTGATAGCGACCACTACGGTTAAGTCGGTTGCTGGCTTGTTGCTCCCTTCCAGTCCTTGCAGTTTCTCGGTCAATTGTTGATCTGCATTCAGATGTTCGTATGATTCTGATGCGTCGTAGCAACTACGATAGATGTGTTCATTCCATTCCCACTCCCACCCGCTTGGATCTTGCCTGATGACCCTTGCATGCCGCTTCAGTAACTCTTGCTGCACCTTTTCCAGAAAGGCTGTTTTTCCGTCACCCGGGTTGCCGCACAGGAATACCACTTTTGGCGTTATATCGAATATGGCAGGCAACAGCCATTCATCTAGTGCAGTTGGTACATAGGTTTCCCGCACAAATTCTGTATCCAACCCCCGGTTGTTCTTATTTCCTATACTGCTATTGCGGTAGAGGCTACGAATATCATTGGCCCAGGAATTGATATGCTCTTGCAATACACCTATCTGTACTGGTTCCTCGACCGCCAGAAGAGCCGTTTGTAGTTCTTGCCGCATCTGGGCAATGGTAGCAGGACGTTCGGCAGGATCATTTGAGACAGCTCTTAATAATATTGCTGCTATTCTACTTACTTTCACATCGATGATCTGCTCTAGCGGCACAAGGTGTCGTTGAACACCCTCCGTAATGTTGAAGGGCATATACCCAAGCAGCGCTTTAAATAGGATAACACTAACAGCATAACGGTCACATGTTTCAGGAAAGGCAGCAGATACGGAGGTCGAAAATGTTTCAGGAGGAAGGTAGAGCGGAGTCCCGGCAGCTTGACCAGGAGTACCTTGCTGGATAGCAAAGCCAAAATCGATCAGCACTGGTCGGTTATCAACCTCGTGGAGAATAATATTGGCCGGTTTAATATCACGGTGAAGCAATCGTTTTTGTTCGAGTGCTTCTACCGCGTTTAATAGGTCCTGAGCAAATGACCACCAGCGTTCTAATGGCCAGGGAAACTCCACCTCAACTTGCTGCAATGTGGGACCAGGAATATACTCCATTTTAACATGGACGTCATTTTGCGGCGGATAGATATCAAAAATGCGCGGCAAATATCTACTAGTGATGTTTCTCATGGTATCGAACTCAGTGGCGGCCTGGTGTAACACTTCTGAAGGACTAATGTATTGCTTCAAGGCAAACAAACCGAGAGAGCGTGCGGCTATCTCCTTTGCTGGAAGAGGCGTTGTGCCCTCCTTTTGAATGACGGCTTGCTTGAAAAGTGTAGATAATTCGCTCGATAATTCGGCAGAGAGAAACGAAACCCAACGTTGTTGTTGGGGAAAGATCACATCGCTCTCCACATTAGCGCGAATACTGGAAAGCGAAAGACCGGACAGACGTTCCAGAAATACCAGTGCCAGGCTAAAAGTATCTGTTTCAGTCGTAGCATAGCCATAGCCAATAGCAAGATCTAAGGCAGCATATGGATCTTCGATAGTGAGCGCGTCGAGTGATGGAGCAATAGAGTTTGTGCCGACACGAGCAGCATAAAAATTTGTTAAAACTACCTTAGGCGGCTGAATACCCTGAATGTAAATTATGTCTGGCCCAATAGCCCGATGTAAGACATTGTGTGCGTGGATTTGATCCAGAGTCTTAAAACAGGCGGCAGCCAGTAAAAGTTCTTGTACAAACTCCTCGCGCGTCTCTGGCAGCGGATAGACACTTAATGGTTTTCCCGATGGAGGCATAATCGGTAAGACCAAAAAATCATCAGACCATCTGAAAGGAATATTGACCATCGGTACGAGGCCAGTCGGAGATAATTTTTGTAAGGCCAGACATTCCTGCATATAAAAGTCATAGAGCGCCTTTGAGTCGAGCGGGTCCTTCGTTAGATCGTACACCATCAATTGGAGCGTCTTGTCCGAGTTTCCATCGATCTTTGCATTGAAGAGACGAACACCTGGACGAATAGCAACTGCATCATTAATGATTAAGGACTCAATTCTATCAGGTACTTGCGGTCGATTCGAGAGATCAACAAGGGCCTTACTGATCTGAGAATGCCACTGGCCAACGAGCGGATTTCCCCCTTGGCTATCAACTAATTGCAGGCGTTCACATACATTTCCAACCAAAAAAATACCATTGCTGGCGCGGGAGTCGTGAATTTGCGGAAGTTGTTCTGTGGCAGAGAGTAGGACGCCACCACGAACAAAATATCCAGACTCTTTGAGCGTTGTCACCTTCCAGCCAATGTGACCAGCCAGCACTTTGGCTATGTAGTCAGCTTTTGCAAGAGGACTACGCATGGAGAAGCCATCTGCCCTAATCCATAGTTGATCATTCCCCAGAATCTTCCCACTCCATGATTTCTCGTCTAGTAGAAAAACCCAGCGATTCCCAATGACGATAAAGTCAATCTCATACGAGCGGTCACCTTTAGGTAACATCTTATTACAGATCACAATCCAATTTTCAGGTAGTTGTTGTAGAGCTTTTGCAGCTCTGCGCTCTCCTTCAGTAGCAAATGGCCCAGCGCTTATTAAATGAGCCATGAAACTTCTCCTTCTTGTAGAGGCCAAAGATGTATAGAAACCTGCATATACCAAATTGCATTATTTTATTTCAAAATACATCATAATTCATGGTTTGAGTGCCCATTGCTTTATTTTTAACCTGATGAAATGACATCCATAATCATAGGTAGCTTGATAAATTTTCATAAAGGAATATAGTTTTTCGTCGGGTAGAACTGTATCATACTCAACCTTTTCATACAAGAGTATCATGAAAGGCATTTGATGTCCGATTCCAGAGAGTTAATTTCAGCGTGAAACATAGTTTGCTAGGGGATATCTTCTAGATGATCATAAATGGGACAAATACAATATTCCACCTTGTTGGATGCAAATAAATGTCTAATCACTCGAGAGGAGATTGGAATAAGTATGAGACCAACTGGAAAGCAAATCCGAGGTATTATACAAATACAGGGCTGCTCAAAGAAAACGGAAATTTTGCAGCATTCAGGGCGCATATGTGATGGTATGTTCCCCGTTGGGAGCAAGATTTGCGTTGCCCGCCTGATCATATACATCAAAACTGACGCGTAGTGGACCGACAACTGTACCCAGTAAGCTGAGGTCCGCATTACAGGAGAAGAGAACAACCTTGCCGACTACCTGCCTTGTGAGCCATCTAACATTCTCATCGTTACATCCAATTGTTTAATAACGTCTTTGCATATGAGATAATAGGCTCATCTATCAATAAGCTTGCCTGTTCGCTCTCCAGGGGTAGGTTGTGGACAGTGTCTAGGAGGTAAGTAAAGCAGAGCGGAACAAGAGATACACGGAGGTACAAAAAAATGCCTGCTTTCAATTGGGTCGACATTCTTTTCATCGCTACTGTTATTCTTCTCGCTTTTAATGGTTTACGTAATGGCGCTGTTGTCAGTCTTATCAACCTGCTCACGATCCCGATCGGTTTCGCGGTAGCGTATGTGTTTGGTCCGCCATTCACACGGTACCTTGCCCGGAATGGCCTCCCTGGTACGCCGCTTATCTCGTATATCGTGCTGTTCTTTGCTACCGTTCTCATCATACACATTATTGCAACTATGGTACGCGGAGTCTTACGTAAGGTGCCAGTGATTGGCTTCGGGGACGAGTTGCTTGGAGCGGTGCTTGGGTTTGCAGAAGCGTGGCTATTGTGGGTGGTTTTGCTGGCGGTTCTGGGCTCTTTTTTAGGCGGTATCCAGGATACTATTACGAAGACAACGCACATTATTCCGGGCGTCGGCATCAACGTGCCGCAGTTTAAGCAATGGCACGATTTCTACAATGAAGCGGTGACAAATAGCCTTTTTGCGCGAGTGAATAGCTTCATTATCAAAACCTTGCCGGCGCTAAAGACGATTGTTCCAGGATCTACTCACTGAGAGCCCAGGCATTGAAAACTGCCAGGGCTTGCATTCTCTTATTCTGATGCTACAATGCCTATAGCAGCAAAACATGAGCGGAGGTACATACGGCAAAGCGAGATCGTCTAATCGAAACGGGCGTCCATGGCGAGCATGAGCGCGCCTATCTTGTGGCTGTTGAAAGCGAGGAAGACGAGGGGTTATGGAGCGCTGAAGACTCATTGAGTGAATTAGGCACGCTGGCAAGCACTGCAGGCGCCGAGGTTGTGGGAACGATGATACAGCGACTGCGCCATCCCGATGTCGCGACCTACCTGGGCAAGGGGCGCACACAAGAACTCAGTGACTTGAAGAAACAACTGGGGTTCGACCTGGTGATTTTTGACGATGAACTCTCGCCTTCGCAGCAGCGAAACCTGGAGAAGTTACTGGATGGGCGCGTAGTAGACCGCACAGCGCTCATTCTCGATATCTTTGCACAGCATGCTCACACCCGTGAAGGGAAACTGCAGGTTGAGCTGGCCCAGCTAGAGTATCGCCTGCCTCGACTAAGCGGGCGGGGTATAGAACTCTCACGGTTGGGTGGCGGCTCGCGCAGTGCAGGGGCGGGAGGTGTCGGGGGAGCCATCGGTGTACGCGGTACAGGTGAAACGAAGCTGGAGATTGACCGCCGCCGCGTCCGCGGCCGTATTGCCGAGCTACACGAAGAAATCGAGGGGGTACGCGAGCAACGTATGCTGCACCGTGAGCAGCGTGCCTCGCAGTCCATTGCGGTGGTGGCGGTCGTTGGCTATACCAATGCTGGCAAATCGACCCTCTTCAATGCACTTACCCGGGCGGAGGTACTGGTGGAGGATAAGCTTTTCGCCACACTTGATCCGACTACACGCCATCTGCTCTTACCGGGGAATCAAGAAGTACTGCTTACAGATACGGTGGGTTTCATTCAGAAGCTGCCAACGAGGCTGATTGCAGCTTTTCGGGCGACGCTTGAAGAGGTGACTGATGCCGACCTGCTGCTGGAGGTAGTGGATGTTAGTCATGAAAACGCTATTGAGCAGAGCGAGACGGTCAACGAGATCCTGCAAGAGCTGGGTGTGAATGAGAAGCCACGAGTTACAGCACTCAACAAGATTGATCTCCTCGATGACCTGGCAGAGATTGATACTTCGCTATATCCAAATGCAGTGGCAGTATCCGCCCTCAAGGAATCTGGGCTGGACGCTTTGCGAGAGAAAATTGCCCAGGTACTGGCGGATAGCATGGAGAGGGTACAGGTTACTATTCCCTATACCAAGGGCGAACTGGTTGAACTCTTTCACCGGCGGGGGTACGTGGAGCAGGAGGAGCACCAGCCACAAGGAACGTACCTCGCTGGTCGCATTCCGCGCACGCTATGTGGATATTACACGCAATATCGAGTTTGAGGAAGAAGCTCATGTCAGAACAAAAGTCGCAAAGCCAGTCTGTTCCTCTGCGCGTCCGTTTTCGCCCTGCCGCCGAGCGGTCGCAAGGCGGACTATCCCCGGCTATAGATGGCCAGGCATTGCAGTTATCGACCCTGGAGCTGACTGCAGCAGTCGAACACGAGTCACGCCGGAGAGCCCGGCAGATCAAAGAACTGATCCACATGGGCAATCTCTTGCGGACCGATATGGGCCTGAATGAAGTACTCCAGCAGATTGTCATCTCCATCAGCGCTTGTACCGGTTTTCGTATCCTGGTGATCAATTTAGTTGAGGAGGGAAGCGATTACGTCGTGCCGGTCGCTTTTGTAGGAGCCTCTACAGAAGGAGAGCGCATAGTACGAGAATCGTGGATGACAGTTAAGCAGTTGCTGGGACTTATACGCCCAGAATTTCGTATCAGCCAGAGTTATTTTATTTCACATGAACACACTTATGTCTATGGAGACATTGTGAGAGCTACAGACAAGACCATTGACGACTACGCGCCGGGAGGCTGGCATCCAGAAGATTCGCTGCTCGTGCCATTATTCAGTCCGCGTGACAGGAAAAAACTACTGGGCTTTCTCTCCCTGGATGATCCGGAGGATGGCAAAGCACCGACACTGGAGAGCATTGAGGTGGTGGAACTTTTCGCAAACCAGGCTGAGATTGCTATAGACAATGCGCGTTTCTTTCAAGAGCGAGAAACCGAGCGGCTGGGGCTGGAAGAAGCGATTATTGTACTGAGGCGAGACCTGGAACGAATACAACAGGGAGATCTGCGCGTGCGTGTACGTTCCTCGCACGAGAAGTTACAGCCGGTCGCGTATGCCATCAATGCGATGGTGAGTGAAATCAGCGAGATCATCGGAGATGTGCAGATGGTGACGCTGGCAGCTGATGAGCATGCCACCGAGGTGCAGCAGAGTTCCAATGTACTGGTGCAAGATGCCAGCCAGCAAGAAGAGCAGATACGGGGTATTTCGCAGGTGATCGACGAGATGGCAGCCACGATGCACTCTATATCAGAGCGGGCCGGGATGATTTCGCAGGTGGCTGTGGAAGCAATGGATGTGACACTCGAAGGCCAGAGTGCGGTGGACCGCGCTGTTGACGGCATGGGACAGGTACGCGAGGTGACGATGCAATCTGCCCGCGTGATGAAGCGGCTGGGCGAAAGTGGGCAAGAAATCAACGATACCATCCTCACCATTAGCGACTTGACAGCACGTATGAATTTACTGGCCTTGAACGCGGCAATCGAGGCAGCACGGGCAGGTGAACAAGGTCAAGGCTTTGCGCTGATAGCGCAGGAGATTCGTACGCTGGCAGTACACAGCGCAGATGCTGCACGCAAAGTAGCAGCCCGCATACGCACTATCCAGCAGGAGACCGCTACTGTCGCACTGAGTGTGGAACAAAACACGCGACAGGTGGTGATGCAGACGGAGCTAGTTACTCAAACGGGTGTCGCACTGGAGGCGATCAGCGTTGTAACAGAACAGATGGCGAATCTTGTGCAGGACATCTGCACGGCCGCCGAGAGCCAGGCACAAGGCTCCCAACTGACTGCGAGGTCAGTTGAGGATATTTTACGCATGACCAGTGAAATTACACGACATATGCGTCAGATGCAGCAATCGCTGTCCTCGCTCGTAGAGCTAACTAATTCGCTGCGCTCACGAGTGTCGGTTTTTCGCATTAGCGCGTCAGATCTCCACCCTTCCGATTTCCGTGCCAAGCCATTATAACAGAGTCGAGAGCATAGTGTCGAATGCCGGGACGTATCTGCATGCTTGCTCCTAAAAATCAGTTTATCCAATTCCTTCTCTACATACCGCCATCGGCAAGGCGAACTAAAGATGCGATAGAAGAAATAGATTTAGGAATATCAATACAGACATGTTACAAGAGCAAAAATGTAACGTTTGAATACATGCATGGCCTTAAAAGCACAGAAACATCAATCCGAAAAACTGCATGAACAACCATTGCCGATCCAGGAGCAATCACCCGTGGAGGGGTCGGCAAATGCTACTCCTTTCGATAAACACCAGTCCACAACAGAGAGTGAAAAACGCTTCATACCCATAAACTTCTGGATACCGTGGTTTAGTGCGCTCAAAGACGTCTTTCCTATCTATCTCGCGACACACCTGGCATTCTTTGTCATTTCCTGTTTCTCCGTCCTGTTCATTCTCAAAGATTTTTCGTGGCATGCTCTTCGCTTCAGTACAGTGTGGAACTCCTGGGATCGCTGGGATAGCACCATCTACGCAACTATTGCAAGATATGGTTATACCAACTACAGTAGAACAGCTTTTTTCCCGTTGTATTCCTTGCTCGAGAGAGGATTGATGTATGCTACGCACAATAACCCTTTCCTGGCTGGTCTTATTATCTCGAATCTTGCCGGTCTAGGGGTACTTGTCGTATTGTACCGGCTGATCCGCGAAGATTTCAATGCTGACCAGGCTGAGCGAGCAGTCTTGTATCTTGCACTCTTTCCTACTGCCTTTTATCTCGCCTCGGGCTATAATGAATCGCTCTTTATCTTCTTCACCATCCTCCATTTCTATCAATTGCGCCATGGGCACTGGTGGTGGGCGGGTTTCTTTGGCCTGCTTGCCAGCCTGACACGCGCTGCAGGCATTCTACTGGTAGTGGCCTTTTCTTATGAATACCTGTGCCAGCACCAGTTCCAATGGAAAGCTCTGCGCTTGAATGCGTTAGCGGGCGCGCTTATTCCAGGAGGTGTGGCGCTTTTCGCCCTCTGGTGCACCATCCAGTATCACGACCCGCTGGCGTTTTCTCACGCGCAGGCTAGCTGGAATCGCTATCTAGCCTTCCCCGGCTATAGCATTATCCTCTCCATGCAGCAGATTCACGCCAGCACAGGTCTGCTCAGCTTTCAGGCTCTGCGCAACATGACCGACTTGCTGCCAGACCTGCTGGTCCTATTGTTCATCATGCTCAGCTTCGTCGGTCCCTGGCGATTACCCCGGAAGTTATGGGTATATGGTATCTATGCCTTTGTGCTGTATATCTTCCTCCAATTGTTCCCCAATGGGGGGACCGGGTTGTTTCCTCTGGAATCGGTAGGGCGATTTATGCTGGAAGTGTTCCCGGCCTTCATCGTGATGGCGGCAGCAGGGAAAAATAAAGCCTTCCACATGAGTTATCTCCTGGTATCAGGAGCTCTCCTCTTTTTCCTGTTGACCCAGTTTTTGACGGGCCACTGGGTATTATAGAAGGGCCGAACCGCCAAGATGTTCAGCGTTGTTCGCGCCAATGTGGCTATCTGGTTTAGTCCTTTCTCACGAGATTCATTAACATGTTCCGAACTACAACACCCAGCGCCCCAGCAGAAACTGGGTCAGCAAAAAGCAGAGCACAGCGCCCGAGACCATGACGTAACTCATATGCAAGGTTCGATACTTGCCAAAGCCGGCCAGGATGATGTAGGCGGGGAAGACTTCTAACATAAAGCGGCCAGTGGATAATAAAGGAAAGATGCCTGCCGCTGGGAAGAGCTGTAAAAAGAGATACAAGGTGGCAGCATAGAGATTATAAGCCCAGAGGTTTTTGGGCAGCTTCCACGGGCCAATGAAACCCAGGACAATCACGGTGAAGATGAGCAGATCGGGCGCCAGGTCGAGTATGTTATGGAGCGCTTGAAAATTGAGCATACCACCGCTTTGCATGATTTCGCGGACAGATTTGTACATACCATAACCGGGTACCCGTGGGACGCGGCCCCAGAACGCCTGCGCGTGCGAAAAAGCCAGGGGGTCATGGAACTGGAACGTGCAGTAGAGGCTAAATAGCCCCAGGCCGGCAGGAATAGCCAGGCCACTGAGGATATCGAAGCGAACTGCTCGCAGGTCGAAGTGACGCTGGCGCAGGTACTCAAAACAGAAAGGCACAAAGAGAAGCAATCCCGCTGCACGCGTCAAAGTGGCCAGGAGGCCGAGCAGACCAGCGAGCCACCAACGGCCCTGGCGCATCTGGTAGAAACTTAGCAGAGAAAGACACAGAAAAAGAGACTCATTATAGGCGGCGGCAAGGAATAGGGCCGTAGGAAATAGCGAGAGGTAAAGCGCGGCACGATAGGCGCGCTCCCGGTCAAAGTCTTCTTCCACCAGGCGATACAGTACAACCAGGGCCAGCAAATCTGCCACGTTTGAGATGATCAGACCGGCCGTGAACGGGTTACCGATTAGCAGCATCATGCCGCGTTCCAGTGTGGGGTAGAAGGGGAAGAAGGCCGTCTGGTGAGGAGCAACGTAGCCATGCAGCGCAACTACCAGGTAGTTTCCGGTATCCCAACGATGCCATAGCTGCCACAAGGTATAGAGGGGCCTGGAAAGCTTTGAAAAACCTGGTACAGTATACAAGATGGTAAGGCAATTTATCGCAAGAAAGGCAAGATGTACGCTAATATAGATAGGTAAGATGCTCTTGAATGCTGTATACCACTGCGTTTTAGAAGCTGTCATAACAATAGAAAAGATGGTACCGGTGAGGCTGCGTTTGCGATCATGGACTGGCGTTGGGGCGAGATCGGCAATGGGAGCATCTGCCTGAGCAGCGGAGGTATCGCCGGGCGACGAGTCAGATAGAGCCCGCGTCGCAGCCCGCTGGGACTGCACTAAGCTAACAGCTTTATTTTCCTCGGGTGAACCGGTGGGTAAATGCATATATGCGCCAATCCAGTTTGTTTTCTATCATACATTAAATATATATATGTAATCTACACATGAAACGCTCCCGGCGGAGGAAGGTAACGACACGTGACGTTTGCTGCTTGTCGTTACACCTGCCATGGAAGGACCGTTTTTGCTACTAGTGAGTCGTAGAAGCACGCAGGAGATAGTCGATGACCCAAACAAGCGACGAGTTGTTGCAAACCGGGGAAGCGGGGCATAGCGTAAGAGAAAAGACGCCGTTGTTGCAGCGCCTGCAGCAGGTATGGAGGCCGCCGGACTGGCTGCTTTGCCTGGTTACCGGCGTTGTCGCCTTGGCATTCAACCTGTACCGGCTGGGAGGTCCGAGCCTGTGGTTTGATGAAATACTCTCCGTAGAGCGGGCGCGACAATCCCTGCCAGTGCTCTGGCATATCATTTTTAGCACACAGCAAAACATGGCGCTGTACTACCTGCTTCTGCATTTCTGGTTGAGCTTCACTACGCTACTGGGACTCCATTCCAGCGAGTTCGTGGTACGCTTTCCTTCCGCCGTCTTTGCAGCCCTTGGTTCGATAATGGTGTTCCTGCTGGGGCGGCGCTTTATGGGGATTATAGGGAGCATGATAGCAGCGGGGCTGTATTTGCTGGACATGCTCCAGCTCGTCTATGCCCAGGAAACGCGCTCCTACAGCCTGCAACTCCTGCTCATCTGCACAGGCTGGTATGCTCTTTTCGCAGCGCTTGGATTGGGCAGTGGTGCAGGTTCACCTGGCAAAGAAGGACAGACCCCGGAGGCAACGGTTCACGGTCGTGCCGCTGGACAATACCGCTGGTGGGTATGCTATGTTGTTGCGATGACGCTGGCTATCTATGCTCACCTGTTCAGTATACTGATCCTGTTTGCGCAAGTACTTACTATAGGTATTCTGCTGGCAAGTCAGTGGCGTGGTAAGATACGAGGACAGGCCTGGTCCAGCCTGCTTGCAGCGGTAGTGAGCCTGGTCAGCACCGGTGTGTTGAGCATACCGATGCTGCTTGCAGCTCGCCACGGATCAAAAACGGGCTGGCTAGCCATTCCACACCTTCATGATATACCAAGGCTCTTCCTGACCATCAGCGATAACAGCATTTTCTACATGCTTATGCTCGCGGCGTGCTGCACTCTAGGCATAGGTGTAGTGGCGCTTGTCCACCTGACGCGGGATAGGCAGGTGAAAGGACAGGCAGGACGGGGGGCCCTGCCCCTACATTTTGTTTTTTTTGGCGACAAGGCCGGTGATGCACGTTTAGCCTGGCTGCAAGGACTCTGGCCTGTTCTGTTCGCGCTTTTATGCTGGTTGGTTGTGCCGGTGATCGCCAGCTACGTTATCTCTCAAGGACATACACGCATCTTTTCGAGTCGCTATCTTGTGACGATTGTGCCTCCCCTGTTCCTGCTGGTGGGCCTTGGTATTGCCACCCTGCGCTGGCGCCTCATCCAGGTTGTACTGGCTGCGATCCTGCTACTCGTTGCCCTGCACCATGTTCCCCAGTACTACAGCAGTGCCCAGGTAGAAGACTGGCGAACGCCCGCGCTCTGGCTGGAACAACACTACCACGCGGGCGATGGGATGGTTTGCTACAACAACGCTCAGGGATGCGAAGTAGCTATAGAATACTACCTGCGCGCCTATCCCAGCGGCGCCCAGTTCCCGGCCGATTCTCCGGGAGCTTTCCCATGGGTTAACTATGATACAACGAATCGCCTGGGAGATTTCGGAGCGGCCGTTGACCCGGCCAGGCTGGCAGCTTACGGGGCAATGCACCCGCGCCTGTTTTTCATCGCCGGGCGTTTTGCGAACAGTACAGAAGCTGGACTCGCCCAGGCGGCACAACACTGGCTGGATACACACTACCACCTCATCTCTCAGAGCACGAAGGGCGCGGTGACTATTCGCCTGTATGCGACTAATGCGGGTCCTTAGCGGATAACCTGCCTATGCACAAGGGAAAACTCGTTTCCACTGTATCACGTCCCGTTCACTTCTTTTACTCAAGGTTTATAGTGTGAGCAAGGTGAGAATTGAGGCTTGTCCTGACTATACAGGTTGAATGCTCCAGGTACCAGATCCACCAGTACCAGGGTTGCAATGGTTCGTTTGATCAAGGCTGCAATAGCTCCCCTTCAGGCTGCCATCCGGCTGCGCGATTCCGTAGAAATGGAGCGGCCCATTACCGGAAACTCCTGGAACCGTGAACTGAATATGTTGAGCAGTATCAACTGTCCCCCTAAAAGGGCCATTTCCTAGCAGCTCAAGACCCAAGGTGAGGTAGCCGCTCATGTTTCTGCCATGCTGCTTGACGTTTGTGAGGGACATCGTTGAGATAACACCGAGAGAAGTGTTATGAATCGTACCTTTATAGGACGCAGCGAGCATTGGAATGGCTGGCGCAGGGGTTGCAGGAATGGCAGTGGAAGTCACCGCTGGCTGGGAAGTAGGAGTAGCAGTGTGATGAAACACGCCCATCCACTGAGGCGTTGGGGTAACAGAATGAGCGGCAGTGCCAACTACCGCATAGGACCAGAGACTTGCTCCAACCGCTAAGGCAGTAAACAGCCCGAATAGGGCGCAGATGAATATGTCGAGTCTCCGAGAACGAGAGGCGCGTAATCGTTCTTGCAAGGGCCTGCCATCTCCTTGCATAGGAGTGGCAGGCTGAGGCTGGGGAGTCACAATGGACGAGTCAACTGAAGCTGAGGACAGAGGTGACAATTGCTCCACAGGCTCCTCTTCAGGCACAATCGACTGCTTTGGGACAGATAGAGTAGCCGGCCGTGCTCCTACTTGCTTAGGAGGAGAAGGCCAGAAAGCACTCAGTTTCCAAAAACGAGGAGCCTGTGGCAGTTTTAGGACAGAGACGGGAACTGGTTGTGTGACTTGATTGGTGACCACGGGCCGAGACGATGGAGTTGATGGCGTCCTGCCTGAAGGCGGAGAAGAGTACTCCACGAGCGACCACAGCGCCTCCCAGAACTGCTCAACCGACGAGAAGCGGTTAGACGGTTGGAGAGCCATCGCTTGAGAAATGGCCCTGGCTACACGTGCAGGAACAGTTGGGACCACCTCGTTGACTGCTTTCAGAGGATCGATCCCCTCGCTGTCCAATTGTGCCAGTCGAGAGAGAGCATCAGGAGGTACTGCACCTGTCAGCAGTGTATAGAACGTTGCACCCAGTCCATAAATATCTATTCGTCTATCGCTGTCGCTGCTGTAGAACTCTGGAGCTTTATAATTGAGCGAACAGGAATGAGCCGTGACCGTGGGTGTGTTTGGATCAAATTCTTTCACGATGCCATAATCAACTAGCACAACCCCGGCCTCTGCCTTTGGCACGATAAGGTTGGCTGGTTTGATGTCGCGATGGATAATGGGAAGTTCTTGATGATGCAGGTAACTCACGGCTGCGATAATCGGGGCCATAATGCTCATGATCTCATACCACGAAAACCGCTTCTCTGGCTGCTGTTGCCGCAATGTTTCCAGGTCCTGCCCCTCGATATACTCCATCAGCAGGCACACCCGATCCTGTTTGTCATCGTTGAACACATGATAGACACGAGAAATCGACCAGTGATGAAGCTGTCTGAACACCGCACCTTCAAGGGCGAAGCGAGATCGTTCTTCTTGCTTCGAGTTAATCACCTCTTTGAGCGCAAAAAGATTGCACTGAGCATCCCTGGCGTGCTGATCTTTCACCAGATAGACTGCACCAGAGGAACCCTGGCCGAGCAGGTCCTCTATGAGGTAACGCCCTCGTATCACAGTCCCAACGGGGAGAGGAGCCGGTACCTTTTGCACGTTGTTTCCTCTTCTACCTTTTACACGCTGTTTCCAAGAAGCTTGCTGGTATGCTACTCTGCGGTATAGTATAGATAGGAAGAATCATATGAGCAAGCTCAAGAGTTAGTAGGGTCTCCGTCCTTCGGGGCAAATCGGGTGAAAAATGTGCTACTATCTATGGTTAGGGAGGGATTGGCCATGACCGATACATTTGCAGAGCTATATGCCTCAACGCTCAAAGAGGTTTTCACTGCCAAGGCACAGAAAGATTTAGAGCAAGGGGTCGATGGACTGGCGTGCGCCCGTGTATACGCGGATCAGGGCAAGCCAGAGTTCGTCCTGGCATATTTACTGATGATAGATGAAACTGAAGAGGTGAAACGCGAACTGCTGGCATACTCTTATGAGCAGCGTGCTGTACGCTCGGAGCACAAAGCGGATGAGTTCGATCAGAAGTTTCACCGGCCTTTCCCGCTCATCAAGCTGGAGGCGCAGAAAGACCGCCTGGCGGCCCGCCAGGTGCGGCAGGGGAAGCATATACATACCGGTACGACAAAAATGCCGGTGGTTAATTGAGTTGCACAAGGACGGTCAGGGTTATGATATATCATCCCGAGAACTAGTCCTGTCTAATCCTCTTGATACTGTATTTCGACCTCCGAGTCGTTACCGTTATCGTTACCGTCCTGCTCTTCCAGCTTTTCATCATTGCCATTGTCGCCTGGCTCTTCCAACTTCTTCCCGTTGGTGGTTGCTACAGCTACGACGGTATCGCCCCCGGTGAGATGCATCAGTTGCACTCCTTGCGTGGCACGTCCCCTGATGTGAAGCTTGCTCACATCGGTGCGGATAACCATGCCTCCAGCCGTGATGATCATCAGGTCGCTATCCTTTTCGGTAATGACGCGTGCGGCGGCGATGGGACCGTTCTTCTCGGTGATGCTGGCGGTGATGACGCCACCTCCACCACGGCTATGCAAGGGATAGTCTTCGATAGGGGTGCGCTTACCGTAGCCATGCTCGGTGACTACCAGCAATTCGCTTTCTTGCGGGGCCAGGTTGAGCGAAACGACTCTATCACCCTTGCCCAGGCGAATACCACGCACACCGCCACTCATGCGCGAGGCAGAGCGCAACTCTGCCACGGTGAAGCGATTAGCTTTGCCCAGAGCGGTAATCATGAGCACATCATCATCGGAGTGGGCCAGCTTTGCGCCGATCAGTTCATCGTCCTCTTCCAGGTCCATAGCTATCAGGCCCTGGCGGCGCACAACCTCGAACTCATCCATTGTGGTTTTCTTGATCTCGCCCTTTTTGGTGGCGACGATCATGTAATCGCGGCTGACTCCCTTGGGGACATGGACAACAGCGGTAACGCGCTCGCGCTGTTCAATGGCAATCAGGTTAATGATATGTTCGCCCTTGGCCGTGCGGCTCACGTCTGGTAACTCGTAGACCCGGAGCTGAAAGACACGCCCACGGTCGGTGAAGAAGAGGAGAGCATCGTGGGAATGCGCTATGAGCAGATGACGCACGGTATCGTCCTCGCGCGTTTGCATGCCGGTCACGCCTCGTCCACCTCTATGCTGCGCGCGGTAGGTGCTGGAAGGTAGGCGCTTGATGTAGCCTTTTTCTGTGAGGGTTACAACAACTTCCTCATTGGGGACCAGGTCTTCCTCTCTGAACTCGCCCGCCTCTGCCTCCTCGATATCGGTACGCCGGGGGTCGCCATATTTCTCCTTCAACTCGTTAAGGTCTTCTTTGATCAGTTTGCGCACCTCGTTGATATCCGACAGGAGCAGGTGGTAGTAATCGATGTGCTTTAACACATCCTTGAGTTCTTCTTCAATTTTATTGCGTTCCAGGGCGACGAGCCGGGACAGGGTAAGGGCCAGGATGGCTTTGCCCTGCTCTTCCGAAACGCCGAAGCTCTGCTGCAAGGTGAGCAGCGCGGCTTCTGCCGTCTGGGACTGGCGAATGGTGGCGATGACGGCGTCCAAATGGTCCAGCGCGATCCTCAAGCCTTCCAGGATATGCTTGCGGGCCTCGGCTTTGGCGAGTTCAAAGCGCGTGCGGCGGGTGATAACTATT
>WNGQ01000314.1_pt1 | contig 79119 bp, 75 predicted proteins | sample 5407661 | NCBI WGS metagenome assembly WNGQ01 (sample SAMN13153382, study PRJNA577476) | soil metagenome | isolation source: 60 cm soil or saprolite under Garry oak tree replicate 2 | place: USA:California | collected 2016-06-15
TCGCCAGCTGCACGGCCGCTTCAATCAGCGTGACGTGTTCGGCTAGTTCCTCTATCTGGCAGCAGATCGAGGAACTAGCCGAACACGTCACGCTGATTGAAGCGGCCGTGCAGCTGGCGACGCAGGATAACAAGTTAGAACACGAGGCTGCCGCCATTAACGCCAGTATTGACCGCTGGCAAAAGAGTGCCGCGAACTACCTCAAAGACCTTGACAAGCCTGACCTGGTCGGTGAGAGCCGGGACGCGATACTTATGCGGATGAACGACGCGAATATTATGGTCAAGAAGCTCCGGGGCGAGAAAGCGCAGCTGGCAGCCGGTCTGGTCGACAAGGAACGGGAGCGGGCCGCCTACCAGGAAATATTGGACTGGTGCAAAGAGATCAAAGAAGCCCGGGGCGAACTGAGTTACCAGCGGAAACGCGACTTTTTAGAGTTATTAGGCGTGATCGTTACTATCCACTACGATAAAATCAACCGGGAGGGTTCCACCTACGACATGCGGGTACGGCTGCCGGCGTTGCAAGAGATTATTAGCTTGCCGGTGACGGGGGAGGGTGAACTTGTAACGCATACACGGAACTGTAATAATGAGGGTGAGAAATAGCAATCCCCTTCAGACCTCCCAGCCGCTCCACCGTTTCGACGGTCTCCTTGTCCAGCAAACTGATACAATCCCAGAGTATATTTCCCTGCTCCGTCTGCACCAGTAGCGCGCGTTGCCCGATTGCAAAGGTAGGCGTCGAGCCTATGCCCGTCAGCCCCGCCTCGTGCTCTTTCACCGTATTGTGAAAACCTTCCTCACGCAACGTAGACTGCGTCGTCCATTTCTGCCCCTCGTATCCCACATACTGGCGCTGGTCAAGACAGATAGGGCACTCGCGCGGCTGCTCCTTGCTCTCCGCAAACTGCGTACCACACGTCGTACAAATCCAATTTTCCATCTCGCTTGCTCCTTTCCTCTATGCTCCTGATTTTCTCGCTTTCTCATCCTCAATATGAGCCTTCTTGCTATCACTCTATGACAAATACCACTTATTGACACTGTCCAAAGGACGAGTTCGTAGCACCCTCCCCACATCTCCTGGTATCTGTGGTAGCATTACTACAAGAGTTATTATAAAGAGGCCCATACCAGCAGGAGCAAGCAAGGATGTCAACATACGGCTATAGGAAGCACCTGGGATCGCGCTATTTCGCCCCCTTCTTTCTCTTGCTTGCTCCGCTCCTCTCACTCCTTCTTTACGCATCTCCCGCGCACGCCGATGGTGGCTTCCCTATCATCGCAGTGCTCCACGCGGGCCAGCGTCCAGAAGGCATTGCTGTAGACACAAGCACACATTTGGTCTATATCGCCTACGAGTTTCCCAGCCTCGTCGTTGGCTTTGACCCCGTTCGCGGCAATGTGCGTTGGAAAGTCCCGATCGGGGATTCAACCACAGATGTTCAGGTGGATAGTACAAATCATCATGTGTATGCAACGGGTACCTCAAGAAACGGTAGAACGGGATACTTAGCCGTTTTAGATGGAGCGAGCGGCAAAACGCTCTTCTCAACCGACACAACCCCTGGCGATGATGGCCTGGCCTTCGATACAAAACGCCAGCGAGCCTATGTATCGAGTAGTAACTCTGGCATCATCAATATCTTCTCACTAAGAACCTCCCCCGCGGGAAACATCAGCGCGTTATCCTCAACTCTCAAAGTTGGTTCGCATCCCCAGGCCCTTGGTGTGAACAGCCGCCTGGGGCGACTCTACATTGGCGATATATCCTCCAACACCGTTACCGTCATCGATGAAAACAGCAATCATATCCTGGCAACGATTCCGGTCGCAGCTGTGCCGGTGCAACCCATACGCGTGGATGAGGCCAGCGGCCATGTCTATGTCGTCTGCTCAACAGGCCAGGAACTGGACGTCATCGACGGCCACACAAATAAGGTTATCGCGCGCGTTCCCGTCTCTCCATATCCTGAAGGCGTTGCCTTCAACACAGCTACGGGCCGCATCTACGTGGCCGACGAAGGACACAATGATACAGCTTTCAATGATGTGAACTCTGGCACCACGATCACGGTTATCGACGGGCAATCTTTCGCAGTCCTGGGCACCTTACAAGTCGGACGCGCTCCCGATGGGGTGGAGGCCGATCCTGCGCTGCGCCGTATCTATGTCTCTACCGAGGACAGCGATGCGGTCGTCGAGATCAGCGACTCGCCCGATCTCCCCCTGAAAAATGCCCCGAACTTTCACCAGGCAGCCGCGATCCACCAGGCCATCTTGCTATTGCGAGAGGCAATAACCATCACCGTGATACTGATGCTTCTCACCATCCTCGGTGCTACACTGGGCGCTCGGTCACGGCGTTGGCGTGTGCCGGAAATCCCTCAAAGTCTGCCAGGCGGCGCGTCGTCTCACTCAGCGAAGCATACCCCTCCTCTGTGAGGTAGGCAATTCCCGTACGCTTCAGAAAATCGTACACCGATGTACATGAGTATGTATGCGCGAAACCACCTGTGGGCAGTACAGCATTTGTACCGACACAATAATTCCCGGTACAGAACGGCGTGTAGCGCCCAATCAGTATTTCACCGGCATTCTTGATCTGCGGCAGGAGCGCGAACGGTTCGCGTACCTGCACCTCCACGTGTTCCGGGGCATACTCGTTGACAAAATCAACAGCTGCGCGCATATCTGCCGCCAGCACAATCCCACCAGTACCCTGTGACCCTTCAAAAACGTTGCGACAAAAATTCTGCCGCCATTCTGGCAGTGCCGCCATCTTACCAGGCAGCAGCGCCAGCACCGCCTCCACCAGAGAGTGACTATCCGTAACAAGCAGACTGGAAGAATCGGGACCATGCTCAGCTTCAATCAGCAAATCGCGCGCTACCAACTCCGGGTCGGCAGAGTCATCGGCCAGCGTTATAGACTCGCTGGGACCCGCTGGCAGCCCGATATCCACCGTTCCATAGAGCAAGCGCTTCGCGGCTGTCACAATGCCACTACCAGGCCCTGTAATCTTATGCACGCGACGAATACTGTCTGTTCCATAGGCCAGCGCAGCCATCGCCTGCGCGCCGCCGATACGATATATTTCATGGACTCCACACAGGTCAGCGGCCACCAGCGTAGCCGGGTCCACTTCTCCACCGGGTCCAGGTGGTGTACAGACAACAATCCTCGGTACCCCCGCGATACTGGCAGGTGTAGCCAGCATATACATCACCGAAGGAAATGCTCCCTTTCCACGCGGCACGTAGAGCCCTACACTGCTAATCGGCGTAATCTTTTCTCCCGCCATAACGCCAGGCGCCACCTCTGTAAACCACACTTCATGCGGCATCTGTCGTGTATGAAACGCGCGCACATTGCCAATAGCCTCTTCGATAGCTTCTCGCACTGCCGTATCCAGCACCTGGTGAGCATGTTCAATCTCAGCGCGACTCACACGCAAACGATCAGGTGTCAGCTTCACCCGGTCAAATCGTTCCGTGAATTCCAACAGCGCTTCATCCCCTCGCTGTCGCACTTCCTGTAAAATTGGTCGCGCCCGCTCGCTCCACTCATCGATTTGCATCTCTGCCCGTCGCAGCAACCTTGTACGTTCCGCGGCGCTCATAGAAGCCAGTTCGTAAAAATGGATCAAGTCTCACTCTCCTCCCTGTAAATAGAAGCCTTTCCCAGGGCGGTCGCCCTGGTTCCTACGACGCCTGCAATCCCTTACTCGCTTTGTCAGCCAATTGTGCCGCCGCGATATCATTCTTCATCCAGCGCGCGCCAAAGATGCCAACAAGCCCTGCAACTATCAGCGTCGGTACACAGGTAATCAGCAGCGCCAAACTCAAATCCCCACCCGCCCTATTCATCGCGAAGTGTCCCCCGTGCGTCGGGTCAAAGATTTTGGCGAGCACGCCTATCAACGAGGGAGCGAAAGCATCGCCCAGCAGGTGCGCAAGCAGCAGCGATAATGCTACCGCGGATGCACGTAAAACTGAAGGCACCACATCCTGCGTCGCCGCCGTACTGGGACCATTGTAAACATTGATCAGCATGGCGGTGATAAAAAAGCATGCGATGAAGATTGCTACGTTATGAATGGTGACGGAGAGGGCAAAAGCAGGCGCGCAAAGCAAGAAGCCAATGCCGCATACCAGCACGCGGGCGCCAGCATAACGCCGGTTAAGAGCATCCGACATGTAACCGCCGACCAGCAAACCCACGATACCTGCGATGACCACTACGCCCCCGGCAAGAATACTGGCCACACCAGAACTCAAACCAAGCGTATCTTTCTGCTGCAGATAAATGGGTAAGTAAACTACTGCCGCCCCCAATGAGAAGAAGGCGAAGGTCTGCATCACAATCAATACCACTAGCGTTCTGATCTGAAACAACCTGCCAAACTGCTTGAACACATTCCTCGGCACCGCGGTCGCGTGCGGAGCATCCACCACCTCCACTTCGTTGACGGCGGATTGTGGATCCAGTTCTATCGCCTCTTCATCCGCCTGGTTACGCCTCGGTTCGCGCAGACGGTAGGCAAGAAAGGCCAGCACTAGCCCCGGAATACCGGTAAAGAGGAAGGCAAGTCTCCACATGCCGTAGCCAAGGCCGGCCACAACGCCACCCGCGATAAAGCCGATCATCAAACCAATCAGCGATCCTGCCGTCCAACGGCTCATCACCTGCGCCCGCTTCGTGCGGCTGAAGTAGTCGCTCAACAAGGCTGTACCAGCAGGATAATAGCCGGCCTCACCTATCCCCAGCACCATGCGCGAAATAAAAAGCCACCAAAAGCTACTCGCGATAGCGGTAAACGCCGTTGCCAGGCTCCAGATGGTAACACAGATCGCCACGATGTTCTTGCGGTTCCAGCGATCTGCCCAGATACCCAGCGGCAACGTGCCCACCGCGTAAACGAAAACAAAAGCAGTGGCAAGAAAACCTACCTGGTCGATACCCAGCCCAAGCTCCTTTGCTATGATATTGGCGGCTCCGGTAAACACGTAGCGGTCCAGGTAGTTGAGCAAGTTGATGCCGAACATTATCCAGAAAACGTAAGCTGCATAGCGACCGGCACTTTTCTTGTTAACTCCCAGGCCAGCGCTGGCGGATGGGGCGATGTCACTCATGTCCACCTCCAAGTCAGGGGGTCAATTATAGACGGCGTGGTAGAGACGAAATACAATCCACACCATACCATAGTTTTCCGCAAGATGGAAGAGGAAAACTATTGCCGCGAACTCAACATCTCCAGGAAACTCCACGACTTCAAATCACGCTCCAGGTGGAAACGTAGCAGACCATGCATCGTCACCTCCAACTCCACCTGCAGTGCCTTTTCCAGTCGCAGGCGTGGCACCTCGCTCCACTTACTCCGTTGCAGCAGCCGTAAAACCTTGAGCGCATTCATCGACAGCGGGCGCGCCCAGAAGCGAGAACATTGTGGGCACAACGCTCCTCCCAGCGACGGTGTAAAGCCATTCTCCACCGGCTGCAATTCGCTCGCACACTGCGCGCAATGACGGAACGCTGGCTCATAGCCAATTAAAGAGAGCAGGTGTATTTCAAAATAGCGTAGAAGTAGCGTTGTACGTGCGTGCTCATATCCCACCAGTTCCTTGCCTTTCTCCTTACGCTGCTGCAGATCGATCACATCCTCTTCAATACCTCGCAGCATATCCAGCATCAGGGCGTAGACCTCCGGGTGCTTTGTATCATCTTCGACAAAGCGATCCACCAGTTCGGCCAGGTAAAGACCACAGGTCATATGCCACAGGTCGTTGCGCAGCGCGAGAAAATTCTCGCGCACCTCCGCCTGGGTAATAATATCCAGGTTGCGGCCTAACGCCACCTGCAGTTGACTATGGCTTAAGAGCTCCAAATGTCCCGCTTTCTTACTGATGGGACGACGAATGCCCTTGGCAATGGCATGAAATTTGCCCTTGTTGGGAGTGAGCAAGGTCAGGACGCGATCAGCTTCGCCTAGATCGGTGCGCTTCAACACGATGGCTTCAACGGGGTAGCTATGTTGCTGTCGCATAGTAGGTAGTGTCCTGATACGTATGAAGAAAGAAAAAAACGTGATCTTAGACAATCACGTTTCTTGAAAAGGGAGGCGACGAGCGGATTCGAACCGCTGGTGCAGCTTTTGCAGAGCCGTGCCTTACCACTTGGCGACGTCGCCGTGCCACATTCTACACAGGAAAGGGAGCGGGAGACGGGGATCGAACCCGCGACTTTCTCCTTGGCAAGGAGATGCTCTACCACTGAGCCACTCCCGCATCATATGAAAGCGATCTTCCATTTGCATGATTTAAGATATCATACACATGCCAATTTGTCAACCGCTTTTTTACCCTAAAGCCTCTCCCAATCCCTCCTACTAATTCCGGCTTGTTTCAAAATCCTGAGTAAAAATTCTCTCCCGATATCACTCTTATGGGGATTTGGTATCCTTAAAGTAATCTCTCCCTTAATCATGAACTGATGATTTCCGCCTGAAAAAGGGCCTTGGAAATCCAATCGCTGCAGATAATAAATTAAGACTTTACGCTTTATAGGGCCTAAAGGAGGCATTAGGCCACTTCCTTAATATTCAAATCAATTCCATCTACAATTGGTAATGAGAGGTTTTTATAAACTCGTAACAGGATCCACTCTCCCAGTACATCTTCCAGTTCTTCCCGGCAGTCTTCTAAATTATCTGCATTAGCGTAAACACCCTCAAACCCAGGAATCTCGCCATAGATACTACCATCGTCAGGCAAAATTTCGTACTTCGCTCGCTTCATGGCATTGCGAATGTAGTTTGTAAGCATTGTGGCTCCCTACTTTCTTTTCTTTCACCACGTCTGTCTTATGCTATCATTTTACCTCATCACACGAGATTTTGAAATATTCCGTATACCGATAATCGTAACGGATTATTCTACCTCAAACCCCCGTTCCCTCAACAACTCCACCACCCGCTCTAGATTCTCCGTGGGCACACGTACCAGCCTTCCTTCCTGGGCAACCTCCGTCCCAAGCAGGTATTGCAGGTCCTCATCGGTCTGCAGATCTTGCAATATCTTCGCCGATAGATGCAGCATTGGCGCTTGCTCAACCTGAATAGTGGGCTGCTCCCCGTATCCACCGCCCCACAATTTGAGCCGGATGAGCAACGAGGAAGGTATGCCACCTTCGCAATAGTGCTGTAAAAAGCGAATGATCGCCTCCAGTGTCACACCATTGCCGCATGCCTGCTCAATCAGTGCAGGGGTTATCTTGCGCCAGCTCGTCTGTTCGTCCTGCGCGCTGATCCGTTCAACCTCTGCGTTGAGATAGAGATCAGTTACGGCATAGAGGGGCTGCAACAACCCATCATCGTGCAGGCGCCATTGCGGTTCGCGCGCTGTCAAATGCCCACTATCTAGTAAGTTATCCTGTATGGGTGTGGCTGTCAGTGCCGGCAAGTAACTTCGCCGCCAGAAAACTTCCTGTAACGCTTCCAATTGATTGGCAGCAACCATCACCAGCACTGGAGAGAGACGGCGGCCCAACAAACCTCGCGTCTCCTCGTTCGTCAACAGTTCATCGAGCAGCTCGGCTTCGTCAACTTCGAGCAGTATTGCCCCCTGCCACAGTTCAATTCGCCGCGCCTGTCGCTCCCACTCCACCAGCGAATACTGCACATTTTGCGGTATCTCCACTCCCGGCCCGGTGGCCTCCTCCAACACCTGCTGAATTGTCTCCGCGTGCATTCCCGTCTGGATGGCTCTCGTGACACTCGCCTTCGTTATGCGATACTGCGCGATATGTTCCAGGCCCAGGCGTTCCGCAAAACGATCCAGCCTGATCAGCAAAGCCTCGGAGACGGGGGCCAACGCTACCAGTTCAAAGTTTGGCTGCACAATCAAACGCCCCCATGGAACCTCCTCGATAGTATATGGAGCATCACCGGTGACCAACGAGGCGCCCTGTGCCAGGCGAAAGGCAGGCGTATTCCCCTCATTTTTTATATCTACCAGCCCTAACCACTGCAAAGGCCCCAACATTACCGCACGGATAAAGCCCCCCTCTACCTGGTGCCAACCCTCGCGATGCGTCAACCAGCCCCGTCGCAAGCGAAAATCCCAGCCATATGGGTTACTTCCTACAGAATAGCGGTCCGCACGAGCCCCATACTGGCGCGGGAAAAGGAGATAAGGCGCATACAACTTTGTGAGAGCAATAAACGATGATATTCCCTGCCATGTCTCCGCTCGCTCATCCATTATCCTCTCCATCAGCACCTTTCGCGCGCGTACAACTTCTTCATGCGCAGGGTCAAGCGGATTCGGCCCGGGTCGAACAATGACTTCCGGCAAATAGAGCAACTCATTCCAGAAAGGACTCTCCAACCATAAGCGATAACAGCGGCGTGCACGCTCTAACAACGGCAACGAAAAGAATTCGTCCGCCGGCAAAGCTTGCAGGCTACCTTGCCGCTCCTGCAACAGGCCCAACTTCATCAAAAGAAGGCGTAGAAACAGCAAGCGTGGCACATCCTGCTCCGTCCGTATCTGCTCCATATTCCCATTCTGCACCAGCAGCTCCATAACCTGCCGGAGTGCGGCGCGGGAGAGTAATCCGCTGTTCACCAGCTGCAATCCCTCTCGCATCGATGCCACCAGTGACCAGTACAGGTAAAGCATTCGCTGAAAAGCGCGTATGCCTTCTCCTATCTCTTCCTGCTGCGCTACTTTTTGCCCTGCCTTCTCGTTTCGCTCTTTCTTAACGACCTCGTTTACCACATCCCTCACCGCACGTGGCACGATCAGCACACCATCGTAGATACCGCTTGTATAGTCCCGCCCCGCGAAATTCGTCTGCTTCCCCCAAAATACTAAACCGAGCAGCAACAGGCGGCGCAGTGACTGTTCAAAAGGTCCGTGAGGATGAGGCGTTGGATAAAGCCCACCGCTCTGTTCGGTAATGGCAGACAGCTCTCCCCCTGCTCCACTGGCAGCATGGGCCACTCCACCGATGGCAAAATACAAGGCAAGATCGCGGCTATTCGCTCTACCACCGCATGCCACCAACTCGCGCAGGATCAACCCCTCCGTTTCATTCAGACCACGTATCGCCTCGTGGATAGACGCATGTTCAAAAAGGTACCGGGCAATATCGGGTATAGTGGTAGTGGAAACCGAGGTTTTTGCGGGAGTAACGCTATCCTGTCCTTTTGAGGCAATTGGCATATGTCGTAATTTTACCAGCGATTGTAAGTGATAAGGGGGGACCGTATGGAGCAGGTCGAGATCACTTTGTTCCATGATAATCCTCTTCATGCAACAGTGGACTCTGTCCGCGTCGCTTGAGATCTTCGACAATACGCTCCATACCCTGTTTTGTGAGAATCATCAGCGTCGGCGTAATTGACTTTACTATCTGCTCCTCCAGCGACGTTGTTGCCGAGAGTTCCCGCATCACCAGGTTATCCGCCACCTCTACCATTGAGACGCCAGTATAGAGCCGGATACGCCCATAGCTCGCAATCCAGCCCTCAAGTTGCGCGAGTAAACACGACAGCGGGCTATTACTATGCTCTTCATCTTTCTCGATCTTCCGCAGTAACTTCAGCAAATTGCCTGGCTGCTGCCCCCGGCCCAGTGCCTCGGCTAACGATCCAGGAGCTAACCGGTAACACAACCGGTCACCGCGGACGCCGGCTACTTCCGCGAAATCCTCTATCAACTCGATCAGCGGCCACGAGTCAGTACGCGACTCGACCAATAACTCACCTGTCTCCAACACGTCCAGCACAGGTGCGCGTTCTTGCGCCTCTTCAACCTCTTGCTCAACTGGCTCTACACCGTTCAATAATAAGCCGGCCACTGGCGTTAAGCGAAAGGCCAGTAAACGACCATCGCCTGACAAAGCCAGGTCACTGATACCCCACCAGTGCAGCGGCCCCCGCAGCAGTCGTGCCAGGTAGTGCCCCTCCGCGCGCATCCAATCGCCCATCTGTGCTGGCTGCAGCGGCCGTCCCTCTTCCTGCTCCAGCCACCAGTGAGGCGAAGGGAAGAGTTGTTGTCGCTTCTGTAAAAAAGTCGGATTCAGCCTGTAGATGAAACGTGCGAAGGCAGAAAAGCTGACCCATTGATTCAATGGAGCCTGTGCCACCAGCGCGACCAGCAACTGCCGCGCCTCGCTATTTTCAGCCTCCAACTCTCCTGGCCTCAGTATAGGGTTGTTCAACGGTGTAGTACGACATTTCAGCTGCAGGCCTTCTTCCTGGAGATCAAACAATTCCTCGTAGCCTGCGTGAGTAAGCCACAATTCGAACAGGTCGCGAGCCACCTCGGCACTTGCCGGACCCAGCAGCAACCTGGCTGCATTGGGAAGGAGGTGCAGGCTTCCTGGCATGCCTCCATCATCTTTATGCAGTAAATCTGCTAACCGCAATAAACGAAATGCAAAGCGCAGAAACTGAGCTGTTCGTGGAACGTCTGATTGTAATCGTTCCAACGCCGTTGCCGAAGGTAAACCGCCCGGAGGCGCTACCAACGTCGTCTCATCGTGACCCCCCGCGCTGAATGAGCGCAACGTAGCCAGCGTGTTCATACCGCGCATACCGCCAGCGCGTTCATCCCTCTCATCATAGTGTTCCATCCGGTAGCCATCCAGCGCACGCGCTACCAGCAGCAGATCTGCTAACAGGCTATAGGCTTCTACCTGCTGTATCTGTATGAGGTCAGCATGTCCATCACCCCCATCGGCTTTCTTCTCTACATCGAGGGGGGTGATCGGCACGGATACACGCAGTACCGCCTGCACTTCCGCCGGTACATACCAACCCACATCATACAACATGCCGCTCAGTCCTATTCGCTGCTGTGGAGAGCTATTGAGGCTGGTGCGAAACAGCAGTCCCTTGCTCTGTAATGACAGCAGAATACCCTGTAGTGAATCGGCTGGCCCAAATGAAAAACGCTCATACAGGCTGCGCAGGTCCTCGTCACTCAGTGAGCCGCCCGCAAGCGTAAGCGTCGCCAATAACTGCCGCTGTGGTTTCTCCAGTGTGCTCGCGCTTCTGCGCACCAACTCTGGTTGTCTAAGCGCCCCCGCGATGGCCTCGACGAGTTGTTGCTTATGTTGTCCCCCCGTCGCGATATCGTACTCTCGAGCAATGCTGCGCAGTTCACTGAGACCGTTTTGGGACAATATATCCACCAGGTTAGCAGAGGGAGTAGGGCCACGCATTTTCACTGTGTAGGCAACTTGCCCTCCCTGGCGCGCAGATTGCAGGGCCCTACTCTGTCCCCCTGTCGCTTGATTGCCTCCTTCACGTTTAGCAGGCGCTGTCCTGCTGGAAGTCCGGAAGTCGGAAGAAGATGGAGCGACAAATGTATTGGGATGCACTAGCCATTGATAGAGGAGAGCTGCTGCATGCCGGCACATTGCGACTGCATTGGGACTACAGGTACAACTCGCGTGCCAGGTACTGGAGCTCTGTATCTCAACCTCAACGCTGCAACGGCGCTGCTCAACGGGCCCTTGATCGGCTGCTGCTGTGCCTCTTGCGCCTGGCAGTGAAACATCAGCCAAATGAGACGTATCAACAATGCCAAGAAGTTTCGCTCCTCGACGCATTGTTGCACGCACGGCACCTATACGACAATACTCTTGCCCCATCGACGCCACTGCCAGCCCCGCCATACGGATAATATCCGCGGCTCGCAAGCGTTGCAGTGCGCTGGGTACAACATCATCCATAGACTAAGCCTACGTCAGTTCTTAACAGAGGATTGGTTATATTGGGCTATAATAGCACGTAGCATCCACCTGGTCAATCGTAACAAATCCAGAAATCCAGGCTATGATGAATCATCGACAAACAATTATCCCCCGAACTCATACATCACGTTCGCCACCGCCGCCAACGCCGCAGTCTCAGCCCGCAAGATACGCGGCCCCAACGTCACAGCCTGCACGCCATGTCGCCGCGCCAACAGAACCTCCTCGGCCATCAAACCACCTTCCGGGCCAATAAACAGCACCACAGTCACAGGATCTAACGGGTTCTCCCGCCCGGCCATGCTGCTCGCTCCTACCTCAAGTCCCTCGCGCAGGCTCCGGCCATGCTCTTCTTCCCACGGCATAAAAGCCAGCGCGCCCCGCGGAATGTCATTGAGCGCGTGCATCAGTGGACGAATGGGCAAAAGTTCCGGTACGCGCGCACGGCCGCACTGTTCCGCTGCCTCCTGGATAATGCGCTGCCAGCGCTGTATCTTTGCCACTCCCGCCTCTTCCAGGCCGGCCATCGAGCGCCGGCAGAGCATAGGCGCAAAGACAGCCACCCCCAGTTCCGTCCCTTTCTCCAAAATCCATTCGAAACGCGCCGATTTGAGCAATCCCTGGCAGAGCACAATGCGTACCGGCGATTCACTCTTCCCCCTCCGCCGTTCGCGCACCTGTACCTCCACCCCTGCTCGCCCACCCTTTACAATGGCAGCCAGGAACTCATCGCCACTGTTATCCAGCAGCAGCACTTGCTCACCCATGCCCAGGTGCAGTACATCCCTCACCTGGTGCGCGATTTTCTCCGGCAGCGCAACATAAAGCTGCCCCTCTGGTGCGTCCTCTATCACTCTTCCAGAACCGGCATCACTGGTTGTTACCTGTGGGGGAAGCGCCGCGCTGATAGGCGCCAATATATCAGGTGCGACAAAAAAGCGGTGCATAGCTTCTGCTTACTCCGGCTTGCGCATGACGAGGGCAATCCAATCGTCGATCATTACCTGCTCAACCAGTTCCAGCCCTGCCGCCAGCAGCGCGGGCTGCGCGTCGCCGCGCCGCGCCTCGATGATACCGCTGGCGATCAGCCATCCACCAGGGGCGAGCACCCGCGCGAGTTGCGCAGCCATACCCCCGATGACATGCGCGATAATATTCACCAGCACCAGATCATATTGTCCCGCCATGCGTGCAGCTTCGGCCTCGTCCAGTACCCCCTGCACAACCGTGATCTTGTCGCTCAAGTTATTGACCGCAGCGTTCGCCGCGGCGCTCTCTACCGCCACGCTGCTGTTATCGATACAATAGACACTGGCGGCACCCAATTTCGCCGCGCCCAATGCAAGTATGCCGGAACCAGTGCCCACGTCAAGAACGCGCATCCCTGGCCGTGTGCGATGCTCAACTTGTACGAGACATATGCGCGTCGTGGGATGCAGGCCCGTACCAAAAGCCATCCCCGGGTCAAGTTCCAGCACAACCTCGTCCTCCTTCGGCTCGTATGCTCTCCACGAGGGCCGAATGACCAGCCGCTGGCCGATATGCGTGACATGAAAATAATCTTTCCACGCGTTCGCCCAATCCTCCTCATTCACGATGCGCGTCTGCAAATCACCGACAAAATGCTCCCCCAGGCTGCCGAGATGCCACAACCCCTCTGCCACGTGCTGCCGTGCCTCCTCCTCTTTCCCATCCAGGGGCAGATACGCGTGCACCTGCACTGGCTGCCCCGTCAGCACCCGGTACTCCTGCCCCTCGTCGATCAGCTCAAACGGCTCCTCAATCGCCACCCCACCCGGCGTATAGCGGCTCATCAACTCGCTCACCGACTCCACAGCCTCGGGATGCGTCCGCACCGTCAATTCCAACCATTTCATTATGTACAATTCCTACTTCAAAAGATCAATCGTATAATATCCATAGGTTGTCGTCTCTTTAAAACCACAAGAGCGATAAAGACCAATAGCAGTTTCATTCATCGTCTCCACCTCAAGCGCAATGCCCTTCTCACTCGTCGCCCGCACCTGCTTGATCACCAGTTCCAACATCTGCCTACCAAAACCTCGCCTCCTATACGGCAAAAGTACAGCAAACGCGTAAATGCTAAACTCCTTCTCGCCCTCATCCAGGTTCAGACATCCCACCGCCTCCTCCCCTCGTTTCCCAAGGTAATACTGAACGTGCGGATTCTCCATGTTTCGCAGGATATTCCTTTTCGTCCCCTCTATAGAATGACCGAAACTGGTCGCCGTGATCACCGCCAGGTCCTCCACATCTTCGGGCCCCGCCTTCCGCAGCGAGATGCGCTCCTTGTATGCCCCTCTTTCCTTAAAATCCGCCAGCACCATTTTATGTTCAGAGAAATCATAGATCGCGCCGCATGCCTCCACAAAGGCCTGTCCCGAGCGGGAGAAACGCTCGCAGATGAGGATCAAGCGCTCTGTCCCTCTTGCCCTGGTCTCCTCTTTAGCGGCAGCCAGCAGCTTGCTAAAAATTCCCCTGCGCCGGTACTCAGGAAGCACCATTCCCGTAAACTCTTTATCTCTAGCGCCATATTCATCCAGTGCCAGCAGACCCACCAGTTTCCCATCCTCGTAATACAGAAAATCATTGACCTCGTTGCCCTTACGAGACCGCAGCATCCACACGTCTAATTTCAGGCTCAACCCCTCGTAGGCATTACAAACTTCAAGTAACCGGCGCGCCTCCGAAAGTTCATCCTCACTCCACGTCCGCTGCCTGACCAGGCCCTCCCTCACCATATTCATCATAATAACCTCACTCACCTAATACACCGCGGGCTCCATGTAATCTCCGAAAACACTGCGGAAAACGTCCATGATCTCGCCTAGCGTCGCGTATGTCTTGACTGCCTCGATAATCGCTGGCATTGTGTTCTCGGTTCCCTGCGCGACACGGCGCAGATTCTCCAGCGACCGTTCTACTGCCGCATTGTCGCGCTCGTGTCGCACGCGATTCAGTCGCTCAAGGTGGGCTCGCTCACCAACGCGGTCAATGTAGAGCGTCGGCACGCTGATATCCTCTTCCATGATATAATCGTTGACACCGACGATCGTGCGCTTGTGCTGGTCGATCTCCTGCTGGTAGCGATAGGCCGACTCGGCAATCTCGCGCTGGAAGAAGCCATTGAGGATACATGCCAGCACGCCACCCAGAGCATCGATACGATTCAGGTAATCCATCGCAGCGCGTTCCGTCTCGTCCGTCAGCGATTCGATGAAGTACGAACCTCCCAGCGGATCAACGGTATTGACCACCCCGCTCTCGTGAGCAATGACCTGCTGTGTGCGCAAGGCAATCAAGACGGCCTTTTCGGTCGGCAAGGCCAACGCCTCGTCCAGCGAGTTCGTATGGAGCGAGTTGGTACCTCCAAGCACGGCCGCCAGGGCCTGGATGGTCGTGCGCATGATATTGTTATCCGGCTGCTGCGCCGTCAGAGAAACCCCTGCCGTCTGCGCGTGGCAGCGCATCAACCATGAGCGTGGATCCTTCGCACCGTAGCGCTCGCGCATCAATCTCGCCCAGAGTCGCCGCCCGGCGCGGAACTTGGCAATCTCCTCGAAGAAGTCATTATGTACATCGAAAAAGAAGGAGAGGCGCGGCGCGAATTCATCGATCTTCAAGCCGCGTTTCAGCGCGGCATCCGCATAGGCCAGTCCATCGGCAATGGTAAATGCCAGTTCCTGGACGGCCGTTGCCCCCGCCTCGCGAATATGGTAGCCACTGATGCTAATCGTATTCCAGCGCGGCATATTGCGCGTGCCAAACTCGATGGTATCGGTCACCAGGCGCAGCGAGGGCTCCGGCGGGAACAGGAACTCTTTCTGCGCGCTGTACTCCTTGAGTATGTCGTTCTGCAGCGTGCCACCGAGCGAAGCCATCGGGAAGCCACGCTTCTCCGCGTTGACGATGTACATGGCCCAGATCACGGAGGCGGGACTATTGATCGTCATCGAGGTCGTAATCTTATCCAGCGGCAGGCCGTCGAACAGCACCTCCATGTCGGCCAGCGAGGAGACCGCCACGCCGCACTTACCAAATTCACCCGCTGCCAGCTCGTGATCCGTGTCATAGCCGTACAACGTCGGCATATCAAAAGCCGTCGAGAGGCCCGTCTGACCCTGCGAGAGCAGGTACTTGAAACGCTTGTTGGTATCTTCCGCCGAGCCAAAGCCCGCGAACATGCGCATCGTCCAGGGCTTGGCACGGTACATCGTCGGCTGCACGCCGCGCGTATAGGGATACTCCCCGGGCAGCCCCATATCCCTGTCGTAGTCAAGCCACTCGTTATCCTGCGGCGTATACACGCGATTGATCGGCACCCCAGAAGTTGTAATCAAATTATCTCGTTCTGGCAAACGCTGCTGCGACTTGCGCACCGCTGTCTCTTCCCACTGCTGTCGCTCCACTTTCAGCTGCTCCAACGTCTCTTTATCAAATAGCGTCCCCTGTTGTGCAGCAGGTGACTTCATCTCTTTCGTCTCAGGCGGCCTCTGTTCCAGCATAGCCGATTACTCCTCTCCAGTGAGTTTCGTTGTTGGGTGCATCTCTTTGCATCCAATAAGCATCAATTCATAGCGCCCACAACATCCAATATATATGCAAAATAGCTGTCACAAGTCCTTCAGTATTGTATCATACTGAAGCTCTCTCTCTCCCTGACACATATCGATGCTATGACATGAGAATTGAAAAGGCTCGATGAATTGTCTTAATGACGTATATCGGCTCCCCAGGTGGACGCAATGAATTGGGCACTGCGGTGCGACCCCTCCATTGTGCCCATCTTTGTCGCACTTGTCGCACTTGTCGCACTTGTCGCACTTGTCGCACTTGTCACATCTGTAGCCGTGTGCACTCTTTTAGCAGAACTGGAGGCACCGGGCGATTGAGATCGAGATGCGAGAGATTTTTGGGAAAATGTGTCCGATTTCGCGACAGGATTTTTTTGGCAATGGGTGCGCTTATTTTGATCTGTACTGGTGTTGGCGATACGATGGTTTGTCTGGTGGTCATTCTGGCACCTCGAGAGTTTTTTTGGTCATTCTTTTTGTGGGGTAGGGAAAAGGAAGATGTGACAAGGTTTTACTTTGGTGTCCATGCAAGCGCGTGAAAAACTCCTTGACTTGCTGCTGCCAGACCGTACATAATGGCATGAAACGTGAGTTCATTGTAACGGAAGGAGTCGGTACCCTTGAGGGATATTCTCATTGGCTGCGGCCAGATTACCTGGATCAGATTTACGTCGAACGGGAGGCAGTGGCTTGCGCCCGAGGAGCAAGTTCTGACCGAGATTGCGCAAGCGGGATACGACGGTGCACCCGCGAGCCCAGAGCGGGATCGCTCGGCGCAGGAGACCATCGAGCTCTACGGTCGATACGGGCTGCGACCGGCGCCAGGCTATATCGGTACGGCGTTCTGGAACAAGGAGCGGCGCGACGAGATCCTGGAGCGGGTACGACGACACGCGTCCTTTTCGCGTGCGGTCGGCTCCACCGAGCTCTATGTCGCGCCGGGTGGCTTCGACTACGTGACACGCAGCGGCCGGCGACGCTATGAACTGGCAGGACATGTGCGCCCCGAAGACAGCCTGACGGACGAGGAGTTCCAGATCTTCGCCGAGACGTTGAATCTGGCCGGCGCGATCACGCTGGCTGAAGGTGTACGCAGTTGCTTTCATAATCATGTCGGCACCGTTATCGAAACACGCGAGGAGGTCGACCGCTTGCTCATGCTCACCGATCCCGACCTGGTCTTCCTTGGTCCCGACACCGGCCACCTGGCCTGGGCTGGCGCCGATCCGGTCGCCTTTTGTCGCGACTATGCCAAACGTATCAAGACGCTGCACCTCAAGGACATCTCTGCCGCCGTGCGAGACCGTGGGCGGGAGGCCGGCTGGGATTACGGCACCTTCGAGCAGCAGGGCATCTTTGTCGAGCTTGGCGAAGGCTGTGTTTCCTTTCCGGAGATCTTCGCCATCCTGAGTGCTGTGGACTTCTCGGGCTGGCTGATCGTCGAGACGGATGTCACCCAGAAGCCCACCGCGCGCGAAAGTGTGACGGTAAGTCGTGCCTATCTTCGCAGCCTGGGGCTGTGAGAGGAGGAGATTCCTAATGACGCAGTTTCGTGTCGGTATCATCGGCTGTGGCCGCCCGTGGAAGTCGCAGGACGCCTCAGGTTTCGGGATGTCCCACTTCCACGCCCGTGGCTACACTGTCTCGGCTGATACCACGATCGTCGCCCTGGCCGACATCAACCTGGATAACGCGCGCGCGTTTCAGGCCGAGCACGGCGGTGAACGCATCTACACCGACTACCAGGAGATGCTGGCGCGGGAGCAACTCGACATCGTCAGCATCTGCACCTGGCCGCACCACCATGCGCCGATGGTCATCGCGACAGCCGAGGCGGGCGTCAAGGCGATCCACTGCGAGAAGCCGATGGCGCCCTCGTACGCCGAGGCGCTGCGGATGGTTGACATCTGCCAGGCCCACGGGACGCAGCTGACCATCAACCACCAGCGGCGCTTCGCAGCACCCTACCGCGTGGCACGCGACATCCTCAGGTTAGGCACTATCGGGCAACTGCAGCGGCTGGAAGGCACGTGCAATAACCTCTTCGACTGGGGTACGCACTGGTTCGATATGTTCGGCTTCTATAACGACGAAGCCGCGGTCAAGTGGGCGATTGGCCAGGTCGATTGGCGTGGCGGCGCGACGATCTTCGGCGTCCCCGTCGAGGGCCAGGGGATCAGCCTTTTCGCCTACGAGAACGGGGTGCGGGGTCTGCTGCTGACCGGCCACGGGATCGAGCGCCCACAGAGCAACCGGCTCGTCGGCAGCGATGGGGTGATCGAAGTGACCGTCGGTGCGCCATTGATACGCGTCTGGGGGAAAGGGGATGCCGACTGGCGCGACGTCCAGGTTGCACCCGACACTGGCGAGAGCCTTGGCGAGCTCGTGGGACTGGGCGTGCTGGATATGATCGATGCGCTCAAGACTGGCCGCGAGCCTGAGCTGTCGGCACGCCGGGCGCTCCGGGCTACCGAACTGATTTTCGCGACCTACGAGTCGAGCCGTCGCGGTGGGCGCGTCGAGTTTCCGCTCGAAGCGCTCGAGTCGCCCTTCCCCGGGGTAGCGCCATAGGCTCAGTATACCTCGGCTGCCTAATTTTTTTACAGGCTATTAGAGGACTGGGTGATACTTGACAGAGAACCTCATTCTCATTATAATAATATCTTATTGCGATACTATAGCCATTTATCTCCGACCGTGGTCGTCCTGACTGTTAAGACACGGGACCTCTCTCATGGGCTGCAATGAAGAGCAGGTAGAGCGTTAGCGTACTTCCCTACGTATGATGAGTTTTTCTTGGGTGATACGTCCTGATGTAGGTGTCTTTTGTACGTTTCTATGGTCGAATGGGGAAGACCGTCTGTGAGAAAGAAGGAAGTATCATGGCAGGCTATACTGCTACAGCCCTCGCCCTAGATCAGCATGGACCCACGTCGCATTTCACCATCGCAGTCTCTGTCATGGATAGTAATGGATTAGGGATCCAGGATCTGAGTGAGAGTAACTTTACCGTGCGTAATATCACCAGTGACATTCCTTTCGCCATTGCCGAGCTTCATAGCGCGGGTTTGCCAGGCTTCTATCGCCTCTTGTTGAAGACAGAGTCGATGGCAAATGCAGGAAACCAGGTACTCGCTCTTGTTGTGACAAGTCGTCATCACGTAGCGGGACGTGTTCCCGAGGGTATGGATAGGGGCAACACAATGGTAAAGGTGAGCGCAGTATAATGGTATCATGAGTCATCCCGATTGAGAGCGGGAAGGCCTCCCGGCAGAAAGGTTGACAGTATGCAGCCCCCTGAAGAGGGCTCGATGACTGAGTATCGAACATTAGCCGAATTTCGCTATCAGCTTCGCCGCTTTCTCCGCTTCAGCGAGCAGACTGCACGAGCGGCGGGTCTTGAGCCCCAGCAGCATCAGTTGCTCCTTGCCGTGAGGGGTCTGCCTCAGGGAAGGAAAGCGACCATCGGCACCCTGGCCGAGCGGCTCCAACTCGCGCATCATAGCACCGTCGAGCTGATCGATCGGCTCGTTGAGCGCGGTTTCGTCCAACGCTGTCGGGATGAGGCTGATCAGCGACGGGTTCTTGTCCACCTCACCCCACAGGGAGAAGAGATACTGCGCAAGCTCTCGCTCGCCCATCATGCCGAGTTGTGCTCGGTTGGTTCGGATCTCGTTCAGTCGCTCAACACCCTTATCAGGGATAGGAACAGCTGATCCCAACCCCGTTAGTGAAGTATTTAGTTGAGAAAAGAGGAGACTATGGACAATATATCGGACGTAACGAATAAGCGCGTAACTGGTATCACTATCCTGGTGATTATGGTACTTATTCAAGGGGTCTTCGAACTCCTCGGAATTGCAACAGCTTTCGTCGCTTTCAACGGTGTCCTTGCAACAGGCGTAGGCATCGCCAACCTGAGTCTGGCAGTCGTGACCTTTGTCCTTGTGTGGGGATTGTGGACATTGAAGCCGTGGGCATTCTGGGCGACGGTGGTCATTGAAGCCTTGAGCCTGGTCGTGCGTTTGTTTACCATCCTCCAGCCGAACGCATATGTGAGTTCAATCCTTTTGAGAATGATTCTTCCTCTTCTCATCCTGGTGTACTTGTTTGCTAACCGCAACATACGTGCTGCATTCCGTACATAAGAGAGCGATGCCAAAACGGTGAGATTCACCCCTACTTCCGGGTACCCGTCACTTTTTTGCGCCAAGAGCAGGGATGGAGTGGCGGATCTGTAGGGGCAAGAGACAGCTGGCTGAATGGCGATCTTTGCTGGAGACGAAGCAGAAGCAGGATGATGCTCTTGATCTAGTGAGCTTGCCACAAGCAAGGTTGCCATTCAGCCTTTTAACAAGCCGTTACACCTCGACCGACATCGCTACGGCGCCGCCACCGCCTAGACACAGCGTTGCCAGCCCGCGGCCGCCACCACGCCTGCGCAGTTCATGGATCAGCGTAATCAGGACGCGAGAGCCGCTTGAACCGATGGGATGCCCCAGCGCAATCGCGCCGCCATTCACATTCACCCGCGACCAGTCCCAATCCAGCTCTCTGCCATTCGCCAGCGCCTGCGCGGCAAACGCTTCGTTCACCTCGATCAGGTCAAAATCCCCGATCCGTAAGCCCGTACGCTCCAAAAGCCGCTTCACCGCAATCGTGGGGGCCGCGAAGATGTAGCGCGGCGTAATGGCCGACGCGGCATAACCTGTGATGCGCGCCAGCTCCGTTAAACCATTGGCCTTTGCGAAGTCTCTTTCCACCACTACCGTGGCCGAGGCGCCATCGCTCAAACCAGGTGCGTTCCCGGCTGTAACCGTCCCACCCTCCTGGAATGCCGGCATCAGTTTCGTCAATGTATCCATCGTGGAGTCGCCGCGAATAGGCTCATCGTTCTCCACCACCACCGTCCCCTTTTTCTGCTTTACCTCAACCGGCACGATCTCTTCCTTAAAGCGTCCGGCGGCAGTCGCTTCCGCCGCCTTCTGGTGACTCCGCAGCGAAAACCTGTCCTGCTCTTCTCGCGTAACCCCGAACTTCTCGGCGATAATCTCCGCCTCGTTACCCATGTGAATATTCTCAAAAGCGCACCACAAACCATCATGAACGACCGCGTCTACAATCTCGCCATTGCCCATGCGGTACCCCGTGCGCGCCTTCGTCAGCAAGTACGGAGCATTGCTCATGCTCTCCATGCCGCCGGCCACAAACGCCTGCTCATCGCCCGCGCGTATCGCTTGCGCCGCCAGCATCACAGCCTTCAGGCCGGAGCCACACACCTTATTCACAGTAAACGCAGGAATATCGACAGGAAGCCCCGAGTGAATCGCGGCCTGTCGCGCAGGCGACTGTCCAACACCCGCCGAGACTACATTCCCCATAATAACTTCGTCGATCGCATCCGGCGCAATGCCCGAACGCCGTACGGCCTCTTTTATCACCAAAGCTCCCAGCTGGGGAGCCGTGAAACTGGCAAGTCCGCCAAGAAATTTACCGGTCGGCGTCCTCGCCGCCCCAACAATTACAGCAATATGCTCTTCTGACATGTACCAAGTTCTCCAGGTCTAAATCCACTCCATCGCGGAAAAATGTTACTCAATGGTGCATTTGGGAAATTCGTGTATGAGAATCAAGGCCGATCAATCGGCGATGTGCACGATAAATCGGCACCTACGGGTTCCCCAGCACTTAGCGAATGCACCACTAAATCCGACGCCCCGATAGGGGTGTCACTACCTCCTCATTATATCACCTGAAGAGTCTCTACCTTGATCCGATGTAGATGGCGAAGATGACCGCGATGGCCGTGCCAACGATGATGGAAAAGATGTTCCATAGAGTGTACTCCTTTGTCAAGGCAATTTTTTGGCCGTAACACGGTTGCAAGAACGCGCTCCTAGAACGTGACTGGCAGGCTCGTGAGGCCGCGCAAGATGGGATTCTGGGTCCAGGTGAGTTGCGCACCCTCAGCCTGCCGCAGGTTGGGTAGACGTTGCAGCAAGGTGCCGATGGCAATCTGCCCTTCCAGGCGCACCAGCGGTGCTCCCAGGCAGTAATGGATACCCTTGCCAAAGGCCACATGCTGGTTCTCCTGGCGCAGAATGTCCAGGACTTCGGGATCAGGGAACTGCTGCTGGTCCGTATCCGCTCCTATCAAGGAGGCAAACACCATCTCGCCCTTGCGGATCACTTTGCCGTGCATGGGGATGTCCTCGCTCGCCCAACGCGGTGAGGAGAGACTCACCGGAGCTGTGTAGCGCAACAGTTCCTCGATGGCTGAGGGAAGCAAGGAGGGGTCGGCACGGAGCAGGCGCATCTGCTCAGGATGCTCGAGCAGCGCCAGCATCCCATTGCCAATCAAATTGACTGTCGTCTCGTGTCCGGCGACGATGAGCAGGAAGATGGTCGAAATGAGTTCGGCCTCGTTGAGGGAATCTCCACGCTCCTCGGCCTGCACCAGGCCACTGGTCAGATCACTGCCAGGATGGGCGCTCTTGTCGGCCAGCAGCGTTTTGATATACTGGACAAACATCTCCAGAGCAGCGAGCTTATCCTCCATTTGAGGCTCCATAGGAACATTCACGATCGTTTGCGACCAGACGCGAAATTGTTGGCGATCCTTCGCGGGAATGCCCAGCATTTCTGAAATGACGGTGATGGGCAGCGGGAAGGCAAAGTCAACAATGAGATCCATTCTTCCCTGTGCCTGTACAGCCTCCAACAGCTCGTCCGCAATCTGCTGGATGCGCGGGCGGAGCTGCTCGATCATGCGCGGCGTGAAGGCTTTAGAGACCAGGCCACGCAGGCGGGTATGATCAGGCGGATCGACCGTGAGCATATCCCGCCTCCAGGTAAGGAACCGGTCAATAACGGTTGCATTCTCGCCAGCGGCATCTTGCCGCTCCCAAGGTTTTGAGACTTTGTGTGTGTCTTTGATGAAACGCGGGTCTTTGAGAACCGCGATGGTATCGTCATAGGTCGTCACGATCCAGCTCTCCCCCATACTGAAAGGGCTGGTGAGATGGATGAGCGGCCCCTGCTCACGTAAGCGCGCAGAGAACGCGACCGGGTCGCGTTTTGTTTCTTGCGAGAACAAATCGGTGAAGGCAATCTGTCCCATACTGTTCAACTTCCTTTCATTCATCATCACAAGGGTTGTGTCCCGATCCCGCGTAAGAGCGCGTCGACAGCCGTTTCCGCTTCGTAGTTCGACTTCGCGTAGGGATCGATCAACTCGGCGAAAATGTTGCTATACACCAGTGAGGTGAAGATCAGAGAGACGATGAACGTTGTATCCAGGTCCGGGCGCAATTCTCCACGGGCCTTTGCGCGTTCGACGATCTGGCGAAACTGCTGTACCCGTGAGGCGACCAGTTTTTCGTAAAACACGTGATAGATTTCAGGCTTCGTCTTGATCTCCGCAATCAGCTTGGTAATCAGCTTCCCCGGCAAAGGATTGCGGTTGAAAAGCTCTTGCGCTTCCTTCGCAATGTAGAGCAAGTCGTTGCGGATATTGCCTGTGTCGGGAAGAGGGAGGTCTTCGCGAAGCAGGGTGAGGGCCTCTTTGATCACGTCTTCTTTCGAGGACCAGCGGCGATAGATGGTCGTCTTGCCAACTCCGGCACGCTCTGCGATCGCTTCGATGCTCGAGCCGGCGAGCCCCTCTTCAGCGAATAAGGCGAGCGTCGCCTCTAGAATGGCCTGGTGAGACTGAGCGCTGCGTGGACGCCCAGCCCTGCGGATCATTTGCTCAGATTCGGGTTCAATCATCGTTCTTCATCTGTCTCCTTTTGTTTCCTCCATGATCTGATTACTGCCGAAATTCAATACGAAACGGTACCGTTTCTATCTAAAAAGAGTATAGCATGGATTTTTACAAAACGCAACGGTTTCGTATCAAATTTTTGTGAAAAGAGGTGTTGCAGGAATATGACGGCAGATGTCAGGAAACTTCGGGTATACTCAGGACATGCAACTGAAAAACACAGAAACTCAACAAGAGGAGGAATTAGCTATGGAACCAGAGATGGAAATTGGCAGGAGTATTGACCCGGAGCCCAGCCAGCCCAGGATGTTTGGCGGCTCCGTTGGATCGGCGGAGCTGTCGTGGGGGTGGGCAACAGAACGTCTCAGCAGGGCGCGCAACTATTGGATCGCGACGACACGTCCCGATGGTCGGCCGCACAGCCGCCCGGTCTGGGGCGTCTGGCTCGACACGACCTTGTATTTCAGCACGGGTTCGCTTGCTGCACAGAACCTGGCGTCCCGGCCCGCAATCACGGTCCACCTGGAGAGTGGAAGCGAAGTGGTGATCATCGAAGGAGTGGCTGAAAAGGTCACCGATGCATCCCTGGTGGAGCAGGTGGTACATCTGTACAACCAGAAGTATCACTGGAACCTGGATCCGAAGCAGTTGGACGGACCGTTCTACGCCGTTCGTCCCCAGGTCGCCTTCGGCTGGCACTTTGAGGAGTCAGAAGTCACCCCGGAGTCCAGTGCCCTGGGAAACGCGACGCGCTGGCGCTTCCTGCCACCCGCGGCAAATGCCTCATTGCCAGGTCAGGCTGTGTCCTAGCGGCCGATTGCTCTCAACCTCTCCTTCCTATGAAAGGTATCTCATGTGCGTCGAAACGGCGCACAGGGTCAGCACATTCAAACCCGAAAACTGTACGCAAAGGTTTGGATGCGCTGACCTCCCCTAGCCTCGGTTCACGCTCACACCATGATCTGGTCTAAAAGCGAGCAACCGACTAGCCCTGCTGTCGGCGTTCCTGATTCTGGCGCATGGTGTCGCGCATCATCGTCACAAACGCCTCATTGCTCAAACTCGAACGTCCAAATTCAAGCAGTTCAGTCCAGGCTTGCTCAAGATCAATGCGGTACATGTTACTGAGCCTGATCAGTTGGATTAGTGCATCCGCGATGTTCCGCGCGAGATGCACATTCTCCACAGGCATCGCGAGTTTTCCTTCGATGGTCATCACATCGTCTGCCAGTCTTCCAACAACCCCGGCCAGATGCGTCACCAGCAGGTTGCCATCCCACGGCCCGATCACTGTCTGCAAACGTTGTGACATATCCTGGGTATCGTTGATCATCTTCTCAAATTCCATTCTGTTGTTGCCTTTCTCCTCAAAAGTGTGAAAAATCAACTCTCTATGGCTATTGCCTCTTTCATGTTCAGAGTGTAAACTATAGAGTATGCTCTAAAGTCAAGTCCTTTTTTGAGGAGACATCCTATGTTCATCAGTGAACTGGCGGAAAAGACCGGTTTAACGCCTTACACCATTCGCTTTTATGAAAAGGAAGGATTCCTTGATGAACGCTATATACGTCGCGGGGAAAATAACTATCGGTACTATTGCGAGGATGCGGTTGAGCGTCTCAGGAACATCAAAGCGGGTCAAGCAGCAGGTTTCACCTTGACAGAACTCAAAGAGATTCTAGAAGCGTGTGATACAGGTTCGCTTACCACCCAGAAGAAAGTTGTTTTTCTTCACCAAAAGATGGATGCTATCGACAGGAAAAAAGCAGAATTGGACCGGATTCAAACGTACCTCGCAAGTATATTGGCGTTGATGCATTCTGAAGAACAGGTATCTGCTCATTGAGACAACTGCACATTGGATCCTCAACCGCAGCGCGCTCTTCCTCCGTCAATGGGAGCGGCTGGGCCCGCGGGGACCCAGCCGGCGGATGGTCAGTTGACGGCGGCGCGCTTGAGCACGCGGACGGAGACCGCAGTGAGAACGTCGGTGAAGAAGGCGCCAGCGGTCAGGCTGAGCGTCGCTATCGCGGCCGTGCTAGCCAAGTCCTCACTGCGCGTCTTTAGAAGAACCGATACGACCCGATCACCGTCAACTGTTCGGAGATTGGCGGCTCGGCCATCCAATTCTTGAGGTTCTCTACCAGCTCTGGCTGCCCGCCACCTGCCTGGTGGTGGCGTTGAGGCGGTTGAAGAGGTTGGTCGTGGCGATCATGAGGATCAGGGCTGCGAGCCCCTGCTCGTCGTAGTGCTGGGCGGCCTCGTCCCAGATCGAGTCTGGGACCGGGTCGGCCCGATCGGCGAGACGGGTGGCAGCCTCGGTGAGCGCGAGGGCGGCACGTTCGGCCTCGGTGAAGTAGGGTGCCTCCCGCCAGGCCGCCACGGCGAAGAGGCGCTCGTCTGTTTCGCCTGCCTTCTTGGCGCTGCGTGCGCCCGAGTCAACGCAGAAGCTGCAGCCATTGATCTGGCTCGCGCGCAGGTGGACAAGCTCAAGCGTCGCCGACGGCACGCCACCCTTTCTCGTGGCCTTGAGCACGGTTTGTATAGCATTCATGGCGTCAGGAAGGATCATTGCCGGGTTGCTCATTCGTGCTTGCATAATTGTTCTCCTTCAGGTGTCTTTGCTGAAAAGAATCACCAGTTTCATCTAAAAATGTCCAACCGGATGCTGAACATCCAGGTTTCGATCTTGACGAGGCTACCCACTTGCATTCCACGGGAGCCGGTCTCCCTGTCACATCGGTTGGGTTTCGCTCGTCACTACTATGACGGAACGCGACGAGGGAATGTGACCGATGGACGAACATATTTTCAACAGCAACAAAATAGACCACCTGCTTGATCATGCCAATAAGAAAGAGACCAGTGATGAAGCTGGTGCAGACGTCTATTGAGCGAGGCACGCGAGAGCCAGGTGGCGGAAATCCAGATGAGCACTCCATTCCTATCAAAGTGGCCCAATTTCGTGTCAAAAGGAGCACAGTTTGAGAATCAAAAAAAACGAACACGACTGGTTGGCGAAGCAATTTGAGGCCGAGCGTCCCCACCTGCGGGCAGTGGCCTACCGTATGCTCGGCGACCTTACCGAGGCGGAGGACGCCGTGCAGGAGTCCTGGCTCCACCTCAGCCGCTCCGACACCAGCGGCGTCGAGAACCTGGGCGGATGGCTGACCACGGTGATCGCGCGGATCTGCCTCGACATGCTGCGCTCGCGCTCCTCGCGCCGCGAGGAGCCCCTGGAAGCGTCCGTACCCGAGCCAATCACGAGCCGTGAGGGCGGGATCGACCCCGAGCAAGAAGCGCTCCTGGCCGACTCGGTCGGTCTCGCGCTGCTCGTGGTCCTCGACACCTTGAATCCCGCCGAGCGCCTTGCGTTCGTGCTGCACGACATCTTCGCCATGCCCTTCGACGAGATTGCTCCCATCGTGGAGCGCTCCCCGACCGCGGCAAGGCAGCTCGCGAGCCGCGCACGCCGCCGGGTGCGGGGAGCGGCAACGGTGAAGGGCGCCGACCTCACCTACCAGCGAGAAGTGGTCGACGCCTTCCTCGCCGCGTCGCGCGGCGGTAACTTCGACGCGCTTCTCGCGTTGCTCGACCCGGACGTCGTGTTCCGACACGACCGCACAGCCGTGCCTGCAGGCGCGTCAAGGGAGGTCCGTGGTGCGCTGGCCGTGGCCAGGCAGTTCTCAGGACGTGCCCAGGGAGCGCGACCTGCTCTCGTGAACGGATCCGTAGGACTCGTCGTGGCCCGGCATGGTCGGCTGTTCCTCGTCCTCAATCTCACGGTCGCACACGGGAAGATCGTCGAGATCAACGTGGTCGCCGACCCCGAGCGCCTTCGCCAGCTCGATCTGGCGGTCCTGGACGACTGACGAGCCAACCTCTGTTGCCGCTTGGTCAGCAGCACGTCGAGTCCCGGGCTGATCAGGTCCTACGCGACGAGGCCCTGGCCCGGATGTCGGCCAGGTATCATCATCCTGATCTTTTCAGTTCACAGTTTTTCACGCTCATTTCTCAAGTCAAGCGTGAAATCTGAGCAGGGCAACCGACAGATAGTTGAGTGGAAGCCTAGTCCCCGAACATGAACGGCTTCCATGACCGGGGAACCGAGCGGTCGCGAACCCGTTGCGACTCATCTGTCTCTCGTCAACCGGTGGTGATGGTGACCATGCTGGCGGAGCTTAAGACTTCGATGTCGTAATACGGGGCAGTCGGCTCAAAGCCAGAGCTTTGCAACTGCACGTTTTTGCCCAGGTAATCGAAGGTTTGATCGTCGAAGACAAATTTATAGGCCCAGCCCTTAATGTGGACGCGTGCAGCGGTGCCTGCAGGGCGCCGAATGGTGACCTCTGACGCTCCCCCGCTGATCCGTATGGGAACCACAGCAGAGGGCGCGGGAAGCTCCAGACGCATCAGGTTTTCTCCCCCTTTGACCTCCAGCCCGGTGAGATCGAGACCGCCCAGTTCGGCAGTGACATCTGATGCTCCGCCCTGGATCACAATCTGCCACGGGATGGCGACGTTGAGCGTGACCACAGCCTGGCGCTGCTGCCCACCCAGACCCAACAGACGTCGTGGATAGCGGATAGTGACCACCCCGTCTTTGGCCGCGACGTCCGGCACCGGTCCCTCGAAGCGGGCCTGGTAGAGTTCGGCCATTCCTTCGGTCGTACGCAAGGTCAGCCGAAAGGCCCCGGAGGGGAAGACAAGCCGGGCGCTTTCCAGATCTGCCAGCGGAGCAGAGAACATTCCCTCTTCGCCCGCCGACGCCTCTCGCAGCCGAGCAATTTCTTGCCTGGCTAGCGCGTTGCTCTGTTTCAGAAACTCCAGAAGGAAGGCCCTCTGCTCATCGTCGTAGTGCGCCGCCATTTCCTCCCATGCCTTCCCGATGGAAGCGAAAAGAGGGCCGATCTCGTGCCTGCCGTCCGAGCCCGTTGCGAGCCTCACGATCACCCTACGGCCATCGTTGGGGTCGCGCTCCCGGTGGACAAGCCCGGCCTTCTCCAACCGGTTGAGTATCCCAGTGAATGTCCCAGTGGTGAGTCCCATGAGATTGGCAAGCTGACCAGCGGAAGCTTCACCTGTGCTCTCCAAGATATCCATGACCTGCATGTCCGTGTCGGTCATCTCGATTCGAGCCGCCGCCGCCCGGAAGAAGGACGCGCCCAGTCCATAGCACTGCCGGAGCTCACGCGTAAGTTCCCCGAGGACCTCCGTCTGTTTCTTCTGAGAACCCCTTGACAATTGTTCTTTCTCCGTTTAAGATATATTTACCTTGTTAATCAAGATAAATTATTGCAATTTGACTCGTATATCTAGCAAATTTCAATACTGTTTGCTGGATATCCAAGTAATTTGCATTATAGCATAGAAAGGTGTCATGTGTCATGATGATTGAAACACGGGGATTGTGCAAAGCTTTTGGCAAACACGTGGTCCTCGACGGCATCGACCTGGACGTGGCCGAGGGAACCATCTTCGCGCTGCTCGGTCCCAACGGCGCGGGCAAGACCACGGCAGTACATATCCTCTCCACGCTCATCCACGCTGATAGCGGCGAGGTGCGGGTCGCTGGCCACAACCTGACCCGCGAACCTGCTGCGGTCCGCGCCGTGATCGGCGTCACCGGCCAGTTCTCAGCGGTGGACAATCTGTTGACTGGAGAAGAGAATCTGCTTTTGATGGCCGACCTGCACCACCTGGGTCGGAGTGAAGGCCGGAAGCGGGCAGCCGCACTGCTCGAACGCTTTGATCTGGTCGACGCGGCCAAAAAGTTGCCCATCACCTACTCCGGCGGGATGCGGCGGCGACTCGACCTCGCGATTCACCAGTAGCGCCTTTGTCCGCCCGGACTCGATGTCAGCTGGGGTGCGCTGGTTCTCCGAGTATCAGCCCTTCACACCCGTCATCGACACGCTGCGCGGGCTGCTACTGGGAACCTCGATCGACAACAGCGCGGTCCTCGCCGTTGCCTGGTGCGTCGTCCTCGCCCTGGTTGGCTACCTCTGGGCACGAGCGGTATATAACCGCAACTCCATGCGGTAGGTAGGCGGAACGCGCCGCAGCCGCTCCGATGAGGTCTGTATGTCAAGTGTGGCGAGCAAGCGAGGCCAGGCCATATGGAGGATCGCGAAGCCCACGCCGAGTGCGGCTAGTGGGAACAACCTTAAATCAGGCCCTATATCAAAAGACGCATGAGCAATCTTCTCATGTATTTATTCGAGGATACGTCAAATTCGTTTCATTTTTTTGAGTAGAAAGGAAGATACCATGCTTCAAACCCTACGCTTTGATCAGGATGCCCCCTGGAAACAGCGCTTTCGCGCCGCTGCAATCCTATGGACCCAACTGGCCGCCGCGAACAAGACGCGCGGGATCGCTGCCAGCACCCGTTCAGGGGTCGCGCAGATCTACGCCTGGGATGTCCCTACCGGCTCGCTGCGACAGGTGACGCAGCACGAGGGGGGACTCTACTACGCCTATCTCTCAGCGGATGGACGCTCCATCTACTATCACGATGATGCGCAGGGCAACGAGATGGGGCATTTCGTACGTGTCCCCTTTGAGGGGGGTGCTCCCGAAGATATTACCCCGGATCTGCCTCCCTATGCGTTCTTTGGCCTGCAAGGCAGCCGGGCCAATAACCTGCTGGCCCTCATTGCCTTTAACGAGGAAGGGTTCATGCTCTATTGCATGGATATTGGGCCCAAGGGGACGCTGAGCCCTCCGCGCAAGGTCTATCAAGAGCCCTCCATGATCCGTGCGGCCTACTTTTCCCCAGGCTTTGTTTCCGCCAATGGCGCTCTGGTGGCCCTGGGCTCCAGCAAGCGCTCTGGGAGCCTGGACTTCAGCCTGCTGGTCGTCGATGCCCACACGGGCCAGCCCATTGGGGAGCTGTGGAAAGAGAAGCAGAGTTTAGAGCCTCTCGCGTTCTCCCCGCTGGCCGGGGATGAGCGTCTCCTGGGCACCAGCAATGAGACGGGGATGAAACGGCCCTTCCTCTGGCATCCGCGCACCACCGAGCGGACCCAGCTCGCGCTCTCTGCCCTGGAAGGAGACGTGGAACCGCTGGACTGGTCAGAGGATGGGCGGCAGACCTTACTTTGCCAGTCCTGGCAAGCGGTGCAGAACCTCTACCTCTACGACCTCGAAAGCGCTGCCCTCACGCCCTTGCATGTTCCTGGTGGCTCGCTCGGCTACCATGATACGCTGGGCCGGAAGGCCTACTTTGGACCGGGGGATGAGGTCTTCGCGGAATGGACGGATGCCACCCATCCCAGCCAGGTGATCGCGCTCAACCGTACGACGGGGGCCCGCACGAGCACCGTCCTGCCTTCGGGTGAGGTACCGGCGGGCCATCCCTGGCGCTCGGTGCGCTTTCCCTCTTCCGACAGGCAGCTGGTGCAGGGCTGGCTGGCTGTGCCCGATGGGCACGGTCCTTTCCCGGCCATCATTGAGATGCATGGCGGAATGGCGACGCTGCAGAGAGAAAGGTTTGTCCCTGCCAGTCAGGCGTGGCTGGATGCCGGCTTTGCCTTCCTCTCGGTCAACTTTCGCGGCTCGAGCACCTTTGGACGCGCCTTCGAGCGGAAGGTGTGGGGCAATCTGGGCTATTGGGAAATCGAAGATGTGGTGGCGGCCCGCGCGTTCCTGATCGAGGAGGGCATCGCCAATGCTTCCCAGGTCTTTCTGACGGGTGCCTCCTTCGGGGGGTATCTCACGCTGCTGGGGATCGGCAAATATCCTGAGCTGTGGGCTGGCGGCATGGCAGAGGCGCCAGTCGTCGGTTTGGAGACGCTCTACGAAACGACCGGGGGGGCGATGCGCAGCGTTCAAATGTCGTTTCTGGGTGGCACGCCAGAGGAGCAGCCTGAACGCTACAAGGCCAGCTCAGCCCTGACCTACATCGAGCAGGTGCGTGCTCCGGTGCTGATTCTGACGGGACGCAACGATACTCGTTCGCCAGCTGGTCCGATCGAGCGGTACGAGCAGAAGCTGAAAGAACAGGGCAAAGCTATCGAAGTGGTCTGGTTCGACGCCGGCCATATCAGTTCAGCGTTGCAGACTGAGCTTGGGATCACCTACCAGGAACACATGCTGCGTTTTGCCGCGCGGGTGCTCGGTCAGCCGCTGCCCTAAGGGGGGAGGGGCGGCCCTGCGTCGGGACTCTCCATGGCGAGGGGGAAACTGGATCTCGCATTCTGGACGTTGTTTCGTCGCCGCCGGGCTCATAGGCAAGGGTGAGTTCGCAACCCGGTCCGCCTATATGAGAGCCGTTGGCCTCGATTCATTGGAAGATGGCGCTATAGGCCGGATTCATGCTGCTGAAGCTGCCGCGATGGATCACCGAGGCCATCGTCTCTATCGGAGGTAATACAACCACCTTCACCCGCTCACTCTCGGCCAGTTCGCCTAGGAAGGGGTCAGCGCTTCAAACCTTAGCGTACAGTTTTCAGGTTTGGATGCGCTGACCCCTATATTATCATGATTCACTTATGCGGAGTTTGAGATAGATGGTCATGAAGTGAGTAAGGTTCGCAGTTAATCAATCAGCGCCCTACGACCTCTTGTAAAAAAGGCTATTCGGCAGATCAGGACGAGAGCCAGATAGCCAGTGTATAGGGTTCCTGCAGGAACAGGGCCTCGCTGTCTGATCGGTCACAGTACCGATAGGGACCTGGGAGGATAATGTTATTTCCGGGTCGGTCAATCGTTGCTGAGTAGAGATAGTAAGGACTTTTTTTGTGAGGTTTGCGTGCAATTGCCAGATGAGGAACTTTCAAAGCGTAGGATTTTTCATCCTCAAAGACTTATTAAATATTCCCATCCCTTCTTGATGACCGATAAATGGCGTCGATACAAAAAACCGGAAAAAGAAGATATAGAGACACTGCCCACAACCGTCCTGCCTGCCATCCCAACGGTCCCTCAAACGCCGCTGGGGGAAGACATGCCATTGGATGACCCGGATGTTGGGGTTCCCAGGGATGTGTTCGACCTTGGTTCAATGAGCACGATACGTTTGATGGCGATCAGCGGAATGATGCGGGCAGTGTGTCCTCCTACCCAGGGAGGATATTCACAGGCGACGCCGCCAACTATTGGTGAGTTGGCGGGCCTTTATGGAGGACAGCAGGCAGACTTACACCTTGAGAGCCTTGGCAATGGGAGCGACATGTTTGGCGAAACACTGTCGCTGCCACAGGTACCTGTTATGCAGGGAGTAGCGCAGGAGCCAACGAGAGCGCAACCGGTATGGAAAGCAATACTGAACAGCCTGCAGGTAAGAGTAGTGCTTGGTTTGATGGTTGGGATCGCTATGCTCTTCCTCATCTCCAGATTTATCGATATTCCCACCACTGTGACCGTATTGAGGCAGCACCTGACGACCATGCAAGGGGTGATCTATGCATTGCTTGCCGCTGCTTCTTTTATCGCAGCGTTCAGCATTCGGGGGGCACGTTGGCGGCTGTTCTTATGCCGTATTTGCGATATCAGTACGCTGAAGGCCATCCAGGTCTTCTGGGTGGCCGTCTTCCTCAACTTCTTGCTACCCGTGCAGGGAGGTGAAGTGGCTAAGAGCCTGATCCTCAAACGAATCAAGCGTGTGCCGATCAGCCAGTCATTGCCCACCGTGGCTATGGACAAGTCGCTCGACTTGATGCCCGCACTTTTTATTATGGCGGCAGTGCCATTCATTCCAGGTGTCCATATGGGTGCCACGCTCTGGATTATTCTGGGATTGGTGAGTGGCATTCTGCTTGGGATCATATTCACAGTCGCACTGATGGCATGGAACCGCGTTGCCACCACGAAGTTTATCCAGATGGTACTTAAAGTTCTCCCCTGGGGGATTGGAGGGAAGATCGAGGGCTTTGCCTTGGGTCTTGTCGAATCGCTGCTGGCGGGTGCCAGCAGGCCAAAGACATTCATCCCGGCGGTCCTGCTCACTTGCCTGGCTATAACGTGTGACGGTCTGTTTGCCTGGTTTGCGTTCTTGACCGTTGGTGTCAGCAATATGAGCTTTGGAATAGCCATCTTCGGCTACACGACCTATAATATGTTCTGTATTCTGCCCACTCCTCCCGGACAGGTGGGGAGTAACGAGCTCGTCGGTGTGCTGGTCTTCAGCGGCCTGCTGGGTTATGCGAAGACCAGCGTCCTCGCTATGTACCTCTTTTCTCACCCATGGGCCGCGTTGATTATGACCGCCATGTGTTTGATTTGCCTGAGCGGCCTGGGTATCACAATCACCAGCGCAATAAAGGTGAATGCACAAAAAGCAGGTGAGTCGAGCGCAGCGGAACAAGCTGCACAAGCGGGAAATAGAGAAGTGAGCCGTACGGAAGATCAGGTTTTGGGCGCGGGCAGCAGGAGAAATTGAGTAGTATGCACTCCTTACAGCCCCATTAAGATATTGTTGGCGAATTCGGTTTTCAGGCTCGGAATACAATGAAAAGTAACTGCTCAGATGATAACTCATCTGGTTTCAGACAGGATTGAAAAGGCTATCTGAGTAAGTTATTAAGAGGAATAAAAATAATCTGGCCTCAGGCCCAAAAATTGAGCCAAAAAGCCCCCCCTAATTTCTCCGTCTCCATCACAGTTATCATGATATACATGAGCCTCTGAAGCCTTGACACCTACCATCTTCATGTCGTACAATACTATCAGACAAGTGAGAATGATTATCATTATTAGGGTTACCTAACATGCAAACGAAACTGAAAACGAGACTGAATAGTAATGCACAGGCGGTGCTCGATACTGTACAGGCGGCACATAATCACCCAACGGCACAGGAGATCTACGAGGCGGTGAAGCGCTTGCGGCCCAATATAGGACTTGCGAGCGTCTACCGCATCTTACATCATCTGGTCGAGCAGGGATTTATCAAAGAGGTTGGGCGTAGCGACGATTGCACTGGCTATGATGGGCGGGTCTCGCGCCATGACCATGCCATCTGCACGAACTGCGGAGCATTGCTTGATGTACCTGTTGATGTAATTGTATCATCGGAAGTTTTAGAGCAAGCAGCGTATGCGACAGGGATCGAATTGGGGTCGTATGAGGTCAGGTTGTATGGGCTCTGCGCGTCATGTTCGACACAAAAAAACTAATTGAAGAGCCTTTTCTTCGCTCTTCTTTCCATAAAGGAGTTTAGCAATGTCCGGTGAGCAAAACACATCTGTAAATAGTGCCAGCAGCGTCGAGAATCAGACCTCTGTGCACGATAAACTTGAAAGGGCTTCAGATGAAGCTAAATTGATAGAGGAGACGCCAGACACTCTAAGGGGACAGCTGGCGGAACTTTTCCACGCGTTGAGAAGCAGGGATGACTCATCCCGCAACTTTCTGCTACGTGTAGTGCAGCCTGGACTGGCGGGGTTGATGGACGGATCCGTTTCGACGTTGGCACCTATCTTTGCCACGGCGTTCGCCACGCATCATGCCTATTATGCTTTCCTGGTTGGAATTGCTGCCGCGACAGGTGCAGGTATCAGTATGGCTTTTTCAGAGGCGCTATCCGATAATGGTGAACTCACGGGACGTGGGAGCCCGGTCATTCGAGGTGCGATCACCGGAATCATGACTTTTGTCGGCGGCTCACTGCACACGCTTCCCTTCCTGATCAGCAATCTGCAGCTTGCCCTGGTTGTCGCATACGTGGTGGTTGCTTTTGAGCTAGTCTTGATTGCCGCCATTCGTCACCGCTACTTCGGGACGAACTGGCTGATCTCGTTAGTTCAGGTGGTTGGAAGCGGAGCACTGGTCTTTGCTGCTGCCTACATTTTTGGAAATGCGTAAGGCTCTGCCACCTAACCCTACCGCATGGACTTGCCTCTTTGAGGGCGGCTATCCTTGCGCCACCTGTGCTGGCTGTTGTGAGGCTAGCCGCGCAGATGGAAGCATTGTCGCTGCACCCCCTGAGCAGTTATCACAGATCGAAGCAAGGACGTAGCTGTGTGGAACTCTCATCAAATGAGTATGGTGGCTACACAGCTTTCTTCCACACCGTGTGCAGGTGGAGGCATTCCACAGCGCTAGCGATATATTACAGCGAGAGCATTTTTCGTGGGTATGAAAAAGACTCATTGCTCTATTCTCCATTTCAAGAAGTGATCAAAAAGGGGCGCGTCTTTCATCGAGCGCAATGGATAATAACCTTGTGCCTTTGTCCTCGTTTTGGGCTGAGGTTAAGCTAATATCCGATCTCCTTACTATGATATTAGCATGCCCTAATACCTTTCGTCAAGGGTGCATTTCTGGTGATTGCCCAGAAGTCGGCGAGAGATCCTTCGCGGCGCTCAGGGTGACAGCCGGGGGTTTTGTCATCCTGAGCGCAGCGGAGGGATGACAGCCAGGACATGCACCTGAAAAATGAGGTATCATGCTTTATGGCAGTTTGAGCAAGCGTTCGGCATTCAGATGGCAGATTTTTTCTCTGTCGATCTCACTGATCGGGGCTGTTTCAACGAACTGTGTCATGCGGTCAAGCGGCGCATAAGGATAATCTGCCGAAAAGAGGATATGATCTGCACCCACCGCAAGGAATGCGCAGATCAGGGCTTCCGTTGAGCAATTGCCGCTGGTGGTGATCATGACATTGTTCTTGACATAGTACGATGGCAGGTGTTGAAGCTGTTTGCTCTGTGGAGTACCCTTCCACCCGTCATCGATGCGCCGTAGGGTGTACGGCAGAGCCTCGCCCATGTGTCCGAGCAGCAGTATGGCCCCGGGAAAGGCGTCGAAGACTCCGCTACAGATGATGCGCAGGGCATGCGTGGCGGTCTCGACGGTCCAGTTCCAGACAGCGCTGCGCAGGCCAGGATAGCCCTGGTAGATTTTCATCTGGTCGCTGGGAGAGTCAGCTGGATGCAGGTAGATGGGCACGCCAAGTTGTTCGGCACGCTCCCAAACGTCCCAGAATTTGCGCTCGTCGAAGTATTCGCCGTTGGTATGCCCATTGACCAGCGCGCCCTTGAAGCCCAGTTGTGTCACCGCGCGCTCAAGCTCATCGGCAGCGACCCTGGGATCTTGTAAGGGCAGGGCGGCAAAGCCGGCGAAGCGATCTGGATGCTGGCGAACTTGCTCAGCTAGATAGTCATTCGTCTGTCGGGCCACACTGACTGCCTGATTTGTATCGCTCTCTCCCTGAATGGAGGGAAAAGTGAGTGCAGAGAGCGAGAGAACTTGCATATCTATGCCACAGGCGTCCATCGCCTTCAGGCGGCCTTCACCCATATCTAGCAGCTTTGCTTCAACCGCTTCGATCCCTTTTCGCATAACCGGATCTGCCAGCAGAGCCTCAAACTCCGAGGGCGTGCCTGCCCTGGCAGCTTTGCTCTGGAGTTCACGCACGTGCTGAGCATATGCAGGGGAAATGAAGTGTTCCTCTAACGTAATCTTTTTCATGTGGTCCTCTTTCTGGTCGCTCTAACTGGATTGCGGAGTGTTTCTTGCGAGAACAAATCGCTCATAGTAATCTCTGTCATGTGGTTCAACATCCTTTCTCGGTCTTCGTCTCGGGAAGACCGCCCATCAACCCTGCGACCACAAAATCAACCAGATATTCCCGCGCGCGTGCAAGCCCGCTCGTGGAAGAAAGATCCTCGCCTGGAAGGAGCCGCTGGTACAGGGGAAGATAGGCGAGATAGGCCTGGCATATTGGCACCATCATCGTGAGCTGGATCATAGGCACGAAATCAGATCGGAGCAGTCCGGCACTGCGCGCCTTGTGAAAGAGCGGCTCGAGCTGAGCAGTATCTTCGGGCGGAAATTGTGAGGCGATCTGTGCGAACGTCTGCCAGCCCTCGGCCATTTCCCAGGTCAATATGCGCACCAGGCGGGGATGTTCGAGCAGGTAGTCAAGAAGGGTTTGCACTATCGTGGCGAGAAATGCCCTGAACTGATGGGCCTGGAAGGCAACGGTTTCGGACGCCTCCCCGGACGCGAACACACGCGCCAGGAGTTCGCCCATTTCCCTGTCAGCCCGCTTGAGCACCTGGGTATAGAGACCAAGCTTATCGCCAAAGTACTGAAAGAGCAGACTTTTGTTGTAACCCGCTTGTGCAGCGATGGCGTCAACCGATGTCCCATCAAACCCGTGCTCAGAGAACACAGCTTCTGCTGCACCCAGTATGGCCTCGCGTGTTCTTTGCGCATCATAGATTCTTTCCCGACCTCGTTTCCTTCTCGGTTCCGGCATACGTTTCTCTTCTCCTGATTTATAATCTAACCGGTTAGATTATAAATCAGGAGACTGAAGATGTCAAGAGGGTATACCATGTGATTGCCCAGAAGTCCACAAGAGATCCTTCGCTCGCGCTCAGGATGACAGCGGGTTATGTCATCCTGAGCGCGAGCGAAGGATCTCTCCGTTCGTCGGGCCAGGATCGGCTCAGGAGTGCGAACGTCTACAGGCCGACTGGAAGTGGCTGCTCCTCCCCAACTTATGGCCCATACTGTCCAAAAGTCCAGTTGACAGAGACATTGCTTCCGACTATACTTATCAATGTGAGTGATTATTCACATACGGAGAGGCATATATGTCAATTCCTAAAAGCAATGACATCATGTTGACCTGACGACATGATCTAGCCAGGTGTGATCTTAAATCGAGCCGTGGATGCAAGAGGAGCTGAAGCGGGGTGGTGAAGGGCCAATACATTTCAAATAAACGGATACCTGAAGAACTACAAACAGAAAAGGCAAATACGAGCATGATTAGCGCAACATTTCCCTATCAAAAAAAGCGTCAACTGGTTCTGGGACAGGAGATGGCGTACGTAGAGGTAGGAAGCGGCGACCCTGTCGTGTTTCTGCATGGCAATCCCACCTCCTCCTACATCTGGCGCAATATTCTTCCTTATGTGCAGGAGCTTGGCCGCTGTATCGCGCCTGATCTTATCGGCATGGGCGATTCGGAGAAGCTGCCAGATAGCGGCCCCGGCTCCTATACCTTCGTCGAGCACCGCCGCTACCTGGATGCACTCCTTGACATGCTAGGCGTCCACCAGCGCGTCACCTTTGTTGTGCATGACTGGGGATCGGCCCTGGGCTTCGACTGGTCGTATCGCCACCCGGACGCAGTGAAAGGAATTGCCTATATGGAAGCGATTGTCAAGCCATACACCTGGAGCGAGTACCCGGAAGCAGCACGCAAACTCTTCCAGGCGCTACGATCTCCGGCAGGCGAACAGATGGTTCTGGAACAAAACTCCTTCATCGAGTTCAACCTGCCCAGTGGTGTTCTGCGTCCCTTGACGGAGGAAGAGATGAATAACTATCGCCGTCCGTTTGCCGAGCCGGGCGAAGCGCGTCGCCCCACGCTCACCTGGCCACGTCAGCTTCCGGTTGATGGAGAACCAGCCGAGGTGACCGAGATCGTCACGGCATACGGAGAGTGGCTTTCCCGCAGTGACGTTCCCAAATTATACATTCAGGGCGATCCAGGCAGGTTACAACCGAGTCAGCATGAGTTCTGCCGCACGTGGCCCGCGCAAAGCGAGGTTATCGTGCGAGGGCTCCATAATCTCCAGGAGGACTCTCCTGATGAGATTGGCACCGCGCTCGCGGCCTGGCTGCAACACCTGGAATAGCTTCCGTTTGTGTTCGAGAAAAGGAGATACATGTCACATGGCAAAAACATACCGTGTCAACGCATTTGTGCGCATAAGCAACGCAATGACCACATTTCTGCTACGCATGGGCGTGAAGATGGGATCCATGACCCTGCTCACCGTGCGGGGTCGCAAAAGCGGGAAGATTCGCACAAACCCGGTCACGCTGATCGAGTTGGATGGATATCGCTTGCTGATCGCGCCATTTGGGACGGTCAACTGGGTGCGCAATTTGCGCGCCGCTGGCGAGGCTACGCTCACGCGGGGTCGCCACAGGGAGCGCGTCTCCGCCGTCGAACTGAGCATCCAGGAAGCAGGGCCGATCCTCAAACAATCGCTCACCGGCGCCCCGTCGTTCGTGACCAGCTACTTCGACGTCACGCAGGACTCCCCGCTGGCTGATTTTGAACGCGAGGCACCGCGCCATCCCGTGTTTCGGCTAAACACGCTGTCTTAAGAAAGGATCTTTGCGCATGGTCGCAGTAAGGCTCCAGGCCCTGCCAAGAGCTTTACCCATTCCCGCGCCCGAAAGCCCCTGTGCTTCAGCCATGGGGAGTCGTCACATCCCCATTTGCTTCTGCGTGTCACGAACCTGCGGATACAGATGATAGACCTGGATGTAATGGCCTTCGGGGTCTTTGACGGTGAAGGTCCGCCCGGCACCCATATCGGTGACTTCGCCAAGGATCTCAACGGACTTCGCTTTCCACTGCTGGTAGATCGCGTCGGCATCCTCGACTTGAAAACCCGGAATGATGCCGCCATGCGCCAGGGGAACGCCATAGGTCTCTTTCGTGGCGTCTTGCAAGGCAATATTTGTCCCCCCAGTCAGAGAGCGGAGCAGAACAAATTCATCCGAGGAAAACTCCGGTACAGCTTCTAAACCCAGGTATTCCGTGTAGAACGCTTTAGCGCTTGGCACATCTCTGACCAGCAGCATCAAAAGCCCCAAATGAGATGACATGAGAGAATCTCCTTCCTGAAAGAACCTATACAATTTGTGTTTTCATGGCTTTAAGTATACATGAATGCTACGGAAAAAACTTCTCCAATCTTGCTCTCAACCAGAATAATTCCAAATTTTGCACATACGCCCTGGCGAAGCAGCCCTGTCCACAACCAAAAATGTATCAGAGAGAACGCCTCTATGGTTTGCCTGGCAATTCCCCCATCTTGAATCCAGGCGGTACACGCATATCCCACATCTGACTCGACACATGCGAAGGCGGCATCAAAACAAGCGTATCATACATTGGCTCAGCCGAACCAGACCCAACCCCGGGCAACACATTCACCGGTTTATACTGCATATCTAGCAGCAAAACCAGCCCATTGCTACAAAGGATCCGGTAGACAGGCTCGCCGCGAAACACATCTTTACCCATAAAAACAGCGCGATTGGCCTTCAAATCGCTGCGAATCTCAGCCAGGTTAAACATGGACTCATCAGTGCTCCACACATTGGCATTGTGCTGCGCAACATGGTGCATCATATCCATCCCCAGCACACTATGGCCATCACCGACTGCCACAACATCCATACTATCCGGCATCACAGTCTCCACGTGCTGGCGCCCACTCCCGGGATCATAATACGTGTTGACGCGATAACGCGCCCCGTGACCATCGATCCGCATCTCGCTATGATAAATTACAAAGCCATTCCACGATAGATTTGCAGGCAGCGCAAACGCCTGGGGCGTCGAACCAAACCAGGGCATAAAGTGCATCATTGCCAATAACGCCAATACCAGAACTGCCGCTATCGCCGCTGCCGCTATCGCACCCCAACCCAACCTTACTCTACCTCTTCCCTCACGCCGCGGCACATCACGTACCTCTCGTCTCGTAGTCGCCCTTGTTCCCTCCTCCTCCCCTGGGCGGCCCAAGGGCCCCTTCCTCTCGTCCACACCGCCCTCGCCCCTACGGGTTCCTGGCAGGATTGCGTCGCCCTGTATACCCCCCTTACGCCTCGCAGCTATCGCCGCCATTACCGCCTCATCTACTCGCGAGGACGGCATTGAATCCGGCAGGCTACCAAAAACATGCGTCGCCCCCTGCATCACTCCCTGCACGCGCGCGCAATCAGGGCATCCACGCACGTGCTCTTGAATAATCGCTACCTGCTCAGCCGTAAGATCATCCATCACCCCAAGGTAGAGCTGCACTGTGGCACAGACCTGTGGGCCAACCTCCCCAATCCCTGGCAGCGGCGGCATATCGTCGTCTTGTGGCATAGGAAGATCATCATTGAAGGTGTTGTTCATCGCCTGTTCTCCTGCCTTTCAACACCCTCTCTACTGAGGCGCTGGTACGCTTCCACAAACATCCTCTTGGCGCGCGAGATACGGGTGGCCGCCGCGTTCGCTGATATGCCAAGGATCGCAGCAACCTCGTGGTAGGGCACCCCCTGCGCGGCGTTCAACACGAGCGCGACCGCGTACTCCTCGGGTATACAAGCAAGGGCCTGGCGAATAAGCTCCCGCTCAGCAATCTCAGGAATGCCCCCACTATCCGGCAGCAGCCAGTCGCTATCATCGATGGCGCCATCGTCGAAACGCTCTTCACCGCGGTTACGATAAGACAGCGGCCACCAGGTAATACGCTTCCTCCGCCGCAATATATCTACACATAAATTCGTAGCGATACGATACAGCCATGCCGAGAGGCGATTGCGCTCATACAGGCCATTCCAGGAGATGCAGGCCCGCACAAAAACCTCCTGCGTCACATCGTCCGCGTCCTCCACGTCGCCCAGCAGCCGGTAAACATAGGAGTGTATCGGTCGCCGGAACTGCTCATAGAGCACACTCAAAGTACCGGCATCATTCTCAGTACCCTCCCCAACAAAGGATACTTCGCTACTCTGTCCTTGTGCGTCCGCAGAATGTTCCGTCGTCATACCAGCATGCGCTTTCTTCTCTCCTGTACGGTCACTCCCCGAGTTCCTTTTTGGCCGTGCTGGTAGTATACCAGGAATAGCCACCGAAAAGAAGAACATGCCTGTCCCCTTGCTAATCTTGTGATGTTCACGAAGTCCTTCCTGTATCACGCATGAACTGTGGCGGATTTACAAGAAATCTCAAGAGCTCACGACAAGCCATGTGTGATTCGATATGAACTCCATCCCCTAAACTTAGCAAGCGATCAGGCAATTGCTGCGAGCAACTGGAGCAACTGCTGGAGCTCTTTCCCTTCATTCGTAAGCGGGAGCGGGTGGACCATGAGTTCGTCCAGGCCATTTGCCAGCAGCTCGGCCAGGCGTCCACGGAGGGTAGCCTCGTCTCCAGAGATCACCAGGGCCTTCGCCAGCGCATCCAGGCCCGATCCATCGGTGACGGGCAGGCCGGCCTCCTCGAACATGTGGACATAAAAAGGTAATTCTGAGTAGTGGCGAAGAAACTGGCGCGCCTGGGCCTGGACCGCCGCTTCATCCGTGTTCAGCGCCACCAGCACGTGCGCCACCAGTGGGGGAGCCGGGCGCTGCTTCGCCTGGGCACCTGCTCGCAAGGCCGGCAGCGCCTGGTTGAGCAGATACGGAACGGGACACACCCAGGAAAGAGCGCCATCGGAGATTTCGCCAGCAAGGAGGAAGGCTTTCGGGCCCAGTGCCGAGACCAGCAGCGGGATCGATGCAGTGCGCGATGTGGCAGTAATATTGAAAAATGTGCCGTGATGATCGATTTTGCCCTCACCCAGAAGGCCACGCAGCACCGTGACGTATTCTCGCAGATACGCCAGCGGGGAAGTCTGCGACAAGCCATAGATGCCTTCGATGATTGGGCGGTGACTGGGACCGATCCCCAGGCGCAAGCGGCCTGGCGCGATATCGTGAATGGCGAGCGCCTGTTGCGCCATGACGAGTGGATGGCGTGGATAGGTGGGCACGATGGCCGTCCCCAGGCGGATCTGCGTCGTTCGCGCCGCCGCTATCGCCGCTATCGTCAGGTTATCGGTTCCCCCCGAGCCGCCCTGGGCCAACCAGACCTGGCGCAGGCCGGCGCGCTCGGCCTCGACGATCCGGTTGACCGCATCAGCGGCATCTTTGGCGATGATGGATAAACCGATGCGTTCATGCACCGGGAGATGAGTAGCAGCTTGAGTCTGACACGGGTCTCTTTCTCGTTGCATTTTTTAGGAATCCCTTTCTCAGTTGATGGGCGTCTGGTACTTTTTCCAGACCTCTTTTTTTCTTCAACAATCGCCACGCCAAGCCAATTCCCTATTGTCACAATTGATGCATTCGCCAGTCGTGTGATGGCCGCGCCGCGTGCAATCGCTCCCGATACACCGCCTCACAACCACGCACGAGGCTGCGGAAACGATGTTGTAGTTGGTGGCGCTCGCCCTTTGCCATGTCCTGAAAGATGACCTGATAGTAGTAGCGAGCATATTCCTTGATGCCTGGCACAATGGCCTCAAGGCTCTCACCGCGGGCATGGCGTTTCCCATGCTTGCGACGCTCCTGCAACCAGAACGCCTTCATGGCAGCAGCGATATGCTCTTGAATTTCCTGACCCGTACTCGCACGATCTCGTATGATAATCTTTTGCGCGATGAGGAGTGTACTTTGAATGGTCGGCTGCTCGCCATCCCAGGGTGAGTAAAACGCCAGGAGATGCTCCATCAGTTGCTCATAGCGCGCAACTGGCGGCGCGAAACCAGGGTCGTTCATGGCTGTCAACTCAGCGGCAATTTGAGGATTCTGGCGGAGCCATTCTTCCACAAAGACAGACTGACTTTTTGCTCTGCGCACTTTCTCCAGCGCGGCAATGAGATTGGGAGAAAAGGCGAGCGAGAAACTCACCTTTTTCTGTTCAGCATCAAGACGTGGGCGACTCATTGACGACCTCCACTCAGGGCTAGCTAAAAAACGCTCGCAGCTCTTTGCTAACGCGCTCTGGGGCGGTTTCGTTTGGCGCGTCATGACCCAGACCTCTTAACTCAACGCGCTCGACACGCGGCAATGTTTTGCTTAACGCGTCAAGGGCTTCACGCAAAAAAGCCGGGCTTTTATCTCCGCCTAACAAGAAAACTTCTGCGCGCATGGCCTTGAAGCTTCCGAGGCTATTGTCCATTTCTTTAACAAGTTGCTGGTCAAAACGCATCGTGGGGATAAGCGCTTCCATGGAAACATCACCAGGTTTGAGCGTCTGCTTGTTGCTACGGAGCGCCAACTTTGTGAGTGGCAGAAGCAGCCATCGTGGTAGAAAGGTGACTACCCGGCTTAATTTCAAGCCTTTGACCAATGTAATCATTGCCGAGGCCAGTTCGCCCCTGGCTACCTCCCATTCATACCTGGGGACCCATGACATGGGTACAGAGCCATGCAGAGAAAGCGGCGGCTCGTACACGGCAACTTTGTGGATAGACGGCAGGGTCAGCGCCGCCTGGAGGGCGATGAGCCCACCAGAACTGTGACCAAACAAGAAGTGCGCGCCTGTCTTGTCAAGGAGTGCGTCGACATCCTCACATTCTTTTGCTATGGAATACTGGTCGCCATACGGCCCACTCAGGCCACGCTCCCGCCGGTCGGGCACATACACCGTAAAAGCATCCGAAAGCGCAGCCGCCAGGCGCATATAGTTCAGCGAGGCTTGCATACCACCATGCAAGAGGATAATGCCAGGCCCGCTCCCGATTTGCCGATACCCAATCGTCGCGCCGTCCGATGTGACCGAATCAGTCATATATGGTGTTGTTGAAGCGCTCAATGTAACGTTCCTTTCAACTCTTGACTCGTAAATTTGCTGATATTTTAATTATTTAAATAATTATTTGTCAAGGTTTTTATAGCAAAAAGCGTGGTTGGAAGCGTCAAAAAACGCAGAAGGCTTTCATACTGATCGTTTGTGCTTCACTGAAGTCGAGAACAGGGCTTTTTTACGCTCCGGCAAACGCCTTTCTTCACGAGCAATTGGTACTCTCAAGAGAAGGAATATTCCTGCTCATGTGACGGTCGTTCATGTTGCTATGAATGAAGAGGAGGCCACGCAAATAGGGAAGATTTGGGACCAATGGCAGCAGGAGAATCTGACCCAGGAGGAAGATACGCATCTGCTGATTTTCGAATCACCCTATCGCGCACTGGTGCCTCCCCTGCTTGCCTACATTGACACCGTTCATGAACGCCACCCCGATGTCACGCTGAGCGTTGTGCTGCCCGACTATGTGATCGTCCACTGGTGGGAATACTTGTTGCACAATCAGACGACTTTCCGTCTGAAAGCCGCTCTGCGCTCGCGGCCCGGCATTGTCGTGATCGATGTGCCACAACACTGGAGCACAAAAAGTAAGGCTGTCGTACTGTGGGTTTTCGAAGACTAAAACCTCACTCAACAAACCTGTACAACACTTCCTTCCCCTTATTCATCCCCATATACCACAGCGTATCACCACTCGCGCCTCCCGGCGTCAATGCTAGCAGCTCGCCGCTTGCCGGGGGATTGGTCACCACGCTCCAGGCATTCGCCGCAAGATCATAGCGCTCGATCAACGTCGAGAATGCTGGGATCGCACCAAGCTGCACTGTAGTTTGCCCATTCGTGACAGAAACACCTCCACCTGATACGGGTATCCGCGATTGTGGAGTTCCTGCCGGTACGCGCACCGGCGTTACGGCCACAGCTGTACCTGTCACGGTAGTAGCCTGCCCACCAGGTGTACCTGCCTTCAAGTCCAAAGCGCCGGCGAAAACATCGCCATGCGCATCGGCAAACCAGTTCTGAACATAAGCCTGCCCTGGAGCAGCCGGTACATTCTGCCAGCTTGCGCCACCATTACGGCTCACCTGTAGTTCAAAGGCACTGCCCACACTCTTCATTTTCCCCTCGGGCGCTCCTTCCCCATACGGCATAGGAGAGACTGCACCACCCGCGTAGATCACCTGCGTATCGCCTCCTGCCAGCTGCACGTGCACCCGCGCTCCAAATGGCAATCCCTGCAATATCAGGTGCCAGCTTGCTCCATTATCCGTCGTCTTGTACAGGTCTCCGCCTGTCCCGGCTGTTGGTATAACATCGTTTGGCTCCGCTGCTTCAGGTCGCGGGGGCAACCATGACAGGCCCACCAGTTCATAGATAGTGCTGGAGTTGGCAGGATCAACAGCATATGCGCGCGCCTCCTGTCTCGTGCCGACAAACTGGTTGTCGAGCACGTTCCAACTGTGCCCACCATCGCTGCTCATCACCAGTTGCGCCAGCGCGAGGGCAGACTTTGGTGGCGTGCCCTGAAACACTACCGGCGGTAGATGCCGCGCAAGCATTTGCAGGCCGAACAGGCGCCCACCCACCATACTCAGTTGCTGCACATGCCATACCTGTGCCGATTGCGTACCCGGTACATTGAGTTGAGGCTGTATAGTAGTCCACGTCTGCCCGCCATCCGTGCTATGCTTCAAAATACCCGTTGCTTGCCCATTGCTCACCCCTTCACCCGCCGCGAAGAGCTCATTGCTATCAGCGGGATTGACGGCAACCTGGCAGTTACCTCCCAGGTTCGCTTTACTGCCTACATCCTGCCAGTGCGTCCCATCATCTGTACTCTTGAGCAGCGTATAGACCGCGTTACCCGTTCCGCTCTGCCCAGGTGGTACCAGCGTATCTGGCTGTGGACGCCAGGCGCAGGCATAAAGAACAGCGGGAGCATTATCCGCGGCGACCACAGAGGATACCGAGTACCCGCTCAATACCTGCTCCCACTTCCCCGCAGCCGGGTTGCCAGCTCGCCCTCCGCCCTGCCGGCGCTGGCTCAATTGAGCGAAAACAAACGCGCTGGCGCCCACCACCAGTATCACAACCAGCACGGCACCCACACCTGACAGCAAGGAAAGCCACGACCTCTTTTTTCGTCCAGCAGGCTCCTGTGGATCTACCGGCTCAAATCCAACCTCTCGCGTCTTCATCTCGCGATCCTCCTTCGAGTATCGTCATATCACTACACCGGTGATTGTGTTCCATTTCCAATAAACGGTTCATAGAAAAGACGATGACGGGCAGACAGAAGTTCCCTGGCTGGTATTAGGATCCGTTGCGAAATGGGCAAACCAGGCCAGGGAAAATGAGGGGCCAGGGAAGGGGCCAGGGCGATCCCTTGCGGTCGCCCTAGAGGCGCAGCAGCCCCTCCTCTAGGGCGATCCCTTGCGGTCGCCCTAGAGGAGGGGCTGCTGCGCCTCTCGTCTTCGATTTCAGAGCAATATGGCTACCCCAGAGGCGTGAACTTCAGCACAGCTGTCATCCTGAGCGCAGCGAAGGATCTGCGCTCGGCCCAGCGAGAGATCCTTCGCTGCGCTCAGGATGACAGTTGGCGGGCTATCCCTGCTTAGTTGATACTGCTGGAAGCTCACGTTTTCTCGCCAGGGATCGCCCGACGAGGACAAACCAGAGGGGGAGCAACACGAGTGAAGGAACCAGGATAACAAACGTGAAAGGAATGAACGCAATAAATGAGTACACAGCGAGGTCGAGTGCCACGATCACACCGATCACACGCATCGCCCCTTTTCCTTGCCACGAAGCGGAGGCAATCCAGAGAGCAGCAGCAATATTAGCTCCATAGCGTAACGAAAGATACGTGGGCTTGACCACTCCATTGAGTTGCATAATATCCGTTGCCATGTCGAGGACGAGCCAGCCATAGCCAGCCGCTCGTGCCCACTTTGGTGCGGGAAGTGCCGCGATGACCGGGAACAGGATGAGATGCTCCGCTATAGCCAGGAGCGCGAGCGCTTCCGCCCCAATCACTGAGCTACTCGTTGTCACGTCACGGATAGGAGCGATGAAATAGGTGACGAGGTGGATAGCAAAGAGAAGAGCAGCTCCATAGGCCGCTATTGCTGTTCGTTGAGATGGTTCGATTCTGGTCATAAGGATCCCCTGTCTTGCGCAACGTGCTAGCCTTGCCTGTGACACGCAAAACGCTGGCGCGCGGCTTCAATGATAAGACGCTCAGGACTCCCTGGATTGAGATCAATGTTTGGACCACTAATCAAAGGTGGTGTGAGAATGCATTGGAATCACGCAACCTTTTCGGGAAGAGAAAGAGGAGTGCAGCCACCAGAGGGCGATCCTTTGTGATCGCCCTCTGGTGGCTGCACTCGTTATCTCATTCACCACCAGGTGGGGATGGCTCAGGCAAGACCGCCAGGCGGTCTTGCCTGCCAATTACGACGAGGTGGGGACGAGGCTCCACTGCTGGTTCAAACCGTTGTGGTTGGTCCACTGGATCACATTCACGCCCTGGGTTGTCCCACCGCCGAAGACGTCCATGACCAGGCCACTATTGCGGTTTTTAATCTGAAAGAAGTCTCCGTCAGGAACCAGGCTCCATTGCTGGTTCAAACCGTTGTGGTTGGTCCACTGGATCACCTGCGCGCCGGCATTTGTGCCACCCCCGGAGACGTCCATGACCAGTTTACTATTGACATTCACGATTTGATAGTAGGCGCCGTCAGAAACCAACGTCCATTGCTGGTTGAGACCGCCATGGTAGGGCCATTGGATCACATGCGCCCCGGCGTTTGTCCCTCCACCATTCCCATTGCTGGTTCAAACCATCGTGGAAGCCCCACTGGATCACATGTGCCCCGGCGTTTGTCCCTCCACCAAAGACGTCTGCTACCAGATTACTATTGACGTTCACGATCACATCGTAGCCGCCTTCAGGATACAGATACCATTGCTTGTTCAAACCGTTGTGGTTGGTCCATTGGATGACATTCGCCCCGGGGTTCGTTCCACCACCGGAGACATCAAGTACCAGGTGGCTATTGCGGTTCACAATCTGATAGTTGGCGCCGTCAGGAACCAGGCTCCATTGCTGGTTCAAACCGCTGTGGTTGGTCCACTGGATCACCTGCGCCCCGGCATTTGTGCCACCTCCGGAGACGTCCATGACCAGGCCACTATTGCGATTCACAATCTGATAGTACCTGGTGGCATTGTTGGTGGTGAGGTTACAGCCGCTAATCGCGTTGCTCCACTCCTGCTGCACAATATAAGGATCCTTGTTCCAGAGCACGTCCGCGCCCTGGAGATTGCCCGGTCCAAACGTCCAGGCACATAGATCGCCGATCTCATAGTTCTGATTGTTGATGGTGTAATACCAGCCATTGAGCAAGGGATCGGTCGCCGCTTCCATCTGCTCGTGCGAGGTCACGTTGATAGTCTGGTCGGCGTCGTCTTTGTTGGGGCTGGAGCCGGGATCGCAACTGAAGCTCGCAGCATAAGGCATCGTAGCATAAATGGTGTTCGTACCAAAAAAGCTATGATACGCGCAGAAGGTATTGGACGCGCACTGTTGTGTATTGTCAATGCAGATGTCTTGATTTCTCTCGGTGAAGACAAAGAAAATATTGTTGATACCTGATGTCCAACCGTTATTGTTTTTTTGCGCACGAGTGACTTCGGCCTGGATATTACTGTCGAGCAAAGGACTATTGGGATACGCGATCGTATCCACCCAGGAACCGGCCAGCATAGCGTTAGAGGGAAATGCATTACCCGTCTGTGTGTACTGGTTATTAATCTTGTACAGGGGGCTGCTGCCAACGTCACCGAAGTAGCGCTTAATCAGGGTATTGTAGTTGGTAGATACATTACTTGTTGGCTCCCAGAAAATAGCATAGACATTTGTGGTACCGGCCATGACTGGACCAGTGTGGTAAGTAACGTTGGGGCTGGCAGAGCTGCTGGCTGCCCGCGAGACACTCGTACCCTGCAGAGTGTGACCTTTGTGCGGAAAGATATGAACCGGATGGGATTTGGCAGTTCCGTTAGATGCTACTGCAGAGATGGCTGCCGGCAGCAGCGCTATTGCTATGATCCCCATGAATCCTAGTAACAGCAAGAGTCCTTTTTTCAATGATTTGCTCCTTTGCGTGTTAAATGAAGTATAACGTTTTCGACGGAGAGTATGGCACACCAGTGGGTCTCACGCTCTGTTTGGACACCTGTTTTTTAGAAAATAAGCATAGCTCAACAATGATAAGTTTAACCGATGCACATTCTTCTGCGCTTCCCCCGAACACTTATAGATGAAAAAACAATATTTTTATGTACTTGCCATAGCTCTAATGTAAAGCGACGGCAAGAGAAAACGCGCAAATGAAGCTCTCAAGCGGCCCCCGGTGAATAGTACTTGTGATAAACAGCACTCAATAGTAAATCGAGCGGCCTGTCCTCTGGTTAACAATGCTTGTGGTAAATAGTACTTCTGAGTAAACCAGGGACAAAACGTGATCCTTACATAAGACAATGTTTTAGTCTTACATAAGACAATATATATCTAGTTACCATAATTCTAATGTAAGACAACAGAGAGAACCGCGAACCTAGGTAGTTTCATAAATACTTCTCTCTGAAAGCTCCCTACCAGCCCTCAACGATTTTCCCTCCTATAAACATTGACACAAAGCACTCTCGGGAATAATATAAACAAGGTACCTGAAAACGCAATCGTTGTTCAGAACCATGGTTCTACCAAAAACCAGGACAAAACCATGGAGTTCATGACGCCGTATAAAAGAAACGCTAACGTGTATGGCCAACGTGTATAGTAGGGGGAGCCTTGCGGTTGCCCTGGCCTGAATCGCCTTGAGGATCAAATACTATGTCGCAAAGACAGAACGGCAACTCCGCTAATGCTGATGACAGTAGCATCGATGAACTGAAACGACTACTTACAGAAGGAGTTAGTTTCGACCAGCCAGCAGTTTCACCCGTGTCACCGGGCTCAAAGAAAACAGACTATGAGGACAAGGAAGTTCACCATGGCGGCGATACACAGGGGGCGATAGGGCTATACGCCGAGGCCGCACAGGATATGGCGACTGCGGGACTGGAACTAAGTTTGGGAAGGCACTTTGCCTGCGTCGACTACTGCAACCAGGTAGCAGAAAAAGCCGCGCAAGCAGTCAGTCTACTCCGTTTCGGCCGCAGGTCCATGTACGACCATGACCTGCGCGCGCTGGGCGCAACGGTTGGTGCGCCGGAAGAGATACAAGATGAGATGGCCAGGCTATCGCCATTTCACCCTGAAGCCTTCTACGTCGATACACCGCCAGAAGAGGCCGATGGGGTTATTAGCGCGTACCAGGCCGAAAGTTATATAAAAAGTGCTCGTCAAGTATTGCGTTGGGCTAGAGGTATTGTCTTAGGTCCGTAACTTTTGTGTACGAACCAGAAACCTAACGGAGCATGTTTGGGAGGATATTTTGACACAACAAATTACAAACTCGACACTGGAAGACGCGGTCAAAAAATCACCGCGCAAATGGGTCTATCTATTTAGTGAAGGCAACGCCGATATGCGCACATTGCTTGGTGGCAAAGGCGCGGGCGTGGCCGAAATGACCAACGCGGGACTACCCGTCCCACCTGGTTTTACCATCACTACCGAAGCTTGTATCGCCTACTACGAGGCCGGTAAGCGCTTCCCACAGGGTATGTGGGAGCAGGTACTGGCAGCGCTGAAGATCATTGAGCAGCAGACGGGCAAAGGTTTCGGCGACAAAGACAATCCCCTGCTCGTCTCTGTACGCTCAGGGGCCAAGTTCTCTATGCCAGGTATGATGGATACCGTGCTCAACCTCGGTATCAACGACGAGACCGTCCAGGGCCTGGTAAAACTGACCGGGGATGAGCGATTCGCCTACGACGCCTATCGCCGCTTTATCCAGATGTTCAGCAAAATCGTGCTGAACACCGATCCCGCCGACTTTGAAAAGATCCTGGACAAATACAAAGAGCGCGCGGGCGTCAAAACCGATGCCGAAATTCCCGCCGACCAACTCAAGCAACTCGTCACCGAGTTCAAACAGGTTGCCGAACGCCAGTCCGGCGAACCCTTCCCCACTGACGTTTACAAGCAGTTGGAAAAAGCCATCGAGGCTGTTTTCTCCTCGTGGAATAACAAGCGCGCCATCGACTACCGCAACTTCAACAAGATCCCGCACGATCTCGGCACCGCCGTCAACGTGCAGAGCATGGTCTTCGGCAACATGGGCAACGACAGCGGCACCGGCGTCGCCTTCACCCGCGACCCGGGCACAGGCGAGAAGCAGCTCTACGGTGAATACCTGCTCAATGCCCAGGGCGAAGATGTCGTTGCTGGTATTCGCACGCCCTCGAAAATCAGCCGCCTGCAACAAGACCTCCCCGAGGTCTACAAACAATTCCAGGATATCGCGCAACGCCTGGAGCGCCACTACCGCGACATGCAAGACATGGAATTCACGGTGGAAAAAGGTCGCCTCTACATGCTCCAGACGCGCTCTGGTAAGCGCGGCGCCCAGGCCGGCATAAAAGTCCTCGTCGATATGGTCGAGGAAGGTGTGATTTCCGAGCAGGAGGCCGTCAAACGCGCCGACACGACCCAGGTCTATCAATTGCTGCTGCCGCGCTTCGACGAGAATGAGAAGAAAGTGGCCGCCAGCGAGGGACGACTGCTGGCTAAAGGTCTCAATGCCTCCCCTGGAGCTGCCAGCGGGAAGGCCGTTTTCGACGCGGACCGCGCCGAAGAGATGGGCAAAGCCGGCATACCTGTTGTGCTGGTGCGCCCGGAGACGAGCCCTGACGATGTCCACGGTATGCTGGTCGCCAAAGGTATTCTCACAGCCCGTGGCGGCGCCACCAGCCACGCGGCGGTAGTCGCTCGCGGACTTGGCCTGCCCTGCGTCGCCGGCTGCGAGGGTATCCGCGTCAACGAGGCGGAGCATCTCTTCCACGTCGTTGACTCCGATTTCGTCTTGCGCGAAGGCGACGACATTTCTATCGACGGTGCCACAGGCGAAGTCTTCGCGGGCATCATCAAGACCGTCGAAGCCGACTACGAGCACGAGACCGATCTGCAAAAACTGCTCGGTTGGGCCGACCAGTACCGCCGGCTCGGCGTCTGGGCCAATGCCGACTATCCCCGCGATGCCAAACGCGCGGTCACCTTCGGCGCCCAGGGTATCGGCCTCTGCCGCACCGAGCATATGTTCATGGAGCAGGAGCGCCTGCCTATTGTGCAAAAGATGATTCTCTCCAAGAGCAAGGAAGAGCGACAGGCAGCCCTTGATCAGCTGCTCCCCTACCAGCGCAGCGACTTCAAAGGCATCTTCGAGGCCATGGTCGATCCTAAGACGGGCGAAGGCTACCCCGTCGTCATCCGCCTCATCGACCCGCCCCTGCACGAGTTCCTGCCCTCTTACGAAGAACTGCTGGTCGAGGTAACGCGCCTGGAGACCAGTGGAGAAAATCCCAGGGAACTCGAAGAGAAACGCAAGCTGCTCGATGAGGTCGGTTCCATGCGCGAAATGAACCCCATGCTCGGCCTGCGCGGCTGCCGCCTGGGACTGCTCTTCCCCGAGATCAACATCATGCAGACGCGTGCCATCCTCGAGGCGGCCCTCGAAGTGGCCAGAGAAGGGAAGAAACTGCAGCCCAAGATCATGATCCCGCTGGTTGGACATGTCAACGAGCTGAAAGAGGTTCGCCGCCAGCTGGAGGCCGCGGCCAAAGAGATTGCTGGCGAGGAGGGTAACTCCGCCGTCGCCTACAAATTCGGCACGATGATCGAACTGCCGCGCGCAGCACTGACCGCGGATCAGATCGCCACCGTCGCGGAGTTCTTCAGCTTCGGCACCAACGACCTGACGCAGACAACCTTTGGCTTCAGCCGTGACGATGCCGAGGGCAAATTCTTGCTCAAGTACGTCGAGGGGCTGACAGAGCCAGGCGTCGAGGGAAAAGTCAAGATACTTCCCGTCAACCCGTTCCAGACCATCGACCGCGACGGCGTCGGCCAGCTGGTGCGTATGGCGGCGGAGAACGGCCGTCAAGCCAATTCCCACCTGGAACTGGGTATCTGCGGCGAACACGGCGGCGATCCCGATAGCATCGAGTTCTTCCATATGGTTGGCCTCGACTACGTCAGCTGCTCGCCCTACCGCGTCCCCGTAGCCCGTCTCGCTGCCGCCCAGGCTGCCCTGAGCACAAGCGAACGCGACAAGTAGATTATACAGAGAAGCACCTGTGGTTGCGGTGAAACTGCAACCACAGGTGCTTCTCCATCTTCAATCCTGTAAGGTTTCTCTCTCAGTATGTGAGGATTGACACTCAATGCGCGGCTGCGTAGGTCGCGATCACGACGCCGGTGGTCGTCGTCTTGGCCCCGACAAGCCGGAGAGTGGCAAAGGCACTGCCTTCGGGGAAGAGACGGCGTCCCGATCCCAGCACCAGCGGGTGGATGAGGAGCACGTACTCGTCGATGAGGTTGGCCCGCATCAGCGACTGGACCAGTTCTCCGCTGCCCATGATCACGAGATCCTTGTCCAGCTCCTCCTTGAGCCTGGCCACAGCCTCTGCGGCATCGCCCTTCAGCAGCGTGGAGTTGATCCACGGGAGCGGTACAGAGAGCGTCGTGGACGCCACGTACTTCTGTAGGTTGTCGAGCCTCGCCGAGAAGGGGCTGTCCTTCTGCTTGGGCCAGTAAGCGTAAAATTCCTCGTAGGTCCAGCGCCCAAGCAGCAAGGCACCGAAGTGGGGCGTACTCTCTCCGGCCGCAGTCATCGCGGCGTAGGGCGCTGCCCAGCCGCCGTGCTCGAAGCCGCCGCGGCGGTCCTCGTCCGGCCGTCCCGGCGCCTGCATGACCCCGTCAAGTGTCAGATTCGTGAATACAACGACTTTGCTCATGAGCAGTTACCTCCTTAGAAACTCTCGCGGGCGCCAGCTCAGGCCCGTTCGATCGCGCGCTCAACCGCACTTGGGAGGCGTGTCTCAAAGTCCAGGAGCCCGACCCAGTCCGGATGGATGAAGATGCGCGTCATGCGCGGATAGAGGGGGGCCGCCTGATCGAGCAAGGCCTGTCCGTCTTCCTCGCCCATCGTCCGGCGGATCATCGCGGCGTACTCCGGAGCGATGCCCTCGACCGTGTCGATGCGCACCGTCCCCCGAATGAGGAGGATCTTGGGAGGCGACGAGTCACGGTCGATGCTCACCGCCACCTTTGAGCCATTCTTCAGTACCTTCGTCTTCGGGGCATCCGTCGCTGTCGCCAGCACGATCTCCTCCCCGTTCCAGTGGAACCCGATGGGCACGACGCGGGGCGTGCCGTCGCGCCAGGTGTAAGCCAGGTGCGCAGGGCTCTTCGACTGCAACAATTGCTGGGCGACCGGGTCTCGAAGCAGACCAACGTCTCCTTGCCTGGTTGGCATCACTGTCTCCTTTCGTTCAGGGGATCGACGCTCCTCACGCGGTAGCGCGCGCTGCACGTCTCGATCTCGATGGCCGAGTCCTCCGAAGCTCGCAAGCGGTCGAGCAGGCTTTCAGACTGAACGCAAACCATCTTGAGGGTGTGAATCGTCATGTTGTCGCTCCTTCTCTTATGGACCAGATGCTATTTGCAAATGGCAAGTGGGTATATCCTCTTATTCCAAGAGCATGAGGGACAATCGGCAATGCTACTTGTAGCCATAGGCAAGAAAAGCGATCAAGTACAGGCCAAATGGAGAAACGCCAGAAGCATTACTGGTGATGATGATGCTCATGATGCGTGTGATTGTGACCATCCGTACCGGACGGTGCGCTCCCCTGTCAACACCCCGGTTCACCAGGATGCCCGCAACAGGTCTGGCGTAATACTACCCGCCGCCAGAGATTGCTCGTGAGTTTGCTTAATTTCTCAGGAAGGGGCATAGGTTGATCGAGATTGGTCAATAACTGGCGGAATGTACCTCTTGTAGCCATGGATCGTGTTCTCCTTAAGACTCCCCGCGCTGTTCCGACTCGGGCTTACTCGTTTTTTGATCCTCCGCGAGCACTTGCTTGACAAGCTCGCGCGCCTTTTCAAGCGTGACGCCTGACTTGAGCAAGACCTGGCCGGCAAGACTCTCTTCTTCGCGCAACAGGCCCAGCAGCAGGTGCTCCGTTCCAATATAGTGATGGCCAAGGGAGCGCGCCTCCTGTACCGCCAGTTCGATACTCGCCTTCCCCTGCTGCGTCATCACAAGCTGGCTATCACCCACTGGCTGCTTCCCCGCCGGGTGCAACGTTTCGATCTGCTTCCGCACCTCGCTCGGCTGCACCTCTAACCGGTTCAGTACTCTGGCTCCGACCCCCTCCCACTCGCTCATGATCGCCAGCAACACATGCTCAGTTCCGACGCCATCATGATTATACCGATATGCTTCCTCATTCGCCAGCGACAACACTTTGCGGGCTCGCTCAGTGAATCTAGCATACGGGTGATTTGGCCCTGGTCCCATGCTCACGATGACCCGCTGGTTCTCTACGAAGTCTTTGACACCCGCAGGAGTGAAGCGGTATTCGCCAGCGATGCGATACGCGATCAATTCACCGCGCGTGACCAGTCGTCTAACCGTCACCGGGTCGATCCGCAGCAATTCTGCGACCTCTTCTGTCGTCAATAGACGTTCCATAAGTGTCTCTCTTGATAATATCGATGAAATTGACAGATCTGAGGATAGTATAGATTAATTTGGGGTAATTTGCAATCATTGGGAATAGCTGGTGGACATTTGGAGATCCGGCCTGTCATCCCTTCGCTTCTCTGAGGGCAGGTGTCTTCGCGCGAGCTTTGGATCTCTGCGGCCGTCTCGCTAGATCCTTCGCTGCGCTCAGGATGACATACAGGGGCCCTGTATGGTTTACCCACATCCAGGTATACTTACCAGCTCTGATCTATAAAACTAGCGGGTTGGTCCAGGATAATCCAGGCAGTGATAATACTTCCTCTTTCGATATTTGGTTGAAATCCTGGAGCAGCGTCCACCGGAAACATACATATCTCATGTAAGTAAAATACTCTTCCTGTCTCACGACTACGCCATGAGGCAAAAACCTCATATTGTTTGCGATCTTCGTGTAGCACCACGTCCCTGACTTTGGCATTAACAGGCATTCCCTCCCGCATGAAATAATCTCGCCTCATGTTTTCATTTTCTCGTCTTATATTTTCACTTTTCTTAGCTTCTCTCCATACAGAGAGATTGAATGCGGACCAAATGCAAAGCGCTAAGAAAACTGCAATAGCAATCAGCAAGAGGTAGATCATTGTTGCCTCCTTACGCCTTACATCGTGGGGGAAAAAGCCTGTTTACGCAATTATACGTGAAATACGCGTTCCTAAGCTAGTGTCTAACTGCTGATTTTCTAGTGAAATTATGGCAAACACAACTTGCAAAAGATACTCTTCTTATGTAAGGACGTACTAAAAGAGAAATCTTAAAAAGGGAAGGTCAAATAACCCGATGTTCTCAGTGCAGCAACTACGAAAAACTCCGTGTTGCTTGCTCATTTTCTCCGTACTTTCACTGATGAAAAGGGAGCAATTTTCAACTACACTAATGGTAGTGTTCAAGATCAATAAGATTTACGCTTAGCGGAAGAGGAAGGAAAAAACATGGCGAACCAACTGAAATTGATGTGTATTCTGGCACATCCCGACGATGAATCGTTGGGCAATGGTGGCATCCTCGCGAAATATGCCGCCGAGGGAGTCGAAACGTACCTTGTGACAGCGACCAGGGGCGAACGCGGTTGGTTCGGCGTCGAGAGCGAGTATCCGGGCCTGGAAGCGCTGGGCAAGATACGCGAGGCTGAGTTGCTTGCAGCCGCTGGAGTGCTTGGTATCCGTCGCGTCGATTTTCTGGATTACCTTGATGGCGACCTGGATCAGGCTCATCCAGCCGAGGTGACCGCGAAGATCGTGGGACATGTGCGTCGAGTGAAACCCGATGTGGTTGTGACCTTCGGTCCCGATGGTGCGTATGGACATCCAGATCATATCGCCATTTGCCAGTTCACCACGGCTGCCATTGTTGAAGCCGCCAATCCAACCTCCCTGAACCATCGAGACCTGGAACCCCACAGCGTTTCGAAGCTATATTACATGGCCCCAACGCAACAATTGGGTGTAGCGTATCAAGTCGTTTTTGGTGATCCGGTCATGCATGTGGATGGCGTGGAGCGACGCGGCATCGGCTGGCATGAGTGGGTGATTACCACTCGTATTGACACGAAAGACTACCGGCAGAATGTGTGGGAAGCGGTCTTGTGCCATCAGTCACAACTGCCTGTCTATCGTCAGCTCGAGCACGCATCAAAGGAATACCAGGAGGAGTTATGGGATACTCAAACATACTACCGGGCCTTCAGTCTGGTGAATGGCGGGCGCAGGGTAGAGGATGATTTGTTCGAGGGATTGCGCTGAGTGTATCAGGAACTTGGAAGGAGACAACATAAAATGGGAAAAAAAGATGCTCTCAGGTATCGCATCGCGCCACTTGAGATGACCCCCACTGAATTTCGCAAGGTGGGATTCCAGTTGGTAGAGCGCATTGCTGAATTTCTTTGCTCACTGCCAGATCGACCTGTGACACCCAATGAGCCGCCTGCAGTTATCCGGGAAGCGCTCGGCACTGGTCCTCTTCCCCAACAGGGTACCGAGGCCAGAGACCTGCTCGAGGAAGCTGCCGATCTCTTATTCGACCATTCCACCTTCAATGGTCATCCGAGCTTCATGGCGGTGATCACCTCGTCCGCCGCTCCCATTGGTGCGCTGGGTGATCTCCTGGCTGCGGCGGTGAATCCAAACATCGGGGCGTGGCCCGCTGCTCCAATGGGCACCGAAATCGAGGCGCAGACCATCCGCTGGATTGCTGAGATGATCGGCTACACAGGGGACTGTGGTGGTTTGCTGGTCAGTGGCGGCAACATGGGCAATTTTGTTGGTTTTCTCGCGGCCCACAAGGCCAAAGCCAGCTGGGACGTGCGCGCTTCTGGTATGGCGGGGAAGGATAGTCGCCGTATGCGCGTGTACACCTCGAGCGAAACACATACCTGGATTCACAAGGCGACCGACATGTTTGGCTTAGGGACGGATGCCATTCGCTGGATTCCGGTCGATGAGCGGCTGTGCATGGATATGACGGCGTTGCGCAACCAGATTCAAGAAGACATCGAGGCTGGTGATTTGCCGTTCCTCGTTATAGGTACAGCAGGCACCGTGAGTACTGGCGCAGTCGATCCTCTTCCTGAAATCGCTGCAATCTGTCGTGAGTATGATCTGTGGTTCCACGTGGACGGGGCCTATGGAGGATTCGCCGCTGTCCTCCTCAACGACGGCAACGGGACGGTTCCAGGGGATCTTAAAGGCATAAGCGAGGCCGATTCGGTTGCGGTCGATCCACATAAATGGCTCTATGCCCCGCTCGAGGCTGGATGCGCGTTGGTGCGGTACCCTGAAGCGCTGCGCGATGCCTTCAGTTATCATCCACCGTATTATCACTTTGCTGACCCTGCAGAACCAACCATCGATTATCATGAGTATGGGCCGCAGAACTCGCGGGGCTTCCGTGCCTTGAAGGTCTGGCTGGCATTGCGCCAGGTCGGGCGAGCAGGTTATAAGGAGATGATTTCCGACGATATCCAGCTCGCGCAGGCACTGTACCGGCTGGTAGATGACCAGCCGGAACTGCAAGCATTTACCCGGGGATTGAGCATTACGACGTTCCGTTATGTTCCACCTGATCTCGCACCTGGCCCGGAAAGCGTCGAAGCCTACCTCAACCAATTGAACATTGAAGTTTTGAATCGTTTGCAGAGGAGCGGCGAAGCTCTTGTCTCCAATGCGGTAATTGGCGGAGCGTTCTTGTTACGGGCCTGCGTGGTGAACTTCCGTACCTCCCTGGTAGATATTGAAGCCTTACCAGGCATTGTTATCCGTATAGGTAGAGAGGTAGACGCCGCAATGCGATCGGCAGAGCTACAGGGTGACTGACAAGCTCGGCAGGCGAGCATACTGCTGTTTCTCCTCTACATGTGCCGGCACGTCAAGCCACCATATCTTCGGTGGAGTAGACCCAGCCACTCGGTGAAACATAGACACCCACTCCAACACTGTGGAGCGTTTGTGAGGTGAGATGAATACGATGCCAGCTACTCGGACTATCTGGCTCGTTCACCATGCCTTCTTGAATCGACCCGATCTTCGCTTCTTCGTTCGCGAGTGTCCCATCACCCAATGTAGAGGAGATACACTCGCCACAATCGTTGTTGTTAGGAAATTCGTACGTGATACGCATGCATCCATTAGCAGAATCCCCATCCGGGCAGGAGTGACTGAACCCGCAATGAGACATATTCCAACTATGGAGACGCGCGCCATTCGCGAGCGTGGAGTTCCAGCTATAGAGATACAGGCCACGAATTGCACGATCGTGGTTGATCTGGTTAAATAAATATTGCTCGATGGCGGAAGAATTGGCCGTAATCGGTGGTGGACCCCAGGGAGACTGCAATGGGACCGATCCTGTATTATGTGTGCTATGATCACCTGTGCAGCAATATCCCCACCAACCGCTTGACGTCTGTGTTTGCGTCTGTGCCGGTACCGGCGTCGGTGTCCCCACGTTACTTACAACCTGGGTTGGTTCCATGGAGGATGCTTCCACGTGGATTATTTCTCCATGTGCTGGCACATAAATTACTAAGCCTTTATTTCCGTTCGGTGAGGTCGCAATCGCTGCAGGTGCCGCGAGCGACAATATTGCACCGCCGGCTACCACGACTAACGTCAACGCGGTTAACCAACAGATGGTTGTTTTCCGGAACACTGCCTGTCCTTTCTGTTACGTCCACACTGTTGCTCCTCTCGTTGTATTATAGATAACGATATTACCGGATACCGCCAGCTTGCACATGTAGTGAGACCCGCTGCCAGGCCAAAACAGCGGTTTCCAGGGCGCAGCCTTCTCTCACTTATTAGTACTTCCAGGCCGTGGATGTAAGCATATTTCTTAACCTGTCAGGCACGCTATGCGGCCAAAAGTCATGAAACGCAGCCTGTTTCTTGCTTTCATAGAACTAATGACCTATAATTGGAGAGGAAGAAGTTAGACACCTGTATCGAAACTCTATAAAAAGAGAGGAAAAGAGGAATGAGCACACCAACACCATCCCCCAACTACCGAACGGGCAAGATTTGCTACATCGAAATCCCTGCCATCGACATCTCGCAGTCAGCTCAGTTCTACCAGCGGGCCTTCGGCTGGCACGTCAGGCAGCGCAATGACGGCTCGACCGCTTTTGACGACACGACCGGTGAAGTGAGCGGCACGTGGGTCCTTGGACGCCGTCCATCCAATGATCCAGGCCTGCTGGTGTCCATCATGGTCGCCAGTGCCGCGACAACCATCGAGACCATCATCGCCGCAGGCGGAGAGATCGTGCAGCCTGTCAACCCTGATGAGCACGAGGCCTATGCCCTCTTTCGCGACCCTGCGGGCAACATTCTTGGCATCTACCAGCAACCAGGCCTGGCAGAGATCGAGGCACGTCGCTGACTTTAGCCGTGGGGAGTTGTCACCGCACGCCTGTTGCCAGATGCAGCAGGTAGTAGATGGCCCAGCCGAGAGCGACGCATGCCGGAATGGTTACTACCCACGCCACGACGATGTGCCCGGCGATTCCCCAGCGAACGGCTGATAAGCGCTTGGTCGCTCCCACGCCCAGAATGGCCGAAGAGATGACGTGGGTCGTGGAGACCGGGATACCCAAACGGCTAGCGACCTCAATGATGGCGGCGGCTGCGGTCTCTGCCGCAAAGCCATTGATCGGGCGCAATTCGACAACCTTGAACCCCACCGTCCGCACGATGCGCCAGCCCCCGACAGCTGTCCCCAGACCCATCGAAGTTGCCGCTGCCAGGATCACCCATAGTGGCACGCCCCACTGGCTCCCCGTCCAGCCGTAGTAGCTCGCCAGCGCCATCGTGATGACTCCCATCGTCTTCTGTGCGTCGTTGCCACCATGACTGAAGGCCAGCCACGCCGCCGAGAGTACCTGTAAGCGACCGAAGATGCGGGTGACCAACTGGGGGCGCATGCGAGCGAGAATCCACAGCAGCAGGAGCATCAGGAGGAAGGCACCCAGGAAACCGAGCAGCGGCGAGAAAACGAGCCCCTGGAACGTTTTGGTCAGACCGCTAAACTCGATGGACTGCCAACCTGCCGCCGCCACTCCTGCTCCCACGATAGAAAAGATGAGCGCGTGGCTGGAACTCGAAGGGATGCCAAAGCGCCAGGTGGCTAGATCCCAGACGATGGCTGACAGAAGCGCGGCAATGACCAGGAGTTGGGTGGTAACGGTGGGGGGTACGATTCCTTTGCCGATGGTGGTGGCGACAGCGGTGCCGGTCAAGGCACCCAAAACGTTGAGCACACCGGCCATCAGCACTGCCGTACCCGGTTTCAGGACCCGTGTCGCCACAGAGGTCGCAATGGCGTTGGCCGTATCGTGAAAGCCATTGATGAAATCGAAGATGAGACCAATGGCGACGATCAGCATAAGCATGAAGAGTGCTGGGTCAGGCATTCTTCACCACGATCCTTTCCAACGTGTCGGCAATATCCTCGGCGCGGTCGGCGGCGTCCTCTAGCTGCTGGTAGATCTCTCCCCAGCGCATGGCTTTGATGAGACCGTCAATATCACTCACGCCATCGAACTGCTCGGCGAGTGCCTGGTCGAGCACATCGTCGGCCTCACCCTCGAGCCGGTTGATGTCGATCGAGCATTGGAGCAGCTTGTCCCACTGCCGCCTGTTTTCCAGCAATGGTACAGTACTGGCGATGAGGGCCGCTTGTTGATCGATGATGCGGGCTAGCCGACGGGCGTGCTCAGTTGGTTGATCGATGCGGTAGAGCCTGATCCGTCGGGTCGCCTCCTCAATGGCATCAACGAAGTCGTCGAGCCGACTGGACAGGTCAGCGATGTCCTCACGGTCAAGTGGGGTGACGAATGTGCTGTTGAGCGCTTTGAAGATCTGGTGGGTGATCTCGTCGCCCTGGCGTTCGAGGTTTCGCACCCGCAGCGCTTTGCGTTCGACATCGCTATAGTCCTCGAGTAGATCACACAGAGCCTGGGCCACCTCTGCTGCGTTTCCGGCAGCCTGATGGAAGTAGTCGAAAAATCGCTCATTCCGAGGAAGGAAGCGCGCTAATACCATGTTGGCTCTCCTCTTGGCACATCTTTTCGTGAAAACTTTTTCTTGTTCCTACGTGCCTACACGCCGTACTTCCTATCGAGGTTTCACTGTTGGCTGACTATACTCTCCTCAGGACCTGTTTTGGTTCCAATGCTTTGAACGGGAGTACCGCTTTTTCTTACTTTTTAGTATAGAATAGAATAGGTCAATCATATTGAGCTGAAATTATTTGCGGAGGATTCTATGAACAAAACCGACGTGCTTGAAACGATCCGATCAGCACATACCAGTTTGGAGGACCTTCTCGCCCCCCTCAGTGAGAGGCAGTTCTGTACTGCTACCTTAGAGGGACAACGCTCTATTAAGGATATTCTTGCACACATTGCAGCATGGGAACGACTCTGTGCCGACTCGATTGCAGAGCTCGTGCAGGGGGAACTCCCCAGCCTACCAGAAGAGAATGATGACACAAGAAACGAGCAGATTCTTCTGGAGAACAGGGACCGTTCTTTGCATGAGGTGCAGGGGGACTTCCGTGATGCCTATCAACACCTTTTGAGACAGGTTGGGGTGCTCTTCCAAACCCTGCCTGAAGAAGACTTGAACGATCCACACCGATTTCCCTGGCTCGAAGGACACTCCCTTCTGGCATTCATCGCAGGGAATTCCTACGACCACTACGGAGAACACGCCGAGCAAATCCGTGCCTGGCTCCACGCTTCCAAAGGACAGGAGTAACTGCACCAGCTGTGTTGCAAAAAATCGCTGAGGAACACGCGGAAAACCATAGCTCTAGCTGAACGTATCCCATTATGTCCCATGAAACGTGCAAGTAAGAAGAGCTACAATTTTCACGGTAGAAATGATCTTCCTTCCAACCGGTGTTGGAACCTATCCTAAAACGTAGGTCAGAGAAAGTACCAGAGGAGCTATGGAGGGCTCACCATGAAGAGAGATCTGTTGAGACTAACTGCCGCCGAATTTATCGGAACCTTCGCCCTCGTCTTTGTCGGTTGCAGCACACGAGCCATGGTGGGGGAGACGACCAATTTTGCAGGCATTCTCATCGTGCACATAGCCTTCGCCTTTACCATCGGAGCCATGATCTACACCTTAAGTCACATTTCTGCTGCTGTTTTTAATCCTGCTCTCACCCTGGGCTTTGCTGTTTCCGGGCGGTTTCCCTGGCGCTACGTACTTCCTTATTGGCTGGCCCAATTCGTGGGAGCGGTGGTGGCAATTGGTCTTGAATTTCTCATTCTCCCGGAGAAGGCTCCTGCTGTTCACTTTGGGGCAACCATGCCGAAAGCTGGCCTTTTCCCCGCTCTTATAGTTGAGATAGTGCTCACCTTCTTGCTGATGCTTGTGAGCATGGCTTCAGCGACAGATAAGCGGTTCAAGCGAGCTGATAGCGGTTTGGCGGTCGGGTTTGTTATTCTGGTGTCCGGGCTGATGGCCAATTCCATATCCGGGGGAAGTATGAATCCCGCGCGGAGCCTGGGACCGGCACTCTTTGCTGGTGGAAGCGCTTTAGCCAGCGTCTGGATTTATGTTGTGGGCCCATTTCTTGGAGCACTTCTGGCGGTGGGAGTGTACCAGGTGATACGGGGAAGTAATGACCATACCAAAGATGTGCTCGAGGAACCACCAGACGAAGAAAAGAGCACACTTGAGAGGAAGCAGGGGGATGAGAGGAGAGAGGTAGCGCCTGCTGCTACAGATTGAGTGGGTGAGCGTTCAGCACACCAACAAGGGGATGTTCCGACTCTGCTTATGGTACACTGTTGATAGTTGTTTTGACAGTGAAACGACTCTCTGACGGTAAAAGGAAATGATTTCCATGCGTGCCCTTGTCTATCGGAATAACACTCTGACACTCGAAAAGAACTACCCTCGTCCCGACCTACAACCCGGCGAAGCCCTCATCCGCGTCCTCCTGGCCGGCATCTGCAACACCGACCTGGAAATCACGCGTGGCTACCTGGCTTTCGAGGGAGTACTGGGACACGAATTTGTCGGCATCGTTGAAAACGTGCACGAAGGCCCCGGGGCATCTCGTCCAATCTACCTGATCGGTAAGCGCGTGGTTGGCGAAATTAACGCTGCCTGCCGCCGCTCAGATTGTCTCTACTGCTCGCAGAACATGCCCACCCATTGCCCGGACCGCACCACGCTGGGCATTCTCAATCGCGATGGCGCCTTCGCCGAATACCTGACCTTACCCGTCGAAAATCTCCATATTGTGCCCGACAATGTCAGTGACGAAGAAGCCGTTTTTGTTGAACCATTGGCCGCCAACTTCGAGATCTTAGAACAGGTGCATCTCAAACCCACCGATAGCGTAGTTATTCTTGGCGACGGCAAAATGGGCCAGCTGGCGGCCCAGGTCCTCCCCCTCAGCGGCTGCGAAGTCATGATGGTGGGAAAGCACGAGGAGAAGCTAGCGCTAGCAGCCAGGCATGGCGTGCGCACCTTTGTGCTTGATGATCCTCAAAGCTTTAGATTAGAGAACAGGCGGCGTGTCGACCTGCTTGTCGAGTGCAGCGGATCGGCGCAAGGGCTGGAGTTGGCGCTGCGCCTGGTGAGACCAAGGGGCACCATTGTTCTGAAAAGCACCGTCGCAGCTCAGAGCACACTACATCTTGCACCCATCGTGATCGACGAGATTCGCCTGCAAGGCTCGCGCTGCGGCCCATTCGCACCAGCACTTCGAGCGTTGAGTCAACGAAGAGTTGACGTACTTCCCTTAATCAATGCTCGCTATAGCCTGGATGAAGGGCTGGATGCTTTTGAGCAAGCAGGGAAAAAGGGCATGCTGAAGGTACTTGTGCAGGTTTAGCCCTTCTCAATCCCTTAAGGGGAGGAGAAAAGGATACAGAAATGAAACAGGCTTTTGACAAGGATGACATGAGTCAGCGGCAGGACCGTCTGTTAACTACCCTGGAAGGACTGCTGGAACTGTCAGCGACCGAAGTCAAAGTAACGCTCGATCAAGCAACGTCCCTGATTGCAGAGGTGCTCGCCGCCGATAAAGTGGATCTGTTCTTCCATGACCCGGCGTCCAGTACCCTCGTGGCTCTTGGGACCAGCAATACCCCGATGGGGAGGAAGCAGCGCACCATCGCGCTGGATCAACTGCCCCTTGCCAATGGTGGACGCACTGTTGAGGTCTTCCTCACCGGTACTTCTTACCTCACCCACCATGCCGACCAGGACCCTGAGGAACTCATGGGGGTGAAGGTCGGGCTGGACGTGAAGTCTGAGATCGCTACGGCCTTCGAGGTGAAGACGCTACGCCGGGGGGTGTTGCTAGCAGTATCCAGCACTCCTGAGTTCTTCTCGGAGCAGGACCTGCATTTTCTGGAAGCGATTGCGAAATGGATAGGCATCGTGATCCACCGAACAGAACTCATCGAACGGATGAAACACGAGGCCGTGGAGCAAGGCCGACGCCTGGCCACTGAGGAGGTGGTCACAATCATGGCCCACGACCTGGGCAACTACCTTTCACCCCTTAAGGGGCGCATCGAGTTGCTGGAACGGCGGGCATGTCAGGAAGGGCGAGAGCAAGATATCCGTGATGCCAATACAGTGAAGCGCATGCTGGGCCTGCTCGAGCGGGTAATTGTCGACCTGCTGGATGTGGCACACCTGAATCAGGGCATCTTTGCCATCAATGCACAGCCCATGAATCTCATGGATCTCGTGCAGGAAGTGGTTGCGGCCTTCAGGACAGCAGAAAAGCCAATCCATTTCCACACGCCTGTGGAGGTCGTCTTCACTGCCGACCCGGACCGGCTACGTCAGTTGCTTGAGAACGTGTTGACCAATGCAGTCAAGCACGCGCCGAAGCAAACGCCGATCGTGGTAGAGGTCCACATCGAGCGACGGATGGACGGACCATGGATGATCCTCACCGTGAGCAATCAAGGACCTGGTCTCCCTCCTGAACTGCTGACCACCTTCTTCCATCCCTTCGTAGAAGGTTCACAATCGACCGGATCGGGCTTGGGACTCTACCTGGCGAACAGAATTGCCGCTGCCCACGGTGGGACGCTCACGATCGACTCCCCAGCAGGTCAAGGGGTGCAAGTGACCCTCGCTTTACCGGTTGAGGAGGAGGAGCTGATATTGAGGATGCCCTCTCGTGAGGTGGGTTGAAAAGGTGACGAGCCGTTGCTATCACTCCATGCGCGATCGAGTCGATATGTGGCATTCATTACCGGAGCTCCAGCTCTAGGCCAGTACAACGGCGATGAGGTAGGCGATATAGGCTGCCACAAGAAGACCACCTATCACACGAGGAATCTTCCCATACCAGACAAGAGCCAGGAGCACCAGGTGAACCACGATCATTACTGGTAAGGCAATAAAGGTCACATGGGGGTCCACTGGAATAGCGTGTATGGCGGCAGCAAGTCCAAGTGTGACGAGCAGATTGTAGGCAAAAGAGCCAAGAATACCGCCCACCAGGATATCGGATCGTTTCTTGCGAGCTGCGCTTACGCCCAGGGCAATCATCTCTGCCCCGGTTCCAAGTGAGACGATGGTTGCCCCGACGGCCCCCTGACCAATCCCAATGATCTGGGCCAGGCGAAGAGCCCCTTCCACGATGGCTGGACCTCCCAGAGCCATTGCAGCCAGACCACCAAAGGTCAGCAGGACAGGCTTCCAATGCAGACGAGGGTGCGAGTGCTTCTCCCGGTCACCATCATCATCATCATCATCGTCGTCTGCTTCGGACTCTGCCATACGCTTGACCGCCTCCCGATCTGTCCGAAAGAGGAAAAGAGTGTAGCCGACAAACACGGCCAGGAGGAGAACCCCTGCGAGTTGGGTGACGACACCTAGAAAGAGCAGCACAATAGGGAGAACCGACACAAGGGTCGCAATCAAGGCTTGTCGTCGCACGCTTCGGTCGATGACCATCGGAAAAATGAGTGCAGAAAGACCCAGGGCAACGGTTACAATGGTGACATTGGTGCCAATGACGTTTCCCACGGCAAGAGCTGGAGCGGAGCGCCCCGAAGCAATGGCTGCGGTGAGCATTTCCTCGGGTTCCAATCCAGCCAGGAGTACCCCTAAGACGAGAGCACTGATGCCAAGAGCGCGTGCAAGATCGCCTGCGCCATCAAGAAACCAATCAGCCCCAAACACGAGCAGTACGGTTCCGATGAGAAGCAGGATCAGCGCGAGGAAGAGTGGAAGTATCATGTGTCCTTATTTTTTTCTCTTGTAATCCACCCAATACACAGTTATACTGATCTCACTTTACCAGGGAAAGAAAACAACAACAACTGGAAAATCACCTTTGTCGATGACCTCTAAATATTTGCTCGAAACGGAGTAATCATGCACGAATACGACCTGATTGCCCCTTTTTATGATATCGAACACCAGCAATTCAACGAAGACCTGGATATGTACCGCGACTTCGCTGCGTTGAGCACTGGCCCCTTACTCGAACTCGCCTGTGGCAGTGGCCGCCTGCTCATCCCGCTCGCCCTTGACGGTTATACCATCACCGGCGTAGACGGCTCAGAGAAGATGCTCTCACTGGCACGCGAACGCGTACAACAGGCAAACCTGACCTCCCGCGTCACACTCGTCCAACAAGATATGTCGGCATTGCAGCTCTCGCAAAAATTCAGTTTTGCGTTTGTGGCTCTCGGATCATTTGCGCATCTCACCTCGCGCAAAACCCAGCAACAAGCGCTCGTCGCCATCCGTAAACACCTCACCACTGGCGGCACGTTCATCGTTGATATCAGCAACTCCGATGCCCGCTACATGGAGAACCTCAGTGGTCAACTCCTGCACCAGGGAACCTGGCGGCGCGACGACGGCACCATACTCACCCACCTGGTCAGTCCCGCCTCCTCCCAAACCAGCCACCTGCTCGAGTTGACCCATTTTTACGATCAACATCAGCAGCATGGCCCTGTCAACCGCACTGTAATCACCACCCACCTCTACCTCTTCGAGCGCACCGAGATGGAACTCCTGCTTGAACAGGCGGGCTTTGTCATCAAAGATGTTTACGGCGACCACAACCTTGGTCCCTTCACACTTGAGAGTCAACGTATGATAGTTATAGCGGAGGCGCGTTAGAAAGCATATGACGAACACACCTGCATTACACGAATGGAATCTTCAGCCAGAGGCAGCCATGGCGCTGCAACGAAAACTCGCGGCAAAAATCATTCGCACCGACCAGCTGAAAGGAGAGGTAAAGCTCGTAGCAGGAGTCGATATGGCCCTCAACGAGGAAAAGAATATGGCACACGCCGCCGTTGTCTTACTATCCTATCCTCAAATGGAAGTACTCGAGCGCCACGTCTACGAAGAACCCATACGCATGCCCTATATCCCCGGCCTGCTTTCGTTCCGGGAAATACCCTGCATCCTCGGCGCCTTTGCCCTTCTGAGCCAGCAACCCGACCTCGTCATGGTCGACGGGCAAGGCATCGCCCACCCTCGCTACCTCGGCATCGCCTCACATCTCGGCCTCTGGCTCGACCTGCCCACCATTGGCTGCGCCAAATCAATCCTGCGAGGCCACTACGACGAGAAAGCGCTCGGTGAAGAATTCGGCGCGTGGGTACCCCTGATCTACAATAAAGAAACCGTTGGAGCCGCGCTGCGCACCCGTCCCCACGTCAAACCCATGATCATCTCCCTTGGTCACCGCATCAGCCTCGAAACCAGCATCCACTACGTCCTCGCCAGCTGCAAAGGCTACCGCCTCCCCGAACCCACCCGCCAGGCCGACAAACTCTCCAAAGACAAAAGCTATCGCGAACCACTAGTGTAAGAGCCAGGGCGACCGCGAGTCCAGGAGCAAGGACGACCACGATTCTAGGAGCAAGGCCGACCGCAAGGGTCGTCCCTACTATACCACGAATCGGCTTGGCAAGCCCGTCTATAGTAGGGACGACCCTTGCGGTCGGCCTGCTGGGCCGTCGGGGTGCCCGCCTGGGGCAATCCGCTGGTTCTTGCTGTCGTCATGCCGGGGTGGGATCATCCTGGTGGGATGCAGTCGCCCCACTGGGATAGCTAATGGATCTTGCCCGCCCTGGTGGAGGGTGGCGCAAGTCATCACGGGGCCTGCTCCCTATACAGGGGCGCAGTAAAAAAGAACGTCGTCCCCTTATCAGTACTGCTCTCAAAATCAATTATCCCCCCATGCTGCTCAACAATCAGCTTGGCAATCGAGAGCCCCAGACCATAGCCACCCATCTTCGACTGCTGCATGTGGTTCGACTGGTAAAAACGCTCAAAAACATGCTGGCGATCCTCCACAGGAATACCAAAACCCGTATCGATCACCGAGATCAGCGCGAACTGCTCATCATAGGGACGGGCACGAATAATCACCGTGCCCTCGGGAGGCGTGAATTTGATCGCATTGGTCACCAGGTTATTCAGCACCTGTTTCATGCGCTGGGGATCGACATAGAGCAGCGGGGAAGGCGTAGGAATATCTTTATCGATCACCACTCCAGCCTTGCGCGCCTGGGGCTCCAGGCTGGTCACCACCTGCCTCACCAGCACGTGTAAGTTCACCTCCGGCTGCTGCTTGACTTCAAACTGCCCCACGTCCGAGCGCGTCATAAAGAGAATATCCTCGACAATCGAAATAAGCTGCTGCACTCCCTCACCGGCATACCCAAGATACTTCTTTTGTTCCTGCGTCAGCTCACCCATATGGCCTTGCAGCAACAAATCAATAAAGCCATGCACAGAGTTTAGCGGCGTCCGCAGTTCATGCGAGACCATCGACACAAAGTTCGTGCGCACCCGGTTCGCCACCTTGAGTGAAGACATATCACGCGCTGTAAAAATCACATGCAGTTCGCCATCGCCAATATCGACCGGTGTAACGCTGGTAGAAGCCTCGCAGCAATCGCCAATGATCAACTCCTCATTTGGCAGCGGCTTCCTCTGCTCAAGTACACGTTTGAGCGGACAGCTTGAGGTGCCACAGAGTTCCATCCTGTTCAAATTGCGACAGCGCAAAATCTCTGTGCACTCGCGACCAATTGCCTTCTCGGGGAGCAAACCGAACGCAGTAGTAGCCGCGGAGTTGAGATCAAGAATATGGAAATGCTCATCAAGCGCGATCATGGCATCCGGAGTATTCGTCACTATCGCTTCCAGGTGGGCATTTCGTCGCTCTCCATTCGTGGGCGCCGTACTCACATCCTTTATACGTGTTTCCTGGTCGCTATCAGGCTCCAATTTGGGCCCAGCTTCTCGACCTTGCAAAACATCAATTGCTCCAGGCACCTCTCCCTGTACCTGCGCGGACTTACGAGAATGCTTCGGCAAAGCAGGTTACCCCTCTATTTCCCGACAAACTTATAACCAATACCGCGGACGGAAACAATGTGTTGCGGTTTTTCAGCGTCCCGCTCCAGCTTCACTCGCAGGCGACGGATATACACATCGACAATATTGCTATTGCTCTCGTTATCATTCCACACTTCTTCCAATAGTTGTTCGCGCTTGACCACCTGCCCTTGATACACCATCAACAAGTATAACACCTGCATCTCCTTCGGAGTAAGAAGAATATCTGCATGATGAGGCCACACGACCTTCAGCTCGGCAGGTAAAAGTTCAAACTGCCCACAACGAATATTGGTATTCTCAATCTTACTGTTCTTCTTAATGCGACGCAACACAGCCTGGACGCGCGCCACTAACTCTTGATGATTGTAGGGTTTGCAAATATAATCATCTGCGCCAATGTTAAAACCCTGCAACCTGTCCTCGATCGAGTCCTTCGCCGTCATAAAAATAATAGGTGTTTCGTATCCATCGGCACGCAACTTCTGCGAAAATTCAAAGCCATTAATATAGGGCATGGTTATATCAAGAATCAGCAAATCCGGTTCGCGTTTTTCAATCATCTGCATGGCGCCACGAGGATTGTCCAGCGTCTCGACCTCAAAACCTTCTTTGCTCAGGACAAAATGCACCAGCGTATTAGCAAACCGGTCATCATCAACAACAAGTATATACACATTCTTTCCCGTTCTTCACCCGTAATACCCGACCCCCCAGGTTGACCGCAAGGGTCAACCCTACTATAGACGGCCACCCATCACCCGCACGTTCGATGCGCAGCATCGCACCGTGTAGAGTAGGGTTGACCCTTGCGGTCAACCTGAGGTGGGGCCACGCAGCCACTACAGGTCCGATGCTTCCCCCAAAAATCTAATGTTTAGAAACCCCCATCGCGCGCTGCTTCTCCAGGTACACCATCAATATCGCCACATCAGCCGGCGTTACTCCCTCGACACGCGAAGCCTGCCCAACCGTGCGCGGACGAGTCAACGCCAGCTTCTGGCGGGCCTGCGTGCGCAGGTGTGGCACATCTTGATAATCTATTGTTTCAGGAATAAGTTGTTCCTCCAGGCGCTGCGTCCTGCGCACCGTCTGCTCCTGTTTCCGCACATAACTCTCGTACTTCACCTGCAACTCCACCTCCTCCGCCACCGCTTCCCCTAGAGCAGGCAGCGCCTCCTCCCCCGCTCGTTGTGACAGCTGCTCCACCTGGAAGTATCGCACATCCTGCCTGCGCAACAGCTCTCGCGCCGACAGCATCTGCCCCAGCGGAGCGATGCCCACCTCCTGCGCGCGCGCCTCCACCACCCGCGACGACGTAAAGACCACGCTATCCAGCTGCTCCATCGTCCGCCGGATATGCTCCCGCTTCTCTACCACCCGCCCATACCTCTCCTCATCGATCAACCCGAATCTATAACCATAATCGCTCAAGCGCAGGTCGGCGCTCTCCGGTCGCAGCAACAGCCGGTATTCCGCGCGCGAGGTATGCAGCCGGTACGGCTCGCTCATAGGGCGCGTGACCAGGTCATCGATTAAAACGCCGATATAAGCCTCGTGGCGTCCCAACACGAGTGGAGCCTCTCCCCGTGCAAACAAAGCCGCGTTAATGCCGGCCATAATCCCTTGCGCCGCCGCCTCCTCGTAACCAGAGGTGCCATTAATCTGCCCCGCCAGGAAAAGACCCGCCGCCGCCTTTGTCTGCATCGTCGTAAACAGTTGATCCGGCGGCACATAATCATACTCGACGGCATAGCCCACGCGCATCATCTCCACGCGCTCCAAAGCAGGAATACTGCGCAGCATCGCCAGTTGCACATCTTCTGGCAGGCTTGTATTCATCCCCTGCACATACACCTCGCCCGTGCGCCACCCCTCCGGCTCCAAGAAAACCTGGTGCGCGCTCTTATCGGCAAAACGCACGATCTTATCTTCAATCGAGGGGCAATAGCGCGGACCAATTCCCTCGATAACGCCCGTGTAAAGCGGTGAGCGATGGAGGTTATTGCGAATGATCTGGTGAGTCTGCTCCGTCGTGCGCACCAGGTAACACGGCAACTGCGGCCGCCAGCCATACAAATCCTCGTCAGTCACCGGGTAGATCGGATTTGGCCGGCTCCCCGGCAGCTGCACATCCTCGCGCGCCTTCGTATCCTGCGAAAAGTAATGAGGTACACGACTGCCGGGCTGCGGCTCAGTCTTGCTGAAATCAATTGTTCGTGCATCGATACGGGGAGGCGTCCCCGTCTTAAAGCGCCGCACAGTCAGTCCTAGAGAGCGCAACGAGTCGGAGATACCCAGCGCCGGACCCTCGCCCGCTCGCCCGCCCGGCTGCGTCTTCTCCCCCACCACCAGCCGTCCATTGATGAACGTGCCCGTCGTCATAACCACCGCCCCTGCCTCGTACTGCCACCCATTAGTAGTCATCACACCCGTTATCCGCGGCCTCCCATCGGCTCCAACCTCGCTCAACAGGCGCGCAATCGTCACCTGTTTCAATTCCAGGTTCGGCTGGCCCTCCAGCACAAATTTCATGGCAAGCCGGTAGGCCTGTTTATCGCACTGGGCGCGCAGCGCCTGTACAGCAGGGCCCTTACTGGTATTCAGTAAGCGCATCTGAATAAACGTGCGATCGGTGTTGCGGCCAATCTCACCACCGAGCGCATCGATCTCCTTGATCAGGTGTCCTTTAGCCGGGCCCCCCATCGAAGGATTGCACGGCATAAGCGCCACACTATCAAGATTCATCGTCAACAGCAGCGTCTTGCGCCCCATACGAGCGCTGGCCAGCGCAGACTCGCACCCCGCGTGGCCCGCACCAACCACAATCACCTCATACCTTCCCCGCACAATCTCATCAGGGGGAATCATATTGCTCTCCACAGTAGTGCCCATCTATGTACATCACCGATTCAACCACAATGAACAACACACAACTCATTTTAGTCTTGTATTATGCCTTAGATAACACTGCACGTCAATATAAAAACAAAATGATTGACGGATTAGACACAGCATGTTAATATCAACTCACTACCGCACATCAGCTCAGGGGCGATGGCGGAATGGTAGACGCCGGGGACTTAAAATCCCCTGACCGCAAGGTCGTGAGGGTTCGACTCCCTCTCGCCCCACCTCCCGCTAGAAGCGCATCTAAAGCCTCTCGACAAAGATCAGCTCCCTGAAAAAGATGGGTCAGGGGACTTTTTTTTGCCGATTTTTGCAAAGTCCCCTGACCCCAAAAACTGGTTATAGGTCAGGGGATTGTAATATCCCCTGACCCCGAGCACCTTTTTTGTTATGCTATACGCCGCCTACTCGCTATCGCTATCCTCCTCTTTTTTATGGCGCTTTTTCTTGCTTCTCAGGTTGAACTCACCAATGGGCGAAAACTCTGTGTGTTCTTTTCGGGCCTCAGAGCTACGAAAGTCTTTGAGGTAGATTTCCGTGACCTGCACTGTGCTATGTCCCATCTCACGCGAAAGCTTGAAGACCTCGCCGCCGCGCTGCAAGTAGAACTTTGCGAACGTATGACGGAACGTATGCGCTGAAACACGCACACCAGTAAGGCCGCTCTTCTTCTTGACATCCTCCAAAATCGACTTCACGCCGCCAACTCTGAGAGGTTCACCGAGCCGGCCAATGAAGACAACCGTTTCATTCGGGTCAGCAGTCTTGCGGTACTTGTGAATGTACTTCCAAAGGAGCTTGCCTACTTCTGGATGCAAGCCTATTTCACGCTCTTTCCGTCCCTTGCCGAGTACTTTGACATACCGATCATGCACATCGGTAAGCCGCAAACCGCACAACTCAGAAATGCGCATCCCTGTATCAAGAAGCACGAGGAGCAACACATAGTTACGAAAACCGTCAGGCTTCTTCTGGTCACAGGTTGCCAGCATGGTTTCTACATGCTCAACGGTAAAAGTTGGAATGAGGTAATCCGGAGCTTTAGGTTGAACAAGCCGCGCTGTAGGATTCTTCTCAATCAACTCCTCGCTGACACACCAGCTAAAAAACACCTTGATAACCCGCACATACCCGCGAACAGTAAAAGCTGAAAGCGATTTATCTTGAGTTGGCACACGAGGATTGTTCGCACCTGACTTCGTACCGAGAAGTAGCTGCACAAATTGGCGCAGGTGAACAATCTTTACCGCTTCAAGTTCACTGACACCCAACTCTTGTTCCAGTTTCCGTGCAAACAAACCAAGACGTTTCCGATACCAGGAAAGCGTTTCACCTGATAAGCCCCGAATTTCGCAATCTATCAAGAACTGACTAACCACCTCATCTATTTTCATAGGCCCTGCCCCCTTCCTTTTAATGGCTCGCCATTGACGAACACTCAAAGCTCCACTATCTTCGACCCCTCCTTTCAACAACCAAAGGGATATACAGCCTGCTCCATCGATCAATGCGAGGATGCCCGACCTGGCGAGCCGCCGCATACGCCACCTTTTCAATGCCCACTTGCTCCATCACACACATCACCGCCGCATAGGAACCGCTGGCCTGAATATGCCCGACATGATCAGGAAACAGCACCGGCCAGGTACACCACAGCGCTACGTCATAGACCTGGATTGACCGCTCATGCGTCTTCTCACTCATCGGTCACCCTCCCTTCTCACCAATGGCTTGCCATTGACGACCTCTCATCCCATCTACGCCGCTTCCGAGCCATAAAACCAATCGCGCTCATAGGCCCGCTGCCGTTCAAAGCGTATCCGCTTCTGTCCCACCTCTTTAGCAAACTTGCGGGCACGCTTGCCCAGGTAGACCGGTATCCGTTCTCGCAACCAGGCGATCATGTAGAGTAAATCCGCTTCCTCACCCGCCTCACCATCACGCCCGAGCCAGGCCGCCATACTGGAGAGATACCCCCCAGTTGCCGCTACCGCACGTTCAAGATTGGCTTGGTACTTACGCTTGCGGATGATGTTCGCTTTGTCTTCTGCCTGCTCTTCTTCCTCAGAGACCACCTCAAACGCCCGCTGCACCTCAGTCCAGACCGCATGGGTCACCCAGCGCGAGCGGTTGCTATCCGCCCCAGGCACGACCAGGCGCAGCCAGCCATCCGGTAAACCATCTTCACCCCCACCGACATGACCCACTGCATAGGCCCACATGTGCGGAAGGCGTTCCAGCAGCGAGAAAGCGTCTTCTATCCCCTCGAACTGGCCTTCCACGCTCAGTTCATGCAGTACTTCCCGTTTGAAACGGAACTCCACCCGCCACACGACCGGCTGTTCTTCCATCTCCCATCCATTGGCTTGCCAGAGGTCATGGAACCACCACTTCTGACTCTGCTGGCGAATTTCGCGCGTCTTGTCGTAGATGACACAGGAGATCGGGCCACCCCGCGAGAAGAGAAACCCCGAACGAGTCAGGCCATAAGAGAAGTCCTGAATCTCCAAATCGGTCACTTCATACGTTCCCCGCTTACGGGAGCGAGAAACGAAATCACGGCGTTGATCGATGGCCTCCACATCCCAACCCGCAATATCAGCGCAGAGGTGAACCTCCGAGACTTGCAGATATACGCATTCCTGGAAGAGATGATGCACCAGGAATTCTTCCACCCGTACAATGGCGTCATCCACGCCACGGCACGACCACAAGAACTCGGACGAGAAGCGCACTTGTGCCACACAGTTCAAGCGACCCATGGAGACGAGCAGGTTGAAGCTCTCACAGCGCAGCAACCAGCGCCATTGTCCCTTACCCGCTCCATTAGGGTACATGTGCAGGCTCGCGCCCTCGAAGGAGAGCGGAACGGGTATCGGTTCTTCCTCGACAATGGCCGCTTGCTTCCAGGCATCCAGTTGTTCCTTGAGTTCATGGGGTATCTCACGTTTACACGGCTTGTGTTGCCCATCACGGAAGTACACATTGAGGACGAGGGTGTCTACCCCACGTCCCACGACCAGCGGTGCTTTGTTCGTATCCATAGGCGTCCTCGCTTTCTTCTCCAGGTAGTTTTAGGGGCGCGTGTTACTTGCTCCGCGCCCACGCCGGACGGGTTGCCGTCGGCAAACGGCGGAGCGGGGAGCCCCGCCGCCGTCGCTGCCGCGTGCCGACGGCAACCGGGAAGAACTTCTCCTCGTTGCACCCCACCCGCCTTGCTAACGATGGGTGTGTGACCCCCGAGCGTGCGGAGTGTCGAGGATGCAACCGGAAGGGCAGGGACCAGCCCCGCTGTCCTCTCACTTCCAGCCCGCCAGAAGCGTGTTCTTCTGCACATCATCTTCATCCAACACCCCCTCTGGCAAGCCATGAGGCAGCCCCCTTCCGATCAGAGGTAGGCCCAACGAGCAAGGTGGTCAACATCGCGAGCCCCATTCTAGCCTCATGCCGGTTTGTCAGAGCCAGAGCAGAGAGCCAGCCAAGACCAAAACCGGCCCGCCAATCCCGCAAGGTGACATATCCAAGAGGATCTTCGCCAAGCACCGTCTGAATAACGAACTCCACAATCTCCGCCCAGGTATAGTGCTTCTCAACAAACACCAACTCCGCTTTCGATTCCCCCCAGTCATACATGGTATCGAAGTAGGCATCAAAGCCCCATTTACAGCCCAGCTGAAACTCGTCACTATCGGTCACTGAGGCATCAAAGGACGACTCAGGCAGCAATGCAGGAGAATACGGCACCTCCGCAAATGCCGCAACTGTCAGACCAGGCTGTCGTATTTCAGTTCGATTGAGCATAGGCCACCTCCTCTAGGTTCTCATGACTTGCCATTTGAAGGCGCAGCCGAAGCAGACATTTGGAGAGAAGGGAAGGAGGTGATAAACGAGAAGAGAAGTTCTAAAGGAGGGGAAGAAGATGGAATGGTATCGAAACGATAAAGGAGCTGTAGCGGAGGCGTTGAGAGGAGGCGAGCGCCCTGATTTGGCTACGACGATGGCCAGTGGTCCCTTGGATGAGTTGGTGGCTTTACACCAGGAATTGGGCATCTTTGCCATCGTCGAGGAGCTGGAGGTGCAGCGAGCACGAGCAGGCATTGCCGATGAGCTGTTGCTGCGTA
>WNGQ01000094.1_pt1 | contig 78583 bp, 78 predicted proteins | sample 5407661 | NCBI WGS metagenome assembly WNGQ01 (sample SAMN13153382, study PRJNA577476) | soil metagenome | isolation source: 60 cm soil or saprolite under Garry oak tree replicate 2 | place: USA:California | collected 2016-06-15
CAGTGGGTCTAGAGTGGCTGAACTACAGAGCCGGCTCGCTAGCGCGGGCTATTACCATGGCGCTATCGACGGAATCATGGGACCTGCGACTCGGAGAGCAATTCGGGCCTACGAGCGCGACCATGGATATGTAGGCTGACCTGTTTCTTCCGGCTGACTAGTGGAAGAACCGGCGTCAGCGCCGCCGGCTAGAGCTGCCTGCTCACTCCATATCCGGGTAAGGGCCTTTGCCGCCTTCGGCGACGAAACGGTCGATCCGCGCCGTGACAACGGGCAGCCGTACCGAGCCGAGCTCCAGCACCGCATCGTGGAACGCGCGGATGTTGAATTTCGGCCCGAGCGTTTTCTCCGCTTTTTCGCGGGCGCGCACGATCGCGAGCTCGCCCATATAATAAGAGAGGGCCTGCCCGGGCCAGGCGATGTAACGGTCCACCTCGGTTTCGATTTCATGCTCGGGCAGCGCGGTGTAATCGCGCATATACTTGAGCGCCTGTTCGCGCGTCCAACCTTTCGAATGAACGCCTGTGTCGACAACGAGTCGTGCAGCGCGCCAAATCTGATAACCGAGCATGCCAAAACGTTCGTATGGCGTTTCGTACATGCCCATTTCCTGGCCTAACTTCTCACAATAAAGCGCCCAACCTTCGCCGTAGGCCGAAATGTAGTCGAACCGCCGAAACTCCGGCTGGTTCTTGTGCTCGAGCGCGATCGGAATCTGGAATGCGTGTCCGGGCGCGGATTCGTGCAGCGTCAGCGCGGGCAGATTGTAGAGCGGTCGATGCGGCAGGTCGTATGTGTTCAGGAGATAAATGCCCGGGCCGCCGCGGCCTGAAGTATAAAAAGGCGCGAGATCGGGTGGGACGGGTTTGATGGTGAAGCGCATCCGCGGCAGATAGCCAAAGTATTGCGATGATTTGCCGTCGAATACTTTCGCAATCCAGGCGGCGCGGTTGAGCAGTTCCTGTGGTGTTTTGGCGTAGAACTGCGGATCGTCACGGAGGAATTGCACGAATGCCGGAAACTCGCCTTTGAACCCGGATTCGTGCATCGCGTCGACCATCTGCTGATGTAATTTGGCAACCTCCGACACGCCGATCTGGTGAATTTCGTCGGGCGACAGATCAAGCGTGACAAACTCGCGAATCTTCTGGCGATAGTATGTTTTCCCATCCGGCAGCGCTTCGACCGCCAGCGTCGTGCGGGTGTGTGGCACATATTCGTCGCGGAAGAATTTGAGCAGGTCCGCGTAAGCCGGCTGCACGATCTCGCGAATCACCTTTGCGGCTTCCGATTTGAGCTTGTCCTGGTCGGACGGCTGAACTCCCACCATCGGTTCTCGGAATGGTGTGTAGAGCAGATTGTCCTCGGGTTTGCCCTCCGCGATGGTGGCGATGGATTTCTCGCGTCCCTGCAAAGTGAGGCGTGGCGGCGTAAAGCCGCGCGCAAGCCCCGCCCGCATGTTCGCGATTTGTTCGCGGAAATAGCGCGGGATGTCGCGCATCTGCGCGATCCAGTTTTCGTAATCCGTAAGCGTCTTGAAAGGTCGCCGCGCCGTGTAGCCCAAATCCGTCCAGAAAGCAGAATCCGAGTTCGCCGGCATTTCGTTGTCACGGAATTTCTGATCGGCGACGAAATTCTCGATCTCCGGCCGATAAACATCGTAGTTGATCTGCTCCTCCGGCGAGAGCTGCGCGCGCGGAACATCATCGAGCTTGTGCAGCACGTCCTGCCAGTAACGTAGCCGCATCTCCTGCGTCGCCGAATCTACTTTTGGCAGGCGACCGGGAACCGGTTTCTCGATCCCTTCGAGCCCGGGAAACTGTTCCAGCCGCCATTTCCATTCTTCTGTGTAGATAGCTCGCAGGCGCTCATCCGCGCTTTGCGCCTTGGCGAGACACGGGACGCACCACAGCGCTGCAGCACCAAGCAAAACGACCGTTTTGAAACTCATTCGTTTCCCAATTGACTCATGTGCTCCCACCCATTTCGACCTTTCGGTTTGCCCATCCATCTCGCTCGCAGCCCCGCGGCTCGATTCACTCGCCGCTACCCGTCGCGGCTTTATCTTCTATGTCGCTGATCCCGTCAGCTCCATTGAAACTCGTTCGCTGCCCACGCTCACTCGCTCCTACCCTCGTCGCTTTACCTTCTATGTCACTGATCCCGTCAGCTCCATTCATCATTTCGAACATCGTATCCGAGAACTTAGCAAAATATCGGTCAATCGTAGAGTTCATAGAATAGCGCCACGCGCCGCGATGAGCGATTGTAGATAAGAATTTCGCTCATTTGTTAGGATTTTGGCAGAGCTTTCACGGGTTGATTAGCTGATGCAAGTCGCGAAATTCCCAGACCTCTGAAACTCAAACTCTCCCTCGACTGGCTTCTTATCTTTGTTCCGCTCGCAATCTTTCTGCGCTTTTGGCCCGGAGGCATCAGTCCGACTGCGCTGTTCGTTTGCTCCGCTCTCGGCATTATTCCGGTCGCGGGCTGGATCGGGCGCGCCACCGAAGCGCTTGCCGCCCGCGTCGGGGAAGGCCTGGGAGGATTGCTCAACGCCACGTTCGGAAACGCCGCAGAGCTGATCATCGCCGGCATCGCCCTTTCCAAAGGGCTGATCAATGTGGTGAAAGCCTCCATTACCGGATCGATCATCGGTAACGTGCTGCTGGTGCTCGGCCTCTCCATTCTACTGGGCGGCACTAAATATAAAGAACAGCGTTTTAACCGCACTGCAGCGCGCACTTCGGTCATTTCGCTCTCGCTGGCCGCGATTGGTCTCATCATTCCGACGGTCTTTCATCTCGCCGCCGACCGCAGTCCTGCCGGCTGGAGCCCGCTGGTCGAGCAGAAGCTCTCCCTGGCCATCGCGGTTGTTTTGTTCCTTACCTATTTTTGCATGCTCGGTTTCTCGCTCTGGACCCACAAGCATTTCTTCCAAAGCGCTCACGCACATGCCGAAGAAAGCGGCGGGCAATGGTCGCGCGGCAAGGCCATTACCATGCTGCTCATCTCTACCGCCCTGGTCGCCGTGCTCTCGGAGTTTCTCGTGGGCACGATCGAAAACGTCAGGGATTCGGTCGGCCTGACCGAAGTGTTTGTCGGCGTTATCGTGGTGGCGATCGTGGGTAACGCGGCCGAGCACTCGACTGCCATACTCATGGCGATGAAAAACAAGATGGACCTGACCGTCGGCATCGCGATCGGTTCCAGTCTGCAAATCGCGCTTTTTGTCGCACCGGTGCTGATTTTTCTCTCCTACCTTTTCGGGCGACCGATGGACCTGGAATTCACGGTGCCGGAAGTGGTCGCGGTCGTAGTCTCGGTTTACATCCTGTTTCAGATCAGCGGAGACGGCGAGACGAACTGGATCGAAGGCATCCAACTTCTCTCGCTCTATGTGATTCTCGGGATTCTCTTTTTCTATCTTCCCGAGCCGGAACACATCGCACCCTAGGCTGGGGTGCGATTCTCGCGAACTATCGGGATTGTTTGTGCAGCCAACGTTTTACTGACGATGACAGGCGTGGTTTTGCTTCTGGTCGATTTTGGCGGCTGTCGCCAGACATTAATCCGGCAAGATCAACGGCGATCAGTGATCAGTGGGGCCAGAGTTCATCTTCATTCGGATCGGAGCGCTGTCATCGGATTCACGCGAGTGGCGCGACTCGCCGGGAAGAAACAGGCAAGAAGCGCTGCACTGGCGAGCATCAACGTTGCGGTGAGCAACGCTAATGGATCGGTCGGGCTCACTTGATACAAGATTTTGGCCAGGACGCGCCCTGCACCGAGTGAAAGAAGGAGACCGACGCCCACGGCAAGAGCCGTTTGCATCGCCCCCTGTCGCATAATAAGGGTGAATACGTCGCGCCGATGTGCACCCAATGCCATGCGGATTCCGATTTCGCGGGTCCGGCACGCGACCGCATAAGCTTTCACGCCATACACGCCCACCACAGCCAGCATCAGGGCGATCGCGCCAAACGCGCCGAAAAGAGTTGCCCCAAGTTTAACGATCCAAAGGTTCGGCGACCTCTCCATCAGATCCACAAAGGGCGTCATCTGCAGCAGCGGCAGATCGGGATCGAGCTCGCGCAGTGTTTGACGCAGCACCGGCATAAGCGCCACGACGGCACGTCGATCCTGCGTGTTGAGCCGCACGTGCAGAAAGGTCTGCCCGCTGTATCCCTGAGCCAATGGCACAAACAAACGGCAAACAAGCGAATCGTTGGCAATGTCGTGCCGGTGCTTACTCACGACGCCGACTATTTCCATGTCGTTAGGCGAGCCGTCCTTTGGCGGTTGCGTATACCGAATATGCTGACCGATCGCGTCCTCATTCGGGAAAAGTTTTTTCGCCATTTCTTCGTCGATGATGGCCACTCGGCGCGCGTCCTTGTTTTCGCATTCGCTTTGCGTGAAATCGCGGCCCCGTAATAGCTTTATGCCAAGCGCCTCGCAATAACCGGGCGTGATCGAGGTGAAAAGCGAGTTGACGCTTGGGTCCGGCGCCTTCGGGTCGTTAGGCATCGTGTCTTTTGTGCGCAGCACGCGGCGCGCAGTAGTGAAATCGGAATACGGCAGCATCGTGCCGATGGCTGACGCCGTTACACCGGGCAATTCTCGTACGCGTCGCACGATATCGAAGATCAAGCGACGCGAATCGGCCGGGGTTTTCTTGATCAAACTGAAATCGAACTCAGTAACGAGATCGCCACGCGCGTTGAAGCCCGGATTAAGTCCCGCCGCTTTGAGCGCACCCCGGAAAAATAATCCCGCGGCGAAAAGCAACATGAGCGAGAGCGCGATTTGCGCCATCACCGAGATATGCCGCGGCGCGAAGAAACGACTCAACCGACCGATGCGTGCTGGCTCGCCAACTTGCTCTTTGAGGTCCTTAACCAGGTCCGCCTTTGTTGCCTTCAACGCCGGGCCGAGGCTAAAGAGCATTGTCGCGATGAGGCAGATGACGAATGTGACTGCAAGTACCGTCGCGTCCGGACGCAATTTGACGACGAAAGAAAAATTCACGGACGCGAGCAGACCGCGCAGTTGTTGGAGTAACAGATCGTTGCACCAGGCGCCGAACACCAAACCGATGGCGCCCCCGCAAACGGCAAGGAGAAATCCTTCGCACAACAGTTGCCTGACAATCTGCCACCGTGACGCGCCGACAGCCAGACGGACCGCGATTTCCTTCGAGCGCGATGTGCCGCGCGCCAGCAGCATGTTCGCGAGATTCAAACATGCGATCAGCAAAACTGCGCCGGCCATGGCCATGAGCAATGTCGCGATGAGCGTGATCGGGCCGTCGTCCTGCGGCTGCGTGCTCAGGCTGAATCGCGACGGCGTTTGAATTTGTAATTCCCGCGCATCTTCGCTGCCGTCTGGTTGGACTGCGTTCAACCGTTGCGCCAGTACCGGTAAACGGCCTTTCGCGGCATCGATCGTCAGGCCGTGACGCAGCCGCGCGGTAAGATTGAAGGTGTAATTCTTCGGGTTCAATAGGTCGTGCGTGGTTTCGGAATCGCCAAAAGCTGAGCCGAGCTGCGAACGAATGCCGATCGGCACCCAGATATCGGGCGCGACCAACGCGTTCGCGCCACTAAATCCGTCCGGCGCGATACCAATCACAGTGTAGGGCTGTCCGTTGATGTGAAGCGTGGTGCCGACAAAATCGCTGCGGCCACCGTTGCGTTTCCAGTAACCGTAGCTTGTCACGACCACAGCCATGTTCGCATTCGGTTTACATTCCTCGGCGTTGTAAAACCGGCCGCGAAACGGCTGCACACCCATCATCGGGAAATAGTTCTCCGAAGTCAGGAACGCGAAGCTGCGCCGCATCTCGTGATCGCGCCCGATTCCGGCGACGGCGAACTCGATCGCGGCAACATCGGCAAACACGTCTTCGCCGTTCTCGCGCAACTCCCGGTATTCATTGTATGAAAACTGTCGATAGTCGTGGCTGGCATTCTGTCGCGCCGTGAACACATTCACGACTTCGGCAGGCCGGACCGGCACGACCGACTTCAGCACCACTCCATTTATCAGCGCGAAAATGGCCGAGTTAACGCCGATTGCTAACGCAAGCGTCAACATCGCCACTGCGGTAAATCCCGGCGCCTTGAGAAGCTGCCGCACAGCAAATCTGAAATCCTGGACCATAACGATCTCCGTTTGTTTTCACTGAGATGCAGCTCACCCCGGCTTTGGATTCAACAGGTGTGCATAATTTTCTAGAGAACCTTGTTTTGCGTCCGGGGACTATGGTCTATGGTCTCTCAAGTCCCGTCTACCTAACGAGAACCAATTATGGCGCGTAAGTGTGCTTCACCTGGATGTGGGTTTTATCTTCCGGATAGATATCCACTAGACAAATGTCCATGGCACATGGCACCGGGCCAGGGGCCGGTTAAGATCGCAGCTGCCCTCGCAATTGCTGCTGCCGGGTTGGGCGGCGGTTTTGCTTATAAAAAGTTTAGAGCTTATTTGAGCGAAAAGAAGCTGCGTAAGGAACGCCGCCAGCGCGATGCGGCCGCTTCCCAAAAGGAGCAGAAAGCCCGTGCTGTTCGTAATGGAGCTGCTGCAAAGTCCCGGAAACCGCCACGCAAACGAAAGAAAGCCGCAACGAAGTCGAAGCCAGCAGAGTAAGATTCGTTGTAGCTGCTCGATCAGGAGCAGTTAGTTCGCCGCGGCAGCCTTGGCGCGAGCGCGCTGATTACATTCAGCGCGCAAAGCTTTCATCTCAGTCCGCAGCACCGCCATTCGCGCAGCAACGCCTTTGTATTTCTTCGTGACCCCCGTGACTTCCCGGTGGACCGCACCCTGGCTGACAAGGCCCTGAAGCTTTTCATACGCACGCAAACGCAGCATCTCTTCGCCTCCACTGGCGGCATTTCGTTCCCGAAGATTAAGCAGGATGATGTCGAACAAGGGCTTGAATTCAAACGACGCCTTCGTAGAAAGCACGACAACTAGCTCCTCTGTAATGTTGTCGGGCATACGTCGTGTGAAAGAGATACCACGTTTTTTAGCCATTAAAGACTATAGGCGAGATCGGGGAAATAGCCACCGAGGTCGACTGCCACTGCAGAGGACCTGAAATCATGCATCATGAGCAGCTTACGATCGCGCGGCAACGCGGTGCCGGAGCTGAAGAAATGGGCGTTCGATTGTGAGAAAGAGAATAGTGGCGACGAAGTAGACGCAGAGTTCGACGCCGACAAGAGCGAGCGCAGATGTTGGCTGGATGTTGTGAGACGAACAGAATTGTTCGACCCCGTTAATAACCAGTTTCTGAATCAGGTAGGCGCTGTAAGCGATGCTGGCGATAAAAGCGGCGCCGGGAATCGCAACTCGACACAGCGGGAGCCGTGGGCTGACCGCACAAACAAGAAGCGCGGCCATGCCAATAGCGATAAGTGGAAATTGCCAGACGCAGGCAGAGACGGTGAGGGTATCGCTTTCGCCCAGGTATAATGCGTAAGCAATTAGCCCGAGCGCGGGAAGCCAAAGCCAGGGTGCGCAGTTGATCAGGTGCTGCCACCAGGTCGGTCGAAATTTCTCGATCGCGGCCAGCGCGACGCCGAACACGAGCGGATCTAGCCGGGTCCAGGTTGGATAATAGATCCACGCTTGAAAGCCGCGGAATGATACGCCGCCGCCATCAACTGATGGATTCTGTGCAGCCAGAAAAGCGCGTAAGGCGATGCCGCCGAGGACGATCAGGCATGGAACGATGATGGCTGCGCGCGGGCGGCGAAAGAGAAAGAGCAATAGAAAAGGTAGCGCGAGATAGAATTGGTCTTCGACCGCGAGCGACCAGGCATGTGAGAAAGCTGTTCCCCCATGAAGCGCGATGTTTTGCACCGATAACAGAAATTTCCAGAGCGGCTGTGACATTTCGGAATACTCGCGCCACGACGGCAACAAGAAATAAATCGCAAGGACCACGAAGTAGGCTGGCATGATTCTTAACGCGCGCCGGGTGAAGAATCGGCCGAGATTGATGCGCTGATCGCGCGTAAGCGGGGCGAGCAATTGGCCGCCGATCAAATAACCGCTAAGGACAAAGAAAAGATCGACACCGATCCAGCCGAAGCGGTCCACTCGACCGGGCAGTTTGAATCCGAAAAGCGCGGCGTGATAAATGACGACTACGATGATCGCAAGCGCACGCAGAAGATCGAGGCCTGGCTGGCGTTCGCGATTTCGAAAGCGCGGATCAATAGCTGTTTCAGTCACAAAATCTTAGTACCCTCACCTCCATCTTCTCCCGAACAAGGGAGAGGCGAAAAAAATGCCGGGCGGAAGTAGACGTTAAAAAATCAATCGACCGAAAGCTCATCAATAATAGTTCGGCGATTGCGCTGAAATCTTTCAGTGATTTGCGCTGAATCGATTAAATTGAAACGCGAACGAGTATGGAAGAGAACGGACTACCCAAACTGGACAATGTCATTTTTGGCGAAATCCAGGTCCTCCTCGCTGAGAAACGAACTGCGCTGGCTGCCCTGCGCACTGGTATCGCTGTGTTCGCGTTGCCGCTGTCCGTGCTGAGCGCGCTCATCGCGACCTCGCGCTATTACAGCATCGAGAAAGTGATGCCCCTCCTAGCGCCGCTGATGCTCCTGAACCTGGGTCTGGTCGTGCTGGGCACCTGGCTGGTCTTTCGTTCCATCCACCGGATTCGCCATTTCGAGCATCGGATCCGTGAGCTCAGCGAGAAATACCGGTCAATTGCGCAATTCATAGAATAGCGCAGCCGACACGACTGCCACTACAGAAGGGCCGGCTATTTCCTGGTAAGTGGTCTGGGTAATGCGCGCCAAGTGGCCTACCACAGATTTAAACTCAGCTACAGTGACCGCGGTCAAAAACAGCAATCATATGAAGAAGAACCACACAATGCTTGTACTTGTACGTAGATCGATTGGCGTTTGTGCGATCACATTCGCCACGTTGCTTTTTTCGCAACCAGTCCCGACCTGGGCCCAGACCCATTCGCCCGCGACGAAGGAAGCGTCGCAAAATGGCGCTGCATTGCGCGACGGGCGGCACGATTTCGATTTTGCTTTCGGCAATTGGAAATTTCATCTAAAAAAACTGGAGCACCCTCTCACCGGCTCCAACACGTGGATCGAGCTCGACGGTCATTCGAGCTGCCGAAAAGTTTGGGATGGCGCGAATTTTGATGAGGTCGAGGTCTACAGCGCGGACAGGAAGACCCACATCCAGGGGATGACCGTGCGGCTTTATAATCCTGAATCCCATCAGTGGAGTCTTTACTGGGGCAACGCGGCCAAAGGCGTGCTGAGTCTGCCGGCTGTGGTTGGCGAGTTTAAGAATGGACGCGGCGAATTTTACGATCAGGAGGATTACAACGGTCGAATGATCCTGGTTCGATATGCGTGGTCCGATATCACGCCGACGTCGGCGCACTTCGAACAGTCGTTTTCAACCGACGGCGGAAAGACGTGGGAAACGAACTGGATCACCGATCAGACTCGAGAGAAACCGTAGAAGATTGGCAGTCAGCGAACCTCACTGAATGATGGCAGGCGGAGCGCCTGCCCTACAATCATTGTTCAGAACATCGCGGCGGTTCTGTGCGCAGGCGACATCCGCCTCAGGCGGACCACTACAGAGCTTCACCATCACAGGTTTGCCGCGGTTAGCGACACGCGGCTACAGCGCACAGCCTGGAAGAGGCGTCTGACACAGACGCCCTACAATAACCGCGCCCTGATGCGAATTTGCGCGACATCGCACGTGCAATAGGATCGCCCGTGCGCGGATTCCGCCGGGTTTGTTCTATCTTGCTGATGACTATAGGCGCGGTGGTGCTTCTGGTCGTTGTAAGCGCCTGCGTCAAACAGCGTCCGACAGGCGGATTGTCGAAGTTGAAGCCGTGCCGGTTGCCTGGCATCGGCGAGGAACTGCTTTGCGGGAAGCTGACGGTTTTTGAAAACCGAGAAACGCGCACCGGTCGAACGATCGAACTAAACATCGTCGTTCTGCCTGCGGTTAATCAAAAGACGAAAGCGGAGCCCGTATTCAATCTGGCGGGCGGTCCGGGCGCATCGTCTGTAGACGCCGCGGGATTCTACGTCGGGCCGGGCAAAGTATATCGCCCCAAGCACGATGTGGTGTGCGTCGATCAGCGCGGCACTGGGGAATCAAATCGCCTTGCAATTTGGCGGGCGAAAACAGCGAGCTATTACCTCAGCGAGATGTTCCCAATCGATTACGTCAAGAGAATGCGTCACGCGCTCGAGCAGCGCGCGGACCTGACGAAATACACAACCTCCATCGCAATGGATGATCTGGACGATGTGCGCGCATGGCTCGGTTATGACAGGATCAATCTTTTCGGAGAATCGTATGGAACGCAGGCGGCGCTGGTTTACATGCGGCGGCATCCAGAGCACGTGCGCAGCGCAATTCTGCTGGGTGTCGCGCCGACTGATTTGAAAATGCCGTTACACCATTCTGAGTCTGCAGCGCGCGCAATGGACCTACTCTTAGGCGAATGCGAACGGGACGCGAAGTGTAACGCGGCTTTCCCGCAAATTCGCGATGACTGGAAGAATGTACTGGCGCAATTGGAGAAACAGCCTGCGCATGTGGAATATTCTCCGCCTGGCAAATCCGCAGCACCGACGACAGTCGAAATTCAGCGCGGTGTGTTCGCGGAGAAGATCAGGACCTGGATGTACGACCGCGACAAAGCAGCCCGGATTCCCCTGATTGTTCACCATGCGGCAGGTGGCGATTTCGCGCCGTTTCTTCAGCAAGCAATTGCGCCGTCGATCCCTGACTTCCTGGCGGATGGGATGTATTTGTCGGTCACGTGCGCGGAAGACGTCCCATTCATTAATCAGGAGCAAGCGGCACGGCTCAATGGGAATAATCCGTTCGGGGACTATCGCGTGTTCCAGCAAACGCGCGCCTGCGGGATGTGGCCGCGCGGTGAGATTCCAGCCGATTTTCTCGAGCCTGTTCGCTCAACCGCGCCGGTGCTGATTTTTTCCGGAAACATGGACCCGGTCACGCCGCCAAAGTACGGAGAAGAGGTGGCCAGGCATTTGCCCAACAGCAGACATGTCATTATTCCAGAGGCCGGTCACGGTGTTGATGGCCTGACCGATGCTGGTTGTATCGATCGGATCGCGATCGAGTTTCTGGAAAAAGGCGATGCGAAAAATCTTGATGTGACCTGCGTTGAGCGAATGGCGCCGCCGCCGTTCGTGACGAAATAGCGTTCTTGAATGCCAGCGGAACGCCTCGACACAGCGAGGCGCTACAAAGATTACTTGCGCCAGTGGCGGAGAACGCGATGACAGGAAGTTGCGGTGGCGTGGTTGCGGGTGGTCACGATTAATTCGCGGCGGCGCAACGTTGCAAGCGCGATTTGGATGGCGCTTTTGGAAAGACCGGTCGCGTCCGCGAGCGTTCGTAAACTGGCAACGACCGGTTTCCATTTCTTCCGTGCGGCCTGTCCGTAAAGGTACAGATAAACCAGATAGGCGGCCGGCTGTTGATCGTGACCGATCAGATCGCGCATCAGGATATCGAGAACGTAATCGTCGACGGAAACGGTTTCGCGAAATCGGGGCATGGCGCCTCGTGAAGCACAATATGCGCTATACCGATAAACGGACAGCAGTTTCTTACGAGAATCACCGTTCGTATCTAGACGCGAAGAGATCGGTCACATTAGGTTCAGCGCATCATGATCAAGCAAATCAAATTCATCAGTATTCCCGTCGCCGACCAAAATCGCGCCCTCGATTTTTACACCGACAAACTTGGGTTCACGATCATCACCGATCAGCCCTTTGACGAGAAGCAGCGCTGGATCGAATTGCGAATTCCGAAGGCGGAGACACGAGTCGTGTTATTCACGCCGGAAGGCGAAGAAAAACGAATCGGCTCATTCATGAACATGTCGTACACTTGCGATGACATCGACAAAACATATGACGAGCTGACAAAGCGCGGCGTGGAATTTGAAGGCCCACCGCAAAAGCAAACCTGGGGCACCTACGCGATGTTCAAGGACAGTGAAGGCAATCGGTTCGTTGTTTCATCGGAATGAAAAAGCAGTGACCAGTGATGAGAGACGAGTGATAAGTGCCTGCGAAACGTCCATAAAATGCAAAGAGTCCCGACACTTGCCGTCGTGACTCTCGCATGACAGGCGCTGTAGCCACGGCGCTGCGTCGCCGTGTTCTCAAGGGAGCAACAGCGTCGGAGCGCCTCGACACAGCGAGGCGGCTACAACATTTATAAACTGGTTCGCTATTTCTTGCCTGCGCGGGTGTAATTAATCTCCATTGTTTTCACTTCCTGGCCACCACGGTTCTCGTACCACTCCAGGGTGTGATGGTTGTTGTCGGTGATCTTGATGACTTCGCGGATCTGCTGCTTCATGCCGGGAATGGCTTCGTATTCGCTGGTGTAGGTGAAGGTTTTGGTCGCGAGATCGTAAGTGCCTTCGGAGAACATGATGCCGGTGCCCATGTTATCGACCCAACTACCGACGAATTTCTTTTTCACATTGTCGAAGCCGTCGATTCCATGCCCTTTGAACGTCATTTCCTTTTTCTTACCGTCGGGGCCGGGCATTTCCATTTTCCCGGTGACATCGAGCGTGGAGTAACGGCCGTCCATCACCGATTTCCTGACGGCAGTGCCCTTTGATTCCTCCGGCTTGGCGTTCGGATCGGGGTTCATCCAGAACTTGATGGTGTAAGTCCAATTGCCGTCGAGGTCGGTGAGGAGTTTGTGGTTCTCATTCAACTTCGACATCTCCATCATTTGCTTCATCATCTCCTGCTGGTTCGGCTGGTCGCTTGAAGCTGCCGGTTGGGTTGCACTCCGGCCCGATACACCCGCGGGCGATGTCGACGTTATTTGCGCAAACGAGGGAATTGCGATCAACGTCGCTAACAGAATTGTAGTCAGTGGGATAGATATTTTCATGGTCGGATTTTGCCAGTGCCGAGTGACAATTGGCAAGTGGCAAGTGCGAAAATCGAAAAAGTTCGTTCGGGAGCACGGCCATCGCTCAAGCGATCATCGGATAAGGGGACGAGGATCAAAGTAGGGGCGAATCTCAGCTATTTGGCCGTCGCTAATGCGAAGGAATTCACAAAATGGCACTATGGTTCCTTCTATTGTCTCGAAATCGGCCAGGACGCAGGCGAATTGACCATCAATTATCTGGCGCTTCACCCGCACGTCTTTCGCGCGCACAGTCGAAAGAAACGTCCGCACCGTGGACTCGCCGCTGATTGGTCCTTTCAGAGGACCTTCAAATGTCACGTCCGCGGTGAAACGAACCTTCCCCCACTCGCCCGTCCGGTAACCATCAATATAAGCGTCGAGCAAGCTTGCGATCGAATCTCTCTGTCTCTGCGCCGATTGGTCAGGGGTTTTAGAACAACTATTCGTGGATAAGCCAGTCCAAACCGCGAGGAGCAACACGACAAAGAAGGGACATCTACTATTGTTCATTGCACCTGTCCTTGGGCGACGGCGCATTATAGCGCGCGCAGTCGCGGCGCGAGAACTCTATATTTTCTTGGGACAATGTCGCTCTGAGGAGCTGCGCTTCAGTGTGGAATCAACATTGTGTTTTCCATCCATTTCGTCCCGGGTAACGTTCCTGAAGATGAAACGAGAAAATCCGACAATTGAAATTTGTCCGGGCATCACGCGCCGGACCGTCGCGCATGGCAAAAATATGTATCAGATGATGGCCACACTGGCTGCCGGCAGCACCATGCCCGCGCATTCGCATCCGCAGGAGCAGATCGTTCACATTCTCGAGGGTCAGATGCGACTCATCGTGGATGGTGTGCCGCACGAGCTTTCAACGGGCGATTCTTTTTATCTCGCCAGCAATGTTCCGCACGGCGTGGAAACAATGTTGCCGACGCGTGTGCTCGATACCTTTAGTCCACCACGGGACGATTATCTGGCGATCGACGAAAAGGTTCGCCACAGCGCGTTGTAAGTCCGAGCCGGACAGTCGCCTCTACACCCGCTTCGCGGAACGCTTGTTCCTATTTCTTTTCGCGATAGCGCGCTTGTTTCTCGCGCCTGATCCGGTCCGCCCTGCGGTCACGCTGTAGAAGCCGCGAATCATCGCTTGGCGAATGATGGCTTCTTCGGCGGGATCCGTGGCTTTCACCATTCGCTCTGCGAGCCCGGACAATTCTTTGCCGGTGAGCCGTCGTTCGCTATCCAGTTGATAAGCAAAACGGATCACGCCCAACTGTTCTTTCGGACCGAGTCGCTTGATCTCCTCGATGATTTCGTTAGCGGTCATGGCCAAAGTGTATTGCGAAGAGCAGGAACAAGCAATTGGACACGGACGGCACGAAGTTCTGCCCGCCGAGCACAAATCAAATTCTACTTCCGCTGATCGATAAAAATTTCCCAGCGCTTTACGCTTTCCAGTCTCAGGATGCCGTGCTCGGTCCAGGGGTCGTTCTTCAATTTCTCTCGCACTTCGTTTTCATTTTCGGCATTGACGATCAATAAGGAGCCGCCTTCATCGACCAAAGGACCGCCCATCAGGATGAAACCGTCATCAACGAGCTTGTCGATGAACGCTGCATGCTCGTCCCAAAAGGGCTGCTCACGCGTGCCCTTGGAGAAATCACGGTTGGGGCCCGCAGAAGAAATTGCCAGGAATGTACTTCTCATCACGGACGAACTTCAAACGCCCGCGCTTGGCGTCAACTTTTCGGCTCGTCTGCGATCCGCAGCACAACTTTTCCGCGCGTGTGATGTGTGGCGGCCTGTTGTTGGGCCGCAATCGCTTCGCTCAGCGGGAGGACCTGCGTCACGGTTGGTTTGATTTTCCCGGCGTCGATCAGTTGCGCGATCTCTGCCAGGTCTTCCGCATCCGGATGCACAGAGATACCGGCTCCGTGAATCTCACGTTTCTTGAGTTCGACTGGGTCCGGACGCGCAACCAACGACATAACAATGCCGCCTTTCTTCACCACGCCGTAAGAACGCGCGAGCGTTTCTTTGCCGACAGGATCGAGCACGGCGTCCACATCCTTGGCGACGTCTTCAAATTTGGTCTTCGTATAATCCACAGCCACGTCTGCGCCGAGCTGCTTCAGGAGATCCTGGTTTGCCGTGGACGCGGTCGCTATGACGCGTGCACCGCGCGCTTTGGCAATCTGGATGGCAAAACTCCCCACGCCGCCTGATCCCCCGTGAATGAGAACCGTTTGCCCCGGTTGCAGTTTCGCCACGTCGATCAAGGCCTGCCACGCGGTTAAGGCGCCCATCGGTACCGCAGCGGATTTTACAAAGTTCAGGGACTTGGGCTTTGCGGCCACTTCGGATTCCTTGACCGTGACGTAATCGGCCCAGCCGCCGCCGAAAGTTGGATAGCCGTAAACGGCGTCGCCGACTTTAAGCTTCGTGACATTGGCGCCCGTCTTCTCTACGACCCCTGCGATGTCGTAGCCTGGGATGAGCGGCAGATGCGTCCCAAATTCTCGCGCGTATTTGCCGCTGAGCGTGAGCGGATCGGCTGGATTAACGCTGCTCGCAATCACACGCACCAGCGCTTCGTCTTCGTTTGGCTCAGGTCGCGGCACTTCTTCAAATTTCAAAACTTCAGGTGCGCCGTACTCATGCGCGACCACGGCCTTCATCATTGGTTTTTCGTCGGCCCGCGTGGAGTACGCTAACAGATGAGACACCGCCGCCACGCCCAAGATGACAGGTATGCAGTGAGACCTTTGCATAGGAAAGCTTCGCGTGCGATTGCGCGCGGCGCGAACGCGAAATTCACCTTCCCATTGAACCAAGCCGCGCCAGGTGCAAAGTAATCGCAACGAGGTGAAAACCCCTGCCACTGCTCAGAATTCAGGTGCGAGAAGACTAGTCGTTGTCCTCGCGGTGACGATGACCGTCTGTCTGGTCTCTTTAATTATCGCAGGCGTCGCCAGCTTGGTCTCACTGGCTGACAGAATTCATCCCATTGCTGGCACAATCGTTTTCTGGGCCGTTTGCCTGACTGCGGGATTGTTAGCCCTGTATTATGCAATCGCATACACAAGGCTTCCTGCTGCTCTTGGTCCGCCTGAGGAAGATTCCGGTCCGAATTACGACGCATATTTGCAGGTTCTCCGCGCACGTCTTGCTTCAAATCCACGGACACTTGATCTACCTGTCGTTACAAAGGAGGAAATCGAAAAGGCGATTGGGCATCTTTCAACTCAAGCGGATTTGGTCGTCCGTAGAACAGCAAGCACAGTGTTTCTTAGCACGGCTTTGATGCAAAATGGCCGGCTGGATGGGCTGATTGTCCTCTTCACTCAAATTCAAATGGTCGGCCGGATTGCGCGGATTTATGTGCAGCGTCCTTCGCCTCGCGAATTGGCGCGATTGTACGCAAATGTTGCTGGCACAGCTTTCGTCGCGAGCGGACTGGAATCGCTTGATCTTGGAGAGATGGTCGCGCCGCTTGCTGTTTCTGTGGTGCCGGCGCTCAAAGGCGGAATCCCAGGCTTGAGCGGGATCTCAGCTCTTCTGGTGAAATGTGTTTCCAACGGCGCGGCGAACGCGTTCCTTACACTTCGCGTAGGAGAAGTCGCGCGGCGCTACTGCGAACTGACTTCAAAATGTCCGCCTGAACTTATCCGTAAATCTGCTACGGCTGCGGCTGTTCAGCATCTTGGTCGAATCGTGCGCGAAAACGGCGCGCTGGTGGTAAAGAAGATTTGGGCAAGCACTGGCCGCGCGCTCATCGACAGCGGCGTATCGAAAGCCGAGGACATTGCCGGCGCGACACGCGACCTTTTCGGCAAAATCTCGCCCTGGCGAGCTAAGGAAGAAGATCCGGCAAGCCGTTTCTAAAGAGCACAGGCTCGCTCCGTCTTACCTAATATATCTGATTTTTTGCGCGGAAAACTGTGGCGGCTAAATGAGAATGAGCCATGTCAGTTTTATCCAATAAGCTTATTTTCTTTTGCCTGATCTTCGCCACTTGCCTTGGCGCGGCGCCCGCATGCGCGGAATCGAACACGGGATCGTCGCACATGGTAGAAGTTGGCAACGGCGTCTCATTGCGCGTGATCGAAGCGGGCAAGCCGGGCGACGCACTTGCGCTGGTTTTTATTCCCGGCTGGAGCACGGGCGCGGACATCTGGCGTCGGCAACTCGACACGTTCGCAAGGACCCATCGAGTCATCGCGTTCGATCCGCGTTCTCAAGGCGAATCGACGAAGACGACAAACGGGAACACGCCGGAGATTCGCGCGCAGGATTTACATGCGTTGCTGGAACGCCTGGGCTTGTGGCGACCGGTTCTGATTGGATGGTCGCAAGGCGTTCAGGACGTCGCCGCCTATGTCGAGCGGTACGGCACCAAAGATCTCGCGGGAATTGTGCTGGTGGATGCGGCAGTTTCCGATGGCGCGGACGGCATGGTCGCGCGATCCCAGGAAACGGCGGAGCAATTCAAAATGTTCGCCGTTTATCAGTCGCATCAGAAGGAATATTTGGAAGGTATGATGCATGCGATCATCAGCAAACCGCAGAGCGACGGTGTCATCGAACGGCTGGTCGGCACCGGGATGAAAACGCCGTCTGACGTTGGCGTAGGCATGCTCGTTGCCGACATGTTTGGTGTGAATCGGACACCAGCGCTGAAGAAGATTGAATGTCCAACTCTGATTATCGCTTCGACGAAATCGTTCGAGTTGCCCCGGCAGCAGGCGGCTGCGAACCAGATTCCGCACGCGCGTTTCGAAAAAGTCGATGATGCAGCGCATGCGGTTTTTGTCGATCAGCCGGACCGCTTTGAGGAGTTGCTCAAGAATTTTGTAGGCGGGCTGGCAACAAACACCGGGTCCCACTAGTTTTCAGCTACGAGTCCCTGGCATTTTTTTAAGTCGAGCTTTCCCGAGGCGAGGACTGGGATGGCTTCAACGCGCTGGACCTGCTTGGGAATCCACAAGTTTGGCACACCGGCTTCGTGAAGCTTGCTGCGCAACTCCGCGAGATCGATATCTACTGCACTGAGCAGGACGAGCGCTTCGCCTTTTGCCTCGTCCTGCACACCCATTACGGCCAGCGGGCGTTCGTCTCTTCCGGACAAACCGAGAAGATCGACAATTTTGCTCTCGATCGTCTCGTGCGGCACCATTTCGCCGCCAATTTTTGAAAATCGCGACAATCGCCCTTCGATATAAAGGAATCCGTCCTCGTCGAACCGGCCGATGTCGCCCGTCTTCAACCAGCCATGGCAAAGAACTTCAGCCGTTTGCCTGGGATCGTGCAGATAACCTTCGAAAATGTTTGAACCGCGCAGCCAAAGCATCCCGGTTTCGTACAGCGAAAGTTTTCGGTCCGTTTCCGGCTCGCGAATTTCCGCGGCCATTCCCGGCGCCAATCTGCCAACCGATCCCAGACGGCTTGATGATTGCACGTGTTCTCCAGGCTTTTTCGGTTCCGGATCAGGTAGATTTGTGCTTACCACCGGCGCTGTCTCGGTGAGCCCGTAGCCTTCGTAGACTTTTTTGTGGAAGCGTTCTTCAAAGTGCCTGGCAAGATCAAGAGGTAACTTTTCGGCGCCGGTGATAATGAGGCGCAAGCTGCGAAGCTGATCCGGTTCGGCCTTGCGCAGGTACATCCGCAGAAAAGTAGGCGTCATCAGAAGTAACGTTAGTTTGTATCGTTCGATCAACTCCGCATTCTTTCCGGCTTCCAGCGGGTTGGGATACGTGACAATTCGCACGCCTTCGATGAGCGGATACCAGAGTGTGACGGTCGATCCGAACGTGTGAAAAAACGGCAGTGACGCCAGGATCGCGTCGGTCTCTCGCGCGTCCAGCAGTTGCCGGAACTGTGAGACATTTCCGACGACATTACGGTGGCTGATTACAACCCCCTTTGGTTCTCCAGTGGTTCCGCTCGTAAACAGCAGGATTGCTTCCCTGTGGCCGCCTTCCTTTGGAATTTGCAAAAGGCGCAGGAACAAACGTGCCGGAACGAGAACCGACACGATCCACCAGAAAACGATCTGGCGCTTCAACTGTGGGACGAGTTCTTCCAATTTCAAAATGCGTTCCGGCCACGGGAAATCCTTGAGTCGTTGCATGAATTGCGTGGCTGAAATTGCGACGCGCAGGTTGGCGCGTTTGCAGCAGGATTCATTCGCTGCGCGTCCCACGGTGAAATTGAGGTCCACAGGAACTTTGTCCGCCAGCGTGACCGCCAGGTTCGCCAGCATCGAAGCTTTACTGGCAGGCAAAACGATTGCGATTCGTTCATCGGAAAATTCCTTCCGCAGATAGCGACTCAATGCCGCCGCCGCGCCGAGCAGTTTCGCCCGGCTCAGCTGGCTATGATCGGTCCCGTCGATCACAGCCGTCGCGAACCGCCTGCGCTTCAGTCCGCGCACACATTCTTCGGCGAGATGTCGATCTAATGATGGACGGCGACTGAAACAAAATTCACCGAGCTTAAGCAACTCCTCACGGACCGTCGCATTGTCGGCGACCTCGGCTTTGAGTGGTTTGCCAAAGGCGATCGTTACAGGGTACGGGATGCGCTTGGGCAATTTCGTGAAAAATCGGCCGCCCTGAAACGAGAAGATCGATCCCCAAAGTTGATCGAGCCAAACCGGAACGACCTGCGCATTTGCATGCCGTGCGATCAATTCGTAACCGCGTTGCAAACGCAAAAGCGCCCCTGTGCGCTCCAACTGGCCCTCGGGAAAAAGACAGACGATCTCGCCCTCAGCGATTTTCTCCGCCGCAGCACGAATGGCGGAACGCGAATTGCGAGTATTGATTGGAATACAACCCAACGTGCGCACAATCAGGTGCAGAATCGGTTTATAATAATGTTCCTGGTCGATGACGTACCGAATCGGGCGAGAACAAGCAAGCTGGAGGACGATGGCGTCAATCCAGGTGATGTGGTTAGGCAAAAGCAGGAACCCGCCTGCGGGAATGTTTTCCAGGCCCAGCGCAGTAACCCGATAAAAGCAACGCACCAGCAGCCGGCCGAAAAAATAAAGACAGCGTTCAGCGGCGGATACGGAAGACATCGTTTATGGTTTACATTCTGCGCCGGGCAAACTGCAATCGGCAATTGCAATGCGACCTGTTGGGAGAATAACGATGATCGGCGCGCGTAGCGCACTCTTTCTGCTCCTGGCCATCAATCTTTTCAACTACATCGACCGCCAGGTTCTGGCCGCCCTCGAGCCTGATATTCGCGCAAGTTTTTTCGCAGCCGGCGACATAAACGCCATGACCAAGACGGGTCTGCTTGGCGACGCGTTTTTCGTCACTTACATGGTCAGCGCGCCGATTCTCGGTTTGCTTGCCGATCGATTCTCGCGGTGGATCATAATTGGTTCGGCCGTGATTTTGTGGAGCTTGGCCAGCGGCGGCTCCGGTCTCGCCGCGACATTCGGCATTCTCTTTGCGACTCGCGTATGCGTTGGAATTGGTGAAGGCGGCTATGGGCCGGCGGCGCCGACGATCTTGTCCGATCTTTTTCCAATCCAAACCCGGGGTCGCATCATGGCGATTTTTTGCGCAGCGATTCCAGTTGGCAGCGCGCTCGGCTATGTGATCGGCGGATCGATCGGCGCTCATCTCGGCTGGCGCTGGGCATTTTATCTAGTTGCCCCTCCAGGGTTGCTCTTGGGTCTCCTGTGCTTCTGGCAACGCGACCCGCGCGTCGCAGCGGATCATCTGGCACAGAAATCACCGCGCCGCAGTCTGCGTGACTACCTGAATTTGTTCCGCACACGCTCCTACCTCATCAACTGCATCGCGATGACATTGATGACTTTTGTACAAGGCGGCCTGGGATTTTGGGCCCCCGCTTATCTTCGTTTTCGGAATCAAAGTCCAGACGTAGGCATGACGATCTTTGGCTTGATCACCGTTGTGGCAGGCCTGGTCTCAACGCTTCTGGGAGGCGTCATCGCCGATAGATTGCGCCTGCGTTTTGCCGGCTCCTACTTCTGGGTTTCGGGAATCGGGATGCTGATCTCCTGTCCGTTTTTCATCGCGACCCTTTACATTCCATTTCCAGCGGCGTGGATCACCATGTTCCTCGCCATCTTTTTCCTGTTTTTGAACACAGGTCCTTCAAACACGGCGCTGGCCAACGTATCGCTGCCTGCCGTGCGCGCGACAGCGTTTGCCGCAAACATCTTTGTCGTCCACGCGTTGGGCGATGTGCAGGCGTTCTGGCTCCTGGGATATATCGGCGGTCACACGAATATGCACGTGGCATTTCTGTTTGTGTCCGGAATAATTCTCCTCTCCGGCGTGGCCTGGCTGATCGGTGTGAAATATCTTCCCGCAGACACAGCTGCAGTAGAAAACGCCGGAACCAGCTGAGCGATTGCTGCAAATTCGGGCGGAAGATTGGATTCGTTTATTTCTGTTTCCCGGGTCCCTCCGGAGGAGTGTTAGCTTCGCGCCGTTCTAGTTTCCTGTGAGGGCGCGATAGGGTCGGCTTGGTCGTTCCGGCGGGAGTTGCTGCTTTCGGTGACGATTCCCGTGTTGTGGGCTGAGGCGATTCGCCTTCAAGCTGCGCACCGCCGCTGGGTGAAGGTGTTATCTCCGGCGTAACTCTTGCGCCATGCTCTCCGCTCGTCGGCGAACTCGGGGTCGCCACGCCACGCGTAGTTGGGGACGCTGTAGCGTATGGGCTCGCCGTTGCAGTCGCGCGTGGACCTGAGGGTGCCGCGGTTGGGCGAGGCGAAGCTGTTGCCGCCGGCGACGCACTCTGGGTTTGGGCCGAGACCGAAACCATTGCCGCACCCACACAGACGAGCGTTGCTACGAACAGAAGGGACCATAAGCGATAGAGATTGACCTCAAAGTAATAGAAGCGCCAAAACAATCGCTGCGCGCTGTTGCCGCAGATGTGAAAACCAGTGGCGGAGCGATGAAAATGCGTTCCTTTCTTATGCCAATTTCGCGCTGCCTCGCTGTCTTCCTGCTAATAATGCCTTTCAGTAATGCGCATGCCGATGGCGTCCCGGACGATTGCACACAGCTCATCGTCGGTATCGCGCCGACGGGGAATTCCATGCGCGGCGAGTTGCGGCTCTTTGAACGCGCGCGCGGCGGTGATTGGAGCGCGGTGGCTGGACCATTTCCGGTGTTGTTTGGAAAAAACGGGCTCGCCTGGGGCACCGGGCTCGCGGGCCAAAACGAGCCTGGTCTTCGAAAGAAAGAGCGCGATGGTCGCGCGCCTGCAGGCGTTTTCGAAATTGGTCAGGTCTTTGGATACGACGCGCATCTGCCTGCCGGTGGCGACTATCCATACCATCAGGTCACAGAGGCAGACATTTGGAGCGATGACCCGCGCTCGCCTAACTACAACCGGCATGTCGTAATTGACGCGAAGAATCCGCCGGACAATTACACACACGAAAAAATGCGCTCGGGGGATTTCGCTTATCACTGGCTCGTCGAGATTCGCCACAATTCCGATCGACCCGTGCCCGGCGCGGGGAGCGCGATTTTTTTTCATATCCGGCGCGGAGTAAATCGCCCGACCACTGGTTGCACGACGATGGCGCAGGAAAATCTTGTAAAGCTGATTACCTGGCTTCGAGCGAAACGGCATCCCTGCTATGCATTATTGGCAGCCAGCGAATACGATAAGAAATGGCGTTCCTGGAACCTGCCTTCGCCGGACGCGTTTCGCCACCCGCCTGAGGCGGGCTCCGCAAGTTTGCCTCGTTGATTGCTGAAATTGTTCAGTTAGTTTCGCTTCATGCGAAGACGACGTCCTAATCCTGCTTCGGAGGCGAACATTCGCCGCATCGACACAAAAACGCGGGCGAAGAAACAGACACATGGTTTTCAGGTCCACTTCCTTCGCGGAGACAAAATCGTAACCAAGATGTTTAGCGACAGTGTCTATGGCGGCAAACTGAAGGCAAGACGCGCCGCGCGAAAATTCAAGCAAACGGCTCTACGCCGTTTGCCGCGGAGAAAGTTTGTCGGATTTAAGTAGGCGCGCCGCAATTGCCGCCGTTTTTCTGTCGATAGACTTTCCAGCATTCGATAAATCCTGGCGCAAAGTCTTCTGGTCGCGCCGCGACCCAACCGTCGATGACCGTCTCAGGAAAGAACGCGCCTGTCTCAATCTCTGTTCGATTTGGCGACAAGTTACCGGCAACTCCGCCTTGATAAAGCCAAACGAACTCCTGGTCAGTACGTTCTGAAGCAGGGAGCTTTGAAATTTTCTCGAGGCGACCAGTGATTCCTAATTCTTCCTTCAGTTCGCGTTGAGCTGTTTCATCGTAGCTTTCCGCAGCGCCTACGTGACCAGCAGCGCTCGAGTCCCATTTCAGAGGATGCCGGTCTTTCCAGCGCGAGCGTTGCTGCAAATAGACTTCGCCTGCTGGGTTGAAAAGCAGGATGTGAACGGCGCGATGGCGCAAGTTATTCGCATGCACTTCGGAGCGGCTGGCAGCCCGCAGAATTTCGTCGTTTTTATCGACGACTGGAAAACGCTCATTGTTCGTTAGGCGCATATCCGGGGATGGTGGCGGCGCGATGAAATTCGCCAGAGCGATCCATTGAAGTAACGAGAGCTCTTCAGCTCGAACCTTGGGATCGATGTTGAGGTGCCGCGAGATCGCGTCCCAGTCGTCGACTCGCTCCCGAAGCAGCTTTCTTAGTTGTTTTCTCCTCTGAGAAAAACCAAGGCGAATTAATTTTACGAGTAACTCTTCATCGTGCGGAGGCAATTCCTGCGGGTCCCGCGGCGAGAGTCGCACCACTGCAGAATCAACGTCAGGTCGCGGGAAGAACACCGTCGCTGCGACGGTGCGCAGATATTTTACGTCATGCCGCAATTGGATGCGCAATGTGAGAGCACCGTAATCATGAGTCGACGGCTTCGCCGAAAGACGCCTTGCCATCTCCTTTTGTAATGTAAACAACCATAGTGAGATAGGGCTCGGATACGCAAGGAACCTCAAGATCAGTGCGCTCGAAATATTATAGGGAAGATTGCCGAGTAATTTCACGTGTCGATGCGAAAACAAGGTGCGCGCATCGAATTTGAGGGCGTCGATGTTGAGCACTTCGAGTTGCTCGTGACTGAAACGCTCGCGTAAGAAATTAGCGAGGCGTGTATCTTTCTCGATTGCGAGAACGCGCGCGCCTTTCTCAAGAAGGAGTTTTGTTAACGCTCCCAAACCGGGCCCGATTTCGAGCACGTAATCGTCCGGTGTAACCTCGGCTTGATCGACAACCCACCGTGCAAGGTTTTGGTCGTGCAGGAAATTTTGACCGAGCGTCTTGACTGGTGAGACGTGTATTTCTTGAAGCGTCGCCCGGATGTCGGAGAGCTTCATACCGAGGTTGGCGAAGACGCGGCCAGACCAACGAAATCAGTCTCTTTGTTCACAAAATCGTGTGAACAAAACATGCAGGAATGATGAATTTTATTCACAAGTTATTCACGGGAGATTTACGAGGCGTATGTCTGAATGTAATCAGAGTATCGAGACACATCTTGGCGTCCGCTCATTGAGCTTCTTCCAATTCCCGCCGGCGGCGTTTTTTCCGGCTCGATACATATGTACGACGCGCATCTTTTAGTGAGACGCCTTCAACAAAGTACGCAGTCGCAGCGCGACCAATCGCGTACGTTCCCGAGCCCGCGACCAGGCCGCACACAACGTTCCCCCAACCCGGAAAGAATTTCAGGACCGCGCGGGCGCCTTCGCGCAGGAGCATCGCTGCGCCGACATTTGCACCGAGGGCGCCGGCGAATTCTGCGGAAGCACGCAGACTGCGTTCCCGCCCGCTTACATACATGATTCCAGAAACCATCATCAGTTGCAGGCTGGTCAGAATTGGCAGATCAGCCAGAGGAATCGGTTGCGCGCCGATGGCCGTACAAACGGCGGTCGTAGACTTTACCAACAGCTGCGCCACTTCCCGCTGCCCTTCGCGATCTCGCGATATCCGGATCATCTCCATCCGCGCTTCATTCGGCAACTCGCGGGCGAGGATCGACATAAGACGCCGCGCTTCCGCAGGCGGCAGCTCAAATTCCTGATCGTTATCCACAGGAACCAGCCGCAAAGTTTCCAAAAACGCGCCGCGTCTCGCGAGACTTGATCCGGATACGCCTTCGTCGGGTGTCGCACCGAAGCCGTTGTGATCGCGCGAAGCGATCGTCTCCAACGGCGGAACGATGATCTCGATTATCTTGCGATCCGTTTCCAATGTCTCATTCCAGCTAAGATAACTATTTAAGTCGGCCACTGCCCGCTTCTCCAGCTCCTGCCCGAATCGCTCGTCGCGAATGAAAAAAATGATGTCCGGAGCGCGATATTTGAGTTCGTCCCGGACGTAAATGGCCGCGGAATCGTCAACCCCACGAACGTCAATGATCGAAATCGTTCCTCTCTCGGGAAAGCCGACCTCGAACCAGCGGCAAAGCGGGGCAGCAGCATTTGGCGCCGCGAATTCGGCCGAACCAAAGAGGGCCGAGATGATTTTTCTGGCGGGTAATTTCGCTGAGCCTGCAAAAAGAAAACGCGGTGGGCGTTGCTGGAGAAATAATTGCTTCAGCGGCGTGAGCTCGCTGAGAACAGCGTTTCGGATCTTGGAAGGCAACCTGCCTGCGAGACGTTCGAGCCTCTCGACAACTTGGAGCAATGATGGCGTCTTCACAGGCGAATTAGTCCTCCGACCTTCCGGTTTACGCGCGTCCAATAGCTCAGCAGTGGAAAATACATTGTCGAACGCAAATGTTCGGCCATATAGAGATTCGCGTCTCTATTTTTTAAACCGAAATCTAAAATCTTTCTTCTTTCCATGAGTCTAAATATCAAAATTCTCTCTGAAGCGGCCGACCAGGCACGTGGTTTGTGCATGGACGCTGTAGAAGCTTCGAAATCTGGTCACCTTGGGCTTCCACTCGGCTGCGCCGAGATGGGCGCCGTGCTTTATGGATATGCGTTAAAGTACAATCCAGACAAACCGCGCTGGATCAATCGCGATATCTTCGTCCTTTCGGCTGGGCACGGCAGCATGTTCTTGTACGCATGGCTGCACATAAGCGGCTACGACTTGCCGATGTCGGAAATCAAACAATTCCGGCAACTGCATTCCAAGACACCGGGGCACCCTGAATTCGGCGAGACCCCGGGCGTCGAATGCACGACAGGCCCGCTCGGACAGGGAATCGGCAACTCAGTAGGCATTTCCGTGGCGACAAAAATGGCTGGTTCGCGTTTCAATACTGATGAGCACAAGATTTTCGATCAGCACGTGATCTGTTTGTGCGGCGACGGCGACATGCAGGAGGGCGTCGCTTCCGAGGCGTGCGCGCTGGCCGGTCATTGGGGCCTCGATAATTTGATTTTCATATACGATTCAAACGCCGTCACGCTCGACGCCGCGGCGAAAGAAACGCAGAGCGAAGATACCGGCAAACGCATGGAGGCATACGGCTTCGATGTTCAGGAAATCGACGGCCACGACATGCAACAGTTTCTCGACGCGTTGAATGTGGCGAAGCGGCGCGACAACGGGAAACCGCAATTCATCATCGCGCACACGCTCATCGGCAAAGGCGTCCCGGAGGTGGCAGGGACGTATAAAGCGCATGGGGAAGCGGGCGCGAAATATGTTGATGCGGCACGCAAGGCGCTCGGATTGCCCGACGAACATTATTTCGTCTCGCAGGAGGTGTACGACTATTTTTCCGAACACAAAAAGAAGCTCCTCGCGGACTACGAGAAATGGCAACAAACCTACAACGCGTGGCGCACGAAAAATCCTGACAAGGCGAAAATCCTTGATGACGGACTGGAGCGAAAAGTTCCCGCGGACCTTTTTTCGAAGATTCCCGACTTTCCCAAGGATGCGAAGCTGGCAACGCGAAAAGCCGGAGGAGAAGTATTGCAGCCCATTGCGCAAGCGATGCCGCTGCTCATGAGTGGCAGTGCGGATCTGTACGGATCGACAATGAACTACATCGACGGCGGGGGCGATTTCAATCGCGATAACCCCAGCGGACGCAACATCCGGTTCGGCATTCGCGAACATGGGATGTGCGCGATTCTAAACGGCATCTCGTATCACGGACTGTTCCGCGCGTCGGGCGCAACCTTTACTGTTTTCACCGACTATTGCCGCCCTTCCATTCGGCTGGCTGCGTTGGCGAAGCTCCCCAACACCTACATTTTTACGCATGATTCGATCGGCGTTGGTGAAGATGGCCCAACTCATCAACCCGTGGAGACAGTAAGCTCGGTTCGGTTGATACCGAACATTGACGTGATTCGACCCGCCGATCCCGAAGAGACTGCGGGCGCGTTTGTGGCGGCCATGGAAAGAATCGATGGGCCCACGTTTCTTGCGCTCACGCGCCAGACGGTCCCGATGTTAAACGATGTCGATGTGAAATTACGTCGCGAAGGCGTGTTGCGTGGTGGGTACATTGCGAGAAACGAGAAAGGAAAACTCGACCTGATCATCATGTCGTGCGGGAGCGAACTCCAGCATGCGCTTGCGGCCGCCCAACAACTCGGCGAAGGCGTCCGCGTTGTCTCCATGCCTTGCTTCGAACGTTTTAATCGCCAGCCGCAGGAATACCGTGAAGAAATCCTGCCTAACGAATGCCGTAGACGCGTCGCGATTGAAGCCGGAGTGACTGAGATCTGGTACCAATACGTCGGCCTGGATGGCAAAGTCGTCGGGCTCCATCAGTTTGGCTTGAGCGCGCCCGGCCCTGAAGTGATGAAAGCGCGCGGGATCGACGCGCAGCATGTGATTGAAGCGGCGAAAAGTCTTGGGTAGCGCTAAAACGCTTCCCGAGGCTCTTCCACGTTGCGCGCGCGAGTTTCGAAGCGGGTGAATTCTTTCAGGAACGTCAGCGGAATCTCGCCGACCGGGCCATTCCGCTGCTTGGCGATGATCAATTCCGCTTCACCTGCTTTTTCCGCGCGAGCTTCGTCGTCTTCTTCGTAAATTTCCGGCCTGACCAGCAATCCGACGAGATCGGCGTCCTGTTCGATTGAGCCCGATTCGCGCAGATCGCTCAAACGCGGCTTGCCACCGGACCGTTGCTCTGGTTGTCGATTCAACTGCGCCACTACGACGATCGGAATTTTCAGTTCCTTGGCCAGGCCTTTGAGGCCTGCGGAAATTTCAGAGATTTCCAACTGCCGATTGTCCTGAGCACGGCGCGATGTCGATCTCAGTAGTTGCAAATAATCGACAATGATGAGTCGCACATCCTGTTGCGCCTTGAGCCGGCGCGCCTTCGCACGCAACTCCAGGATTGTCAGGCTCGCGCTGTCGTCGATGAAAATTTTTGCTTCGGCCAGTTTTGAAGCAGCGGCGGTCAAACTCGGGAAATCGCGCTCGCCGAGGAATCCATCGCGGACTTTCTGCAGATTCACACGCGCTCGCGAACAAAGCAGCCGTTGCACCAGTTGCTGGCTGCTCATCTCCAAGCTGAAGACGCCGACCGGTAGCTTCTCGTTGATGGCGACGTGTTCAGCGATATTCATGGCGAGGGCTGTCTTCCCCATGCTCGGCCGCGCCGCTATCACGATCATTTCCGAAGGATGCAAGCCACTCGTCATCCGATCGAATTCGATGAAGCCGCTGGAGATACCGGTGATACCGCCTTTGCGCTCGTAGAGCTTCTCGATCGCTTCGATCGCCTCCATTACCTGGTCCTTCATCGAGAGCATCTGACCTTTGAAGCGGTCTTCTCCCACGGCGAAAATGCTCTGTTCCACTTCGTCGAGCAGATTGTTCACTTCATCCTGCTCTTCGTAGGCGCGCCGGACACTTTCGGTAGCAGCCGAAATGATTTGGCGCAGAATGTATTTGTCGCGAACGATCTCTAGGTAGTACTCAAGGTTCGCGGCCGTCGGGACGAACGTGAACAAGCTGGTGACAAATGCCGCGCCGCCCACGCTTTCGAGGAGGTTTCGGTCGCGCAAGACTTGCGTGAACGTGATCAGGTCAATTGCTTGTCCGGCATTCCAAAGATCGACGAGGACATTGTAGATCGTCTGGTGGGCCGGGACGTAAAAATATTGCTCGTTAATTTTTTCAACACATTCGGCAATGGCTTGCCGCGGCGAAAGCAGCATCGACCCGAGGACGCCTTGTTCCGCCTCAACGCTGTTCGGCGGAGTACGGTGAATATCCTGGTCAGAACCTGTGTGCGAAATGGGAACAACCTTTTCGCCACTTCGCGCTGCCGAACCTCGGCCAGCGCCATTTCCCGCTTTACGAGGCTTCTCTCCTGTCCATGCGGACGATTGAGTCGCCATTTATTCGGTTTCTTTTTTCTCTTCTTTTTTCCTGTGGAAAAATCGATGTTTCCTCTTCTTTTCAGGTTCTTCGGTCGCAGCGCTCTCGGCCTCGGCCTCGCGGTCACGGGGTTCTTCTGCGGATTTCACCTGAAAAACAAGCTGCGCAGTAACGTCGTGATGCAATTTGATCGCGACCTCGTGTTCGCCGGTATCTTTGATCGGGCGCTCAAGGACAATTTTATGCCGGTCAATCTCGGCGCCGAGTTCGTTTTTGACCCGGTTCACAATATCCTGCGCGGTAACGGATCCAAATGCTCTGCCGGTCTCACCGGTCTCCAGCGTGAAGACGAACCGCGCCTTACCGATTCGGCGCGCCAATTCTTCTGCCTCGTTCAACTCGCGGGCTTCGCGCTCGGCGCGCTTCTGCTTCAGCGCATCGAGCTGGCGCAAGGCGCCCGGAGTGACTTCATATGCTTTCCCGCGCGGCAAAAGATAATTGCGCGCATAGCCGCGACGCACTTTGACTACGTCCGCCTCGGCACCCAAGCCGGGAATGTTTTCCGTCAAGATAAGTTTAGTCAAAGGCATATTGCTTTTCAGTAAATGCGCTCAGGAATTTTTCAACTCTGAGGGGTTTCGCGAGTGTCGATTTTAGAATCGAGTCGAGTGCTGTCAACGGGAGAATGAAAAAAATTCAAAAAAACTTCGCAATGGCTCTGTTTGTCATGTTTCGCTTCGCTCAACACGACAGGAATAGTACGCCTCAGATCATTCCGAGCTTCATGCGGCCCGCTTCGCTGATCATATTTTGATTCCACGGGGGATCCCAGACGAGCTGGACATCAGCCTCATCCACGCCGTCGATCGACAAGATCTTGCTCTGAGCGTCGTGCGCAATCGCTGGCCCCATCCCGCAGCCAGGCGCAGTGAGTGTCATTTTCACCTCCACGCGCGTAACGCCATCATCCTTTTTGATCAAACGGCAATCGTAAACCAGGCCAAGATCAACAATATTGACCGGGATTTCGGGGTCGTAGCACTGCCGAAGCTGGTTCCAGACGTCTTCATCTGAGACCTCACCGTTTGTTGTGCGTACAGGCTTTTGAGCCGGTTGCCCCTGGGGTTTTTCAAGACCCAGAGCATCGAGATCCTTCTCGGCGATTCGCGCCAGGCCCTGAAACGTCGCGATCGTATAACTCCCACCCAGGCTCTGCGTGACCACGCCCTGAGTTCCAGCCGGGATTGTTGTCTTTTGCCCGCTCGGAATCTGGATCGCCTCGCAATCGCGGCTCAATGTGAATTCAGTGTTCTCGTACATGGCTTTCCTTTTATGTCATTCCGAGCGAAGTCGAGGAATCTCTGGACTGCCTGAACAAGACGAGTCTTCTCGCCGCTCGGAATCGTTTCAAACTTATTATATCACAAATGGGCAGAGTAACGAATGGCTTGCGCCACGCTAAACCGTTAAATCGTTGAATCGTTAAAGCGCCAATTCGATGGAACGGTGTGACGATTTGACGAAATACGTCATTCAATACACATCGCGCTTGTAACGCTTGTCGCTCTTGAGCTTCTCAACGTATTCGTTTGCTTGGTCGAGACTTTTACCACCCTGCTCCTGTACGATTTCGCGGAGCATCACGTCGACGTCTTTGGCCATTCGCTTCGCGTCGCCGCACACGAAAAAATAGGCACCCTCGGCATCGAGCCATTTCCAAATCTCGGCGGCATTGTCGTTCATCCGATGTTGGACATAAACCTTCTCGGCTTGATCACGTGACCAGGCACAATCGAGGCGTGTGAGGAGCCCTTCCTTCTTAAATGCCTCGAATTCTTCGCCGTAGGCAAAATCGCACCTTTGATGCTGCGACCCGAAAAAGAGCCAGTTCTTCCCGTTTGCCCCGGTGGCCTTGCGTTCCTGCAAATACGCGCGGAACGGCGCCACTCCGGTTCCAGGGCCGACCATGATGATCGGAATGTCCGGGTCCTCGGGCAGATGAAAGTGCTTGGCTATGCTGGGGAAAACCGGCACTGGCGCGTCATCAGCGCGTTCCGCAAGAAAAGATGAGCACACCCCCTTTCGCATGCGGCCGTGACTTTCATAGCGGACCACGTCCACGATAAAGTGAACCTGTTCGGGATACGCCTTTAAGCTCGAGGCCACTGAATAGAGCCGCGGCTGCAACTTCGTCAGCAAACCAACAAATTCCTCCGGCGTGAAACGGGCTGAAGGATGTTCAGTTAAAAAATCGATGACTTCCATTCCCCAGAGGTACGTCTGGAGGTCTTGTTTGCGGTCTGGAGCGAGGAGATAGTGCAGCGTTGGCGCAGCACTAGCCCGGTGGGCGATGGCTTTCAAAAACTTGGGAGTCGGCTGCGTGATGCTGTAATCGCGCAATAGCGCTTCGCGCAGAGTCGTCGGTGTTCCTTTCGGCCGAGGGACCTCTTCCTTGCCGGTGGCACCGAGCGCGTGAATGATTTCGTCCACTAGCTGCGGATCGTTTGTCGCGTACACCGCAAGCGAATCGCCCACCTCAAAGCTCAATCCCCATCCGGTCAGGTCGAGTTCAAAATGGCGCGTGTCTTTTGCCGACTCCGGCCCGCTCAGACGGCGATTGACCAGAAGTTTGGCGGGAAACGGGTTTGCTCGCGAATATGGAGGAGCGGCAACAGTGGCTTCAGCATGCATAACGGTTTGTAGCGGCGATCTATGATCGTCGCAAATATTCATCCGTCGTTCCCTATCGCCAGCGTGGGGCAAACATCCATCGCGCGCTGCGCAGCGGCTGTTTCCTCGGGTGTTTGGGGCTGCTTCAGAAAATGGACGGCAGTCTCATCGCGGTTGTACGTCAAAAGATCGGGCGCTTCTTCGAGACAGAGACGACACAACGCACAGCTGGTATCCACATACCACTGCCCTGGCGCGTTCTCCGACTGCTTGCTCAGTTTGTCCGCCACGGCTCAACTAAACTCCGGATAGCGTTGAAGAAAATCAACGTGCCCCTGAAGCGACGGTAATGGCCGGACCGAATGTCTGTGTGGACTGGCAGTTTCACCGCGCCCGAGGAGCACCCCTGGATAGTCCCCTGATGCGGCGGGTTTTTTTTGACGCTTCGGACGCAAGCGCAATTGCGAAATCCACCTGCCGTTTGAAAGCGTCAACACGGACAACAAACACGGATAACTCGTCGCCTACGCTAAAGCGTTTGCGCGACCGTCTCCCTATAAGTTGCCGTCGAGCCGGCTCAAACGAATAAAAGTCGTCCAACAACGAGGAGACGTGGACTAAACCGGTCACGAGAGCATCCGGTAGTTCCACCATTAATCCGTAGTTACGGACATCGACAACGCTGGCGCGGAAGATCTGTGGCTTGCGCTCGTCGAGTTGCCGTTGAAAAAATTCAAGTTTCTTCATCTGGACCGCGTCAACTTCCGCGTCGGCTGCAGTTCGTTCGGTAGTTGAAACGTGCCCGGCAATCGAAGCGATCTCGGCCATGTCGGGCTGGTAGGGCGTGCTCGCCGAGCGCGCCGGACGGCCTCCCGCGCCTGTGGGATCCCTGCCAAGCGCACGATGCACAACCAGGTCGGCATAACGCCGAATGGGACTGGTAAAATGCAAGTAGTTTGCCTTGGCCAACCCGTAATGCCCGAGCGGTTGCGGAGAGTAACGGGCGCGTTTTAAACTTTTAAGCAAAGCGACCTTGAGGGCCTGCTCTTCCGGTTTTCCACGGAATGACGCCAGCAATCGCTGGAGCTCAGTGCGATGAGTCACATCGCCAACCCGGTAATTGAACCCGAGAACGAATTCGCGAAACTCTGCCAGTTTTTCCGGGTCTGGATTTTCATGGATCCGGTAGATGGTCGGAATCGCGCGTTTTTTCAGTTCGCGCGCAACAGCCTCATTTGCGGCCAGCATGAATTCTTCAATCAACTGGTGTGATTCATCGTTCTCGACACGCTCCAATTTTACGGGACGCCCATCCTTATCGACCCAGACTTTTACCTCCGGAAAATCGAGGTCCAGGGCGCCATGCTCGAATCGCTTCCTCCGTAGCAATGCGGCGAGTTCCCAGGTAAGATGCAGTCGTTCACCCAACTGGTCGGTAGGTGGGGCGGTCAAAATCGTGTAAGCCTGCTTGTACGTGAGCCGGTGAGCACTTCGAATCACGCTGCGTATAAACCGCGCGCTCTTCGCGGATCCGCGTTTGTCGAAGTGAATAAAGACTGAGTGCGTGAGGCGATCGACGCCAGGTTTGAGACTGCAGACACCGTTGCTCAATCGCTCCGGCAACATCGGAATCACGCGATCGGGCAGATAAACACTGTTTCCGCGCCGGCGCGCTTCTCGATCCAGCGGGCTGTTGGGCTCCACATAAGCGCCGACGTCGGCGATGTGGACCCCGAGGCGCCAACCGCTCCCGGTCTTCTCAACGTTAATTGCATCGTCGAAATCGCGCGCGTCATCGGGATCGATGGTGACGATGAATTCTCCGCGCAGATCTTCGCGTCCGTCGAATTGCCGGGCATCAACTGTCTCGGAGATTCCCTTCGCCTCGTCCAGAACGTCCCTGGGGAATTCCGTTTGCAGATGATATTTCCGGATGGTCGACAGCATGTCGATGCCCGGAGCCGACGCGGGCCCCAGCACTTCGATGATTTCACCTTCGGGATTAACGTGGCGCGATTCCCACGCCTCCAGGCGGACTACAACTTTATCACCAACCTGTGGCGCAACTTTGGAAGTTGCGAGAGGCAGGCCTGCCACGGCGGGTTCGCCCTGTCGCGAAGTAGAAACTTGTCCTACATAAACATCGTGCACGATACGCGGGTCATCCGGTACTACGTAATAAAAGTTCCGCGAGCGTTGGAGAGTGCCGACAATCGTATCGTGAGCTCGTTCCAGGATTCGAATCACGCGCCCTTCGCGCCGCCCTTTAATGCGGCGATAAGGTTCGTCTCGCGAGATGCGCGCAACGACACGGTCGCCATGCATGGCTGTTCCGATATTTTCCGCCGCAATGAAAACGTCCGTTTCGCCCGGCGTTTCTGGCGCGAGAAAACCGTAGCCTGCTTGATGAATCGACACTTTGCCAGTCACCAGGTCAGCCTCGGCGGGCAGAACATATCGGTTCTTCCGAATGCGCGCGATCTCGCCCGCGCGCTCGAGCTCGCGCAAGGTTTTGCGCAACGCCACTCGTTCGGCCGCCGTCAACCCGAGCTTGCGCGCGATATCGACCCTGTTGAGCGGCCGGTAGTCTTTCCGCGCCAGCAGACCCAGAATTTGTTCTCGAATGTTACGTCCGTTCGAAGCCATGTAAGCGAAACAATACCGCCACGTTTATCGATTTAACGCGATTTCGATCCGAGGTCGAATAATGCAAAAAGCAATCAATGCCTGCACACTGGCGATTGCCCTGGTGGCGCTCGCCTCATTTGCCGCAGGAGGAGCCAGGATGAAGATCACAAGTTCTGCTTTTCAAGAAGGTGGGAACATTCCGTCAAAATTCACATGTGACGGTGGCGACAGCAGCCCACCTTTGCAGATTGCGGAGATTCCTTCGGGCGCGAAAAGCCTGGTCCTGGTTGTAGATGACCCGGATGCGCCGAGCGGTCTGTTTACGCATTGGATGGTCTGGAACATCTCTCCCCAGACCAATGCGATCGCGGAAGGAAGCGCGCCCAAAGGCGTGCAGGGAACAAGTGACTTCGGCAAATCGGGTTACGGCGGACCGTGTCCACCTTCTGGCACGCATCGCTATTACTTCAAGATTTTCGCGCTCGATCGCGAGCTGGACTTGCCCCCTGGTGCGAAGCGGAGTCAGCTGGATGCAGCGATGAAAGGGCATGTTGTTGCGCAAGGGCAGTTGATGGGACGCTACTCGCGAAAAAAATAACTGTAGCGGCAGTCTGCGGCCGCCGAATAATGCAATTTCGGTGCTCATAGAGCGCCGCTACAGCTCTTTTCGAATAATCCACGTTCGGTGATAGTCTCATCCATGATGCGTGGGAGACTTTGGAAAATCGGCGGCCGCATCTTCGATCTCTCTCGGCACGGGCTGATCATGGGTGTATTGAATGTCACTCCGGACTCATTCTCCGATGGTGGCGAATTTTTCGCGGTGGACAAGGCGGTAGAGCACGGTCTGAAGATGGCCGCGGAAGGTGCGCACATCATCGATGTGGGCGGCGAATCCACTCGGCCGGGCGCCGAAGCTGTCACCGCGGAGGAAGAATTGCGCCGTGTGATTCCGGTGATCGAACAGTTGCGGAGAAAAAGCGAAGTCATTATTTCGATTGATACGGCGAAGTCGGAGGTTGCGCGCGCGGCGGTTCAAGCAGGAGCTTCGATCGTGAACGACGTTACCGGAGGGCGCGGCGATGAGGAAATGATGCCGCTGATTGCCGAAACCAAATCAGCTTTCATCATCATGCATATGCAGGGAACTCCGCAGACAATGCAGATTGCGCCGCAATACACGAACGTTGTCTCAGAAATTGTTGATTTTTTTCGACAACAATATGCGCGCGCCATAGTTTATAGTATTGACACCATGGCGATTGCGTTTGATCCGGGCATTGGTTTCGGGAAAACGCTTGAGCACAATCTCGAGTTGCTCGAGCAGCTTGAGAGGCTCCGCGCGTGGGATCGACCAATCGTGATTGGCGTTTCTCGAAAATCGTTTCTGGGCAAACTGATCAATTCGGCGCACGTCAGCGATCGGTTGGCGCCTGCGGTGGCGCTGACTTCGCTCCTGCGCGCGCGCGGCGCAGATGTGCTTCGCGTTCATGATGTCAGGGAAAACGCAAATGCCTTAAAGGTAACGGAAGCAATTCTTCAGAGGGCAAAATGATTCACCAGCTCATCGATCTCTGGTTCCGAGGATGGCGCAGTCTGTTTGAAATCCTTCTGCTGAGCGTGGCGATTTATTACGGTTACCTTTATTTCCGGGGAACACGCGGCGCGAAAGTGCTCACCGGCCTGGCGATCGTCTTTTTGACGCTGACCCTGATTTCCACCCTGCTCAATTTGGTTGTGATCGGCTGGCTCGTTCGAAGCTTCTCAGTTTTCCTCGCAGTCGCGCTGGTGGTGATTTTTCAGCCGGAGCTAAGACGTGGGCTGGCCGCGCTGGGCGGTCACCCCATTTTCTCGCTAACCAGCGAAAAGCGCGAAACGGTTCATGATCTGGCCGAGGCAGTGATGCAACTGGCAAATAAGCAATTCGGCGCGCTCATCGCGATCGAGCGCGACACGTCGATTCGTGTTTACGAAGAAACAGGCGTCACGATCGACGGAGATTTTTCCGTCGAGCTCATCCTAACCATCTTTCACCCGAAGGCCGCGCTGCATGATGGCGGAGTGATTATTCGCAACGGCCGAATCGCAGCCGCGGCGTGTATTTTTCCAGTGAGCCAGCGTGAAACGTTAGATCGCAGCCTGGGATTACGTCATCGCGCCGGGCTTGGGATTACTGAGGAATCGGATGCCGTGGCGGTAGTCGTCTCCGAAGAGACCGGCAGTATTTCCATTTGTCACCGGCGTCGAATTGAGCGCAATTTCACTCCGGAGACCTTCCGTCAACGGATCGCGGAGATTTTGTTACACAGCAAATATGAAGAGAATAATTCTGAAAAACTGGCGCGCGAAGTTGATCTCTCTCCTGCTCGCGACAACGCTTTGGTACCTGATCAAAAAGAACGTAGCGACGACGCCCTCGCCGTCTGAGAGGCCGTCTCCGCCGCCTATCACGGAAACGCGCTGATTTTTGGATGTGAGCTCAGCGACCCGATATCCGATCTTCTCAGCGCAAAAAACGCGACAGATTGTCCTCTTCCCAGCGACGGGCGCGCCGATACGCCGGGAATGCGCGCTCGCGACGGTTGAATTCTTCCGTGTGAACCCGACGGCGACCGCGGGAGAGCGCCTCGTCGGGCACTACTGAGTGCAGCATCTCGTGATAAAGCACGTACCGCAGAAACCAGGACGGTACGAATGGTTGGTCCAGTGCCCGATTGATTCGAATAACACGATCCTGCTCCTGAATTGTGCCAAAGATGAAATATTCCTTGGGGCGATGCTTTCGCCGGCGACCCCACGTCACTTTGTAACCACGAAGACGCCCGCGAAAGTACCGCTTGTTCAAGTCTTCAAACATCGGACGCAGGTCAAAATGCGTCCCCTCGTGAAGCAGATTCAACTGCCCTTGCATCGGCAGTTTAGGGTGCGCGAGCTTTCGTTTCGTCTTTTTCTTTGTCTTTTTGCTCTTAACCATTTGTGTCTTCCTCCAAAAAAACCGAGTTCGCCCGACGTAGTTTAGTGGCCTTCAAATCTAGAGACAAGTGAAGCGCCAATATTTGCCACAAAAATTCTTAACAAACTGAAAATCAACTTGTTATACTGATCAATTCCACAACCATCAGGCCGGCCAACGTAATTCCCAGATCATCTGGCCTTTAGCAGAAAAATCGCTCGCAAACTCGGTCACATTCCGCCCCGATTCTGTCGCGTGTCTTGGATTGAAATTCAGCGAACCTATTTGGATCGTCGTTAAGAAGGGCACACGTTGAAAAAGCTACGCCACAATTTTTTGCGAAGATTGCAATGCGCGTGTAATTGTCCTCAATTCCCTGGGGATATGTTGGAGATTTAATCGAGTTCGAATCGAATGACGCCGTTTCTTCGAAAGTTGCTCGGCCAAAACTGGCTTCTGCTGCTAACCATGCTCGCTCTCGCTGTGTTTGGAGTCGTGGCTATTTACAGCGCCACTTCCACACGCGCAGACGCGTATGCGTCCGACTTCTGGCGAAAACAGGCAAACTGGGTCGTCGTCGGTGTCTTTGCCTTTATGCTGACGAGTCTGATCCACTACCGTTGGATTCGCTGGGGCGCGCTGCCGATGTATCTGGCCGGCATCGTCTTCCTAATCATGACGAAGTTCATGGGCACAAAGGTTTACGGCGCACGCAGTTGGCTGCATTTGGGACCGCTTAATTTCCAGCCGGCACAGCTTGCCGTTGTCGCCGGAATCATGGTTTTGGCGCTGTTCCTGACGCAATTTCGTGAAATGCATCCGATGCTGCGGCTGCTGCTCTGCGGAGCGATTGCCGCTGCCCCATGCTTACTCATCTTGATGCAACCGGATCTGGGTGAAGTTATCATTTGGGCGCCGGTGCTCCTGGCGCTGTTGTTCGTTGGTGGTGTTCCGCTGCGGTACCTGATTTGCGTGATTCTCATCGCACTTGCCTTTATCCCCATCGCTATCAATTTCGGCCTAAAGCCGTACCAGCAACAACGGATCACCGCGTTTACGCATCCGGATATCGACAAACAGGGCTCGGCATGGGCCATTAATCAATCGCTCATCGCTATTGGCTCGGGTGGTTGGTCAGGCAAGGGCTTCAAAGCGCCAAACACGCAGATCGAGCTCGGGTTCCTTCCCGCCACTGCCGTGCATAACGACTACATTTTCTCCGCCATCGGCGAGCAATGGGGATTTATTGGAGGAATGTTTCTTATTGGTGGGTTCGCCTTGCTCCTGATGACGTGTCTATTTGTCGCTTTTTTCGCCGGCGATCAGTTGGGGCTGCTTCTGGTTATCGGAATAACCGCGCTCATCTTCACACATATCTTCCAAAACATGGGAATGACGATCGCTCTGCTCCCCATCACCGGTGTACCATTGCCATTAATCAGTTACAGCGGCTCCTTCGTGCTAATGATCATGTTTGGCCTCGGGCTCGTGAACAGCGTTTGGATTCACCGGAAAATTCCTGCGTAAGAAGCTTGTGGCTTGTCGCCTGTAAGGGAAGCTGTCAGCTTCCCCCCACAGATCGACTAAAACACCCGGTGACACATGGAAGCCGATTACAAGGTCAAGCTGGAGGTTTTCGAAGGACCGCTCGATCTACTGCTTTATCTCATCAAGCAGGATGAGATCGATATTTACGACATTTCACTTGAACGCATCACTCGTCAGTACCTCGAGTATCTTCAGGCGTTCAAAGAATTGAATATCGAACTGGCCGGCGAATTCATCGTCATGGCGGCGAACCTCATTTACCTGAAAAGCCGCAGCCTGCTCCCAATTGATCAACAGCCGCCCGAAGAAGATGCTGAGGAAGATGATCCCCGCTGGGATTTAATCCGGCAGTTGATCGAGTACAAAAAGTTCAAAGAAGCCGCAGCAGAACTCCATTTGCGACAGATCGAACAGGAGCGGATTTTCGCGCGAGAGGGTGGCGCGTCGTCGCTATTGCAGGAACCGCTGCGCCTGGAAGAGGTTGGAATTTTTCAATTGATCAACGCGTTCCAGACCGTGCTCAAACGGATCGAAGCGCAACAGGATGTGCAGGAAATTTTCGCCGAACGTTTTAGCGTTTCGGAGAAGATTGATATTATTTTGCAACGAGTCGCAAATAGCGGGGGGCTGCGTTTTTCCGATTTGTTTGGGAATGCTGTGTCGCGTGTGGAAGTGGTAGTAACTTTTCTAGCGCTCCTGGAACTCATTCGTCTCAAACAAGTCCGCGCTCTCCAGAAAAACATGTTTGAAGAAATTGAAATCGCAGCCGAGGCGTGAGGCGCTGGCGATTATGCAAGCGACTGTTGTAACCTTTGCGGTGCCGGTCATGCCAAAACCCAGCCGAGGCGCGCGTCGCCGTGCCGGATGCAACGCCCAAGGTGTGCCGCGGCGCAGCGGGGTATCTACAGCGAGATGCCGCGAATCCTGATCGCTGGCTGCGGTTATGTCGGTCAAGCGACGGCGGACTTGTTCCATGCCGCAGGCTGGGGTGTGGAAGGCTGGACAGCTTCTGAGGAATCCGCAGCGGCGTTATCGGCCAAACCGTATCCTGTTCGCACAGTCGATATTTCAAATTGCGATCAGGTCGCAGAGCGCTCCGGAACATTCGATGCTGTTGTTCACTGCGCGAGTTCGCGAGGCGGCGGAGTCGAGTCTTACCGTCAAATCTATTTGAATGGCGCTCGCAATCTGCTCGATCGATTTGCTAAAACAAAACTGCTCTTAACAAGTAGCACCAGCGTTTATGCGCAACGCGATGGCTCCTGGGTGACTGAAGAAAGCGAAGCCAAGCCTACTCGCGACACGGGTCAAATCCTGCTGGAGACGGAGAAGCTGGTGCTCGATCGGCGCGGCACCGTCGCGCGCCTCGCTGGCATCTACGGCCCGGGCCGGTCGGCGTTGCTAAGCAAGTTTTTCGCCGGCACAGCGACCATCGACCCGGAAAACGATCGCTTCCTTAATCAAGCGCACCGCGATGATATCGCATCAGCAATTTTCTTTTTGCTGACTCGAGAAACGCAGCAAACTCAAACCTACAACGTGGTTGACGATCAACCGATGCTGCAAAGTGAATGCTATCGCTGGTTGGCACAAAGATTGAAGCGCGCACTGCCGCCGATTGGAAAATCATCGGGACAACGTAAACGCGGCTACACCAACAAGCGGGTTAGCAATGCGAAACTGCGGAGTCTCGGTTGGAATCTTCAATACCCTACGTTTGTCGACGCAATGGAAAAAAGCATCCTGCGCAGCATGTCTGTATTTGAGATCCCGTTAAGCTCTAAGAGGTAAGAATTGGCGGTCGAACCGCGTTCTATCGGATGGGGCGCAACTCCGTGGATATCTTAGGGACCGGTTACAGGCAGTTCCTGTGCGCTAACAGCCTGCCATTTGCCATCGCGATACGCGAAGACATCTGTGAACAGCGTCTTGCGCTCGCCATGTTCGGTCGTTTGGATCACGGCGCCATTCACAATTCCTGCCTCACCGTAAACCCTTACATGCAGATCTGCGAAATGCTTCTCGGGACGTTGGGTACCGGCTGCGGGATGCTCGCGCAGAAACTGAAGGTGTTGGTCCTTGGTGATGATTGTCCCCGGCACCACGTGCAGAAAATCAGGAGCAAGAATACCTTCGAGAGCCACGGGATCGTCCTCCACCTGTAGCCACCGATTTTCCAGGGCTAGTAACGCCTGTTTCGAGTCCTCATCTGATTTTGGCGCCTGGCTGACGTGACATGAGAGAAGAACCAACGGAAGAAGCGCACACCCAATCACGCGATCCCACGATCTCATAGGAAACTGGTTGACTTTGCGCTACTCGAACCGGTCCGCAAGTGGTGTCATAGCCACTCGACTGCAACCACGCTGCGGGCGGTCCGGCTTCGACCAACCTCAGGTAGCCTGGGCGGCTTGTGTAGCTGCAAGATCAGTCGCGCGATGATTTTCGCGGCGTTCGCCAAAGAGCTGACGGATGACCTCTTCCACGGGCACTTCCTGGACGTTGATGTCGCTCACGTCGCAGGCTTCGAGCAGTTCGCGGCAGGTCTCGGTGACTTTTGCACGCGGGACCTTTAGTTGCACCGAAACAGGCGTTTGTTCCGTTACTTCACCGAAGGCGGAAAGATCGCGGGCTGCTTCTTTCTCGAAAGTCAGACTCAGAATCTTGTATCCTGAAAACCGGTCGACGATCTCATCCAGCGGCCCGTCGAAAAAGATTTTGCCGTGATCGATCACGAGAACGCGATGACACAGCTCCTGGATATCCTGCATGTAGTGGCTGGTCAGCAACGTAACAATGTGATGTTCCTCATTGTAGACGCGCAGAAATTCCCGGACCCGTTTTTGACTGACCACGTCCAGGCCAATCGTTGGTTCATCGAGAAAAAGGACGCGCGGTTCGTGAATGAGAGCGGAAATCAGTTCCATCTTCATCCGTTCGCCTAACGAAAGCTCACGGACCATCACGTTCATTTTGTCCTGCACGTCCAAAAGCTCCGATAATCCGTCCACCACCTTTTTGAACCGTACATGGTCGATTCCGTATATGGCGCGGTTGAGTTCGAGCGATTCTTGCGCGGGCAGGTCCCACCACAGCGCATTTTTTTGTCCCATGAGCAGGCTGAATTGCCTTTTCATTTCGTTGCGTCGTTCCCATGGAACAAAGCCGAGCACGCGCGCATCGCCGGACGTTGGATTCAATAGCCCTGAAAGCATCTTCAGCACCGTGGTCTTGCCTGCACCGTTCGGACCGAGAAAGCCAACGAACTCGCCTTCCTCAATGTTAAAGGAAACCTGGTCGGCGGCGCGCGTTTCATCGTAACGGCGTTTGACCAGGCCTTTGATTGATCCCCAAAGTCCCCGCTCCTTCCGATAAGTGCGATAGACCTTGGTCAGGCCTGAAGTTTCAATCACTGGCATAAGTGAGGGGAATAATTTCCAAGTAAGACGTTACCCGCGATTCGTCCGAGGAAAACTAGCGCGCAGTACGGGAGCCTTTTCTGTTATATCCTCGGGCTTAATTCACTCTGCGCCAGACGACGTCTTCGTTGTTTCGACGATCAATCAGGGCGTCGACTTTTCCATTATCCGCGTAACGAAACAGGATGCGGCCTTCGACACCTTTGCGAAAAAAGATTTCGGATCCCTCAGGGAGAAGTTGTTCACGTTTCCCGTTGCGCTCCATATACAAATTTTCGCTTTCAGAAAAAACTCGTCTGATCTGGCCGGGTACCAGCTCATAGGTGCCGTTGAAATCGGCGAATTTTTTCGGGTCAATCCTGGCAGCAGCCGGATCTTCATAGTAGCGCATTGCCTGGCTGGAGGCGATTTGCCAAGCGCCGTTGCGTCGCAGCCACGTATCGGTTACGTGATAACGAGCGGTGAGGTTCTGGCCAAAGATGGTTTCGGTTTCATCGAGATCGTAACTTAAAATGGCCGTGTCCCCGTGAATGACACTTTTGGGCTTCACGATCTTGATCGTGCCCGAATAACCTTTCGGCAACGGCGCAATATCGGCGACCAGTTGTGTTTTGTTAAAGTTGCGCCCTTTTTCATCGGCGAAGATGCAGTCGTCAGCGAAATATTTTTGCCATGGCTCCTTGTTGCCTGGTACTACCGCGTCGAAAAGTTCCTGGGTGCGGCGAACAAGTTCGTCCTGCGTTATCGCCACAGGATCTCCGCAAATTGACCCCAGTGGTTTAAAGAAACTGAGAACAAAAACCAGGGTCAGTGGCCGAATATTCATGCGATACTTTGTTCCCTTGGTCACCGACAACCAACAAAAATGTGTTCGAGCCCCGTGTTTCTCATCTGTCATCCTGAGCGCAGCGGAGCGAAGTCGAAGGACCCCGCACAATCTCTATTACACACAAACGTCGCTTGCGTGATCAAGTATCGATCGTGAGGTCCCTCGCCGTCTTCGTGGCTCGGGATGACCGCCTTTAGAAATTCGAATGCGCAGGGAATGCCTCGCGCGAAGGCCTACAGAACATCATCCAGGCAGCTGAGCAGATGCGCCACAGTTTCTTCGGTCTCATCGCCCATGTTGGAAAGGCGAAAGGTTTTTCCTCGGATCTTGCCGTAACCGGGGTCGATCACCAGATGATGTTTTTCGCGAACCTTTTTCGCCAACTCCAGAACGTTGATCTCCTTGTTGTTTTTCACGCAGGTGAGCGTCTTGGAGCGAAATCCTTCCTCGGCGAAGAATTCGAAGCCAGTGCGGCGGACCCAATCATGCACGAGCGCGTTCGTCCGCTCGTGTCGAACAAAGCGCGCCTCCAGGCCTTCCTCGAAAATTTCGTCTAGCTTCGATTGTAGCGCGTGCATGTGCCCAATGCTTGGGGTGCTCGGCGTCATCCATTCTGCTTGTTGCTTTTTGAACTCAAGAAAATCAAAGTAAAAACCGCGGTTCGGGATTTTCTCCGCGCGAGCAAATGCTTTCTCCGAAACCGAGAACAATGAAAAACCCGGTGGCAACGCCAGCGCCTTTTGGGCACCGGTGAGCATCACGTCGACGCCGAGCGCATCCATGTCGATTTTGACTCCCGAGAATGAGGAGACAGTATCGAGGACCAACGCCACATCGGGATACTTGGCGAGAGTACAGCAGATCTCCGGGAGCGGATTCATCACGCCTGTTGAAGTCTCGTTGTGGACGAGAGTGACGGTATCGAATTTCCCCGTGGCCAAGTGCCTGTCGATCGCCTTCTGGTCGAGATGTTTCCCCCAATCGACCTGGAGCGGAGCGGCCTCCTTGCCGCAGCGCTTTGCCACATCGAACCATTTGTCCGAGAACGCGCCGCACATGCAGCAGAGCACTCCGCGATTGACCAGGTTCCGGATGGATGCTTCCATCACGCCCCACGCCGAAGAGGTGGAAAGGAACACCGGCTGCTTTGTTCCAAATAATGTCTGAAGCCCTGGATGAATCGCGCGGTAAAGATTCTTAAAATCTTCGCCGCGATGTCCAATCATCGGACGCGAAAATGCGGCCCAGGTTTTTTCCGATACTTCAACGGGACCCGGAATGAAAAGCTTGTCGTGCGGAATCACGGGGAAAACGTCCAATGTCCAACGCCCAACGTCCAATATTAAACTCTAGCGGATGACTTGCGTGCAGATCGCGTGCGATGTACGCGTGACGCGTGAATGCCCAATTTGTCCTTTGCCTGATCGTTGCAGGCGCAATGCTGGTGCGCGCTGAATCGCCAAACTATTTTGTTTATGTCAGCAATGAACGATCCGGTGATATTAGCGTCATTGACGGAGCGACGGATGCGGTTGTCGCAACTTTTAAAGCAGGCAAAAGACCCCGCGGAATTCACGCAGCGCCAGATGGCAAGCGGCTCTTTGTGACGTTGAGCGGCTCGCCGCGAATGGCCCCCGGTCTGGATGAAAATCGCGCGCCAGCGGACAAAACTGCCGACGGGCTTGGTGTAATCGACCCAGTCGAGCACAAATTAATCGATCGCTGGCATATCGGGTCGGACCCGGAGCAATTTGCGATAAGCAAAGATGGGAAGTTTGCTTTTATCGCGAATGAAGACGACGCGAGCGCCTTGATTGTCGATCTCGGCTCCGGGCAGTCCCGTGGAAAAGTGAAAGTGTCGGAGGAACCGGAAGGCGTTGGTGTGAACCCGCAGAACGGCGAAGTCTATGTCACCTGCGAAGAGAAAGGCGAGGTGTTCGCAATCGATCCCGATCAACAGCGCGTCGTCGCAAAGATCGAGACAGGCGGACGGCCGCGGTCGATTGCATTTCTGCCGGACGGCTCGCGCGCATACGTCGCTTGCGAGAACGGCGGCTACATTGCCGTTATCGATGCGGCTTCGCACAAATTGTTATCAAAAATCGAACTGCCAACAGGCTCGCTGCCCATGGGCACTGCAATGGCCAGGAATGGAAAAGAGCTTTATGTGTCAACAGGCCGCGCGAACACGGTTGCAGTTGTCGATACCGAAAAGAACGCAGTAGCAACGACGATTCCCGTCGGAAACCGTGCATGGGGAATCGCGCTGGATCCAAGCGGATCAAAACTCTACACCGCGAACGGTGCATCGAACGATGTTTCAGTTGTCGATGTAAAATCGCGCAAAGAATTGCGCCGTATCAAAGTCGGTGACGGTCCGTGGGGCATCACGACTGTTTCCAAGAAATGACGGTTTCCCAGCCGTTAGTTTTTGTTACGGCCGGCTGCCCAAGCTGCCCTTCTTTGCTCTATCCACCGGCGGCGTAATTCGGATATCGCTCGTGCAGCTCTCGCGACAACCGGTCTGCTTCGTCAGTTTTGCCGGCCTGCCGATACGCGAGTGCTGCTTTGTCCAGTGCGCGCGGAGTGATGGCCGGATCATCGTAAAGCAAAGCGACTCCCTTGAAGGCCTTACCCGCGTCATCGAAATTCCCACGCTCCAGTTGAACTTCGCCCGCAAGCAAGCGCGCTTCGGCGTTGACGCGTCCCTCCGGTTGCAGCGCCATGATTTCTTCGGCGATTTTCTGAGCCTCGTCGGGTTTATGGGCGCTGATCTTCACCGCACCGAGCGCAAGCAACACCTTCGCCTTTCCAGCCGGATCTTTCGCTGTCTGCAAGTACTTCCCAAATGCATCCTCGGCTTCAGGCAAGTTCTTTAGCTTGGTGGCCGTGTCTCCGAGATAAAACAAGAAATCGGGTTTAACGCTGCCAGGATTATCGATTTTTCGGAGCGCGCTCAGGTATTTTTCCGCGGCCTGAAAATTTTTCTCGTTGTAATATCCAATCCCGAGCCACTCCAGAACTTCCGGTGGCACATTTGTGTTCGGGCTATTTGCCATGAAACTGTTCACTTCTTTCGTGAGCGCAGCCCGATCTTTCAAATAAAACTGACTTAGCATGATCCGGAACGACGCCAGGTTGTAATATTGCTCCTTGTTAAGTTGGCGGGCTGTGTTGAGCGCCGGCAACGCCGTCTTGTAGTCCTTTGCTTCAAACGCGGCCTTGCCGATGTAGTATTGTGCTTGTGCCGCAACAGAACTCTTGGGGTATTCTCGCAGGAGCTGACGAAACGTGTCTACCATTCCCTTGTTGTTTTCCTGCTGTCCGAGGATCAAAGCTTTTAACTGCAAAGCTGCCTCCCGCTCGTGCGCCTTGGGATACTTGGTGAGGATCGTGTTTAAATCCGCCACCGCGGCGGTGTAATTCTTGTCTTGTTGGTAAGCCAAAGCTCGTTGAGCGAACGCGGCAGGCGCTTGCGGATCATCCGGAAACGCCTGCACGTAGTACGTGAACGCTTCGATCACGCCGGGGGTATTTTTCATCTGCGCGTGACACAAGCCTAATTTGTACGCAGCATCGGCGCGTAACATGGCAGAAAGCTGACCAGAACGCAGTTCCTCGAAAATCGGAGCTGCCTCCGCGCAATTCTGCTGTTTATAAAGGGCTTCGGCCTTTAACAGTTTCGCCTGGTCGGCGCGTTCGTTGGTTGGATTCGTTGCGAGAAACTCGTCCACTGCGGAAATCAGCGCGGAAGGATCGGAGTTGTACACGTTGATCAGACGCTGATAGGCAGCATCCTTTGCCTCCTCTCGATCTGGAAACTTCGTGATAACCTGGCCATATAACGCTTCAGCTTCCTTCGAGTTACCAAGTTGCCGTTGGCTGTTTGCCGCGAGTAGTAACACTTCGGCCTGGGCGGCCTCCGGCAGGTTCCCCTGTTCTTTTTTGTACTCTGCTAACAACTGCGCGTATTGCCCGGCCTGATATTGCAAACGACGTAAGCCGACCTGCGCGATCGCCCGGAATTTTCCAGCTTCAGGGAGAGCGCGACCTTTCCGCAGCAAAGCCTCGGCTCTGTCAGCCATCGCCTTGTCAATTTTGCCCTTGTCGGCCTGGACAAGATCCAGCGCGATCATGCCGCCGCGCACGGCCGATTCCGCCTTCAACGCTGGCTTCTGGGCTTCGTTAGCCAGCGCTTCGTATTGCTTCAGCGCATCGATTTTTCTTCCTCGCGCTGTGAAAATGGATGCTGCTGTAATTCGTGCGTCGTCGCGGAAAGGATTCGGATTTCCGGCCTCGGCAACCTCGGCATAAATATTGGCAGCTTCCTCCTTTCGGCCAAGGGCCTCGAGACAACGCGCTTCGAAGTAATGCGCGGAAAGCGCTACTGCCGGTTCTTTTGATTTTCCGACAGAACGATGAAACAGCGGAAGCGCAGCGGCATAATCTTTGTCCGCGAACGCCATCTCGGCGAGCGCATATGCCGCCGGTCCGGCGAATTCGCTGTCGGCGTAATCGTTGAGCACCTTCTGGAGGTTTGTGCGAGCGCCCGAAGTGCGACCGAGGTTGCGATAGCATTCACCCAGCGAGAAGTAAGCGTTCGCCCGGCCCGCGCGTCCGGGATAATCGTCGAGATACTTTTGATATTCAGGGGCCGCCAGGTCATAAAGTTTGCGAGTGAACAGACCGTTCGCGTAATCGAGTTGACGCTGAGCTGCTCCCTCGCCTTCATGCTGTGATGACTGTGATGGCGCTGACGATTCCTCCTTTAGAGAGCGGAGAACTCTCTCGACTGATTCATCCGCGGGGAGAGCGCGCGGAATGGGCGGTTGATCCACGGGACGCGCCCGGCGAACTTCCGGCTCTGTTTGAGCAATGGCGCTGCTCGCCGTGCAAAGCAGCATCGCCAGTCCCAGAAGACTGGCTAGGAGCCTGTTGAAATATCCAGTCACGCCGCGCGGGAGCGATTTGGGGTGGATGGCAAGGCGCGAGCGACGAGCGTGTCCGCAGCCACCTGTGAGGAGCGAGCGACGCAGCCAGACAACCCAAAGCGCTCTCGCCCTCCGGGTTGCTCCGCTTTTTCGCCTTTCCGGCGTTGCTCGTCGATTACAGACCGCTGCGGGTATGCGCACTCCTCGCGCCTTGGAAAGACGAAAAATCGGTAGCAACGCGGCATGGCTGGGTATTTTAACAGGCTCCTAAGCTGCACCTCGTTTTCATTTTGCTGTCGCGAAAGCTACGTTGGTTACCCCGGCCTCGGTGCAAATGTTTAACACGCCGATGATGTTCTTGTAAGCACCGCCTTCATCGCCGCGGATCACCACGGCTTGCTCGGAATTCAATTGGACCAGGCTTTTCAGTAATTCGCCAAGTTCGGCACCGCTCAAAGTGCGGCGATTGACCACTACGTTGCCGTCGGCCTTTACATTAACAACTACATCACCAATTGGCGCCGCCTTCTCCTTGGCAGCTGATGCTTTTGGCACTTTGACGTCGAGCTCGTTCTCAGTCCGGGCCGCGTTCCATGTCAACAGGAAGAAAATTAGCAAAAGCAATAGCACGTCTACGAGGGGCGCCAGTTGAATACCCGGATGATGCAGAGGTGCGTGACCACGCAGATTCATTGGAGTGAAACAACTTTACAGTTCTTCTTCGATCAGCACAGGAGTTCGCTGGGGCCTACCATACTGCAACGACAGCAAAGCCAACACGTGTGTCGAAGCAGCTTCCAATTCGGAGATCAGCTTTTGTGCTCGGCCGCGAAAGAATGCGTAGAACATCATCGCAGGAATGCCGATGGCCAGCCCGGCAGCCGTGTTGACCAACGCCTCGCTGATCCCGCGCGACAAAGCTACGTAACGTGCTGACCCGATGTCGGCTCCCAGTGCGCCGAAGGAATGGATAATTCCAAAGACCGTGCCAAGCAGGCCCAGCAGCGGCGCAATCATTCCAATGTCCGCGAGATAAATGACTCGATTATTTAGATTCGCCGCGACCCGCGTTCCCTCCGTTTCGGCGATTTCGCGGACCTGCTGAAGATCTGCCTGCGGATTTTTGGTCATGAAATCGAGCACTTTTTGCACGACACGCGCGATCGCTTCCCCATGCCGATTGGAAACGGCGAGCAGCCCCAAATAATCGCGTTTACGCAAAAGCGCGTCCGCCGTTGCCATGTAACCGCTCGAAACCACCGCCCCACGACGGATTGTCATCAAGTAAACCACGACCAACATGACAAAAAAGATCGACAGCAAAACGAGCGGAATCATTACCGGGCCGGCTTTGAGGAGCGTCTCCAGGATGGTTTGTGAACGCTCAGGCACCAGAGGCGGCGTAGCTGAGGCTTCTTGTGCTACAACAGGAGACGCGCTCGCCAGCGCGGCAAACAACAGGACCCAAATCTTCATGCCGGAAATTTTGTAATGATATGCGGGGCGATCAGCCGATGCAAATGCGCCATTGTCAGATCAAACACGGGGTTCCTCGCTGAGTTGCTGGAAACCATTTGGTAGGGCGCGACCGCCGTGCGCGCTCGAATCGAGCGGATGGCCTCCCGAGGTTGCGGCATCCCTACCATTACTCAGCGGCGCACCAGAAAAATATGCGCGGGTTGAATGTTCGGATCGAGCTCTACGTAATTACGGCGGCCGCGCCAGGTGTAAGTCGCGCCGCTCAGCAAGTCCTGCACCTGATAGACGTCGCTCTCCATTTGGCCGAAACTCTCTACGGGAACATAGACAAACGAATTCTGTTTGCGGTGCGGATCAAGGTTCACAACGACGAGAATGACATTGTCACGCGCTGCGGTCATCTTGCTGTAAAACAGAATGGCGTCGTTGTCGGCGTCGTGGAACCGCAAATTCGTGTAAAGCTGCAGCGCGCGGTTTTCCTTTCGGATTTTGTTTAGTCGGGCGATCCAGTCCTTGATGTTTCCCGGCACATTCCAATCGCGCTCTTTGTACTGGTATTTTTCGGAATCCAGATACTCCTCGCGGCCCGGCAACGCTTCATTCTCGCAGAGTTCATATCCGCTATAGATGCCGTAGAGTGGCGAAAGCGTCGCGGCCAAAGCTACGCGGATCATGAATGCAGGCGGCCCACCCTCTTGAAGCACAAACGGAAGGATGTCAGGTGTGTTGGTCCAAAGGTTGGGGCGAAAATACTCACTCATTTCGGTTTGAGTCAGCTCCGTAAAATATTCGATGAGCTCGCGCTTCGAATTTCGCCAGGTGAAATACGTGTAACTCTGGTTGAAACCGGCTTTCGCCAGCGCCTTCATCATCTTAGGTCTGGTGAACGCTTCGGAGAGAAAAATCGTGTCGGGATATTTCTCGCGCACGCCTCTAATCAAATACTCCCAGAACGCGACTGGTTTGGTGTGCGGATTGTCCACTCGAAAGATGCGCACTCCGCACTCTGCCCAAAACAACACGACGCTTTTCATCTCCGCCCAGAGCTCGCGCCAGTTTTCGCAGCGAAAATTCAATGGATAAATATCTTCGTACTTTTTCGGCGGGTTCTCCGCGTATTTGATCGTGCCGTCCGGGCGTTTGTAGAACCAATCGGGATGCTCTTTGACGTAAGGATGATCGGGCGAGCAATTGATCGCGAAATCGAGGGCAATTTCCATTGCGCGTTTGCGCACCTCCTTTTCAAGCCAGTCGAAATCTTCCAGCGTGCCGAGCGAAGGCTCGACCGCCTTGTGTCCGCCAGCTTCGCTGCCGATCGCCCATGGCACCCCTGGCTCTCCGGGTTCGTAAGTAGTCGAGTTATTTCGCCCTTTCCGATTGGTGTGCCCAATCGGATGAATGGGCGGAAAATAGATGACATCGAAACCCATTGCCCGGGCGTCGTCCACCCGCGGCAAACAATCGCGAAACGTCGATCCGCCATCGCCCCGGCCTTCTGCCGAGCGCGGAAAAAATTCGTACCACGCTGCGATTAACGCTGCGGGCCGATCTACAACAACGTGGGGAGCAGGATCGTATTGCGCCGCAGCCGCGCGATCGGGATATGTCGCCATCAACACTTCCAGCTCGCCCGATCGTGCGATGGCGTGAATTTCTGAATTAGCACCGGTCGAAATTTGCTGGGAAAACTCCGACAATCGCTTGCGGTCCGCGCGATCGCGCGCGCGCCTGGCGGCAGCTTCTATCAAAGCCGCACCTTCGAGCGCTTCGCTTCGAAGATCGGAAATGCCGGCTTCAAATTTCTTTGCGAACTCCGCCTGCCAACTGCGAAAAGTGTCTGTCCACGCTTCGACCGTGTATTCGTGAATGTCCTCATCGTACAAAGTGCAAACGCCGCGCCAGCGATCGTTATCAACGAAATTCATCGGCGTTTCCCGCCATGCGCGTTTCCCCAGAACACGCCACTTGAGGCTCGCCGCCACGACATCGTGCCCATCCTTGAAAATGTCCGCTTCAACAACCAGGTCTTCGCCAACGATACGCTTGATCGGGTAGCGCCCGCCGTCGATCAGCGGGTGCAAATTCTCGATGACAACGGAAGGAAAAGCCCGAGCCATGGGCCTTCAATCAACCGAGATTCGTGCAGAGCGAAAGAGCAAATCCATCGGTCGGACACCGCGCTGCGACGTGTCGCCGCAGCAACCGCAGTGCGCCATCCCTACCGCTCGCGTCTATGCCGCGAAATGAAATGCGCACTCGTATAGACCCGAGTTGCGCACCATTTGCCGGCGCACTTTCGCGCGCAACACGGCTTCAAACATGTCCTGCTCGAGCCGGCCTACGATTGGATAACGATCCACCAGATTCAGAATCGGCGAATGGCACTCGACAATCCTGGGCCCACCATCCTGGTGATTATTAACGAACTGGGACATGTAACCTTCTCCATCGCGCACATTGGCCAACCACTTGGCGCGCTCAGCAACCGTATCTCCTTTCACCTTCGTCTTGAGCCCAGCCGTTCTTTTTTCAAAAATATTGTAGAGAAGCTTCTCCGGAGCATTTGGCCCGTAGATTTCCTGCGCCGATTTCAACAGGTCGAGCGTCAACTGATGGCTGTCGGCCTGAAAAAGATCATGGCTGCGCCGGGTCAGCCGGTAGACCATCTCCGGGCGACCCATCTTTTGCGGGCGACGCCACGTATCCAGATAACCGTCCCGTTGAAGGGTGAGACAATGCTGCTTGATGCCCATGTAGCTCATCTTCATTTTCTCCACCAGCTCGTTGACGGACATTCCTTTGGTGCGCTTGAGCGAGTTAATAATTTCAAGTCGTTGAGTACGGCCAATTTCCGAGATTAAGCGTTGATTCATAAATGACAAAAGCGACAATTCAGTGACGAAAAAACTAAAGTGCGGGACTTTATACGTCGCGATCTTTAATACGCAAGCTTAAAGTTTACGCAACGGGCCAAACGAAAAGAGATTACGAACGGGCACGCCCGCGGGAATCTGGCAACCTGTTCTTTTACAGTAGCTTCGTTACCGGATAAAGAAGCGCGCCCAAAATCGCGGCGATGCCTGCGACCAAGAAAATGTGGCCACCAAAGAAATTGCCGATGAAATAATATGTCAGCGCAGCAGTGACCACCGGTACGAGGGCGAGCAGAACAATCACTGGCTTACTTCCAGCGGCGGGCCGAAGGGCGACAACCGCGAACACGATCGCGAGAACGATGGCAATCGTTGAATCCTGAAGCCACAGCACTTTGAACCCTTTGCCTAGAAACGGACTGAGGTCGGATTTCGCCACTCCAGCCGACATTCGGCCAAAACCCGCGGCATGTATCCACGCGCCGATGGCCAGCAGAATCGCCGAAAATGCGAGAAGAAGGCGTCCAAGCGGTTTCATCACGATCGCGCGAGTTAGGTAGATAACACCGTTTACTCCGGACATCCGAAATGGAACAAGGAAATTTTGAATAAAATGGCCGGGGCTTTGAATTGGTTCATTCAGGTATCTGCTATTTTGCGATAACCACGTCGCCGCTTTGGATGGGGCGCGGCAAGTCGGCCCACTGAATGGTGATGTTGCTGAAGTTCACCGGAATGCCGGCGCACATCAACGGGTCGGGCTTGTCGCAGACGTGGAAGTGCAGATGCGGCTCGGTCGAATTGCCAGATGAACCGAGTTTCCCAATCACATCGCCGGTTTTCACCTGGTCGCCGACGTGAACGCGCACACTGTCCGGCTGTAAATGCGCATACAGTGAATACTCATTCTTTCCATGATCAATCATCACGTAGTTGCCCGTGATCGCCGTTAGGCCTTTGGCTAGTCGCTCCCCTTGTTCTTTCTGGAGCCGCGCAAAATATGCTTCCTGAGTTTCGTTAGGACGCTGCATTGCCGAAGGATCTTCTTGCTGATTGTTTGCAGCGCTGGTCACCCGGCCGTCGGCCGCCGCGAGCACATCCGCGCCGTAAGCATAATAATCATCGAAGTGTGTTCCGTCGCCTTTGTGGCTGAGTCCACTTTCACCAATCTTAGCAATGTCGAGCGCGAACTCTTCCGGAATGGCCCAGCGATGACCTGTGTGAAACGAAGCTCCGTAGCCCACATACCACACACCGCGTAACGGAAAGATGTACTTGTTTTTTGCGAATTCGGATTTGATCGGGATTAAGCCGGCGAATTCCGTGGCGCGGCCGTCGACGTTACCGTGCACGCGAACCCGGAGCGTATCTCGCGCGCCGTTGAATGCGAAAACCTGCGATGCGATGAGCAGTGCTTGATCTCGATCCAACTTTGGTCCGGCCAGCTTAATGTTCGGCGCAACCAAATCGTTGCCGCAGAATTGAAATCCTACCTGTTGAAGAACGCCCGCTGCCTGCAATTTCGCGCCGCGATTAGCAATGCGCTGGATGGCCTTGGCATCCAGTTTTTTTGTGTCGAGAATCTGCCCTGCCTCCAACAACTCCAATTCAATCTCTTTCACATCAAAAGCGGCCTTCCCGTGATTGATGATGGCCGCATTCTGCAACAACAGGCTTTGGAGTTCACGCCGGCCTTCCAATGGATAAGTCCGAACTGCCGACGCCGGGCAAAAGCGAATCTCAACTGATTGAGGTGTCTCCGCAGTAGCACTCAAAAGCGACAGCATCAGACCTATCACGACCGAATATTTCATGAATCGCCTTTTCTTTCTCACGATAACATTCAGACGCGGCAACAAGCCGTCTTAGATTCAACAAGTATTCCTGAGATAAATTAGAGATTCCTCGACTCCACTCGGAATGACAGAGACTACGAGTAGAGAGCCTGGTCACGGTACTCGCGCTGAGGCGCAAAACTGGCACCTTCGTTTCCGTGCTCTGTCATGTCGAGCGAAGTCGAGACATCCCTGGATCCTACGAAACGCAGACAGCCAGAGATTTGATTCGCTCACTTCCCGTTCGCTCAGCCTTCGGCCTGCCCGTCTATGTTGCGGCCTCCTCATTCGCTCCATTCTCCACTACGCGGAGTTTACCCTCAGCGAGCGGAGCGAGTCGAATAGGCTCCGCTCGGAATGACGAGGAGCGTCGGAATACAAGTATTCGTCGTGGTATTGACTCGCTCGCACCCGCTCACTCGGCCGTGCGGCTTTCCCATCTATGTCGCACGGCGCCCGCCGGCTCCATTCACACTGCGGCGCAATGCTCTCGAAATCCCAACGCGTTACGAGTAAAGATATTCGTCGTGGTATTCCCTCTGTGGAGCGAACTGGACCTGTTCGTTTCCAGTTTCCGGGTACTCGAAGATTTTGCCTTCGTAATTCCGGATGACGATCTTCTCGTTATCGTGATAAAGAACGTAACCGGGATTGATAGGCACCTTGCCCCCGCCGCCGGGCGCATCGATGACGAATTGCGGCACGGCATAACCGGTGGTGTGGCCACGCAGGCCTTCAATGATCTCAATGCCTTTTGCGACAGAAGTACGCAGATGCGACGAACCGTTGATCAGGTCGCACTGATAAATGTAGTACGGGCGCACGCGACACATGAGCAGTTTGTGCACAAGCGTCTTCATGGTTTCCAGATTGTCGTTCACGCCGGCGAGCAATACGCTTTGATTTCCCAGCGGGATGCCCGCGTTGGCAAGACGCTCCAGCGCCTGCTTCACTTCAATCGTCAGCTCCCGCGGATGATTCACGTGCACACTCATCCAAAGCGGATGATATTTCGCCAGCATCGCGCACAGCTCCGGTGTAATACGTTGCGGGAGGAAAATCGGAACACGCGTGCCGATTCGCAGGAATTCTATATGCGGAATCGACCGCAACCGCGAAAGCAGCTTGTCGAGCCTTTCGTCAGAAAAAATCAGCGCGTCGCCGCCGCTTAGCAGGACATCGCGCACCTCAGTATGCGCTTCGAGATAACGAAACGCTTCCTCGAAATTTGTGTGCAATTCCTGTTCGCCTACGCCGCTGACGACCCGGCTGCGGGTACAATAGCGACAGTAACTGGCGCAACGGTCCGTTACTAAAAACAGGACGCGGTCCGGATAACGATGGACCAATCCCAGCACAGGCATGTCCGAATCTTCGCCGCACGGATCGGCCATGTCGTACGGAGATGACCAGGTTTCCTCGATCCGTGGAATCATCTGACGCCGGATCGGATCTTCGGGATTGCGCGGCAACAGGTTAAAAAAGTGCGGTGTAACCGCGAGCGCGAGTTTGTCGCCTGAGAGCAAAACGCCGCTACGCTCCTCGTCACTCAGCTCCAGATGCTTTTCCAGTTGAGCCAGGGAGGTGACCCTGTTCTTGAGCTGCCATTTCCAATCGTTCCAGTGAGCCGTCTCTGGCCAATACCCTGGCGCGTGCGAGATGAACTCTTTTCCGTCCCCCTTTTCTTGGATGACCATTTTCAATTTTGGACGGAAAAGTTAAGGCCCTTAAATATCGTGTCAACGCAGGCACCTTTTTGTGCGCTACTTACTCGTTAGTCCTCACCCGATTGGGTGATGCGCTCAGTCCCGGCGCGGCGCGAACCGGTCGGTCACATAGTTATTTGCCGCCAAGCACGCTTAACTCCCAGCGATAACCGTCGGGATCATGAAACCAAAGGCCCATGTTTTTTGATCCCGGACCTTCCGGACCGATTTCGTCGCCGGGATCCTCAATGTCGGCATCGACACTTTTCAAATGTGCGAGCGCCTTTCGTAATGTCGCCATGTTCGGCAGGTGAAACGACATGTGATCAATCGTTTCCGGCGACGGTTCACCTTTGAACAGCGCAATTGTCACGTTGTCGTTGCCCACCGCGACTCCATTGTTGAAATCGAATTCTTTGCGCAACCCCAGCGCGCGCTGGAACCATTGCGCGCTCTTCTTCGGATCACGCACAGCCAAACCGAAGTGACCAACCTCTCCGAGCATGAATGGAACCTTCATGAAGGCATTGAATCTCTATCATTCGGTCTCCGCTGGTTCGGAGCCGTTTCGAGAAATGAGCGGCTCCATGAAATGCCGGTTGAAATCTGTCAAGGCGTCGCGCGGCGTTTCCCCCAGTCCGCTGGCGCCCCTCCGCACTTCTGGACCGATAAATGCCAGCCAGACGTCGCCGACCATTCCCATTCTTGGGCGCAGACGTGCAGCCGGGCTGCGCGGATGATCTTCGAGATAGTCCTCGACATCCTCTTTGATCACAGAAGGCAGCTCTTCAATTGCAAGCGAGACCACATCCCAGAAACGTGCGCCAACTGTCATCTGGACGTGAAAGCGGCTTCGCAATGTGATTCGTTGAATCGTTAAAGTGCAAATCGCCTTGCTTCGTGATTCGTTAAATCGTGATTCGGTACACGAATCACGGATCTTGCATTACGAACTATGCCAGGTCGTCAATTCGCCGAATGACGAATCTCGAATTACGAATTTCGGACTCGATCAGTCGCGTCCCCAAACCATGGCGACAGAAGTCGTGAGACTGCCGCCCATGTTGAATGTGAGGAATCTTTTCGCGCTCTCGATCTGCCGCGCACCGGCCTGTTCCGTGAGCTGCTGATACGCTTCGAAAACCTGGCGAACGCCGGTTGCTCCCACGGGGTGCCCGTCGGCGATCAAGCCGCCACCCGCGTTCACGGGAATTTGAAAAGGCCCTTTGAATTTTTCCGTGCGCACCTGGGGCAACGCTGTGGCTCCGCTTTTCACGAGCTCGACGCCTTTGCCGGACTCGGCGAGTCCGAGGATTTCGTAGGCGACAATTTCAGTAATGGAAAAGCAATCGTGCACTTCTGCGCCTTGCAGGTCGCGCGGCGTCAGATTGGCCATGCTAAAAGCTTTCTCGGCCGCTTTTCGCGCGATCGAAAACGTGGGCGCATCTTTCTTGTCGAGCGGCAGATAATCGGTGGTGTGACCGTAGCCAAGCAGTCGGGCAGTCTTGCTTCTATCGCGGCCGATTTTGTCCAGATACTTTCCGGAAACGAGAACAACCGATGCCGCGCCGTCGGTGATCTGAGAACAATCGGAGACTTTGAGTGGTGGTGCGACGCTCGGGTTCTTATCCGAAACTTGCGATGCGCAATCGAGAGTGAGATCGGCGTCCCGCATTTGCGCGAGCGGATTCAGCTTGGCGTGCGCGTAATTTTTCCATGCAACCAACGCCAGGTCCGCTTCGCTCGCGCCGTATTTCTCGATATAAATCTGCGCGATTCGCCCGAATAATTTTGGAAACATGAAATCGCCGTACTCCGGCTTTTCATTGTGATAATCGGCAGCTGCACCGAGCACATCCGATCCGTCGAGCGACGACATTGTCTTCTGCTGTTCGGCGCCGACGACCAGCACAACGTCATAAAATCCACCCATGACCCATTCCGCACCGAGTAAGACCGACAACGCCCCGGACGCGCACGCGGCTTCGGTGTGCATTGTTGGAATACCGCGCAACTTCGGATCGATCTCCGGAATGAACGCCCCGAGCTGCAACTGCTTGGTAAACTGACCTGCATTGAAATTGCCAACCGCGCCCGCCTGAATTTCCGCCGGATCAATCTTCGCATCATCGGTCGCCTTCTTGCCGGCCTCGATGATGATGTGCCGTATAGTTTTCCCTTCTTTCTTCAGGTTACGCTTAAAATCGGTGCGCCCGCCGCCGAGAATGTAAACTGACTCGCTCATACTTTATCTTAGCCTATTTCTTCAGCGCGTCATCCTGAGCGAAGTCGAAGGATCGCGTGGAAGTACGTTTCGCTTTCGCAACGGGATTCCTCAACTTTGCTCAGAATGACGGGATCGCCGCTTCAACCGCCAAAAGCACTGATTCCCGTAATGTCGCGGCCGATGACCAGCGTGTGGATGTCGTGCGTGCCTTCGTATGTGGAGACGGTCTCAAGATTCATGACATGGCGGATCACGGGGTAGCGATCAGTAATGCCGGCAGCGCCAAGTATGTCGCGCGCCTTCCGGGCGCATTCCAGCGCCATCCAGACGTTGTTCCGCTTCGCGAGCGAGATCTGCGCCGGACGCGCCGAGCCCATCTCCATCATGCGTGTGAGACGCAACGCCAGTAATTGCGCCTTGGTAATCTCCTGCGCCATCCAAACAAGCTTTTGTTGCACCAGTTGGAAGCCGGCAATCGGGCGGCCAAATTGTTCGCGCGATTTGCCGTAAGTCAGCGCCGTTTCATAGCAATCAATAGCCGCGCCGATCACGCCCCATGCAATGCCTGCGCGCGCATGCGAAAGACAGGACAATGGGGCGCCGAGTCCGGACGCCTTGGGCAAACGATTCTCGGCAGGTATCCGGCAGTCCCCGAACCAGCATTCGGACGTGCGCGACATGCGCAGACTAAACTTTCCCTCGATGTCCTGTGCGCGAAACCCGGGCGCGTCTTTTTCCACCACGAATCCGCCCACCCGCCCGTCATCATCCTTTGCCCAAACGACTTTAACGTCCGCGATGGACGCATTGCCGATCCAGCACTTGCTGCCGTTCAAAATGTAATGGTCGTCTTCACGTTTGGCGCGGGTTTCCATGCCGCCGGGATCCGAACCGTGTCCGTGTTCTGTCAGCGCAAAACAGCCGATAAGTTTGCCCGAGATCAATCCCGGCAGCCATCGCGCTTGTTGCTCGGGCGAGCCAAATGAATGGATCGCCTGAATCGCAAGTGCACCCTGAACAGAAGCCAGCGAGCGCAAACCGGAATCGGCCCGCTCAAGCTCTTGCATGATGAGACCGTACGCAGTGTGGCTAAGGCCGGCACAACCGTGCTCTTTCAGATAAGGCGCGTAAAAGCCCAGCGCACCCATGCGCGGGATGAGGTTATCCGGGAATTTGGCCGCGCGATGACACGGAACGATCTCGGACATAGCTTCCTCCTGCACAAAACGCCTCGCCCGATCGCGCGCTACGCGTTCTTCCTCGATGAGAAGCTCTTCGATGCCGTAATAATCCAGCGAAGGCGCCGTCATATCGTGTCAGTCCCGGTAATGCGCGACAGTTTAGCCGGGAGGCGACCGAAAACAATTCTGTCGCGCGCCTGTCCGCCTCAACGATTCGAAACCACGCGGTGCGGACCAAAAACGCGCCTGGCACAACCGCCTCTACAACTATTTTGACGTGGGCAATCCCATGGCTTTCCAAGCTTTGAAACCGCCGGCCATGGAGCGGACGTTTTTGTAGCCCATTTTTTGCAAGCTCTCAGCGGCGAGCGCGGAGCGTCCGCCTCCGCCGCAATGACAAATGATCATTGCGTTCGTGTCGGGGACTTTTTCTTCGACGTCGAGCTCGATGGTGCCGCGACTCATGTGGATCGCATCAGGGATATGTTGCTCGTCCCATTCGTCTTTCTCGCGAACATCGATAATCACCGCGTCACCGCTTCTTGATCTCTCGGCTGCTTCGCCTGGAGAAATCTCGGTGATTTTCTTCTTTGCCTTTGCGACCAACTTTTCAAAACCGCTGTGCTCAGCCATGCCACTAATTTGCCGCTGAGGACAGCGGCCGCTACAACAAAGATTCGTCCACCAAATATGCGAAAAGATACGAAATCTCAGAAAATAGGACTGCCTTTTTTTGTGTCATTCGTGTGTTTGGTGGGCACAAATTCTCACTCATAGCGTAACGCTTCGATGGGATCGAGCGCGGCCGCTTTGCGCGCCGGGTAAAAGCCGAAAAAAATTCCAACAGCTGCGCTGAATAAAAATGCAATGGCGACCGAACTGATTGATATCAGCGTAGGCCAATTCGCGTATACGGACAAAATTTTCGACGCGCCAATGCCACAGACAATTCCAATCAGACCTCCGACCGAACTCAGTGTCACGGCTTCGATCAAGAATTGAGTGAGAATGTCAGCACCATGCGCGCCCACAGCCATGCGCACGCCAATTTCACGCGTCCGCTCGGTGACACTCACGAGCATGATGTTCATGATTCCGATTCCACCGACCACGAGCGACACACCGGCAATTGCCCCAAGCAAAAGCGTCATTACCCGCGAGGTAGCGGTGGCCGCCTGCGCGATTTCCTGTTGGTTGCGCACGGTGAAATCATCGTCGCGCCCTGGACGAATGTTATGCCGTTGCCGAAGCAGCGAAACAATTTGTTGCTGGGCCGCTTCGAGCTGCTGCGGATCGGCAATTTGCACGTTAATATTACGCAAATTTGTGCCACCGATGACACGTTTCATCGCGCTCGTGTACGGCATGATTACGATGTCGTCCTGGTCTACGCCCTGCGTGCTCAATCCCTTGGGCGTCAGCACACCCGTGACTGTAAACGGGACCTCCTTGATCCGTAGGATCTGGCCAATCGGATTTTCGTTTCCATAAATCTGGGTGGCGGTGGTACGACCGATCACACAAACCTTGTTTGCGCTGCGAACGTCTTGCGACGTAAACGGTGCGCCATCAGCCAGCGGCCATTGCCGGATGTCAAAGTAATCCGCTGATTCTCCGTAAATGCGAGTAAACCAATTTTGATTTCCGGCTGTTACTTGCGTGGTAGAAACAACTTCCTCGCTCACTCCGATCACGCCCGGCACTTCGCGCCGGATCGCCTCTGCGTCTTCGATTTTCAACGTGCCGGCGCCGCCCCACCCCGTGCGAATGCCGCTGGAAGTGGTGCTCCCTGAAAAGATCAGAATCACATTTTGTCCCAGGCTGGCGATCTGCGCTTCCACTTGCGCCTTCGCTCCGTTGCCGATCCCAACCATCGCAATCACCGCGCCTACGCCGATAATGATGCCTAGCGCAGTCAGCACCGAACGCAGTTTGTTTCGCCGCAAAGCGCGGAGCGCGACGTTAAATGTTGGTGCCACTCTCATTTGCAGGTTGAAATGCTAAAGCGTTGACGCGTGTTGTCGTTGAAGTTGCGACGCTGCATCCGAGCGTTGTGAAACCAGATGATCATCCAGGATTACCCCGTCGCGCATCATGACGTTCCGCTTTGCGTAAGCAGCGATGTCCGGTTCGTGCGTCACCATGATCACGGTGATCCCGCGCTCATTAAGCTGCTGAAAAATTACCATGATCTCGACGCTGGTCCGGCTGTCCAGATTGCCGGTCGGTTCGTCCGCCAGAAGGACTTCCGGTTGATTAATCAACGCGCGCGCAATCGCCACGCGTTGTTGCTGGCCGCCGGAAAGCTGGCTCGGATAATGGTCCTCGCGACCTGCGAGGCCGACGGAGGCAAGCACGCGATCCGCCTTTTCGCGAAGTTCTGAGTGTGTCAGACGCTGCGAGCTGTAAATCAAGGGCAACTCGACGTTTTCTCGCGCAGAAGTGCGTGGCAGCAGATTAAAATTCTGGAACACGAATCCGATCTTGCCGTTCCGGATATCGGCGAGCCGATCTCGATCGAGACCGGAGACGTCTGCGCCGTCCAAAATGTAGTGGCCGGTGGTGGGCCGGTCGAGGCAACCTAGAATATTCATGAGCGTGGATTTTCCGGAACCGCTCGCGCCCATCAGCGCAACGAATTCGCCGCGCTTGATGTCTAGCGACACGCCGCGCACAGCGGGCACTTCCATTTCGCCTGTGCGATAGACTTTGTGCACATCGATCAGCCTAACGAGTGCCCCGTTGTTCATATCGAACTACTTCCTGGCGAATGTTGTAGTCGATTCGCCCTGCGAAGCGCGGCGCTGAGGTGTTTGGAATACGTGCGTCACGCGTCTCCCAGAGACGCGGCTACAGCAGTCCGCGAGCAAGAAGCCGAATTTTCCTTCCATGATAGTTACGGAAATCGCCTTGACCCGCCAAAGGGATTCGTCGCAGGCGATGGCCCGGCCATCGCTGAGCTGAGCTCGGCCGTCACCACGCGGTCGCCTTCCTTCAGACCTTCGACTACTTCGGTCACAATCCCGTCGCTGATCCCGGTTTTGATCTGCGCCGGCTGCGGCCGGCTGGCGCCAGACGGCAAAACATACACGGTACGTTCGGCACCCTCGTGCACATCACCGCTACGCCCTCCGGCAGGCCGTCCCATGCGATTTGTGCCCGTTCTTTTTGTCTCGACCGGGGTTGCGTCTGGCGGGCGATAGCGCAAAGCGGCGTTCTTGATTTGCAGTACATCATCCTTGTGCGCGATGACGATTGAGACGTTCGCTGTCATTCCCGGTTTCAATTTCAAATCTGGATTGCTCACCCCAATGACGGTGTCGTAAGTCACGACGTTTTGCACGGTGATCGGCGCGTTGCGCACCTGGACAACTTTTCCACGAAACGTCTGCATGGGAAAAGCGTCCACGGTAAAATCGACATTCTGATCGATCGTCACGACGCCGACATCCGCTTCCGCCACATTCGCGTCGATCTGCATTTTGGTAAGATCGTTCGCGATCGCAAAGATGACCGGCGCCTGGAGACTGGCTGCCACCGTCTGCCCAACATCGACACTGCGCGAAATCACCACCCCGTCGATCGGTGACGTAATAGTGCAATGCTCGAGATCGGCCCTGGCTTTATCCAGCGCGCCCTGTTTAATCTTTACGGTCGCCTCGGATTGATGAAGGGTCGCCATCGCTTGATCGACGTCAGCCTGCGACGAAGTCTTCTTCGCAAACAATTCCTGTGTCCGTTTGGCATTTACTTTTGCGAGCTCAAGCGTGGCCTGGGCGTTCGCCAAATCTCCCTCCGCCTGAGTGACAGTCGCCTGAAAAAGCGCCGGATCGATTTGGGCAACCACCTGGCCGGCTTTCACCTGAGAATTAAAATCCACAAATAATTTCGCGATATTTCCTGAAACCTGGCTGCCTACCTGTACGTTAACGACCGGATTGAGTGTGCCGGTTGCCGTAACCGCCTGGGTAATCGGACCGCGGGTGATCGTTGCGGTCTGATAGCTTGTCGTGCCGCCGTTGCGGCACTGGCGGACAACCGCTGCGACAACCAGTAGGCCAACAATCACGGGAAGCCATGGCACAAAACGTTTCATACGGCGGCGGTTGACTGTGCTTAAAGTTAAGAGACAGGAAAAGTGATGCGGCGTTACATCGAAATCTACTCAATCATGCTGCGCAACTCGCTCATTCGCGAGCTGAGTTTCAAGGCGAACTTTCTGTTATGGATGGTCGTCGAGATCCTTTGGTTCTGCGGCCAGATTGTCTTCTTCAGTATCATTTTCGCCAATGTCGATCGTATTGGTGACTGGACAAAGTGGGAGGTCGTGCTGCTTATCGGCACGCATCAAATGATTGCCCAGCTCTTTCAGGCATTCTTTTTTGTTAACGTCGCCAACATTCCAGAACTCGTGCGCACGGGAAAATTAGATTCTCTGCTGGTTCTGCCGATCGATAGCCAGTTTGCTGTTTCGACGAAACAATTCAGTCTCGATAGCATCGTCAATGCGGCGTTAGGGGGTGCGGTAGTTTGCATAGCGCTATCGCGTCTCAATGTTGTTCCAGATTTGACGTCAATCTTGCTTTACCTGGTCGCGCTGGGGTTTGGCATTGCTGTGCATTACGCAATCATGCTTGCTCTGGCAGCGGTCAGTTTCTGGATCGTGCGCGCCCAGGGATTGGTTTATGGCTACTTTAATTTCCTGAATATCGCGCGTTATCCAGATGCGATCTTTCCATGGCTATTCCGCTTGATATTCGGCTGGATCATTCCGGTGGTCATTATCGCAAACATCCCAGCCCGCTTGTTGATCAAATCGCTCGGACAGCCCTGGTGGTTGATGCTGCATCTTGTCGCTGCCTCGACTATTGTTTTCCTCCTGTCGCGCGGCTTCTGGAAATTTGCCCTGAACCGTTACTCCAGCGCGAGCTCGTAAGGCCCTGCAACAACAGGCTGGCTGCCCTCCGAGCTGAGCCGTGGCTGAGTAGTAGTTTTGCCTAGGTGCGAAAGCCGGTTTGTAGGGCTGTAAACTTTTTGACCGAATCCGCTTGCGCCGTCGGAGAAATGTTCTTAATTAAGCGTCCATTTTTCGGACGCAATCGATTTACCAAAGGCGTCAACGCTATGGCAAAACTAACAAAAAAGAAGAGCCCTGCGAAGAGGCCTGCTGCGCGCAAGGCGCGTCCGGCACGCAAGGAGAGCGTCAAGCGGCCGGTATCGAAAAAGGTCGCAAAGCCGACGAAAGCCGGAAAACGCGGGTCTTCCAAAACCAAAAAGGAAACGATTGAATCTCCGGCGTTCTTATTAGGCATGAACCATCGCGAAAGAAGGCTTGATCCGTTTGTACGGAAGCAGAAAGAGAAACTGCTTCAGCTTCGGGACGCCATGGTCGATTCCATGGCCGGCGTAGCCCAGGACACTCTGAGATCGCGAGCCGAAGGCAGCGAGGCATCCGCTTTTGGAATGCATCAGGCTGACGCTGGATCAGACGCTTACGATCGGGATTTCGCGTTGAGCTTGCTCTCCCAGGAACAGGACGCGCTTTACGAAATCGATCAGGCCCTCAAACGCATTGAGCTGGGAACCTACGGAAAGTGCGAGATGTCGGGCAAACCGATCCCGCACGCACGGCTGGAAGCTATCCCATTCGCGCGTTTCACCGTTGAATGCCAATCGCAGCTGGAAAAGCAAAACAAGGCGTCGCGGGTCCGTCAGTCGGTCACCTCTCTGTTCGGTTTGACCGAGGAGGAAGGCGGCGAGGCTGAGGAAGAGGAAGCCACGCCGGCGGAAGTGAAGGATTAACGGACAAATGGCGCAGGAAATTGTGACGTTGGAATGCACGGAGGCCAAGGCATTGGGTAAGCCTGTCTCCCGTTACATGACCACACGGAACAAGAAAAGCCCGCGCACGCCCAATCGACTCGAGAAAAAGAAATACAATCCGTTCTTAAGACGGCATACTTTGCACCGCGAAACCAAATGATAGGTCCTAAAACCGCCAAACGCCGTTCCGCCTTTCGCCGGGCAAATCGCGCCATGCCACGCCGGCGAATCGACATCGCCATTGAGGCCATCGATTACAAAAATCCCGATCTCCTGAAAAAATTCGTTACGGAGAGCGGCAAAATCCTTCCCCGCCGCGTCACCGGAATGCCTGCGCATCTGCATCGCAAAATCACACGCGAGATCAAGCGCAGCCGCTCTGTGCTCTTGATGAAGTGACAAATTTGGCTGGGGCCAAATTTCTTATCCCGAACGAAGTCGAAGGACCTCTTGGTTGTCACCCGAGCGTCGATCGCTAACCGGACAGACCAGAAAGCCGTCTGCCACGAACAGGCGCGACCCTGTCTTCGTTACACCTTCCGTGTTTTTTCGCCCTGCTCGATCAACTTCCAGAATTCGCGAGTCTCGCCCAACTGGGCGTCTTCGGACACAGGCAGTTTGCTTCGAAAAAGGAAATCGCGAAACGTGTTCTTGTGCAAGACGCGATGGACCCTAATACCTTCGTCGGTCTTGGCGAAATAAATGCGATAATCCTTCGCACGATAGCGATAAAGCTTTTTCCCTTCGCGCTGGATCACACCAAATCGCTCGGAATCGAGCTGGTCGAGGTCTTCGGGTAAAATTTGGAACTCCGCGAGCAGCTCTAGCTGCAATTTTTTCGGAAGCGCCGATATCTCGGCCGCGCTCAATTCGTTGAAGATGATCTGGAACATGGGTCAGTAATCGTAATTCGTTACAACGGAGATCGATTCACGATCAAATGAAAACGCGTTTCACGCGTTGGCCAATTCGTGTCGTAATTTCCCAGGGAATCGTGCCAGCCGTACAGGCCAGTTCCACGCAGGAAATTTCCTCCTGCCCATCGCGTCCCATCAAAACGACCTCGTCGCCCACTTGCGCATTATTAAACTTAGTAACATCGATCATCATCAAATCCATCGTCACACGGCCGAGAACGGCGCAACGCTGCCCGCGAACCAGGACGGCGGCGTCACGATTCGAAAGGTGCCACGGATATCCGTCGGCGTAACCAGCTGATAAGGTTGCGACCCGCATTTTCCGAGGAGTGATAAAGGTGCGGCCATAGCTGATAGAACTTCCTTTCGGCATCTCGCGCACCAGACAAATGCGCGTTTTCCATGTCATCACCGGTTTGAGGAGTTTCTGAAATTCAGGGAGCGGCGAAATCCCGTAAAGCACGATCCCGGCGCGCACCATGTCGAACACTCCTGCGGGCTCAGCGAAAGCGAGCAACCCCGCGCTTTGGAGCACATGCGCTTTATAATCGATTGGAACCGCGGCGCGAAATTGCTTCATGATTTCGCCAAAGCGCGAAAGCTGATCGCGCGTGTAGACCGCATCCTCGCCGGACACTGGCAAATGAGTCGAAACGCTGTGAATCCGGATATTCGGAAATGCGGAGACGTTCTTGAGAACGTCCGAGGCTTCGCCTTCCGGAACTCCCATGCGGCCCATGCCCGTATCAATCTTGAAATTGACGGCTACGGGCGAGCGGTGCGCTACCCGATTGAAATCTTCTGCTTCCTCAAGCGCAGAAATTGTGGGAATGAAACCGCGCTCGGCGATTGCCGACCTCTCCCCCGGCAGAGCTGGTCCAAGAATGATGATCGGATGGGAGACGGATTCCCGGAGTGCCAGGGCCTCTTCCAGATTAGCAACGCCAAAAAGTTGTGCCTCATCCGCGAGAGTTTCCGCTACACCGATTAAACCGTGCCCGTAAGCGCTCGCTTTCACCACAGCGATGATCTCTGCGGACCCGACGCGTTCCCGCACGATTTTGGCATTGTGACGCAACGCGCTCCGATCGATCTCGGCCCAGCAACGATAAGCTTGCTTCATTTCGGCATGGTGATGTGCGGCTCGCGCAAATAAATTGGTTCGAGCGGTGGCAAAGAAAAGCTGCGCTGCGGTTCTCGCGCAAGTCTGGCGAGCACAAGAGCGGATGGGAAGCGAACTACGGCGCGCTCAAATTGCAGGAGCGAATCCGAGGTGAAAACTGGCATTGCGATATCAATAGTGTCGAGTTTCGACTTCAGCGCGGACTCCGGGAAAAGCGTTGGACCCTGGACCAGGTTATTCGCGCGGATACGCGCAAAGAAGAAAGATTTCCTGCGAGCATCACCGATCACGGAGTATTCCTGCGCGTTAGACTCCATTGCACATATTGATGGAAAACCGATCAGGCGCGCACCGGAAGAAACCCCCAACCCGATTGCAGCTGAAATTGCGATGCGGGTACCCGCGTAGGAGCCAGGGCCAAGCCCGATGATAATCGTGTCTGGCGCGCCAAGTCTCCTCGTTGCATCGGCTAGATTTTCAAAGAAGACGGCAGAATTTTTCCGGTCGTTCGGCCAGTCGCGACTGAAACCGGCGCCGTCTTCATCCAACCACGCCAGACTGCCGCGCGCTGTAGAAATTTCCAGCGCAAGAATTTTCACGTTTCCTGGAAAGTAATGGCGCGCTGATTCTCCGATTTTATCTCAAACAGAATCCAGCGCGCTTGTTCGGGAATGAATTCCGGAAAACGATCTGCCCATTCGATCACCGAAACTCCGTCGCCAAAAAAATAGTCATCGAGGCCAAGCCGCTCGAGGGACTTGCGATTCTCGACGCGAAAAAAATCGAAATGATAAACGGGCAATCGCCCATCTCGATATTCGTGCACAATCGTAAAGGTGGGGCTGGAAGCGGCAGCGTTGCTTCCCATGCCGGCCACGAAGCCTTTGGTGAATAGAGTTTTGCCGCTGCCCAGTTCGCCCTGCAAGGCCAAAACCGATCCCACTCCTGCATCCTCTGCAAGTCGCCGTCCGACTGCTTCGGTCTCAGGCGGGCTGTTGGAAATGAACGTAGCCACCAGGCAAAAGTTGATCGTTTCTAGTTGAGCGCTGAGATAAGTAACCGATGCGCGTGAGTAACAATTTCGGAAATTTTTTCTTCCAACTCCGCAACAAGCGGTCGCGCTCCCGCGGCGAAATGGCGAAGAGCAATTCGTAATCTTCGCCTTCTGAAATTGCCTTATCGATCTTTGCGCCTGGGGCGACCGGGAGATTCTCCATTTCGATGGCAAATCCAACTCCGCTCGCCTTTGCAAGTCGCGGAAGATCGGCTCCCAATCCGTCGCTTAGATCCATCATGGCGTGGATGGAGAAATTTTTTGTGAGCCAGCGCGACTCGGCAATCCGCGGAATGAATTGCAAATGCTTTTGTCTCACGGCGCCACCCAGTCGGCCGGTGACAAACAGATCATCGCCCACCCTGCCGCCCCGGCGCGAGACGCACCGGTCTCTTTCAACAAAGCCAACCACGCTAACCGAAATCGCCACAGGGCCGCGTGTCCGGCTTGTTTCTCCGCCAACTATGCTAACTTTAAACCGCTTGGCCGCCCGGCCCAATCCGCGATAAAGCCGCTCCACCCATTCGACGTTCGTTTGCTTGGGAGCAATGAGAGTGATCAGCGCAGATTGAGGCACGGCCGACGTTGCAGCGAAATCGCTGAGCGGACGCATCATCGCTTTCCAGCCGACGTCGAGCGCGTTCGTCGTCGGCAGGAAGTGCACGCCTGCGACAACACAATCGGTCTTGAGTACAAGGAGGTTTCGGTGATCGCGGGTTTCCACAATGGCGCAATCATCACCAGGGCCGTTGACGACTTCTTTTCCGAGCGAAAGACGAGACAAGAGCCGGCCGAGCAGCCGGTCTTCGCCGATGTCGCGCAATTTCATGGCGCCGTGATCCCTGGAACGGAAGTAGAGCTTTCGGCGGACTGGAGACCGCCGCTCCTTTGGAGGGTCATGGAGAAAAGATCTCCGGAAATGCAAGGGCGGTAAGAGTAAGCGAATTGAAGAGCGAATGCATTGTCATGGCGACAAGAATGGAACCGCTCCATTCGTATGCAATCGCGAAACAACTTCCCAGGACGAACAGTGGTGCAAATGAAGGTAAGTGCGCGTGCGCCGCGGCGAAGAGCAGTGCGCTGAATGTGACGCCCAGAAGTCGGCCGAAATAGCGCCTGAGTACACCGTAAATAAAAAATCGAAAAAGAAACTCCTCAAATACCGGCGCGATTGCCACGGCGAAAACGATGATCATCATTCGCTGCTGGATCGTGCGCGATCCGCTAAAAAACTCGACGATGTTTTGCTTGCTGGAGCCGCCCCCAAAAAGCCGCTGCGTAATCGCGTCAGACGACAAGATCAATGGATAGGCAAAAAACAGCAGAATCGCCCCAGTGCTCAGAGTCCTGACAAAACTTAATCTGAAAAACCCGCCTAACGAACCAACATCAAATCCGCGAAATTGAAGGAAGGTGATTATCACCAGCACCACACAACCGGTGAGAAGAAAATTTGCCAGAAGATTGCGCGCGCTGAACTGGATCGAGGGTTGCGAAACTGAGGCGCCAATGGTCAGAAAAAGGAAAAGGATCAACAGCGCAGCCAGTATTGCCTCGGGCAGTCCAAATCGTCGCGTGGTCGCTGCGTCAGCACCAAAAGCGTCCGGTGTTCGCGCGCTGATCTGATAAATCAGCGAAATATAGATGTAAAGGCTGGCAAGAAGGTAAAGAAGCGAGAGGAGAACGCCTAAGACCGAGCTGGGAACGGCTTCCGATGCCGCGAAGAGGCTGCCGGATCGCATGGGCCCTCTGTTCTACGGCGCGTAATAGCTGGGCAGGAAATACGCGCGCCCACTTTCCAGTTGCGGAATGAGTTGCTTTGGGAGTGTGAGCTCAATCTTTGAATCGGTCTCTCCAAATATCCGGAAGAAACGGCTCAGACTAAACGGCGGACCATATTTCACCACTTTGGCGTCCGGCGCGTTTCCCAGTTCTTTGGCCTTGCTGAATGCGTCGTCCAGCTCACCAAGGCCATCGATCAGCTTGTGCTCGAATGCGTCCTTGCCCGACAGGATTCGCCCGTCGGCAATCGTATTGCGCAAGAGGTCTGCCGGAAGATTTCTTTCCTTTGCAACGATGCCGAGAAATTTGTCGTAAGTTTTCATGATAAAGCTCTGCACGAGCTCGCGTTCTTCCGGAGTGATCGGCCGCGCGCCATTCAGCATGTCCTTGAATTTTCCGCTTTTGAAAACCACGGAAGCGAGTCCGACCTTGTTGAACAGCTGCTCGTAATTCAGCGTTTGAATAATGACGCCGATGCTGCCGGTGATGGTCGTTTCGTTTGCCATCAAAAATTTGCCGCCGCAGGAAACGTAATAGCCACCGGATGCCGCCAGTGAATCCATGTAAACGACCACCGGTTTCTTCGCCCGGACCTTGACCAGCGCGCTGTAGATCGCGTCGGAAGCGGTCACTTCTCCACCCGGGGAATCGATTTCAAGAACGATGGCTTTGACGCGGCTGTCATCGCGAGCCTGTTGCAGCGCCGCGCGCATGTCATCGACCATTGAATCGCTTACAGTGCCCGGGAGCGAAGAACTGATCAGGCCGCGCATGGTGATGACCGCAATCTTGTCCGTGGTCGCGCGTGCCCCCCGCTGAAGCAGGATTTCACGGAAACGCGGAATTGGCTCGGCCTCGCGGGTCCCACCAAGGCGCTGAAACGCGATGGCCATCAACATCAGGTTGACGAACAAACTGGCGCAAAGCGCGACGAACAAGAAGATGCTGAGACAACCGAGTTTGCGATTCCCCGCCATGACAGGACGAAACTGCCGGAGAACCGCCGCGCGCACAAGAGGTTTTCACAGGCGTCGCTGGGTGCGTTCTGGGTAGCGCACGCGTCTCGCGTGTCTGGTTTCGGCTTCGCGCCGAAACAACCTTTGCCTGAAACTCGAATTGCGGTGCGAGCCTTCGCAAACAGGCAAAGTTCGCGATCGCGAGACGCGCTCGCCAGCACGCGGACGCCTGCGCTACCCAGACACAAACGCTTCGCGCCGGCTACAACGTCTTCAAATATTCGAGCAGCTTCTCTTTGTCCTGCTCAGACAGTTGAGTGCCGTAGGTATGCCCTTTGTTGCCGTTCCCTTTCTCTGTGGTGTCGAAAAGGAAGTAAGGTTGCGTCAGCTCGCCGGTTGGCCCGGTTGGCCGCGGTGGCGGCTCTTTGAATCCAACTTTGACCGGATCGAAAACATCGTAGCCGCGATGAAAAGTTTGCGGTCGTTCATTTGGTGAATTCAACAGATCGCGCAATGTCGGCACGGAGCCATTATGGAGGTAGGGCCCGCGCAACCAGATTCCATCCAGCGGTGGCGAGACATATCCGTACGGGTCTTGCGTTTCTACCATGGGCGGACGATCGATGCCCAGCTGTTTGACACGCCGGTTCGCTTCCGCAGCAGCATCTTTCGACCATGAATACATCCGCTCGGGATCAGTCCCTATCTCAGTGATCGGAACCACCTTGTTTGTAAATTTAGCGCGCGGATCATGGCACGCCGCGCAGTCGCGAGCGTAAATTGTCTGACCTTCGCCGGCCATTTGGTGGTTGATTGGATTTCTCTCGGCAAAGGGCCACTTTGGCGGCGGCAAATTGCTCAAGTACTGATCGAGATCGGCCATGCGTTGTAAAAACCACGGCCGCGCCGGTGCGCCGAGACCCAGCGCAGAATCAATCAAAACTGAGCGGACCGCCGGCGTATCGCCAGTCCAGTTCAACAACATCTGCTTTCCGGCATTATCTTTTCCACTGCGGACTCCGAGATTCCAGATCGAAGGAAAATCGGTTGGCCCGAACGTGTTGTCCTCCGCCATGCTGGTCATGAAATACTTTGTGAGGTTCATGGCATCGTCGCGGCCCGGCCCCCAGTGTGGCTTTGGCTTGCCGCCGGTGACGTAGCGTTCCATCCAGGTGAATTGTTTTTCCTGCTGGAGCAGCGCCTTTTTGGTGAATGGAATCAACAGGTACCGGTAAATCTGTCGGTCGATGAACGAGAGCCCGCCATTTCCGTAATTGTTTGCGCTCACCAGGCGGATTTCGTTCATGATGATGTCCGAATTGAAGCGAGGATCGTGTGCTGCTTTGAACAAAAAGCGCAGGATGCTTTGGAGGTTGTTCGTATGGCCCGGCCCCGCGACGACAACGTGCGGCACTTCATCTTCGCTCAATCGGTAGGTCGCAGTATGGCAGACTGCGCAGTTGTTCGTGATTCGCGCGAAACCGACGACCTTTTTCGAAAAGCCGACCGGAATTTCATGGCCTTCTTCCCAGACCACGCCAAACGACTTGTACCCGCCCGGCCCGGGCATCAGATCTGGAAAAATGCGCGGCAGGACCATCCAGAGATAATACGGGATGCCGCGATCGCCCTCCGCGCCAAGCGAGCCGTATTTGAAATGTTCCTCCTCGTTCGCAAACACTTCTTTCTCTTCCCGGAAAAATTTTGTCCACGTAAAGAAAGCGCCAAGCGCGAGCAGGATCCCAATCACAGCCGCGGAGACCCAAATGATGCGCTTCGTTTTAGGTTGGAGTGTCATGGGTCTATCGATCGCGCGTTGCTCAAAATGTTTTCAGATATTCCACGATCGCGTCCTTTTCCGCGGCTGAAAGCATCGTGCCGTATTCCCAGCCTTCATGGCCAGTGTTCGAATTTCCCTCATTCCGATCGCGTGGCGTCGTGCCGCCCGGCTTCACTTGCGTATCGAACCTGAAATATTTTTTTAAATTGTCGGGTTCATCTTTGCTGCGCCCCTGTGCATCGAACCGGCTTGGATCAGAAACAAAACCGACCTTCACTGGGTCGAAGACATCGTACCCGCGATAAAAAACTGTGGGACGTTCGGAGCTTGGGTTCAGCAGATCTCGCAGCGTCGGTACCGAACCGTTGTGCAGATACGGCGCGCGCAACCAGACGCCGTCCAGCGGCAGATTTACATAGCCAAAAGTTTTGCGGAAATGACTGAAGCGCCACGGATAACCGGCGTAGAGCGTATTCTGCACCGCAGCTAGCTCTTCCGTATATGAATCAAGCCGGTGACGGTCCGTGCCGATTTTATCGATAGGCACTATGTCGCCGACGTACTCACCGTTGAAATCCCGGCCATTGCGCCCGTGGCAGTTTGCGCAGTACTGCGCGTAGAGTTTTTCCCCCTGCCCGCTGAGAGGCCCGTCAATTGGAAACGGATATTTAGGCGGTTCCTTGTAAAGTAACCACTGCTCGATCCGCGCCATTTGTTTCAGATCGATCGTCGGTGGAAATGCGCCGGTGCCGAACGCCGCGCTCTTGTTGCGCTCCTCCATCATGCTGTTATTGCCGTCCCAATGCGCGTGAATGTTTTTCTCTTTGCGCGGGCCTTGCAGCCAGATCGATGGCAAATCGCAGAGACCAACCAGCTCGCGCGTTTCTAGTTTTTCGAGAGGAAATTCCAGGAGCGTCTTCGCTGGATTGAACGTGTCAGTGCGGCCGGGGCCTGCGTCCGGTTCCCAATCGCCGAAACGGAAATGGCCTTTCAACATGAGCAGCCGTTCGCGCATGAGAGGGATGGCGTAGTAACGGAGCAGGAGGCGATTGATCAGATCATATTTCGCACCGATCCCTTCCATCTCGGAGAGGATCCGTGGAGCGTTGAAACGTTGATCCGATGCGCAGGCGAAAATGAAACGCTCGAACGCCTCGAGATCGACAGTGTACGACGGCATGCCAGTGTAAATAGCGCGCGGGCTTTGCGCGCCGCCGCGCAGGGAACCCGCGTGACAAATCGCGCAGTTCAGGAAGACACGATCAATTCCCTGCGTATTGCGACGTGAGACACCAATCGGCAGATCCTTGCCTGGCTCGTAGAGAAAGCCTAACGACGCATATTCAGTCCCCGGCGTGTAGGTTTTCCCGGGCAAATATTCTGGGAACATTTTGGGAAGCACCTTCCAAATCCAGTAGGGAATGCCCGATTCGCGCTCGCCACCGGTTGAACCGTACTTGAAATGTTCTTCCGGGTCCGCGTAAGTGACCGGATCGTCGCGGGTAAAACGCCAGGCGAAATAGGAAAACCCGATAGCGACGAGCGCGACCGCTACCAGCAATACAATCCGCCACTTCCAGCGCCTGCTCTTTCCAGGTTGATCTGGAGTCTCCATCATAGATGTGACCTTGTGCGCTCGTTAGGCGCTAAAGGAGCGCACCGGTGACCGCGAGAGCTAACTGATGCAGCCGATTGTCGACAAGGAACATTCCTCAGCCGAACACGATGAGGGCCCCTCACCTCAATCCTCTCCCCACAGTCGGGGAGAGGCGGATTAAGGCGCACGCGAGGTGCGCCGCGATTCGCTCCCAGCGCGCCATCAGCATGCGCGCGAATGGGTCGCCTCTCCCTTGGCAAGGGAGAGGGTAGGGTGAGGGTTTGCAGCTTGGAATGTTCCTCGAGCGCGAACCAGATCGCTTGCAGGACGCTATCAAGTTCCTGGCGAACTTGATGATTCCAAAACCGTAGCAGTTTGATCCTGCGGCGAGCGAGGAACTCCGCCCGTTTCTGATCACGAATCCGCCGCATCTGATAGTTATGCCCACCACCATCGAGTTCGATCGCCAGCTTTGCAGCCGGACAATAGAAATCGAGGATGTAGGGATCGATCGGGTGTTGCCGCCGAAACTTGTAACGTGCAAAATTGCGGTTTCCGAGACGGCGCCAGAGAATCCGCTCACAATCTGTCGCCTTCTTTCGGAGAGATGCAGCGCGACTCACAACGAAAAGATTGGTTAACGAAAGCCCTTTGCGAGAAAGAGAATGCCCGAGTCAACAACGCGATGACCGCCCCTCACCTCATTCCTCTCCCCGCAGCCGGGGAGAGGCGGATCACTGCGCGTTTCACGTGGAATAGGATTTGGCGGCATTCTTGACTGGTTGGTCGAGCCTTTCGCTTTGCCCTTTTTCCCAAACTGACAATTGAGGATTAGGGCCATGGCCGCAGAACGTACTTACCCCGACGCTGGAAACTCAAGCGCGAAATCAATCAATCGCTTTTTGCCCAAATAGACTTTGCCCAGATAAACCCGCGATGCGACTTCGCGGATTTCGTCACGAATCCAATGCGCCAGCAGCGAGGTTTCCGAATAATCGAGAACGATGCATTCCTTGTTATCGAGCCAGCTGGGCCCCTTGTACACTTTGGCGATGATCGCGTTCAGTCCAAATGGTAATATCTTATTTCGCAAAACCCCCTTGGCCGGATCGAACACTTTCCCCTGCCACGCAAAATGATTTATGAAATTCGCGATGTCCTGCGTGTAAGTGGTTCCCGGTGCGACGATCGCTGTCCCTTTAGCTTCGCCGTTCGGGATTTCACCGACAGGGCTTTGCGTGAAGAGATCGTCTAGCTGCGCTTGCGATAGTTTCAGCATTTCAGCAACCGTGACGGCCATGTTTTCTCCTTTCGTTGGATTGGATCTCGATCAAAAGGTTTTCAGATATTCGATTAGCGCGCGTTTATCGTTATCAGGTAAATCGGTGCCAAAATAGTGGCCCTTGTCCTCGACAAAATCGGGACACTTATTTGCCGCGAGCAGTTCAGGGACCGCCTTGATCAATTCGTCCGTGGCTTGTTCCGATGAAAGATTCTGCGTGTGAATCTTCAGCAATGCTTTCGCTATTTTTGCCTGCAAAACGAGCAACTGCCCAAAATCAGGCTCAACGTCAGCGATCAGGTTGATCGGTGCGCCCTTGGGGATGGGTCCAATGTTGATGTAGCCATTCTTATCAGCCAGCGCTTGCAGCGGTTTCGGCACGAATTCCTTGCGCAAATGCAGCGCGCTCTCGTTTTGCGTGCGCCAGATAGAAGCCTTGTTCAGCCGTTTTTCCGGCCATAACAATTTCTCCACTGCATCGTTGAAGGCGTCTATCCGGCCGGCCACGGAAGGATCGCCGGTAAATTTCCCCAGCATGTTATTGTGTAAAAAGGGTGCCGAACTCCACAGACTAACGAGTGAAGGAGTCCGATAGTAACCGGGGGCGACATTCCTGTCTTTCGGTTTGAATTTGATCGGCCGGGTTTCATCAAATGGATTGAAAAACTCCAACTCATCGACAGGCGAAAGTTCTTTGTAAGTCAGCGAGGAAAAGTTGTCCCAGACGTGACCGGCTTTTGCGTTCGTCCCAAACGCGCGAGCAGAGTTCGTCTCGATCTTGGTCAATGGATAACGCTTGTCGTTGGATAGAAAATTGTTCTCCAGGAAATCGGGCGCCATTACCGCTGTGCGAAACCAGGCTTTTCCCTCGCCGGAATGCGAATCGATGTTTGGCGGCGGCTGTTTGCTCGAATGACAAGCCGCGCAACTCTCTGCAAAAACTTCTTTTCCCCGCATCATCACCGCTGAATCGGCTGTGATGTAAGCCTGGCCACCCGGCGCGTCTGCGAGATGAAATGGTTTCAGGCGACGGAAGAATGCGGCAATGTTTGCCAGGCGCTCTTCAGTTGCGCGCCAGAAGACCGAATGTTCCCGCGCATAAGGGATCTCAAACGGCTTTTGAGGAGTCAGCCCAATCAATCGGTTGTGAAGTGTCAGCCAGTATTCGGAAAACATGCCGATGTTGACGTACACGCGGATCGTTGCGCCAGCGACGCCGATCGAGTCTGCGCCGTCCTTCAACACGTGCGGCACCGGCATCTCCTCCTTTTCTCCAGGCAAACCGAGCGTGCCTCCCGCCATTTTTTCCGGGACCGCGATCCGCTCCCGTTCGGCAAGCAAAAAGATTGGATTGATCGCGTTTGGATTGTTGATGTGATCGGTTGCGATCCGGGAGGTGTCGGAAGTGCCACGCGGTTGCGCGGCCAGCATCTCATAAAAGAAGCCGCCTTTTTCGACGTTACAGGCAAAGACTTTTCCTTCGTTGATGTACTGATTACCAATGGCCGATGCGAGATTTTCCCAGCGCGGATTCTCCGGATCGGCCGGCGGATTATCTGGATACGGCGCGATGTGACAGGCGCCACAAGCGACACCGACGCGATACGGGCGAACCAGCTTGTGGTCGTTGTAATAAGTCGGATCGTTCATGAAACGATCGCCGTCCCATTTTTTGCGTGCCTCTTCGTTGAAGTCCGGATTTGGAAATAGTCTGTATCCGAGAACGCCGGATGGTTTGCCGTAAACAATCTCGTCGATGCCTGCCGGCTCCGGTTCTGCTTGCTCATCGAGCCACAAACCAAATTCATCCGGCTTGGTCGCGGCGCGAAACCCCGGCTCGTTCACGACGCCCAAAATCTTGAAACGCTCGCCACGCGGAAATTTGCGGTTATCCAGCATCTTCAAGAGATCCATTAATCCGTAGCTGTCCTGGGCCGCATGATTCCAAAAATGCTGGTTGCCCCCGCTCCAGAGGTTCCAGGTATTGCGGCCCATGATTTCCTCAGGCGAGAGATTGATGCCGCCATCCATCGGTTTAAAAATATCCGCGGTGATTTGCGGGAAATCCGCGGTGGTTTTTCCCGCCGCTTTCGCCTCGTCGATTGGCTCGTTCTTTTCGCAACTGGAAAACGCCGGAGACAGGCAGGCGCCAAGGCAAATTCCGACCCGGGTGAGACGGAGAAGATCGCGTTTGGCTTGGAGGAACGCCTTCACCGAGGAATCATTGATATGTCCGTCGCGAACCGTGTGGCAAGAGAATTCTAATCGCTTGCCTTTGACAGTTTCTAACAAAAGGCCGGGTACGACGCCGAGAACCTGTCTAGATCGGTTGAAATACTCTTAGCGCGAAATGACGAACCACGAATGTCGAATGACGAAAGAAGCCCGAATGACCTAATGACGAAAAGGCAAGCGGAGTCGTTTTTCACGTTCGGATTTCGTCATTCCTTCGTGCTTCGTCATTCGACATTCGTCATTTGGGCCGCCGGAAATTTTCAGCAGAGCTAGCCGTCTCTGCGTTATGCAACGCCGTAGTCACGCACCGGCGGCGGCCCGAAGCGTCATTCGACGAATTCCACTTCGACTGGGACGTCGATGTAACCTTTGTCGTGCGCCTCCATCAGAAATTGCCGGATAGCGTCGCGACCAATTTGGCCATAATC
>WNGQ01000103.1_pt1 | contig 78072 bp, 51 predicted proteins | sample 5407661 | NCBI WGS metagenome assembly WNGQ01 (sample SAMN13153382, study PRJNA577476) | soil metagenome | isolation source: 60 cm soil or saprolite under Garry oak tree replicate 2 | place: USA:California | collected 2016-06-15
TTCGGCCTCAAGGTATGCACTTATGGGAAGGGCAAGTGGGTGTTGAACTGCCGCTATGAGGAAACGGCAGGAGTTGCTTGGACCCACGGTGGAAGATAGCCATGCTGTTGTCTTTCCGAGGAAAACATGGATTAACCAAGAACTTAGTGGATGCAAGTTTAAAGACGCGCGGCATGGTAAGAGAATCGGCAAACTGCTGGTGCAGTTGTCGGAAGAAATCGGTGGAAGTATTCCCTGGGCATGCCAGGATTGGGCGAACACCAAGGCGGCGTACCGATTCTTTTCCAATGACCGTGTCAGCGAGGCGGAGATTCTGGCTGGTCACTTTCAAGCGACGCAGGAGCGGTTTGCAGCAACCACGGCTGCTCCTGTTCTGATTCTTCATGACACCACAGAGTTCATCTATCACCGCAACGATCTCTATGCATTCCAGCCTGGCGATCACAACCGCAGGTCTGCCGCTAGGACTGGCAGCGGTCAAGTTCTGGACCCGGGACGAGTTTAAAGGATGCAATGCTCTCAAGAAGAAGATCAATCCCACCCGTGTGCCCATCGAAAAGAAAGAGAGTATCCGCTGGCTGGAGAACCTGAAACACTCCACCGCCCTTTTGCAGGAGGGGCAGCGTTGTGTGCACATCGGCGATCGTGAGAGCGACATTTATGAGCTCTTCTGCACCGCGCAGGCGTCCGCGACACACTTCTTGGTACGCACCTGCGTGGATCGTCTTGCCGGAGATGGCAAGCATACGATTGCAGACGAGATGGAAGAAGTACACGTTCAGGGACTGCATCGCATCCAGGTCAGGAACAAAAAGGGCGAGGTGTCGGAAGCGGTTCTTGAGATCCGCTACCGCCGTATCCGGGTGCTTCCTCCGATTGGGAAACAGAAGCAGTACCCGCCACTGCATCTCACGGTGATCCATGCTCAGGAACGAGGGACGCCACGGGGACGAGAAAAAATTAACTGGAAGCTGATGACGGACTTGCCCATTACCTCACGCCGTGATGCCATAGAAAAGATTCAATGGTACGCCCTGCGCTGGAAGATTGAGACCTTCCACAAGATTCTGAAGTCTGGCTGCCAGGCAGAAGAGTCCAAGCTGCGAACTGCCGAACGGCTGGTGAACTTGATTGCGGTCCTTTGTATTCTCGGCTGGAGGATCTTCTGGATTACCATGATCAACCGTTCCGCTAAAGAGGCTTCGGCAAAGTTGGCATTCACCCGCCTTGAACTCCGTTTACTCGATCAACTGGTGAAGGACAAAGCCGACGCCAAATCACGCCAGAAGCCGCTCTCTGCCTATCTCCTCAAACTCGCCCGGCTTGGTGGTTACCTGGCCCGCGCCAACGACGCTCCCCCAGGCAACATGGTCATGTGGCGAGGCCTATCTCGCCTGACCGATATCGAACTGGGCTTCATGATCGGAGCCCAACTTGTGGGTAATTGAAAGCAAGACCTGACGCTTACCAGATAGGCGCTGATGTGGTGCTTGGAGAAGGACACGATGCGCAATAGCGGTAGCGAGCTTGCAGGTCGGGGCGGAAGTTTCACTCTCTAACCTTCCGATTATGAAAAATGGGCACGAGTGGCGCTCTAGAACCAGGCTACGCCCTGCGGAATCACGAAAAGAACCGCCTCATTTTTATCGTTCAGCCGAATGAAGCTGCAGGGTGTTCTCGTTGCGGTCGAAGGCCAGCGGAGCGGCCTATCGTTGTGCCTATCTGAGGGCCACACAGCAGGCATTTCTGGAAGCGCACGAGTTAGGGCGCGGAAGGACTCGCTGGCCGTGCGATGAGCACCCCATATTTCTCAGCTAAGAAATCTCGCTGTCTACCCACCTGTGCATCGTCGGGATGTTCGGTGTCCCATCGCTGGAACCAGCGATCACGTTCACGCGGCTCATTTAGCATGTCAAGACAAATCACAATTGAGCAAAGCAAAGACGAGCTGATTTGCCGCTCTCCGGATTGGAGGGATTCCGGAGCTTTGACGGCCTGTTTCGCATCATCAACTGCCTCGCGCCACATCTGACAGGCTTTTTCCCGATGCAAGCCCCTATGAAAATCAAATCCGGCTTGACGTTTGGCGAACACTTTTCGTTCCGACATCTCGTAAAAAGTCGGTAGGCTCTTCAATGCCCTGTCTGCTACAGAGATTGCCTTTGACCACTCTTTTTCCTCGATCTCCATCCACAACCATTGAAGAAACATTTCTCTCTTCTTGCCTTTGAGTTTCAGAGCGGCCTCGAACTGGACCCTTGCATCTGCGATTCGCCCCATCCGCTTGTAGACGTAGCCCAAAAAACTGCGGAGATCAGCGGCCTGGGGATACTTTTCAATAGCTTCTGCCAGAATTGCTTCGGCATCCGCATTGCGCGTTGCATTAAGCCGCAATTGCGCTTGGCGAATTAGGGCACCGATAATTCCAGGACCAGCGTCCGGGAGTTGTCCACGAAGAGCTTTTGTTGCCCGCTCGATCCGTGCATAGAAATCGCTCTTCCCTTCGACTGCTCTCACGAGCCTTTTTGTATTGAGGTTGATTTCGAATCTCTGCTCACCTTCGACGACCTTCGGTTTGGGGAAGAGGAAGAGCGTTTGCAACTCAGACAACGCCGCCAGAAGTCGGTCCTCCGAAAATTCAAGCACATTCTCTAGTTCCGCAAACGACACGGCCTCGTCAGAAATTGCCGCCCCGACGAGTACTCTCTTTGCGTCATTCGATAGCTTTTCCATCTCGCGTTGCAGAGCATATTTTCGGGCCTCGTCGCCACGCCGTTCAGTCCAAGCCGCTATCGCTTTTTTCACATCAACGATTCGGGTCAAGCGCATTAAGTCGTCCATGTACAGGGGGGAGCCATCTGTTGCTTTGGCAATCTCCGCAATGACCGACTGTCCAAACACACTCTCATCGAGACCATACAGCTGCACTCGCGAGCGTACAAACTCCTCGGATTCGTTCGTCTCAAATCCCTTTACGGTGAAGCGACGAATGCCGGGAATGTCCCGCCTCGACGTTAGAAGCACGGCAGACTGCGTATGCGGAATTTCATGAGTGAAAAGGCTGACAACGTCGAAGTCTTCCAGGAGAGTATCGATATCATCTGCAATGATGAACGCAGGATAAGAATCTAAGTACCCAAACAGTAGGTCCTTCTTCTCCGCAAGGGTTTTCTTGAAGTCCTCTTCCAGTGCGCCGTATTCGACGAGCAAGCGGTTCACAGCATCGTCAATCGATCCAAAATCAGGAGAATCAATGGGGACGACCTTCCCTTCTTCGAACCTCCTGCGCTTCGCGCTAAGCCAGACGATTAATTGGAAGCGACCAGGAGATTGGGCCAAGAGTTGAGCGTATCGATACGCAACCGCTGATTTGCCCTTTCCACCATCGCCGGCAAGTAGACAACGCCTGTTATCCGAGTCGCGGAAGCAAAGCTCAAGTTGCTCCAGTGTCCCTGTTCTACCCACGAACTCAAGGTATATCGAATCCTGTGTTGGCAAATGTCTGAGAACCGAAGGAGCACCAGACGGTCCGCCTTCCAGTGTCTCTGCTAGCTTGGCGAGTTCTCGCGCCTGTTCCTCGAATCCGAGGGCTGTCAATATCTGCTTGGCATCAACAAGGAGCCCAAAGGCTTCATCGTAAGGTATCTCTTGATCCACAGGATGAGACAAGGGATCACGACCATCTTTGATTCCTTTGAAGTTCCCTAGGAGCTTGCTCTTTACAGGTCTCGGTCGATTGCTTGGATATCCGCCTGACACTGAAAACAGCTTGTCGAAATGCTTGTCGAAGATCTCGTAAAAGTGATTTACTCCTAGGAGATCGTACTCGTCCCTGATCGCGGTGGTTGTTCCTCCGATGTCGCGTGAACGTGAAGCATCAGTGGCCGCTTTGTCCCATGCATCTCCGAATGGCTTCTTCATTAGCTCCAGATGACTGGTCGGATAAATGCGGGGAAGATGTTCCCTAAGAAACCCTACTATCGCTCCCCGGAATACCCGCTGAGTTCCCTGGTAACAGATAGCGTTGTTTCCCATCATAGAATTGTTCTCCTGGGTTGAACCCGGGCTGTGAGGTTAGCCGATCTGGACAAAATGATTCTAGCGCAGACATCCTGATTGTCGAGGGCGAACGCGAAAGCAGGGCCGCACCTTAGATTCAATCCCCGTGGAACGTGCGGGGTGCGCGGGGGGAAATACTCGGAAGACATCAGTCGAAGTCCGATAACCCTATAAGCACCATAGCCTCCAGTGCTGCGCCACTTGCGGCTAGCGAGCGCGAACTGATTGGTGCCGTTCGCGGCCTGCAAGCAACGCGAGATAGGTGGTACCCAATGGTGGGGCGTGCCGGGGCCATTTGTAAACCTGCTGCTGCCGAATTTTATCTTGAGCCAGTTTGCCTCCTTGTTAGTCACATCCGTGAACATGCCGGACGGCAGCGTAGCCGTGTCGCACGAATCGTGAGGTCATCTTCTGCCATTGCAAAACAGAATTATATTCCCGGTCAGTCAATGCGTTTTCCCCAACTCACGAAGGGAACCTGGGATTAGTGCGCCAGGCTTCTTGATACTGTGCATTGAATTGGTGGCCTTGGATGGAGGCGCATGCCCTACCAGGAAGGTGGTGGTCTGGTTGGCCGGACACCGGGCCCCGACTTCGCATCAAGAAAAAGCCTCACGCACTGCAGGCAACAAACCTTGCCTCTTCAGTAACATGTACTCGTATACAGCCACGCCGTTCGTATTCTCCAGCGCCAGCCTTATTGATCGCTGCAGCTGTGCATCGTTGGGTGTTATTGTCGGGTGGTCCCCCACAGGAAATCCGGTCGCTTCCACATGTGTAATAGCATTTGCACGATCACCCACAAAGCGAGAGAACTGCTTACTCGCATCGCCAGTCCATTCGGGAGAAAATATTGGCAAGTGCTTGTCGGCACTCCATTGCTGCCAGATCAACTCAGCCGTTATGTTATCGGCACGATCTAAGCGACTGAGATTCAGCACGCCTCCAAAGTCAAAGCCAGACCCGTCTCGAACATCCGTCGCGTCCATTAAGTTGCCCGCATTATCCGGCGGCCAAGTTTGGACGATCCAGCATTCCTTCCGGTAGTTGTGAATTTGGCGAGCCACAATTGCGTGCATGTCAGTCAGTCCCATCGCGGTGAATCTGCGCCAATCAGGTGAGCGAGGATCGGCAGAGATTCTTGGGTAAAGGGTCGAAAATTTCTGGGTCGTGGCGGCGTTGAAGTCAACAGGATCATTCCAGGTATGATTAACTTCTGGTTCTCGAATTTCTATTCCTGCACTGTCCGACCATAGGTGGCATACCTGTGATACAAGACCACCGATCCAATCACGGACGTCGTCTACCCATGAGCTGAGTGGATATGCTTCAACATTAGGCTTGTAGTCGCTTACGCCCCCGGCAATTTTTTGTTTCACTCTCCATGTGGGGCGCTGTTCCCATGCTGATTTGAAATTGTTAAGTGGAATCGAAATGACGACCGAAATACCCTGGTCTTTTGCGAGTTGAATGACCTGGTGAACAAAGTCTGTCTTCCCAAGACCCGATTCTGTGGACATGAGGTCATAGTTGAGATCTGCAAAAGCTCCGTAAACGGAATTGATCCCATACAAAAATAGCGTGTTTGCACGACATCGGATGATGTCGCCGACGAGTTCAGCAGCCACTGTTGGCGATACTGGTCCGTTTGGGGGATAAAGGTGTCCTGGGTCTAAGCGGATGCCTTTTACGAGGGGCTTCTTGATCGTGCCCGGACTCGCATCCGCTCGGATCACTCCCGAAGCTGCCAGCGCGTTTGTGTCTCTGAAACAGCTCGTCACCAGGGGAACAGAACCTGTAATCAGCGATTTCAAGATCGTGCGGCGATCGACATTCTTCACGATAGAGAGTATATCCCGTCAAACGGGAGACTACTCCTTCAGCGGCTCGAAAGCCCGCCTTCGAGTCCAGCGCTCCGATGAATTGTGTTCTAGCCAACGCAGCAAACACAACGCGCCAGACATAAACCTAGTCCAGGATGCTCATAATGCTAAACATATAGGCCATGAGTTCACTTTCGGTGTACTCATATCGAGCCAGGGCGTCAGTGATAACAGCATTTAGCGCGCGGAGCTGATCTGTCTTTAGGGTAAACGTGTCCGGTCCGCCGTCGCGGTCGATCAGATCGGCTTCGAGTGTTTCAAAGTCCTCGGTTATTTGCGGCTCGAACTCTGCTACACGGATCACGTCTTCTGCGTCGTCATAGTAATCAAGATCGGCTTCATCCTCAGTTTCCGCATCGTCATCATCGACTTCAGAAACCTCATTATCGTCAAGTGCCCCTTCTAGCAGACGAGCTTGCTTTTCCCTCAGCCCATCGTAAACACGCCGCAAAGCCGCGTCACCGACAACCTCAGTGTGGGAGAACACTCGCCGCCCGGTGAGCACTGCCTTGACGGCGAGAAAGATAGCTAGAGCTTGCGCCGATTGGCTCGACTGGTCCAGAGAATCCAATGCCTTACGAAATACAATGTCGTCAGCTTGCATAGTCCGCTTGACAAAAGCCTCCGCAGTTGTCGTAGGAGACTTGAGGAACGTGTACGCAAATCGAGGTTCAATCACCTTAGTATGTTCAGCGCTTCGGAACGCTGCATTGATCTCTTGAACCTTCTTTGCGTGTTCCTCCGCATCGGTACAGAGCAAGATGAAATAGTAACTCAGCCCATGCACCTTATTTAGTGAGTCATAGGCTTGCGCTTTGAGATCCTTCATGTAGTCCGGCTTCGATAGATCGCCGTATGATTTCACCTGGAATCCAATGAGTTCCCTTTCTTCAGGTCCTTGGTCGGATGTCCTGTAACGAACAGCAATGTCGGTGCCGTCGTCATGAAGTCCCTGCGTGTTGTACACAACAGGCTCGAACTTGAGGAGGGCTACAAGTACCGCATCAAGCTGGTCCTGGAGTCTGGGCAAAATGTCCCGATCGTGCTTCCAGTCCCGGAAGTGGCGCGTAGCAGTTATTGGACTTCGTTGCCTCCTGAGGAGTCGCTCAAAAACCTCAAGAAGACTCTTGGTTAACTCAGTCATCTAAACACCGCTATTCTGTCTGCTGTTGCTGACACATTTTATAAAGCGGCCTCACGGTCAGCTTCTATGATCTTGTTTGCGTCGAAGTGCCGCACCCGCGCATACTTTTCATCCAGCAGTTTGAGCCTGCGTATCGCCTGCCCGAACGTAATCAACCTTTCTTTGGGTGCTTGCTTGGCGCAGGTTGTCGGCAGTTTATTTACCCCGAGCCAATGTGGGAGTGATTGCCACACTGGAAGACCGTCAGTTGTTTACCAATGATTTACGTAGTCGCGTCAAGGCTGCCAGAATATGATTTTCGTTGTTCGTCAAATTTCGTCGGATTGATGCCAAAGGCGCGCTTGCTATGGTGCCTGCTGGGATCGGATTGTACTATCTTGATTTATCGCTCGGATATAACAATCCGCCAATGCGTTTCCTGGAGGTCATGCTGAAATGGGGTTACCCCAAATTCCGGAATTCGTGGATTTCCTTCGTTCATTGTCTCTAAAGCAACAAACCGATCGACAATCAGTAGAGCTTTTTTCCGAAGAACTCGCATCAGACGGCCAAAGATATGTCGGTCGCGACCGCTCTATGACAATGTGGTATACGCCGACCGAGATCAAATGGGAAGCGCTCGTGAAGCGTATACAAGAGGAATTACGCTTAAGGAAACACAAGGCCTCCGTTCCGTTGGTTTACGCGTTGCTTGCTCTTTATTGTCTTCATCCAAAGAAGGACGAAGCGCCAGTTGAGAGCTTCAATTGGATTCTGTCTCTAATTGTGGACGTGCGGCTTACGCAGTTCTTTATCCTGCCAAAAGTTCCACCACCTAAACTGACGCGATTTTCCTTTGGGCCCTTCACGGTAGGCACTCTCAATCTTCCCAGATTGGAATCGCGATCACGTAGGGCTGGGTCAGACTATCACGATCTCTACGGCCGCTCTCATCTGGGAAAGCTTACAATCGAGCGGGACACGGTTCCAGCGCGCATGGTGTCCTGGAAGGACGCCCGAGTACTGTTCGACCAACATAGCTACGACAAGCAAATTTGGAATAGGGCGTTGCATGGGTATTTTTCGTCATTGAATCAAGAATACTTCGAGGATTTCTGGACCGATTTTACCGAATCTCAAGCATTGCCCCTTGCCCTTGGCGCACATTATTTGGCGCCGGAAACATTCAAGCTGATACCCCAATCCTCTTCCGTCTCGGTCTTTTTAACAGAGGAATGGGGGCATGTAGCACCGCATTTTGCTCCAGCTGTCATCATCGATTTCGGTTCTGCAGACAAAACATTCAATCGAGTGAAAGCAGAACTAGAAAAAGAGTATGCGTTTGAGGGCTTCACGGCGAGCGATCAACACCAGACGATCAGGTCGTATGCAAGTTTCGTAGGCAAGGCCAAACGGCATCTCGCCGCTGGCCATCTGGACGAATGCTACCTCCATCACGTGATCGCCTTGGAGTTGATCTTTGGTGGGCATGAATTAATTGGAAAAACCGTGTCAGAGCGAGTTGCGATGATTATCCATAAACCCTTTGGCATAACATTCGTGAATGCAGTGCGGCTCATGAATCAAGCCTATGCTGCTCGCAGCAAGTATGTACATGAGGGTCGTCCCGTAGACCCCAAATTGATCGCCGATATGGAACGTGTCATACGAGAGGTCACGCTTTGCCTGTTGCGTCTACAGCGCGACAGTTCGCGAGAACTGTCAGCCGAGAGGTGGCTGGCTAATCTCGACTATTTTGTAAAGGCGGAACAGGCCGAAAAAACTCTCCCGTCTGAAGAGTTACAAGCCAACGGCATCTTTACAGAATGAGCGAGATCAGGTGTGGACTCTTCAGGCGCTTGGCCCGCCATTGGGATTGAGTCTGAACGGAACCTATTCGACTTCGTTCTCGATAGGTCGAATCGCATTTTAGAGATCTCCGCTCGACCGTTTCAATTGGCTATTATCCTTCAACATTCGTCTTCAAGCCATGGGAGATCGCCGACAGACGAAACGGTCAAATGTCGGCAGCATATCCTCTTGTTCATCCATTCGGAGGTGGAATCCAACTTCAGCACGTCTAAGAGCTTCTTGCATGTCGTGACTTTCTTGTCGTGAGGAAGCGCGACGAGTAAATGATTCTCAACAGCAATCGAATCCTTGTGAGTCACAATCGTTCCCACGCATCGAAATCCACTATCGGACTTGGAGGTTCTTCTGATGGTAACGAAGGGAGATTTGTATGTGGTGCCCTTAAATCGGATGTGCCGATTCAATCTCCTCACTGTTTGCCAAGGAGGAAGTGTCTCCAAATGAGCATAGGCAGACCATGAACCAATGCCGTCAAGTCGAAAGGGCACGACCGGTCCAACGCGAATGTCAAAGAGGTCCTTTACTGTACGTTGAGTCCTTTTGACGGGGCGCCCCCACCTGACGTATCGCCCTTTCCCGGCCTCTGTCATTTCCAATTCGAGAAGAAAGACGTTGACCTGCGTCAGTTCATCAAACTGCCCGGCTATCCTGACAGAGCGAACGTGAGCTTGTTCCGCAATCATCTTCCGCCATCGTTCATACCTCGTGCCCGCTCGTAGTACATCTGGCAAAATAGCGAGTATGCGGGTTCCTGGCTGGCCGTTCTTGATGCAGCCGTCCATGAACAATGCTGCTTCGGAGATGCGGCCACTGGCCCAATTGCAGTCTCTTGCCGCCTCTCCATAAGAGAATGGTGGATTGACCACGATCAACGATGGACTATTCGGTAGTCTCCAATCCTCCATTCCAGATCCAGAACGAATATGTGGAAAGAGATTCGACAGTGCTAATTTGTCGAGAGATTCCTTCACGCCGACACGACTGCGCTTCAGCGCCAACAATGCTAGTCGATAGCGCGTAGCGTCTACAAAAGCGGAATTCACGTCGAACCCGGCCAGCTTCGTTCCCCAGTCCCTGAGAGTGCTAAGCAGATCGGATTGAAGTGGAAGATATCGAGCACAAGCGACGAGCAGGTCACCCGCGCCACATGCTGGATCGACTACGCCCTTGACATTGTGCAACCTCGGCTTCAGCGGATTCACCAACCGATGTGCAAGTCTAGATCCAGTAAAGTATGTCCCAGTGTTACGTAGCGAATCAGTTGTGTAGAGTTTTCGCAGCTCCCGGCTGGGTTGACCATCGAGCGCTGCCTCCAGTTCCACTTGCTTCGCCGCTGCGCCTTCTCTCGCGCTAGCGTATAGCAAGGCGGCAAGACGTTGCACATAAGGCCGAAAAAGTTCCGGACGCAACGGAGCGTTGTCAGGGTCACAACGATTCTTTGAGCGTACTGCAGCTAGTGGAGTACTATCTGTCATTCGGACGTTTTCTCTTTTCCCTGGACAACGCCGCCTGGAAATAGACTATTACAATAGCATTATTGCTTTTAAATGACGATTCAACACTGACATGCAAGCGCCGCTTTTCAGGCCCGGCATTGAAGACGACCACACCGACGAAGTTGTTTATGCCAAGGCGCTAACGGCTGCTACGCGACAATCTTCCGCAACAGCGGCAAGTGGGTAAGGCTATGCCGGGAAGTCAAAACGCAGGCACTCAAGCCTCGGCCGATCTTCGCGGTCTTGAGTCCGGCCAAAATCACGATGTTGGTTTGCGACCGCGTAATGAGCCTGGTCAACACCGTCACGCAGGGCCGGCGGCGAAGGAGGTACTCACTGCCTTCAATCGCGTTATCGCCGAAGGCAAAAGCGAAGCTCTCCTCCTGTGGCCCCAGCCGATCGAGGGTGTCGCAGTATTCCACGCGCTAGCGACACTTGCCCGGATAGCCGCTTGTGACTACCAAGGACTTACAGCCCTCTTCTTTCCGTGGAACCGCAACAGTGGCGGAACACAGAGGACTTTGTTGGTCGACAGAGAACAGCTTGTCCAGGCTACGCTCGCCCCATTGAACCGTGTCTATCAACAGGGTGCTCGCCACCCGGCGTTCGGTTATTTGATGGCACTGCATAGCCTGAAACACCTTTCCACCGGGGAGCCGGGCAATCGCCGACAGAAAGCGTTGGAGCGCGATCCGAGTCTGATGCACCCCACGCTGTTTGAAATCATTCCGCAGACGGGGGTCTATGCTGGCACCGCGCGCGACTACGGCGATCACTTTCTCCGACGTCTGCGGCGGCACACATGGATCAACGAGCGCAGTGAGCACATTAGTGCCGCAAACGATTCATCCCAAACACCTTTTTTTCTCTTTGGCGCGCATCCCGACGCAGTATCGATAGACCTGTTTCGCAAGGCAGGTCTGGATCCCCATCATGGCGGTCGGCGTCCGGATACTATCTTGATCGATCTTACCCATCGGTCGAGGAATGGACTCGGAGGAAATTGGCGAGAAATGGTTTCAAAGTTTTACGCCGTGGTTGGAGAGCTATATGCAGAAAAATGCCCTCCCACTCTTGCGGTCACCGATGAAGTGTTCGTCCTCCAGACACTCAGATGGAAAGTCTTGAATGACTATGATGCGCGTCGCGGGGCAGCAACCTCCCCTAAAAGCCCTTCTCGCTCACGCTTGATTCTCAACGTCAAAACAGATGTCCTGGCCCCCGCACCCGCCGTTCCTGGTTCTCTGGATGAACTTTCTGCGGAGGTCTACGGCGCAGATCTCCTCAACTTCGTCGATACGGGCCTGAAACTAAAACGTTCTCTTCTCGATGCCGGCGACCGCGAGGTCGCTTTATCGGTAACAGCTGCCCTCGTCGCTGTGCAAAACCTCATCGGCCTGCCCGGCCCGCCGCAACAATTTCTGACTTTTCTCGCGGATAACTATCAGGGATATGAACTCCAGAGTTTAGGGTCCCGTTTTGACCATTTGACTCCCAGGGGGAAAATCAATTCTGCCATCAAGCTCGGAGCCGCAGGCACCAATCACGGGCAGCTCGTAGCTTTCCTCGACACTTACGACAAACTCTGCTCTATAGCAGTCACCCAGAATCCGGGTACGCGCTTGTTCGACAACTGCCTTTCCAAGATGACGAAGAACTCGTTGCGATTGATCGTTGCCTTTTCGAGCGAGCTTATCCGAGCCTTTGCGGAGTGGCGCATCGAGAATGAAAGCACACTGGGAGATGTACGAACAAGATTAGCGACACAACTCATTCTCGTCGATAACAGGGACGCATCTGATGAGCTTGAGCGCGCTGACAGTCGTCAGTGCCCCTGCCAGCAGATCCTGTTTATTGAGCCGTATGCGGATCATTTTCTACAGACTCTCACGCATCCCGCCCTCCCCCCGAAGGCCACAGTGCTCTGCCATCTTGCACGCGCAAAACAGATCCTTCAACGCGCCGAGGCCTTTCTGCAGCTGGACGGTGTCGCCCCCGTTGAGTGGAATCTGCTAATCGTACAGGAGAGCTTTCAGAAGGCCATCAGCGGCCATGACATAGACATTCCTGATCTTGACACGATCCTCTTGCCGCCGCGCGTAGGCACCATCGATCTGACCGGCCCGCACGCACCGGGAGCGGGTCCAACACGCATTATTCGTACCTCCGGTGATGTTCAAATCAGGGCTTTCGATGGTTCGGAGTTAGCGGTCTACGATCCGGATGCGCTGCAACCGTTTTCGCGACGGCTGGCGAAAGACCTGCAACCCGGCGATCAAATATGTGTCTTCAGCCCAGACTTCGTCGATGCTGCGCGGCAAAAACTTCACCTTAGCGCCACGGCACCGGAGGTTCTCACTCTGTATCACAAGACCGTTGCGGAAGCGGCTGCCAAGCTGCCAGGGCACGATATGACAGCCAAAGCTGATGCTCTTCGCAATTCGATCATGAAAATCGACTCAACCCTGTCGCTACCTGGGCCGCAATCGATCAAACAGTGGATCGACGTCGCCGATCTGGCCGAGGAGCCTCGTGACGAAGTGAGGCCTCAGGCTCCGCGCGATCGTCGCCACTATCTTTTTTTCATGAAAGCGCTCGGGATCGCCGACGACGTTGCGCAATACTACTGGGACTGGGGTATTTTCTGGACACGCTCGCAGCGTATTCGTAGCGGTGCCGCATTCCACCAGGTCTTCATGGGCGTACTGATCGATCCGGATGGCGCAGTTTCCCGCCTTCCGGAAGCGCACCGCCAGGAAGTCTGGCGAATATATGAAACCGCAGAACAACATCTGGTTGCTGTAATCTCGAACAACCTGGAAGGCAATAATAGAGATGAAAGTCATTGATCTGAGATCACTGCCCGGCGGCATCGCCGCCAATCTCGACGATGCCAAGGAGGGTATCGTTGACGCCCTCCTCAATCTCACATGGCAGCGGGCAAGCGGAGCCGGAGCTGAAGGCGAGATCATTTTCGGAACGAAGCCGTCTCTAAGATTCGTTTCGGGATTCTTGCTGCCGAGATTTGAGGAAAGCGGCGCACAGGATGAGACCTCGGATATTCACATCAGCGCACATGGCATGGATTGTCAGATTGCCGCCTCCGCCAAAGGAAATCTTGCAATCAGCGTTGCATTTTCGATATATGTGCGCACCCTGCCGAGTTGGGAAGAACTGACGAGGCCAGAGATTGAACTCTATCCCAACATAACCCTACGGAGGGATCTCGAAGCGGCCATTCGAGACGCTATGAAGGATCGGATGACTGTTGCTCTCGCGGCCGAAGAGGCCAAGCCTGTCGATCAGAGGCGGCAAAGGCGCGATCTTCAGCAGCAAATATATCGCGAATTGCTGGGAAATCATGGCGTCGAAGTCTCGTCGGACGATTGGGTTGTTGATGCTGGAGTCCCACCTGAAGAGGCTGCCGGGACGGCAGAGGCCGATTCTTCCGATCAAGGTGAAACAGCGGCGGACGGCTCTCGCCTCATCGCCCAGCGGGGGCATTACGTTTTTCACAGAGACGAGGCGGCGCAAGAAATCGATATTCCGCAGAAATGGAAGCGACTACCTGTTGAGCTCGCGACCCTCTCGGTTGACATTTCCAATGCGACGGCCGTGCAGGTCGCTGTGGAAACGTGGACCAAACAAATGCGTGACGCAGTGATCAGAGCAACGGCGGCGTGGATCGAAACGGAAGAAGGGCGAAACTGGGCGTACCGGCCCGCCAACATTAGGCCCAGCTATATCGATTCGGAAAAAACCTGGAACGATTTTCTATCCACCTTGCGAAGCACACCTCCGTCGGCAAAGGAGCTGGGCCCAGACCTGAGCGGCCTTGCCCTGAGTGTTCAATTCGATAATGACTTGCGCGATCCCGACCGCCGCAACTTGAGGGTGATGCTGGAGAACAACAGCAATGAAGTGCGCAAACGTATGCGTCACCGTTTCGAACACTCGATCCATCAAGTCGGACTGGCGATCGAGCTTCCAGCCCAGGCTCACCGCGCACTGAAGCTTGACCGGGTCGAGCCTTCGTACAGATTTCGGGACTTTCTGTCTTATCCCGCGATTGGGATAAACTGTGGCGTCTCTGAGGCTCATGTCGGCGACAGATTGCGGCTGACCACAACCTGGATGCCCCGGTATCAGCAGCCCCGGATCGTGCCTACCGACATCAAAGGTGTTCCGACTGATTTCGTAACTCTGGGCGCTGAGAACTTCGACCCGACAACGATACGTCCTCTCATCAAGGCCTACCAAGACTGGATAAGAACAGAAGAACAGAATCTGGACCCCGCCGCGGGCGTCGAAAGCGCTGATCAGGCAGATCGAGAACGGGAGAAGTTCAGGCAGGACATTGCCAACTATAAGCGCGAAGCCACCAGAATTGAGTTGGGCATAAGTCTTCTGGAGCACGCGTTCAGCCGATTTCGTGCCAAGCCCGAATGCCGCGAGGCGTTCCCGTATCGTGCGTGGCTTCTGCTGAATCAAACATTTCGCGAAGCGGGACTGGCACGCGGGATCGATAGGTGGCGTCTATTCCAGCTCACATTCATTCTCGCGCACATTCCCACACTTGCTTCTCGCATGACCGAATACGCTGAGACACCATGGTTCGACCCTGAATTCGATGAAGAGACTGCTACCCTTCTATATTTCCCGACCGGCGGCGGAAAGTCGGAAGCGTTCTTTGGCTTGCTCATCTTCAATCTTTTTCTCGACCGTCTGCGCGGCAAGAGCGTCGGAGTTACAGCGCTGATTCGATACCCTCTCAGATTACTGACCTTGCAGCAGGCGCAACGACTACTTTCCATCCTAATGCGCGCGGAATTATTGCGACGAAGAGCATCTGTCGCGGGCGCACCCTTCGAGATCGGGTTCTGGGTTGGCAGCGGCAATACCCCGAATAGACCTGACGATCCCCGCTTGGCCCCTGTCCCTCACCTCGACGACGCCAAGCATCAGAATGATGACAACCTGGGGGCCGACTACGACGAGGTTAACGACAGTTTTAACAAAACGCCAAAGTGCTCACTCTGTCCGCAGAGTACGGGACTACGTCGAATCTCCTCAGGAACCGAAGATGAAATTGGCATTTTCTGTTTTAACGAAACATGTCGATGGAACCTCGAAACAAAACAGTCGCAGCTCCCGTTCCTGATCATTGACCGGGACATTTACCGTCACGCCCCTGCCGTACTTCTCGGCGTCATCGATAAACTCGCGCTCATCGGCCAACATCCAGCCACGATCAACAGGGTCATGGGCATGTTCGGATTCGCTCGATGGCGGGAATCGGCGACAGGCGCTCTTGTCATGCCTTCGTGGACGAAGCTGAAGGAAGGCCCGATTGTAAACAATTGTGAGGCGCTCGCCCCCGCTTATGTGGATGGGCGGGAGATCTTCTGCGATCCGTTTCCATCACTCATCATCCAGGATGAAGCGTACTTGCTTGACGAGAGCCTCGGCACATTCGCCGGACTCTTCGAGACTATGCTGGAGCAGTTGTTTGTACGTGGATCTGCACTGTTTCGAGACCGGGTAGCGCGCAGCCCGTTTGGAGCAAAGGCAGTCCGTCTCCCCAAGGTTATAGCCGCCACCGCGACGGTTAGCGTCCCGGAGCAGCAGTTCGGATCACTCTACCAGCGTCGCCATATGCATTTCCCTTATCCAGGCACGTCAATCTACAAATCCTTCTATGCCGTTCCGGCCATGCCTGCTAATCCTGCGCGCCGTGGAATAGCCGGCGGCAGCCCTCTTGCACCCGAGGTTGAGGCACCGTGGATGCGGCTTTATACATCGATCATGACGAATGGCCGCAATCATACTGTCACGACGGTTGCCGTGCTTGCCGCGTATCACCTTGCGATAACGGAGATATGGCAGGACTTGTTGACTGGAAAGCTTACTGAGCAGGTCGCGCAACGACTCATTGACGCTTTGACGCCAGATGCGCCCTTGACGCAATTTCATGCGGTCGCCATCAGGGCTTGCGCGAAGGACGACCCGGCGGTGCTCCTTACACTGCTGGATCTGATGCGAATCTCGCTCACTTATGTGACCAATAAGAAGGGCGGCGATCAGGTCATTGATGCGTTCAGGGAGGAAGTGGCGAAAGTCCACAAACGCCATGGCCGTACCCTCGCCCAATTTCACACACGCCTGATTTCAGGGGGCGTGGATGTTGCGGAAATTCAGGAGATCATGCGTCAGGCGGACGGAGGCATCACGGGCGGCGACGACTTTCCGGATCTCGACCAGTCTCTCAGAAATATTGTTGCAACGTCTGCTATATCGCACGGGGTCGACGTGGACAAATTCAACGCGATGTTTTTTGCGGGAATGCCGAACGATATCGCAGAGTTTATTCAGGCATCATCCCGCATTGGACGTGCTCATGTCGGGTTCAGCCTCCTCGTGCCCACGCCCCAGGCGCGTCGGGATAGGTATATTGTTGAAACCCACGATGTTTTCCACCGTTTTCTGGAACGCATGATTGCCCCACCGGCGATTACGAGATGGGCCGCCACCGCGCATGACCGCGTACTGACAAGTCTTTTTCAAGCGTGGCTCAGTGGCTGGGCCGAGCAGAAGCTATTCATGGAATATGCAGATGCTGAAAAGATTCGTGCACCGCGATTTGAAACAGTAAATGACGTAAACCGACTCTTCACCGGAAACGATTTGCCCGGTGCAGCAAAGGATTTCATGGAATTCTGCGTTCTTGCGCTTGGCGTTCCCGGCCGCGGCGTGAGCCGATTGGGTGCCGCACCGCACCCAGAGTACTATGACGGCCGAATCCGCAACCTCGCCAAGCAGCTGACGGACGAATTTCGCACCGAAAACGCCACGACAAGACTGAGCGATTATTGGGAGAACTCCCCCGTAGGACAGAAACCCATGACGTCCCTACGGGACATTGACGAGGCGGGGCGATTCATTCCCGCGAGACCGTTCGGAAAACACAGAATAAAAGGAGCCGATGAGAAGGCCCTGATTGCAGAGGCCCTTCGCATTGTGAGAAGGCAGCGGAGCCGCGTCGGCGAACTTGACAGCGACGACGGGGAGGCTTAGCAGCAAATGCATCGATCCAGAACTCAAATTGCGACATCCTACGCACCCGGCGCGCTCTTTACCTATGAAGGCGGACTGGGATGTTGCGTCTCTGTCGCAATGTCCGCCCCGGTTACGCCTTCGTCACCGGCAGTCCAAAAACAGTTGTTTGAACACCTCGCTGAATATGTCGAGAGCTGGTTCCAGCGGGCCACAAACTGCCGGACGGATCCAGTTATTCTGCCCGAACAATGTATCGACAGCGCATTCCTCAATTACCAGAATGAGCCTTTCGTTGATCAGGGGAAGTTTGTCCTTAACCAACCCAGCCGGATCGGATTTCTTCCAGATCCCCTGGTATTTGTGTGCTCTGATTGCGGACGCCTCACGGAATTTAACGATGTGGAGGATCTTCACCGTCGCTGGCCGCAAACAAAAGACCGTGCAGATTGCGCCATTACCGATTCCGGTCGTCACAGCTGGCGACAGGTCGATGTGGTCTATGCCCACTGGTCCGGAAACTATTGCGGCCTGAGCCCTTACCGGTGGGTTATGGCGCCTGACGGTAGAGTCAATCAAATCAAAAGGTGCCAGAACTGCGGCCATGAGGAATATCAGCTCGTGACCAAGGCTTCTCCCTTCTTCAGTGATTGGCGCTTTCAATGCGTCCAATGCCTCACCACGAAAGAAGTCGTCCAAGCAGATCGCGAAACGCTGGAACTCCTAAAGCCGAGGATGGACACCGGGCACGGCAACCTACCCAAGGAATGGAACATGCTCCCCGTCTCGTACAGAGCCTCTTCGGTCTTCTACGCCCAGACGGACAGCTTTATCCTTTTCCGAGATGCTGAAGTCACAACCCTCCTCACGGCGGCCCGTCGCTCTGACCTCATCTCCCGGCTCATGAAGCTCTACAATTTTCCCGGCACACCGCTCACGCACGACGAGGTCATCAGGCAGCTAAGGGAGAACGGACGCAATGACGAGGCGAAGAACTACAAGGATCTTCTGGACATATTAAAAGTAATTCCGGTTCCTGCCATGAGAGAGACCATGGAGCGACAGCTCAGTGAGAAACGTGAGACCTACGAGGCGGACGGACTCATCGCGAAACAACACCAACAGTCGCAGGCTCTCGCCGCCCAAGTCGAAGCCAACCAGGAGTGGGCAAGGCGCTACAACCCGATACGGCTCGCCGTGGAACACTCATCCTTCCGGTCAGAGGTCATCGACAGGCAGGGTACGGACCCGAGTCTCCCCGCGATATCCGTTCTCAATCCAGAAATCTGCGACATCGACGCCGCAGACGCCAATGAACGCAGATCATATTCAGAGACAGTTGAGCGTCACCTGCTCCAGCTCGGGATAGATGAGCTCGTCCTTCTACGCGGGCTGGACATCTGCGAGTTCAGCTTCGGATATACCCGCGTCAGCTCCACGCCTTCCACGACGGTCAAGGACAGAGAAATGCCGGTACGGCTGTGCGCGTTTGATTACGTCGAAAAGAAAAAGAAGCCCATCTATCTCCTTGAGCAAAAAAATGAAGGCTTTTACATCAGACTAAGCGAAACACGAGTCATCGAATGGCTTTGCCAGAATGGCCTCGGAGGGCAACTGCCGCCCCGCGACGGCATGCGACTCGGCGGGCTTTTGGTTGAACAGTACGCAGATTTCGGCCGTTTTCTACAGAATTATCGCGAACGCGCCACGCCCCCTACTCCGCGCTCGTTATCCAACTACGTCTATCTCCTGCTCCACACGTTGGCTCATCATTTTGCTCATGCGGTCGTTGAATACTCCGGCCTTGAGCACGGATCTATCGGGGAGTACCTTTTCCCCGCTGACCTCGCATTCCTGGTATACCGCCGGGGCATGACACCTGACTTGGGCAATCTCTCCGCCATGTGGCGCAACCACGGTCTGACAGTGTTGGAGCAGCTCCTATCCGATCGCGCTCTCAAGTGCGACGGCGGAAGTCTCTGCGATCAGCGCGGCGGCGCATGCCCGGCTTGCATCATGGCCCCTGAAGTGGCCTGCATTGCCGGCAACAATCTTCTTAGCCGCGCCGCTTTGGGCGGAGGTGTACCGCCAGGATGGGATGAAGAGCGAACGGCACTCGCTGGTTTTTTTCGGCTTGCGCAAGAATGAGGCGAAGGTTGCACGGAGGAATCGTGGGTCTTCGAGATCTGCATTTTAGGCCCACCGACAATCCGGAGTCGGACCGCCCGAGGATCCCATAGGCGTTTATCAGCACTTCACCTACCGCGTCGTCGGGAACAGACCTAGCTACGACAGAGGCGGAGTACCAGCATATGGGTATCCCCTCGGAAAACGGCTATGATGTTCCCACTCAGGTTTTAAGACGTATGACTGTTTCCACATCTCCGCAGCTGGCCCTCGATGCGTTGGTCCGTGCTCTCGCCGTGAACCGCGGGAAGTCGTTGAGCATGCTTCTGGGCGCGGGAACCTCGATCTCATCGGGGATGCCCTCCGCAGATCGGTGTATCTGGGAATGGAAGCAGGATATTTTCGCGACCAATAACCCAACTTTGCGTGAGTCGGTTGGCGAGATCTCGTTGGCGGGAACAAGGCGGCGCATTCAGGAGTGGTTGGATCGCCGGGGCGGTTTTCCGCCCAGTGGCAGCCCGAGCGAGTACTCGTTTTTCGCTGAGGCCTGCTTTCCCACGCCCACAGACAGACGTAGCTTCTTTCAGCGGTATGTGAAGCTTGCGGTACCGTTCCTCGGCTATCGGCTGATACCGTTACTGGTGAAGAACGATATGTTGCGGACAGTTTGGACGACGAACTTCGACGGCCTTCCGGCGCGGGCCTGCGCGGCGGCAAATGTGCCTTGCATGGAAGTAGGCATCGATACGCAGCATCGGGTGTCTTTAGTAGCTTCCCCCGGTTATTTGCGTGTTGTGTCATTGCACGGCGACTACCGTTACGACGCGCTGAAGAACACTACGTCCGAATTGCAATCGCAAGAGGCCGAGCTAAAGAGGGAACTCGTCTTCGAGCTTCGGGATCATGATCTGTTGGTCCTCGGGTACAGCGGCCGCGATTCCTCCTTAATGAAGGCCCTGGCGGAAGCATATGGTACACGTTACGCCGGGCGCCTGTATTGGTGCGGAATGCAACGGCATCCCTCCGCCGAGGTAGAGACGCTGTTGCAAACAGCAACGACAGCGGGGCGTGAAGCCTTCTACGTGCAGTCATTTGGCTTTGACGATCTGATAGAGCGTCTGGCGCTACGCCTCTTGGAAGACGTGGAGTTGCAGGCCGCCAAGGAGATTCTGACGTCCCTGACTAAAGCGAGCGGTCGTAAAGGTCATTTCCAGACACGATCAGAAGCGGCGACGAGTTTGGTCAAGAGCAATGCGTATCCATTAACAACGCCGTCGGAGGCGCTCAAAGTCGATCTCGTGTTTCCGGAGAATGTGGCACGACGAGATTGGTTGAACGAGGTCCTGAGTGCCGTGCACGGCGCTTGGGCGGTAATCCCCAGTGGCGCGCTAGTATTTGCGTCGATGGCTGCGACGCGATCAGCGCTCGGAGCGTTCTTGAAGGGGGCGCCGGTAAGTGTTCCGGTATCCCTCGAAGACCTGGAGAGATCGAACAGTGTACAGGCACTGATGCGCCAAGCTTTGGTGCATAGCGTGGCACGGAGTTGTGGGATTGAAACGGATGGCCGGAGAGTGTGGGAGCAGGAACCCCATGAGAAAAGATCTTTCGATCAACAGAGTTTTGCGATTCATCGTGCGTTGTGGTTCCGACTCGCAATCCTCAAAGGCAAGGCCTGCGTTTTGCTCACACCGGAAATCATCGCGAAGACGACGGTAGGAGATCCCGCAAGCGAAGAGGCGACCAAGGTGTTGCGGAACGCGGTGTACGGATACCAGCACAACGATATCTACGATGCTGACCTGAAACATTGGACAGCCCGGATCACGGGGGTAGATGTTCCGGACGCTGGAGGCCAGCACTTTCTAATCGGAAAGACCCCTTTGTATGCGGGCTTATATCAGCCCAACCGGCCAGCTCTCAACCTGAAGTTCCAGCGATTCGCGACTTTCGGTGGTTTTGTGGTGGAAGATGCCAAGCTGGTCTTCGCCTCGAAATCTGGGCAGGGCGAAGCGAAGGATGCAAACCCGTTGCATGGGCTCGTGAACAATCGGCCTTGGGACTACTCCGTCACGAGCACCGGAGTTTCCACGTCAGCTAACGTTGCAGCGATCTGTCCAGCGACACATGCTCGCAGCCTGGAGCGATTACTCTGTCAACTGAGCGAGCGAAGCGAGCCGGATCGGACGGAGCGGGATTACCTGCAAACATTTCCTGGCTTCGCTGCGGGCTTTTCGTTACCGCTGATGCACGCGAGACCCGGAGAGTCATTGTGGCAGGATCTTGCGGTGAGCCCTTCGGGGTCGCCTCTTGAAGGTGCGAAGCAGATTGCACGCGCGATCTGCATTGCGCTGGACCGGGTTCGCGGGCTGAATCCGGGAGCTACTGCGATTATTTTTGTTCCGAAAGTCTGGTCGCTGTTCGAGTTGGTCGACGAAGGCGGAGAACATTTCAACCTGCACGATTTCGTCAAGGCGTTCGCTGCGCGGAACGGCCAAAGTACGCAGTTCCTCCGGGAGAAGACGGTTGTTCCCAATCCAAGCTGCAGAGTTAAGTGGTGGCTCTCACTGGCGTTGTACGCGAAGGCGATGCGCACGCCGTGGCGTTTGGATTGCATGGACGAGGACAGCGCCTTTGTGGGAATCGGGTACAGCATGGACGCGCACGCGGTCAACAAGCAGCACATTCTTCTCGGCTGTAGTCACATATACAGTGCACGCGGTGAAGGCTTGCAGTTCCGACTCGGACGCATCGAGCATCCCATCATTCGCGGACGAAATCCTTATATGTCGCTCGATGATGCTCGCCGGACCGGAGAGACGATACGCCAGTTATTCTTCGACGCGCGAATGAGGCTTCCCAAGCGCGTCGTGATTCATAAACGTACGCACTTCACCAAGGAGGAACAAGATGGCCTAGCGCAGGGTCTTGAAGGCGTACACAATGTCGAGCTGATCGAGATCAATACGGAGGAGTCGATCCGTTTCTTGGCTTCGAAGTTGGAGAGGGACAAACTCACGATCGATAAGTTTCCGATGCCGCGCGGTGCGGCCATCGTTTTGGGAGATGATGCTGCCCTGCTTTGGGTGCATGGGCATGCACCGAGCGTGCAGAACGAGCGATTTAAGTATTTCCAAGGAAAGCGGCGCATTCCAGCTCCACTTCTGATAAAGCGATACCGCGGTGACTCGGATCTCGATTTGATTTCGCGCGAGATCCTTGGGCTATCGAAGATGAACTGGAATCACTTCGACTATTATTCGCGTCTGCCAGCAAGTCTAGATTCTGCAAGTGCTATCGCCAGGGTCGGGACCTATCTGAGCCACTACGGCCCTGCGCCGTACGACTACCGGTTGCTGATCTAAGCATAGCCGAGGGGAGCGTCGGCCAGTTGCGCATCATTAGGAACACAGCAACAAGTGGTAGGCATCGTGGCCGACACACACCATCAGCAGGCTCACAACTCCTGTGATTCCAATTGTATTTCGGCTGGGACATTCGCACTTCACTCAATCTGAGAACACTGCGTCGTCGTACCAAGGCTGCTTTCTGCAGTCCACCAACTCAACGGACTCGCAAATCTTCCCAAGCATTCCGGCGAGCGGGCCCATGTGTTCAAATCCGCAGACCACCAGGTATCTCTCGGCATTACGTCTGCACTCCAAGAGTTTCAGGAGCATGACTGGTTCGCGCTGACGACTCCATTGCTCCTTCTGCACAACAGAGTACGCTCCTTGCAGATAGTCGCGAGGTATTTTCAACGTGTCTAGTTGTTCGAGCGTTGTGTTGATGTTCGCCCACGGAATCTTGTCGTTCTCGTCTGCAGCGACGTGCGCAATGGTCATGCTGGCGAGACCCCATTCCTCCCCCACAAATTCCAACTGATTTTCTTTGATGAGCGCACTAATCAATTGCGCGAACTGGGTCTTTTGTTTCTTGGCCTGATCACTGTCCCCAAAGAGCGCGTCCCGATCTCGGGCTTGTACTCCGTGATTGCAACCAACGACCACAATCTTACAGCCTGCCATGCCGGGAATCTTAGTCTCCCTTCTCGCTAAACACAATGCCTCGGCCGATTGACGCCGACACAGGCAGTGTAGAAATCGAAGTGCCCGCAACCACGAACACAACTCCTGCCACGCATAGGGCAGAAGTTCCGGAAGCAAAGCAGACTCGAGGTAGTTTTTGTGAATCACCGTCCGATATGCTGAGAGAGAATCAGCAGGTACTCATTGCAAAGAAATCAGATGAGGGCTCGCGCCTGGCAAAATGCACCCGTTTGTTTCTGAAAATCCGCAAACATCACGCAAACCATTTGAATAGCCGACAGTGGAATCTTCCGCGTTACTCCGAGCGGAGCACGAGAAGGGCTACGGTCAGCGGCTTCAACCCACAGCGCCAGGTGACACACGCCTTGAAAGGGCGTGGCTTGAGAGTATTTCAAAAAACCACAAGCTCACAACTGGGCAATCCAGATACTTGAAGATACGCACAAGGCTGGGAGTTCTGTGGGTGACATTTTGGGTGTGAGTTTTCAGGTAGTACGGAAGTCTGCGTGAAGTGGTGACAGGGCGGGAGATTTAGAAACTAACTATGCTCGGGAATCCGGTCGAAGGTGAACGCGATAAGGAAGTTGAGATCACAATCGTTTGCCTGGGCGCGGATGGAACTCCCATGTTTGAGAAGAAGACTTATCCAGTAATAGCTTCGCGATTGGATCGGGAGAGCAATACGAACAATTGAAGCCGGGATGTAGCAGAAAGTTTGGCGTGAGCCTCGACGATGCACCGGCGGAGTGAGACAAGAAAGTAGAGGTTAAGACTTCACAGGTCAAGTTCCAAATGACATATCACATTCATCAACGTCCAGCTTCGCAGAAGACGTTTTACCGTCCTGACGTCTGGTCCGTTTCTAGGTGGAATCCGGGTTTCTCGCCAAGGCGATAGGTAAACTCGACCTCCTCGCCCGCGCACCAGCCATGGACCGTCAGTGGATGGGTGAGACCCGACTCATACTCCCGCAGCTCGTGCACTCCGAACGTACGAATGGTGGTCGCCAGCACCAGTGAGTATTGCGCCGCGACCAATGACGGCAGGGCGATTCGGGCCGGCGGCAAATGCGACGGCACTCCCGCCGCAGCCCACGCGCAGGCCCGTTCGCGGTCAACCTCGAGAATCCGGCCAAGCGGAATGCGACCGCTCCAAGGCTTCGGTACAACGCCGTCGCCGCAAAGTTCCCGTGACAAGTCGGTGAGAACCGCGTCCACAGCAATCATCTCGGGAACCATAAGTCCGCCGGCCGTAAGCTGGGGAGCCGTGTTCATCAGGATAGCCACTTGCGGCTCTTTCTCCAGCGCTCGCTGCATCGTTTCACTGACAACGACATGCAGGGGGCGATGGTCTGGGTTGTGATAGTGGGTGGCATCGCATACTAGGCAATCGGTGTTCCCCCCTTCCAACCGCAAAGCTGTCAGGATTGCCTGGACACGCTCGACGGCGCGCGCATGCACGTCCAGCAGGGTAAAGCGAACCGCCTGTCCCGCGAACAGCGGCAGCAGGGGCAGACACAGCGGGGCAAACGGCCCGCAACCGGCATACAGGACGTGGATGACCTCCCCTGGGAACCGCAGCTGCGCTTCTTGGATCGCGCCATGAACGCCGCGCAGATAGATGCCGGTTCGACGCGAGTCCAGCAGGCAGCGCCCGGCATCCAGCGGAGAAATAGCGGACCCCGCGGGCACCGAGGTGGCGGAACGGTCGCGCGGGTCGACCGTATCTTCGCGCATGCCGGTAATGTCGCGAAACAACCGATCCAGGAACGCCACCGCCGCGCCCATCCGGCTATCGTCGTCGCCGCCAAAGAGCAATACAGAAGCTGCATCAGCCAGCCGGGTTAGCCGCGGATCGCTGGGAATCATTGACAGACATTGTAGTCCGGGGGAATACACCCGGCTGGCCACAGATTCTCGTTCCACACCAGCGAATTAACTCTTACGCTGCTTCCGCCGTCCATTGAGCTGCCCGGTGGGGACATCACTATTGAAGAAATCGCTATTACATTCAAAACGGTTGATTCACATTGGAGATTGGTTCGCGCGCGGCCTCGACCCCTACCCTTAAGCAAAACCTATGTCAGACGGTTTTGAGCCAACACTTGCCTTCCAATCGTAATTCTGAAAAGACCTACAGCCCGACGTTTTGGGCGGCAAAAGAACCGCATAGATAAAAGTAAGGCCGAGTGCAAATTCGAGGTTGGTTTATTGCGCCGAGACTTGTCTTGCAAGTGCGGGTCTGCATAGTGCTTGTCCACCGAACCAGCGTGGCTGCGCCTCGCTGGCGCACGGAAAATCATTGCGAGGAGAATACGGAAAACAATTTGCGCCTTTACACCTCGGAATTTGGCATGGCCAAAACAGATTCAAAACAAGCTCAATGTGTCGTTGATTTCAGGGGCCGGCAACTCGCGAGCGCAATCGGGATCGTCGCCACCTTGGTCGCGGCAAGCTACATTCAGTTGGGATCTGGGTCCGGAGTTGTGGGCTGGCTCGTGCCTGGAGTTCTCGCGGCCAGTGCACCTTACATGGCTATCCGCTTTCTACGATTCGCTTTGCGCAGGAACTGACCCGAAGGCTATGCCGCTGCGCCTGGTCGGCACCGTCAAACTGAACGCCCTTGATCCCGAAGCCTATACCTTAGGCCTATAGACCCGCAAACTCGAGATCTTGATTCCGAGCTTATCGGGCGATCAGGGGATTTCCTGCGGCATACCGAATCAATGGGCGTTCCGATTGTTCCTGCAAGAACTCTTATGTTGTTCGTTCTCCATTTGCAGAAAGGAATCTCTTGTGCCAATCCAGACAGAAAATAAGAAGCAAGTATGCTGGATGATTGCACTGTTGGCATCAGCGGCGCTCGTCTTGATCTACAACCTCCAGGGATCGGGCAAAACGGTTTCGTCAAGTCGGCTCGACATCTCAACCAGCGCTCCTGCACAGGCAAGGGCAGGAACGCTGCAAGGAGCTGACGCCGAAACAAGCTTGCGGCTCGATGCGCTGGCCCTCAGTCAGCAGAACAGCTATGAAATTGGTGGAAGGAATATCTTTCGTATGCAAGAGATTGAAAGCAAATCTGTATCGATCCCTCCAAGGCCAACACAGGAACACGATAAACAGCAGATGTCTGAGGTGCCACAATCGCCGCCAATCCCTTTGAAGTATTATGGATTTGCCAAGGAGCGCAACGAGCCTAGTCGGATATTCCTTCAGGATAACGGAGAAGTTTTTATAGCTAAAGTGGGCGACATAGTTGAAAGACGCTACAAGGTCATTGAGATTTCAAAAAGCAGCATAACTATTCAGGATTTGCTCGACAATTCCGGGCAACCGATTCAACTGCCGATCAAATAATAAATGTGCTCAGATGAATGAACAATCTCGCGATACTGGTGGCCTGAAGTTTCCCGAAACGCTGCTTCAGGACATTCGCTTCGGACTGCGCATGTTTGTGAAGTCTCGGACGACGACCGCGATCCTGGTCATCACGTTGGCCCTTGGCATCGGGGCCAATACGGCTGTCTTCACTCTCATCAATGGCGTGATGTTGCAGTCGTTGCCGGTCAGCCACCCGGAGCAGATTTATTTCTTCGGCGCCGACATCTCGTCCGGCACTCATAGCGGCGACGCCCCCACCGGCGCAGTGAGCCTGTATTCCTACCCATGGTTCGAGCAGTTCCGCGAGCGAAACCGTTCCGCCTTTGATGGACTGACGGCCTTGGCCAGCCCGCAAGTTGATCTCCGCGTGTCGGTCCCTGGTTCCAGCGAACGGCCGCGTCGGTTTTTGGGGAGCATGGTGGACGGCGATTTTTTCCATATGCTGGGCGTGAGCGCCCTGGCGGGAAGAATGCTGGTTCCGGAAGATGACCGTCCTGCTAGCCCTGCGGCAACGGTAGTGAGCTATCGTTATTGGACCCAAAGCCTGGGACGCGATCCGCAGATCGCCGGGAAAAAGCTCCTGATTAATGGCGCTCCGTTCACGGTTGTGGGCGTGACGCCGCCGGAGTTTTACGGGGTGAAGTTTTTGGGCAGCCCTACGGACTTCTGGTTTCCGCTCAACCAGCAACCTTTTCTCACGGAGGGCTCAACATCGCATGGTCATACGAATTGGCTGAAGGCTGAAGACGTTCACTGGATTAATCTGTTGGGCAGGCTGAAGCCGGAAGCGAATCCTCGCGCGACCGCGGCCGTTCTGAGCGCGCAACTCCGGCAGATGATCTCTGGCCTTGAGGGAAGCCATCCCACGCCGGAGAGAACGCAACTGGTTCGCGAGACCCGTGTAGAGCTTGTCTCGGGCGCGCGAGGTCTTTCCCGCCTACGAGCACGCTTTTCCTCGCGGCTGCAAATCCTTGCCGTACTGGTGTTCCTGGTGCTGATGATCGCGTGTTTGAACACGGCCAATTTGCTCTTGGCCCGAGCCTCCGCAAGAGAGCATGAGATCGCAGTCAGGCTTGCCATGGGGGCCGGACGTCGCCGCGTGGTGCGTCAACTGCTGACGGAAAGTGTGCTTCTGGCCGGCATGGGTGGCCTCGCCGGTTTCGCGCTTGCGGTCTGGACCACAAAGCTGCTCTCTACCTTGGTGCTTGGGACCAACGCCACTCTTCCTTTTCTTAGCTTCAAGCCGGACTTTCGTGTACTCGCTTTCACCTTCAGCGTGGCGTTGATCACCGGAATCTTGTTTGGACTGGCTCCGGCATTCCGCGGCACCAGAGTTGACCTGAACCGCGTGCTGAAGGACGAGTTCCGCGGCGGCGGCGTTTTCGGACTGTCACGCCTAACGCCTGCCAAACTGCTGGTGAGCATGCAAGTGGTGGTTTCACTGACGCTGCTGATGGTGGCCGGACTCTTCGTGGGCAGTCTGCGCAACCTGGAGCAGCAGGATTTGGGCTTCGTCCCTGAACAAGTGCTTATCTGCCATCTGGATCTCGGAGCCGCGGGGTATAAGCCGGCGCAACTCCCGGAACTATATTCACGATTAATCGATCGCATGCTCACGCTGCCCGGAATCCGCTCGGCAGCACTCGCGGACGCCGGAATGCTGAGCGGCAGCACCTCTACCTCAAACATTTCTATTGCGGGCTACACTCCGAGGCCGAAGGAGAACATGGACGTTCAACACCGGCATGTCACCTGGAACAATGTGGCGACTAATGGCTTGAACCTTCTCGCCGGCCGCGACATAAGCGCCGATGATCGCCAGGAGGCTCCCCATGTGGCTGTCATCAACCAAGCTTTCGCCCAGCGGTATTTCCCGGGACAGGACCCGATCGGTCATAGCTTCGCACTGGGTGTGCCGTTCAAGTCCGCCACTGGGATGAAGATCGTGGGCGTAGTGAAGAACTCGAAATACAGTTCACTGGACGAGAAGACGCCGCCTCTGGCGTTCATACCCCTGCTCCAGGAGCCTTTCAGCGATAATCCGGACGGAAACAGAGGCCGCCCCTACAAATACGGGAACGAATTGAACTTGCGGGCGGCGGGCGATCCCACGTTGCTGTCTCAAGCGCTTCAGCACACGATCGCCGACGTTGACAGCAACATTCCCGTGTCGAACATCAGGACGTTGGCGGAACGCATCAGCGATTCCGCGCATGACGCTCGGGCGATTGCGCAACTGTCAGGGTTTTTCGCCGCGTTCGCCTTATTGCTTGGGGGCATCGGGCTTTACGGCGTGATGGCCTACAGCGTGTCCCGCCGTACGCGCGAGATCGGCATCCGCATGGCCATTGGAGCCCAACGAGGCACCGTTTTGCGGATGGTAATGCGTGAATCATTGGTGTTGGTAGTGCTCGGGATAGCTCTGGGGATTCCCGCGGCCGTGGGAATGGGACATTTTATTTCGAGCCAACTGTTCGGTCTTTCGCCGCGCGACCCCCTTACCCTGGCCGCAGCATCTTTGCTCCTGGTAGCTGCTTCCATAGTCGCAAGCTATCTCCCAGCGCGGCGAGCAGCAGAGATTGATCCTATGGTTGCCCTCAGACACGAGTAATGATTTCGGGGCTTGGGATGAGCGGATGAACAACCGTCTGGGCCTGGCAGAATTGCAATCAGACCGTTGGATCAACAGATCAACAGCCAATCAGTAAGACTGGGGTCATCGAGATTTGTTTCGGATTCGGTCCATAACACTGAACTGCAAGTACGGTGTGGAGGCTTTGAGAATGATGTCGTCGTGGCCTTCGATCATAGCCATTTACGAGCGGCGTTGTGACGAGCACAGTGACATCGAAACTGAAGGCTCTTGTTGAGCAGACGCAGGCTGCTTATCCCCACTACTCTTTTCGAGGAGTGGCGTCTTGTTCCCTTTGTCTTTCTGCTGGCATGCCGTCTCCTGGCCCGATTTGGTCGCAGGAGAACATCTTAGTACCGGGCGATCTTGCTGTCTACGTTGCTCCGGGCGGAATAATTCAATACATCGAAGCACACTCCTATCTCCCTCCTTCAGAATTCACAATGGCGGTCCTGAAGTGTCCGGAATGCAAGTCCATGGAGTATCGTGAGGCGCTTCGCACCGCGAATCGCTACATTGAGCCTCCCCTCGAAACCGACGAATCGTTTTCTCGCGAGATTTTGCGCCACGCCAGACTTTCTCAGAGTCTAAAGAAGGATCCCGCGAACCTCGATTTGGCGAACGAGTGCTGGGCCGCGCTTCGAGCAAATGCGCGCAATTGCGACCTGCGCGATGGACGCAATGTTATTCACATTTATCGGGCAGCCGCTCTGCGCTCCAGCCTGGGCGTCGTAGCGTTAGCCCGCGCCTATCGAGAACTTTTTGAAGTTAGCGGAGAAGGCCCGCGGCTGGCGTACTTCGACGAGGCCCTGACCCAGGCAATGAAGTCCTCACTCCCACAGTTGTCAGAACAAGAACGCTCCATGGTGCAATGGATTATTCAGTCGATTGACTCTCCGCACTCCCGCTGACGTGGCCGGGCAAAGATAGCGCGGACCGAGACAAGTACTGTTTGGGCGCCTTGGCGATTTATCGTTTTATCGGTGTTCTTGTCGTTCTTGCACAAACGCGGTTTCATAGCTCCCGAACATTTCCATTTCGCTCTTGCCTGCATGGACGTAAAAGCAAAAGAGATTACTGAACAATCTGAGTATTGGCAGGCATTAAATGGCAGATTTCCCATAAGATGTCATGCAGCGTCGCTGATGCTTTCAGCTGCATAGTTGGATAATGCCGCTGGACGACATTGGCTCGGTCCGCGTCGATGTCGGCTGTAATAATAATGGTCGCGCTCGGATGCTGTTCCATCAAACTGAAAACTTCCGAGACTGCTACGGTTTCATGGGCTTGGTGCCCGGACAATGAGAGTTTGTTCGTGAGCGGATGAGGGGCAACGGTAGTGAACAGGATCAGCACGGGAAAATATAGCCGTTGTCTCCAACTCTTTCAAACGAAATCTCTGTACGAGTGCCTTTTGCTTGTCTTAGGAAACTCTAACGATAAGTTTTGCTTGCCTTTCAGCTGGGCATTGATACACTTCGCTAAACCCCTGTCGGCCTCCAATTTGTCAGTAGGAAAAGAGACTCATGAGAAAGCTTCTCGCGCTACTCTTTGCGCTCACTTTGGCTCTGCCAACCTGGCCCCAGGCGCAACCGAAACCGGCGCCCTCGCCAACTCCACAGGCAACTTCACCAGCAACAACTCCAGGCCCATGCACGGCTGATTATTACCGCAACGTGAATGGCGTCTGCGTTCATCGGCCTGTGAAGACGCAAAACTCTGCTGTGCCAGCGGGAGCCACCGCCCAGTGCCGTGACGGGTCATATTCTTTTAGCCAACACCGACGGGGCACATGTAATCACCACGGCGGGGTGGCGAAATGGCTGTGATCTCTCGATGGGTGCTTGCAAACGATTTGAGCGACCTTGTGGGTGTCGCACACCCATTTGTAAGCCGGTTCAAGAGCTAACCTGCCTCGGGTTGCCATTTCGGCATGTGAAGAATCAAGGCGGATTCCCCAAAAAACCCAATTTCGGATGAAACGATTCAGCGCTGCAGATCACCAGACGTGAGAGTGTTTGTATGTAAATCCCAACCCATGCAGCTCTGCGGATCGACACTCACTAGATAACTATCGCAACCACAAACACGACACGCTCGACTAGAGCGACTACGGGTACTGTCATGCCCTTGTCCCTTTCGGCCCCAGTCCCAAGCGTTCTCGGAGAAATACTATGAATAGAATTCTGCAGTTCCTCGCATTCATTTTCCTGTGGGCATCCTTCGCTACCGCTCAAACGGCCACTGTAACCCGAAATGCCAACCTGTATCCCCATCCTTCGTCGGACGATGAATCAATCACCAAACTCACCAAAGGAGCAGAAGTGCGCCTAGTTGAGCCTGATTCGACCAACAGGTATTACCATGTCCGAACCTCAGATGGCCTAACCGGCTATACGTACGCCAGGTTTCTCAAGGTGCAGCCAGGCTCCGACATGTCCTCTCCTCCAGCGCCCTCACCAACTCCAGGGTTGAACGGAGGAACAGATACGACAGGCGCTCCGGTTCCCCTTCTTGCCAAGGGACACTCAGTCGATTGGTGGTTCGTCTTCAAGTTGAACTCAGGAGTGTTTCCCGGTTGTGGTGGCACCGCGGTACAAGCGTGCATCTTCGGAGGCGAGGTGCAGGTGCAAAAGTGGAAGTCGCCTGTGAGTCAGCAGTTCGTCTTTGCAAGTAGTGAGTCCCCGGCCCTCCAGCAGGGAAGCAATTGCCTCGGCGACACTACTGGCGACCCAGTCGGTGCGACCTTTGAAGAAGTCTACGACGGTTCTTTTTCCTACGTCGTCTGGAACGATCAGTTTTATCAAGACCCTAAGGTCGCTGGTTGCGGAGACAGTTGTAGCGCGCCGTGGGGCCATTCAAAAGGCATGGTCGCATGGAATGATGCCGGCGAGGGATTGGTCATGCAAGTTACGACGCCCGATTGGCCTGGCGCAGGCAGCAAAGAACACCCTCGCATGCAGCACGGCAACATTCTCGGCTGCACGAAAGATAACGATATCGAAGTAAGTCAGCACTTCTTCGCTCTGAGGCTGAAGAAGGATGATCTGATGAAGGTCCTTACAGCCCTGCAAAATGCCAGCGTCGTGACGGATGCAAAGAATGTCCAGGTTGTTAAGCTCGGCGGACCAGCGGACGTACAAGCTCTGGCTGCACATCTGGGAGTCAAATCAGGCAGTTCAAGCATTACGCAAACCACGCTTTCGAGCGGCGTGCAGTTGATTTCAAAACCATCCCACCTCAACGTGCCTCCGTGGCAGATGGTTTCGGTGGTCCTTGGAGGAGTATCTCTACGAACTGCAACTTGGTGGACAAATCCGGCGATAGACAGTACAACTTCTGACACCAAGATCGACTGCTGGGACAGCAGCCTTGCAAACCCAGGAGCAGTCGCTATTGCAACGACTGGTCAATGGGAAGACAAGATATTCGGCCTCAAGGGGGGACCAAGCCCCAACTCGAACCACGCCAAGATCGGAGTGTCTACATCTGGAGATCATCATTTTGCAATCTTCGGTGATATGAATCAGCAAGGCTCGATTTCTGGGAAGTGCAGTAGTAGCCAGAATGGAAGAGGCGGATTGTTTTATGTAATAGACGACGCCACTCTAGCTAACAGCGTGCAAAATTTAATCAAGGGTGATACTGCACCGACTCAGTGACGGTGTGAGCATTCTACTCGGATCGGGATTCCCGCCCAACGTCACTTCTTTCGGCGGAGAAGTTCCAACTCGGAGCCGATAAACCCCCACGAGTTCCACGCCTCGCCTTTCACAGCGTTCCCAAACAGGTCAATTGCGGCGGAGTTGTTGTGATAGAGACGCCAGTTCCCGACGCCATAACTCACCGTATTGAAGGCGAGTTCTCCTTCGAGATCTTCCGGTCCCGTAGGCGGGGGCGGCAAAACAGCCTCCTCCGTAAGTTTTCCTTGATAGAAATGCAAAAGGCGCAGATAAAAGGCCAGATGTGGCTCGGTATTTTTTACCTCTGGGGTGATACGTGTCAAGCCACGCACCCGTAGGAGCACGAACAGCTATATTTGGTGACAGCAGTGGCCGGATCAAATCATGTTTCAATCCACGCGCTCCGTACGGGTGCGAACTGCTTTACGCTAACACAATTATGAGCAGCACCGCATAAGTTATTTTTCGCGCACCGGAGACCGACTTGCTAAATGCGAAACAGGCACTGAAGTAAATAGAGATTATCAAACCCCTGAATTGAAGATATTCGTTGGTGCAGCGGATACTCCCGTCAAATCAACACCGCTGAAGTCCGCGACTCACACCACATGCGTGGCCGTTCAGGGTTGTAGTCGGCTTGGTTCCGACGTGTTAAACGCGTTTGTGCCAGTTGGCGTTCAGGAAATATGAAGCCAAGCTATCCTTGGCTGGATGGATCTTCGGGTCAATAAGGCACTCAAGAACAGAGAACGGCACCCTTCGGCCAAAGTCTTAATGAGCTCTTGCTATCCGGCGAATCCGTATCCTTCTCGCATTCGTTTTTGCCTCAACGTTAAACACAATCAGGACCACGATTGCCAGCGAAATGTTGGATACACCTATAAATCTCCCTAGAAATAGCGGGCAAGCAACAACGCCAACATCATACGCGGACCAATCCGAATGAAACCTGTTTACAGAGGAACGCGTGCTGAATTCCCCTTTGATTCCGCTTTCCCAGGTCGGGGAACACTTTTTTCTGGGTCGCGTCCGTCCTGTCGATTGCCGAAGACAAACAGACAGCCGGAAAAAGGATCTGATTTCAGATCTTCCTTGCAAACTCGGGCCAGGCCATCGATGCCGTTGCGGAAATCCACGGGTTCTACTGCCACCAGAATGCGCATCTGCGGCGTAATCTGAATCACACCGATTCCCACAAACCCCGGCTCAGTCCGGCTAAGTCGGGCGCACTGGACCCTTTCCATTGGATCCGCATCTTCCCGTGCGGTCCTTCCAACTCGATGAAGCACTCCGCCGTTCCCATCGCTGCTGTGCTACCAGCTCCACAAACGTTGACGGGTGAGTTGCGAGTTTGGCAGGGCTCTCCGAAGCCGCCAGCCGTTTCAGCTTGTCATATTCTAGCCGCAAGACTTGCGCCTTACTGCCGACGCCTTACTGCCGAGCCACTTCTGCGGCAGAAATCCAGAGGCGTTTAGGAATCGGCAAGGGCCTGCGTGTGACCCTCGCCATTTTCCCAACGTCGGCTAATCCTACGTATTTCCGCGGTAACATGAGTTGCAACTCTGGACATTTGTCGGTCCTCCCCGACCTGGTGGGGGTACGATCCGACCTTACCAGTTGCATACAGATGGAGTCACGCAGGCTTGCCGAAAGGACAGACAGCGCCGGGATAAACCGGCATGGAGTAAAGAATGAAAGAGTCTGACGCCGAAGACCTAGCCAGCAACGACGGCCCCGAGTCATGCGCCGACAGCCGTAAGGATGTGGGTGAAGCGTTGACAGGGGTACCGTGACCTATCATCCACGGCTGGCGGCGGAGGACGCCCTGGAATGCGGCGTTCGCTCGGTCCTGGCGACGCGATTGTCTTTTTTGTTCTTGTTGTTGGTTCCTGGCGTCTGGTGGCGGGATTTGTTGATGCCTTGGGACTGGGTCAGCGGGAGCCAGCCCTGGCGGTGCATTCGGATGTGCCCCCTTTGTCTTTTGTCTTGCTTACGTGTTCTGATGTCCCGTGTCTGAGGATCTCCTCGCTGAAACTCCACTCAATGAAGGCCACCTAGGTTCGGCCAATCATGGGTACTGGCTGGTGTTCAGCCGCCGAAACTGATAGATTTTATCTAGAAGCCATCTCATAAATAGGTAAAACTTTCATGGCGCTGTGCCGAACCCGCGAATTTGGCGGGTTTTAGAAGCCCAAAGCCAAGGGCGGTATTTATGAGATGGCTTCTGATCAATTTATGGTTGGGATACAGCATAATGTCGCAAAACCCGCTTTTTAGATTTGCACACACTGTCCGTCGGCGCAGGACGTGGTTTGCTGGCATCTTCCAAGCATTCTTGATCTTGACGGCTCTGTTGCTCGCTTGGCTTTTTCGATTCGACTTCTCTCTTCCCAACCGACATGCTCTGCTCATCGCGGCCCCGTTACTTGTGGGTGTGCGCCTGATTGCGATCGCACGCTTTGGGCTTTTGCACGGTTGGTGGCGTTATGTCGGGGTCAGTGATGTTGTCGACATCATCAAAGCTGATGTTGCGGGCAGCATTGGTTTTTTCCTGATCGCTCGATATGTCTTTCATATGACGGAGTTCCCGAGGTCAGTCTATGTCTCCGAAGCACTTCTAACCGCAGGACTCTTGACGGGCGTGCGCTTGTTGTCCCGGCTGCTGGCAGAGACGTTCAGGCAGAATGTGTCTTCGGACAGAAAAACTATTTTGATCGGTGCTGGCGCCGGAGCACAAATGGTTTTACGCGAGTTGAAACGCTCCGGGAGCGGTTATCAGGTGATCGCGTGTCTGGACGACGATGAGACTAAACTGGGCCTGAAGATCCAAGGGGTCCGGGTAGTTGGTTCCGTTGATCTCTTGGCCGATTTGTTTGTCGACGAACAACGGGAAGAATGCGAAGTGATTATCTCTATTCCATCTGCTACCAGTGCGCAGATGAGAAGATGCGTTGAAATTGCACAGAAAGCCGGATTCCGTTATCACACGTTGCCGAGTTTGACGGAGTTGATCGCCGGGGACTCATTGATTCATCAAATACGCGAAGTAAACCTTGATGACCTTCTCGGAAGAGAGCCTGTTGACCTAACTTTGGACGCGTTAGACGATATGATTACCGGCCAAGTAGTCATGGTTACTGGGGCCGCTGGTTCCATAGGGTCGGAGCTCTGCCGGCAAATCCTCAGCTGCGCTCCTGCGAAGCTGGTCTGCGTGGATTGGAATGAAAACGGGATTTTCCATCTTCAGCTCGAACTGTCGAGCCTTGCAAAGCACAGTGAGCTAGTACTTTGCGTTGCCGACGTTCGCGATCACGAACGGCTGAGGATCATAAGTGGCACGAATTGGGTCAAGGTCATCTTCCATGCGGCGGCGTACAAGCACGTGCCTGTAATGGAGTCGAACGTTGAAGAAGCTGTCCGAAACAATGTTTTCGCATTGCTCACCTTGCTCGATGTAGCCGAAGAAATAGGCTCGCGCGACCTGGTCCTCATCTCGAGCGACAAGGCAGTGAATCCAACCAGCATCATGGGGGCAACCAAGCGGATCTGTGAATTGATTGTTGCCTCAAGGCCACCCAATGGGATTCGTTGCACTTCCGTGCGGTTCGGCAACGTGCTGGGTTCGAGTGGCAGCGTAGTACCTATTTTTCAAGAGCAACTCCGCCAGAACCTTCCGCTTACGATCACGCATACTGAAGTCAGACGTTTTTTTATGACTTGCAAGGAGGCTGTTGCCCTCGTCTTGCAGGCCTTCGCCGTTGGGAACCATGGAGACATTTTGGTCCTGGACATGGGAACGCCTGTTAAGGTCGTAGATTTGGCCCGAACTTTGGCCCGATTGGCTGGCAAATCAGAGAATGAGGTGGAAATTCAATTCACTGGGCTTCGCGCGGGCGAGAAGTTGTCAGAGCAGCTTTTCTACGCGACCGAACAGATATCGGCTACTACTCATGCCAAAATCAAGAGAACTTCCGGCTCTTCCGTGGACTGGCTGGAATTGTTGCAGGACCTAAATGATCTGGAAGATGCCGTATCCAAAGGCGTGGTTGCTGATATAGTCTCGAAGATCAAAGAGATAGTCCCGGAATTCTGCAGCACAATCCAGCATGATCAACCGTGCGTTCTCGAATAGATGGCATAACCCCGGACTGCTGCCGCGGGATGGGATTGATTCCGTTTTCAGCGCGGATCATCTTAGCCGACAAAGGGCCTGGAAACGCAGGGAAGAGGATTGGCGGAGACGACGTCCAGCTGAAACCGGGGGACGTGATCACAATTTTCTCGCAGTCGGATTTGCAGGTTGCCGATCGGCCAGCAAGGCAAGTTCATCCGTCGGAAGGTGAGTTCCACACTGCTGGCGCCTACCTGGTGGAGTCGGGCGAATCTCTGCGACATGTGATTACCAAGATTGCCGGATTTACGCCCCAGGCCGACCTGTATGGCGGGGATTTACGCACGAAAGTGTCACAGAGAAGACCAGCAACGGCGGTTGGACGAATATGTGAATGATCTGGAGAAGCCAATCGAGAGGAACGCAGGCTCGCTAAGAAATCTCTCCCGGGGAAGAGGCCGTGGCCGAACGACAGGCGGCTAAGGGGCAGCGCCGTCTCCTTGGAGCTCAAGCCCAACGCAAGTGATCTCCAGGCCTTTCTCGACCTGGTGTTGGAAGACGGAGATCGCCTTCTGGTGCCGTTCCGTCCGGCGAAGGTCAATGGAGTTGACTCAGTCTTAACAATGCTAATACATTCATTTATAAGCCGTAAAGTCTTTGCTGACTATCTGAATTTGGCCGGCGGCCCACGACCAACGGTGACCGTGGCCGGTCGTTAATCATCGGCCCCGGTAAGCAGCTGGGGCGACAAATGGCGTGTTCTTCGTCAGCTTCAATACGGCACGGCTGATGCCCGGAAACACGATTGGTGCCTGAGAAACTGAGTAAGGGTATCACCTTGAGAGGATTAAGGACTGGACGCAAATCATTGGGCAGTTTGTGATTGGCGGTGGCCAGCAAAGGTCCTGTTCCCGGAAGGCATGGATCGCCTTACCGGAGTCAGAACCTGAGGTTGACGGCAAGGTGGCAAGTTCGACGGTTGCAACGTTACCGATTGACCGGCACGCTTTGAGATTTTCCGGGGCGCATGCCGACTTTGATATCCGATAACTGCGCGAATTACATTTACCTCTGTAGCAATTCTCGTCTATTGAATTTAGCGTGGAAGGAGACAAAGATGAAGGGTGTTGTTCTGGCAGGTGGGACCGGATCGCGTCTGTATCCACTTACGCGAGTCACCAACAAACATCTCCTGCCGGTTTATGACAAGCCTATGATCTACTACCCCCTGCAAGTGCTGGTGGACGCCGGCATCGATGACATATTGATTGTCACGGGAGGCAGCAGCGCCGGGGATTTTCTGCGTCTGCTGAGAAACGGGAAAGATTTTGGCTTGCAGCAGCTCAACTTTGCCTACCAGGAAGGCGAAGGAGGAATTGCTGACGCTTTGCGGCTGGCGGAATACTTTGCCCGCGATCACAGCATCTGCGTGGTCCTGGGCGACAATATCATTGAAGGCAGCGTTCGTGAAGCCAGGCAGAAATTTGACCAGCAGGAACGCGGCGCAAAAATTCTCCTCAAGGAAGTGGATGATCCGGAACGCTTTGGAGTTGCCGCTCTTGAGAATGGGCGCATCGCGCGGATTGATGAGAAGCCCAACGTGCCGGCATCGCGCTACGCGGTAACCGGAATTTATTTCTACGATGTTACCGTCTTCAACCGTATTCGCACGCTCAAGCCCTCCGGGCGCAGGGAGTATGAGATTACAGACGTAAATAACTCGTACCTTCGCGATGGCCAGCTTACCTATGACACTTTAGAAGGCTGGTGGACGGACGCCGGCACCTTTGAGTCTCTGTGGCGCGCGAGCAACCTAGTGCGGGAAAAAGTTTCACGCGCAGAGGCCGTCCAGGCCGCGCCCGTCGGGTCAAAAGCATGAAGGTCCTGGTGACGGGAGGTGCAGGATTCATTGGGTCCAATTTTGTCCGCCACCTCCTGCGCGATCACCCGGCTGACCAAGTTATTATTGTCGATCGGCTGACCTACGCCGGCAACCTCCGTAACTTAGGCGAGGCGTTGCAGGACGGCCGCTGCCGGTTTAATCGTCTGGACCTATGTGATCCAGCGGTGCGGGACATCGTCAAGGGCTGCGACGCCGTTGTCCATTTCGCCGTGAACCCGCTGGCCACGCGCCGCCCAGCCCTGCAGGACGAGGTTCAGGGGCGAATGCCTGCTCATGGCGAAAATCCATAAAAAGAGCTTTTTGATTTAACTGGTTTCGAGAGAGCGATGAATCCGGGCGGGAACCCCAAAGGCAACGACCCTATCCGGGATATCCTTAGTGACTACGGCCCCTGCCCCGACAATCGTACGGACCCCAATGCTCACGCCTTGAATGACCACTGCCCCGATTCCGAGGTGGGAGAATTTCCCGAGCCGCGATGTTCCACCCATCGCCGCGTTGGGGGAAACATGCGCGAAGTCTCCGATTTTAACATCGTGTTCGACCACTGCTCCCGTGTTCACGATCACGCCGGTACCGGTTGACGCATCTGGATTAATTACTGCTTGCGCCATCACAACGGTTCCAAGGCCCAACTGCGCCGACTCTGACACCGTCGCTGTCGGGTGGACGAGCGTCACTAATTCCACGCCCCAATCGAAGCATTTCTGGGCAACCCGTTGTCGTGCAAGGTTGTCCCCGATGCCAAGGGCAACTGCAATAGGCATTTTACTGGCTTCCTGTTGCAACCAGCGTCCATCGCCACAGACTGGAAGGCTCAGAACGCTTGTCGACTGCAATTCAGGTTGATCGTCTACAAAGCCTGCTAGACGTAGGTCTTTGCGGGCGAATAGGATGTCTGCGACAACCTTCCCATGCCCGCTGGCCCCGTAAACAAACACCTTCTGCACATTTGTCATCTCGCCAGATTGTTGCCCATGAATTTGGGGCATGGTCGCGTGGCCGCTTCTTGAGATGCCTTCCTGTAAATAAACCCTTCGAATCGTCTTCCAATAATCTTTCAGATCAAGCTTAACGCTCAAATGGTCCACATACCAGACGTCCTGCTGAAATCTCTCCTGCCAACCAAGAGCGTTTCTTCCGTTCACCTGAGCCGAGCCGGTCCCGCCGGGTTTGACTTCGTGGCGGCGAGCCTGCTCGGGCGTGTAGCGATCAAGGTATTGCATGAGGATCGGCCTCGGCCCATCGAGGCTCATCTCACCTGTTAGGACGCTCCAGAGCTGAGGAATTTCATCAACGCTATAGCGCCGCCGCAGCTCACACAGCTTCGTCAGTCCCTTCTCGTCAGGGAGCAGCGTCTCTTGTTCGTCACGCGCTGAGTTCATGGTGCGAAACTTCAGCAGCACGAAGGGTTTGGCCTGATAGCCTGGACGCACTTGACGGAAAAACACGGGACTGCCCATCCGGAGCCGCACCACAAGCGCCACAACAATCATCACAGGCAACACAAACAGCGAACGCGGCGAGTACTGCCACCAGATCTGAACTGCGCTTGCCCCGGCGGCGATAGACACTCATTTCTTCACCAGATCGCATGTCCACGAATAGAGCGATATCCAGGCTGCGGCGCCAACCCTTCCGGCAGGTGGGTAACCCGAATTGGAAGCCAAATCCCATCTCCGTAGCCTAATTCACCATTAGCAGGTCTCAGCGCCTGTCCGATACTTCTCCCAGTTGGGGGCTCACCCCGGAAGCAGCGCTTTCCATCACCGAAACACAACGTTGTGCAAGACTTTTCTGTAAGAATTGACGCTGCGCAAAGTCACGGCCTCGCCGCCCCATTTCTACCGTCGCGGCACGAGCATCGGCCATACATATTAGAGCATCCGCAAACGCTCCCGGATCCTCCGGTGGAACCACAACTCCCACACCCTGTGCCGTCACCATCTCCGCCATCCAGCCAGGGTAGTTTACCAGCACGGGTAAGCCGCTCGCCAGATAGTCAAAGAACTTGTTGGGGGAAGTTCCGTAGTAAAAAGCTGGCACATTAGCGAGGATCATCAAGCCCACATTGGCCCGCCGGCATAGGAACTGGGCCAGAGTCTTCTTTGGCATCGGGTCCACGAAGAAACAATTATCGAGCTTTTCGTGGTGTGCCCGCTCAACAAGAGCGGGTTTTTCCTTCCCGTCACCAATAAACACCAGAAGGACATCGGTGCGCCCACGCCGGCGCAATTCTTCCGCTACATCCAGGATTGCTCCCAAACCATTGGCAACTCCGTGCGCGCCAGTAAACGTTGCCACAAACGCTGCTGGCGGCAAAGCGGGGATTTCAGGTAGGGGCTGTGCCGCGTCGGGAGCAAACAGATCCAGATCACATCCATTCGGCACAGTAGCGACGCGGCTTTCAGCGATACCGCGTCGGGTGATCCCCTGCGCGATTCCGGGTGAAAGTGCAACGCAGAAATTGGCTGAGTGGTAGGCCACAAATTCCAGCCAGTTCATCATCAACAGCACCGCAGGATTGCGTATGACACCCATCGCCCGCGGCAGCTCTGGCCAGAGATCACGCACCTCGAACACGAACGGTTTACGGCGTAACCAGCGGGCCGCGATCCCTGGTAATGCGGCAGTCAACGGCGTCGAGGTAGCAAATACCACGTCATAGTCCAACTTAAGTGCAAGAATAACGCTGCGAAACGCAAACCGCAGAAATGTCCAGCTGCGCCACAAAAAACTGTCGTAGTTGGAGTACGGTAACTCCAGTTCGACAACGTGGATGCCTTCTACGCTGCCTTCGCGTCGCCCACCCACAAACGCACCAGAAAGCCCGGACTTGGATAACGCGGCGTCGCCACACACCATGGTGACCCGGTGGCCAGACGCCAGCAGTTGCTTCGAGATCCCGTAGGAGCGAGTGCCACTCGATCCATCCGGGGTTGTGAAGTATTGGTGGAAGTACAAAACGTGCATGGCTACGACAGTATAACCGTCGTCATAAGAATAGCCGGCGATTGATCGATTTCCACTTCCAACACAGGCAGTGCGGATTTTTCCATGTAATGTCGCGATTCCCAGCCGCTTTCAAGACTCATGCGACGAATCGGTACACTGCTTTCCACGTGAACCCGCCCCATGGCTGAAGTGCATCCGGCATCGCTTTGCTCCCAATTTTCCAAAGCCAGCCGCCACCGCAGCACCGCCTTCTTTTTGAAGCCCTGCACTTGGTCCCGAACACAAAGTACATTCGCTCTTAAGATGACGGTTCGCTTGTGCTGGGCCCCCCAACCGTCAATGTAAGTTCCCGTCCAAGACTGTCCGGCGGCGTCTTCGATGACCGCAGCGTCCCCGATAACGCGCACCCAGTCGCCATAAAGAAACCTGCTGAGTCGGGGCATTTGATCGTGTTGGTCAAACTGTTGTGTGTTGTGGCCGACCACGCTGGCGAGGTCCTCGGCCAAGGCGCCGCCTTCGGCATAAGCATACGTGCCACCATCCCGCAGGAGGTTCTTTTCCTTCCACCACAAATCGAGGTGAAGGGCATCGGCATGGGCTGGGCGAAACCGCGCGGTGGGCGCGCGGAGCAACACCCGCACCCCTGCTCCGTTGCGCAGTACAACGTAGCCGCCATCTGGGAAAACGGCACTGCTCAAACCCTTAAGCCATGGTTCCGTGTGCTCCTCAGAGGAAACACCCAGCCAGGTGGCAGATTCGTCCCATGGGCCGGACTTTAGGGCTGCACGACGGACGAACAAAAGCGACGCAAGCTGCAAGCAGGATCGGAAGTCGCGATAGGCGCTGGCGTCCAGGCGGAAGGGGTGCGCCCCGTCATTCGCCCCTAGATTTGGGCCGTCGCCTGTGGTGGGATCAATCATCGCACCCAGCCAACGCGTTGCGGCAGCCGCTCGTCCATAGAAGCCTTCAGAAAACGGCGCCGCATACACGTATTTCCGCCATGCTTCCGCAACGCTGAGAGTGTCGAGCAACACCCGGTGGTAAGTGAGAGAATGTTGCGAAAAGCTGCCATCGGGCAAAACCAACCGCCTGGTCCGATTCTCGAGAAGCCTACGACCTTTCTCGGCCCACCGTTGGCCGCGGCGTTGCGCGTCACCCTCGCCGTGGTTCGCAAGCCATGTGCCGCCCACGAAGAGACCCGCGGCTTCGCTTGTTGCATGATTGTTGTCCTGTGCAACGGCGTAAAATGTGGTGAGGTCGACGCGTCGGCAATGTGCCTCAACGAACGGCGCCATCCCGGGCCCATCGTTCTTTTCCAGCCCCGCGATGCGCAATGCCAGCAGCGCGTTAATCAGGCGGATGGACGTCTCCTGTCCGCAGATCCAGTTGGGGCCGGTGTTAGGAGGGTTGCACCGCCACCAGTCCTGTATCCAGAGCTGCAAGCCCGAGAGATAACGGGTGTTGCCACTTATCCGCCAGGCGCGGGCAAAGATCGACGCCCAACTGAACCGGGACATCTCCCATATGACTTTTATGTCTCCCGCCCCAGCCTTAAAGTCTGCAATTTCACTCCAATGCAGTGTGGTCTGCTGGTGTCGCTTATCCTGAAATGGGTTTAAGAACCAATCCGGCGGATTACTGATGTCTTGCGCATGTACTGAAAAGTAGTTCGCCTTCCCATCGAGCAAATGTTCCGCTTCGGTCAAAACCGAGCGATCGGCGAAGGGCGCCGGCGGGCCGGCAACGGCACATGGCGAATCGACTCGAAGCGGAACGGCTTGGCGCCGCGGAAGCAGCCATTTGTAAATCCCTGCTCGCCTGAACGTCTGGTGGGCCAGGGCGCGTACGACGTTGGCGACTCCGAGTCGCAGTGCAGTGGAGAGACGGGTCATATCGCTGGGTCAGTATCGCATGATCGTCACTACTTCGCGGTTCCCCGGCTACCATTGAGGCCTTCGGCTACGTCAATCGCAACTCTGGAGACCTCAAAGATTTCCTCCGCAGGAATCGGCGAAGGCCCCCCTGTCCCAACCGCCGCGAGAAACGCTTGTACACATGCAAAATGTCCCTTGTCCTGTCTCCAGGTCCGGTGGCTTCGAAACCCAGGATAGCCGAAGCCGCGTAATATGCGGAAATTGTCCAACTGAAGAATCCGCCCAGAGGCAAATACCTCAACGCGTTCCTTTGGGAATGAACGATGCCCGTTCGCATAGTACTGGATGGACGCAACCGAGCCGTCCTCAAATTCCAATGAAATCTGTGCGGTGTCCAGACTGGGCGCGAGATGACCGCTGCCCCGCATTGCAATAGCGCTTGCCCCCACAATCCTGGCACCTACCAGAAAACGTGCTAGATCAATGAAATGACAAGCCTCTCCAAGAATGCGCCCTCCGCCCACCAGCAGGTCCCGGGTCCAATGTTCCGGGGCAATCGCCCCCGCATTCATGAGCAGGCTCAGTGACTTGGGTCCTTGCGTCCTGCGCAACAACTCTCGCATCCGCTGCGCATGTGGAGAAAATCTGCGGTTGAATCCGACGAGAATGACCGGCGGTGCACCCTGCGCGGCGCGCTCTGCATAGGCAGCCTCAACCTCGGAGAGCTGTTCGCGATTCAGTGCTAGCGGCTTTTCCACATACACATGCCGCCCGCTGCGCAGAGCTTCTGACGCGAGCCGCGCATGGCTGTCGTGCCGAGTGGCGATGAACAGCGTGTTGACTTCCTTGTGCGCGAACAACTCGGCGACACTGGTGGACGCGTTGTTGAAACCGAATTTCTTTCCATAGTGAACGGCATTCAAGCCATTCGCCGTGACCAGCGTATGTAGCTCCGCCCCGGCTTTCGCCAGAGCAGGAATCAGAGTCCGCCCGCCATAGTTGCCGGCGCCGATGCAACCAACCAGCGGCTTAGCGCCTGCCCCGAATGACCTTGTACCGTCGAGCACAACCGTACGAGATTCCGTTCCCTTGTTCAGCCCCGCTTCCGGGTACTGCAACACTACTCCCAGAGAGGGCTCTCCGCTGGTCAAGACGGAATAAGCCTCGTCCGCGCGTTCGATGGGTAAACGATGCGAAATCAGCGGCTTCACGTCCAGGGCATTCGACGCCATCAGGTCCAGAACTGCCTCGAAGTTACGCTGCTCGGTCCACCGCACGAAGCCGATTGGATAGTCTTGGCCTTTTTGCTCATAGCTCTCGTCGTAACGACCAGGACCATAGGAACAGGAAACCTGGAAAGTAATTTCTTTTTCATAAAAATCCTGACGCGAGAGTTGGAGTCCAGTCACCCCCACGAGCACAATTCTGCCACGGTGCCGGCACATCTTGGCGGCCTGGGAAACCGGCTCGGAACTGTCCGTGGATGCGGTGATAATTACGGCATCGACACCCCGATCGCGAGAAAAGTCCAGGGCGCGCATCACGAGATCATCGCCCGCGGAGGGATCCACGGCATAGGCGCCGAACTTGCGTGCCATCTCAAGCCGTTGCGCATCGTAGTCGACGCCCATCACCCGACAACCGTGGGCGCGCAGCATCTGTACCGTCATCAGCCCAATCACTCCCAGGCCAGTAACTACTACCGTTTCACCCAGTGTGGGCTGAGCCAAACGCAGACCCTGGAGGCCGATCGCACCCAGAACCGTGAAAACTGCCGATTCAGCTTCGACGCTGTCGGGAACAAGTGCGCACAGGTTGACTGGCACGCTCACGACCCCCGCATGGCTCCCATTGGAGACGATCCGGTCGCCCGGTCTGAACTGGGTGACGCCTCCGCCCACATCGATCACAGTACCCAAGTTGCAATAGCCAAGCGCCAGGGGTTGATCGAGTTTGCTTCGCACCGCTTCGATGGCCGCCAGTGGACCATCACTGCGTACCTTATCGAACACCATCTTGACCTTGTCAGGATGCCGCCGTGCTCTATCGAGCATGGAGGCGCGGCCAAAATCGATCAGCGTGCGCTCGGTGCCGGCGGAGATTAGCGTGCGTTGCGTTCGGATCAGCACGTGGCCCTCCTGGAGCGAGGGGACCGGCGCATCAATCAGTTCGATTGCGCCGGTATTCATGTTTAGGATTACTTGTCGCATCGGACCTCAAAATGGTGAATGAGGAAGCGCAGCGCGCAAAGCACGCCGCAGTTGACCCCATAAAGACAGTCGCTCAGGCTGACGTCTGCCCTAAGTGCCCTTGTTGATGTGTATCAAACGCTAGCTTTTCGGGCGCGTGCCGTTAACGCATCTTTCTCCGAACGGCTGGGGTAATTGATCAATACGGCACGATAACTCCCCTTGAACACAAAGAGACTCCCGGCAGCCGCGCCAATAGTCCCAAACGTTGCAATCAGTTTTTCAATGTCCCGAAGCGATCCCGCGCCTCCCAGAACTGTGATAGGAAGGCTTGTGTCATCGCGCACTCTTCTAGCTAGTTGAAGATCGTACCCTGTCATTGCGCCATCGCGGTCGATTGAATTGATGACCAGTTCGCCCGCCCCGAGCTTCTCAGCTGTCTTGGCAAACTCGACAGGGCTGAGGCCAGTGGCCTTTGTACCGTTATGGATGAAGAGTTCGTACCCATCACGGGACTTGACCTGCTTGATGTCCATGACCACCACAATGCTCTGGCTCCCAACAACGGTAGAAGCCTCCGCAATTAGATCGGGATGGCCGAGTGCGGCTGAACTTATCGCCACCTTCTCGACGCCTAAGCTTATAATTCGTTCAATCTGCTCAACTGTTGTGACACCCCCACCGTAACAAAGTGGCATCCGGCACTCCGCGGCCAGATGCTTGATGAGCACATAGTCTGGTTTGTTTTGCTGTACGGATGCATCAATATCGACAACGATAATCTCATCAACTTCCTTCTCGTTAAAAATTTTAACGGCGTTGATCGGATCGCCCACGTACTTCGGATTGCCGAAGTTGACGGTTTTGACCAGACCGCCATTCTTGACCAAGAGACAAGGTGTGATTCGTGGGCGTAACATGCTCACTCGGCAAAATTCTTCAGTAGCTGGATGCCCCATTGATGGCTTTTTTCCGGATGAAACTGCACACCATAAATATTACCTACGCGAACACTTGACGCAAAGGGGCCGCCGTAATCCGTAACGGCAAGAATCGCGTTCTGGTCCTGTGGGGCGAAATAGTACGAATGTAGGAAATAAAATCTGCCCGTCGCTCCGATATCCTTGAACAAGCTCTCCTGGCAGCGGGGTTCCACGTCATTCCATCCCATATGCGGCAGATGGGCGCGTTGGGATTGCGCCGCCCGGTCGAATTTCTTAACTTCGGCATCAATCCATCCGAGCCCCTCCAGCGAACCCTCGTCGCTCCGTTTGGCCATCATCTGCATGCCCACGCAAATCCCCAGGACAGGCCTGCCGTTGGACACTACCAGATCGTCCAGCGCGGGCCGCATCTTGGAGTCATTCAGGCGAGCCATGGCCCAGTCAAACGACCCGACTCCGGGAAGAATGACCTTTTCCGCATCGGCAAGTTCCGCGGCCGTGCTTGCCATCCGCACGGGAATATTCAGGCGCTTGTAGATATTTGCAATCGCCTGAATATTGCCAACACCATAATCGACTATTGAGATCATCTCTTAACTGCTTTTTCGAGACCCATCAAGTGCATGACTCGAGCACCCACCAGGAAGAGATAAAGCTGGTTCTTATAGTCCTTGTAGGATTTGCTCGGAGCGTCCATATATCCCTGCAACTCGGCGACTGAAATTCCAAGCTTAGTGGCGATGTATTCAAAGTCCTGAGTAATGGTCTTTTCGTCGTAAGGCAGCTGGGCCAGATCGGCCAAGGCAGCCTCCCGCGCCATTTGGCCGGTCAGGATCAGACTTGAATACTGCACTCTTCGGGTGTCGAAGCCGAATTTCACCGGGAGCCAGTATCCCTCGTAGAACTTTGTAAACCGGGACTCAAAGTGTTTGCGCGCATAAATCTGCCATCCGAAGTTATCGCTGAGCAACTGCATTGCATCCTTCTTTATATAGGGCAAATAGTCCAGCGGCTTGACCACCTCGATTCCCTTGAAATACCGCAAATACACCTTGTGCCTGAGAACACCGGAAAGAGGAAAATTAACCAGCGGCGCTTGCCCGAACTTCCCATGAATGTCGCGGATCTGCCACATGTCGGTCCCGTAGTAGAAGTAATCCAGCGGATTCCTGACGCACTCTGTTGAAATATTGGCGCCGGTGAGGATGTATTTGACCCGGTGCTTTTCCGCGAAGTTGTACATCGTGGCAAAAAACGCATGATCTTGCGGTAAATCGATATGCGGAACGCCCGATTTGAAAAATGCAAGCTGAAGGTCGCGCATCTCCTTCCAGTCGATCACCTCCGTGAACAACTCCAGGCCCAGCTTGTCTATCAGTTTTTCAATGTTGTTGACGGCGATCTGGGAGTTCCACCCACCGTCGACGTGAAACACCAAGGGGCGCAGGCCGAGGAACTCCTTGGCGACATACGTCAGGTATGAGCTGTCCGCGCCCCCGCTGATCCCGATTATGCAGTCGAAGTCCCTTCCGACCCCGACCTTCTTGATTTGATCGACCTTCTTCTGGAGGACCTTTATCCCGGCTTCGTTGGGCTGCCATTTCGGCCGAACGCGCTCATAAAAAGTGGTGCAGTGATCGCACATCCCGTTCCCATCAAAGGTGATCTTGGGATCGGAGGTGTCCATCACGCAGTTTGTGCAGATTTGGTATTTCATCATGACGTTTCAGGGCGCGACGACGGTACAATCGATGTACCGCACGGTGATATTATAACGTGGCTAAGCCATTCAGGTATGCTTGGTGCTCACGCGACCCTTACCGCCCTGCTAGGTGCTGCGCATGGCGAAGTAAGTCCGACGCCGGGCGATTCGTTGTCGCAGCCGCGCACTGGAGACTCTCAGACCACCGTTATGCCCACGGCCAAGACAGCGTGTTTTTTCTCCCATGAGAATAGGGCACAGCTCGAAAGGGAACAGTATTCCATTCAGGATATTCGCATCCTGTACGACCTAGGATACCGTGTGACGGTTGCTACGTCCTTCAGTGAGATACCATGGGGTTGCGATCTTTACTTTTCCTGGTGGGCCAGTGGAAGCATATTGCCGCTGATCAAGGCTCGACTCTCCGGCAAGCCCATTATAGTGGTGGCCGGCGGGAACGACTCGATGTTTTACCGCGACTCGCTGTCTGGTATTCCCTACGGCTATCTGGCGACCCCCTGGTACAAGAAGCTTGCTGCACGCTTGAGTCTCCGTTTCGGCACAGTAGTCCTGGTGGTCTCACGCTTCATGGTTGACGACGTCAGGAGCCTGGGTGCTCGTGCGCCGATTGTCGCTCCGAACAGCGTCAATACCAGCACATTCTGCCCATCAGACGACCCCAGGTCGCATGTCACAACCATGTTTAATCTGGTTGACGGTGTGGTTGGCATCAAGCGAGGGGAGGTTTTTCTCCGTTCAGTGCCCATGGTCCTGAGTACCTATCCCAAACAGACGTTTGTGATCATTGGCGAGAAGGGCAACGCCTACCAGCGACTGCGTACCCTCGCTTCCGACCTGGGGATACAGGGGAGCGTTGATTTCATAGGTAGCATTGAGAATTCGGAAGTCGCCAGTTGGCTGCAGCGCTCCAAGATCTATGTGCAGATCAGTGACACGGAAACCTTCGGCGTAGCCATCGCTGAGGCCATGAGTAGTGGAACACCAGTAGTGGTCAGTCGCAGAGGCGCAATTCCGGAACTGGTCGGTAGCCATGGGATGTTCGTAGACCACAACGACCCACGATCCGTGGCTGCAGGAATTGTCGCCCTGCTCGCCAAGACAGAGGAGGAGCGCCACAGTGTCGGCACGGAAGCACGATCGAGAATCGTCGAGCAATTCTCATACGAGAAGCGAAGGGAGACGATTCAACGGATCATTGAAGACGTATCATTGCTTGAAAATCGGCGCGGTCAACACCGCGGTTCCGCTTGAGATATGCCTCAACCCTGCGTATCACCTCGATGGATCTTCGCAGGCTGATCCCGTTCCGCAGCAGGAGCACAGGTAGATAGAGATATGCCAGGATTCTGGTTAGTTGCCATCGAGCCATGGAGTAGTAGTTCCGAATGTTGATGAGCCGGCTTACGTATTGAACGAGGATGCCCCCCAAGGGCCTCGAACTCCTGCCGATGGTTACTCCCACCTTGTGAAAGATGACCGCTTTATGCGCGCACGCCATTGCTAGTCCCAGCTTTCCCATCCTCAGAGAAAACTCGTAGTCTTCTTCGCCAAAGAAGAAGTCCTCTGTGAGGGTGCCCATCACCTTGTATTTGAACAAAAGGGCACAGCCTGTAACAAAAGTAATAACTGAGAAGTCCGTGGCAGGCAGCGCTGAAGCATCCAGGTTCGCGAATTTGTACCTCCGGCTGCCAAAGTAGGTCAAATCGCCTCCGCAGTTCTGGATTCGAGTATTCTGCCTGTAATACCTGATCTGCGGTGTGATTGTTGTAAATGATGGGTGGTCCCTCATAAATGTTCTCAACTCTTGGAATGCCTCCGGTGACACCACTGTGTCATTGTTGAGTAACATTACCCACTCTGCGCCAACAAGTTCCGCAAACCTAACCCCTACATTGTTCCCTTTGGCAAAACCCAGATTCTCTCCGTTTTCGATAAACACAAGCGAATCTTCCCCCAGACACGCCGAGAACTCCGCTCGCGGGGCACCGTGGGACGCCGATAGCTCGCTCTCTCTGAGATAGAGGATGCGGCTGAAGACCAGTCCGCACTCACGCTTCAATCGCTCAATTGATTCCGGGTTGGATCCGTTGTCTACGAGTACAGGTACGAATCCAGCCGAGGCGCTCCTTCTTATGGACTTCAGACACTCCACGGTGTCATCTTCACCATTCCAATTGAGGATGACAACTGGAATGAAACTGTCTGGGTTTGAAGTTTCGACCTGGCGCATGGGGATGGTTCTCATCGTCGTGCCGTCGCCGGCCGTAGTCGCGCCAATCGGCAGCCATGAGTTTGCGTATTGTATTACAAGCCTTGGAAATCGCATCGCGGAGCATAATGTCCGAAGGCACTCGATAGATACGGACAAGCAGGTGTAGGGCCTTGATTCTTGTATTCCAAACCCCGCTCAGGTTTGAAAAGCCTGAGCGGGGGTACATGGGAACCGACTGTTTATTGCTGCGGAAGATTTGGTGCGGTCGGGGCTCCACCACTCGTGTTGTAATTGTTACCAAACGACTTAATAACACCGCCAGTAGAAAGTAGGAACCCAGTGCCGTTGCCATAGACAGCTACATCCGCCACGCGCACGGTGCCGCCGATAGTTCCCCCGGCTCCCGCCTGGACGCCGCTTGCGTTGTTGGCGGCGGTTGACCTGATCAGATTCAGCTCAGCCGTGCCCGAGACAGCGGCAGCAACGAAGCCGCCCTCGATATTTCCGGCGGCAATCACGTCAGTTGCCGTGACCTGGCTAAAGCTCTCGGCCCATACACCCTGATCGTTGAAGTCGAATTGGGAATGGCTGATACTGACGAACGTGGTCGCGGTCGCATTGACAAGGATACCATTCCGAGTGTTGTTGCTGCTGGTTGTCCCTTCAACAAACACCTGACCTCCGGCGCTCGCGATATTGATTCCGTTTTGCGTAAAGCCAAAGATCTGGCAGTTCTGGACGAGCAGGGCTTTACCGCTGTTGAATTGTATTCCGTTGAGGCCGGACCCGATCCCATTGATCCTAAGGTTCCGGAGCGTGACGACATCGGTACTTTGGTTGGCCACGACCGTGATCCCGTTGGTCCCGCTGACCAGGACTGACGCTACCTGGCCTCCGCCACCATCAATAGTGATGCTTTTGGTAATTGTGAGTGCGCCGAATCCACCTGGATCCAGAGCGTCGATTTCACCGCCGGCGGCTGTCTTCGAGATAGCGCCGGCAAAGGTTTTGCATGGCGCCGTTCGGCTACAAGGGTTGGCATCATCTCCCACACCAGAGACCCAAGTGCGGCTGGCTTGCGCATGAAGCATGGAACTGCCCACTGCGACGATGCCAAGCAATTTGACAATTGTCATCTTTTTCATTTCTCTTTTTCTCCTTAATTTGTGATCGGGCTAATAAACTGCGGATTTGCAAGAGGGTCACCCCGGCGAGCATGGGCGGCGGTCACACATAACCCAATCACCGGTTTTTTGCTTTAACTTAGGGGTAGTGAAGAAACCTATCAGAACGTATCAGTGTTTTCAACTTAAATTCTTCTCACTGATCTAATGGGCTTAATATGAATGGTTTAGCCACTCTGCGGTATAATGTCGTTCATCCTCCATGTAAGACCTGCTGCACGAGTTATGAAACAGGTATCAGGCTTGGGTAGTACATTCTTCGGTATCAATCAGTGTGTCGCGCGGGAGGCAGTTTAAGGCAAGTCACAGTCGGATTCCCCGTAGGCTGTCAGCCAACGCCAGCGATTCCGCAGAGAATATTGCGTGAAGGGTTGCGCCTTGTGAATATATTCCACATAGTTGGGGCTCGCCCCAATTTCATGAAAGTGGCACCGGTGCTGGGTGCTCTAAGAGCGCACCTTGGAATCGTGCAGACTGTGATTCACACAGGCCAACACTACGACCCGAATATGTCGGACGTGTTCTTTGAGCAGCTTGGTATACCACCTCCAGATGTGAACTTGGCCGTTGGGTCAGGGACGCATGCCAGACAAACGGCGGAGATCATGACACGTTTTGAGCCGCTCATTGCAGAGCGCAAACCAGACTTGGTGCTTGTGTATGGCGACGTCAACTCGACTGTAGCCGCGGCTTTGGTTTGTGCCAAGTTGGGAGTCCGTGTCGGGCACGTGGAAGCCGGGCTGCGCTCTGGCGATCGCACCATGCCTGAGGAGATCAACCGGCTGGTCACAGACCAACTCTCGGACCTTCTGTTTACTCCCTCGGAGGACGCCGACATCAACCTTCAACGGGAAGGCATTCTTCCTGAGAAAATATTTCGCGTGGGCAACGTGATGATTGATTCTCTCGTTAAGCTTTTGCCCGTCGCCAGGCAGCAAGAGCAGACTGGCTTGCCCGGCTCCTATGCTCTGGTGACGCTGCACCGCCCGGCAAATGTAGACAATAGTGCGGTCCTGAAGAGTATCCTGAGCTCTTTGCTGGAGGTAAATCAGGATTTAGCAGTGATATTTCCCGCACACCCGCGTACCCGAGCTCGCATTGCCGAGTTTGGATTAGATGCAAATCAACTCCGAATACTCGAGCCACAACCGTATATCAATTTTCTGGCACTACAGTGCAGGGCGAAGGTTGTGATTACGGACTCTGGAGGTATCCAGGAGGAAACCACTTATCTCGGTATCCCTTGCCTGACCCTCCGCGAAAATACTGAGCGTCCCGTCACTGTGTCTCAGGGAACCAATGTATTGGTTGGCCAGAATTCAAGCATGCTGCGGTCGGAACTTTCCCGGGTGCTCGGGGGCGGAGCAAAAAGGGGCAGCGTGCCTCCAATGTGGGACGGGCGCACCGGGGAGCGCATCGCAAATATCATCAGCGGCGTGAACGGGAGCCCGCGGTGATGAAGACTTCAGTAGCAACGACCGATACGGAAGAAAACCAGAACGTGCATTTAACCAGCGGTCGCCTGCTGGCCCGCAATGCGGTCTGGAACGTCCTAGGCACGGGTGCGCCGACGCTCGTGGCGGTGGTTTGCATTCCTGTCCTGATCCACGGTCTGGGTAAGGACCGCTTCGGGGTGTTAACGCTTGCCTGGGTCCTCATCGGCTATGCCAGTTTGTTCGAATTCGGCCTGGGCCGCTCACTCACACAGCTCGTGGCGCGTAAACTGGGGGCAAGGGAAGACCAGGAAATTCCTGCCTTGGCTTGGACGTCCCTCCTCCTGATGCTCTTGCTCGGTTTCGTCGGAACGGCATGCTTATTTCTGATTTCGCCCTGGCTGGTTGGCCACGGATTGAACGTCCCTGGCACGTTGCAGCACGAGACGCTGCAATCGTTCCGGGTGCTGGCGCTTTCCATTCCTTTCCTGATTACAACCGCTGGCCTGCGCGGTGTACTGGAAGCGCACCAACGCTTTGGGCTGATCAACGCACTCCGGGTTCCGATGGGCGTATTCACGTTTGCCGGGCCGCTGCTTGTCTTGCCGTTTTCAAAGAGCCTGGTTCCGGTGGTTGCCACGCTGGTTGTCGGCCGGATTATCGCTTGGGCCGCTCATCTGCTGCTATACCTGCGGGTACTACCAGCATTGGGCCGCTTCATTGCCTGGGATCGCTCTGTGGTCGGTCCGCTGCTTCGCACCGGCGGTTGGATGATGGTGACCAATGTCGTATCGCCCCTCTTGGTCACGCTCGACCGCTTTTTGCTTGGCGCTCTGGTCTCTATGACCGCGGTTGCTTACTATGCAACCCCGTATGAGGTCGTCACCAAATTCTTAATTCTCCCCAGCGCGCTCATGGGGGTAATGTTTCCGGCCTTCTCGGCGAGCTTTGTCCAGGGCCGAGAGCGCACCGCGCTCCTTTTTCGCCGATGTGTCAAATTCCTTTTGCTGTTGTTATTTCCACTTCTTGTATGCACGATCGCGCTGGCTCAGGATGTGTTAAAACTCTGGCTCGGGCCGGAATTCGCGCAACATAGCTTTCGCGTGGTCCAATGGCTGGCGTTCGGCGTGTTCATCAACGGCCTGGCGTATATGCCTTTTGCACTGTTACAAGGCATAGGGAGGCCGGACTTAACCGCCAAGCTGCATTTCATTGAGCTGCCTTTGTACCTGGGCCTGCTCTGGTGGCTGATTGCCACGCACGGGGTTGAAGGTGCAGCCATTGCTTGGACCGTGCGCGCAGTAGTGGACGCTCTATTCATGTTCTGGCTGGCGAAAAGCTTCCTGCAGGGCAAGAACCCAATTAAGTTGCAGACATTATTCATGCCGGCCACCGCCCTGCTGATTTTGGTGCTGGCCGCTTTTCTTCAGGACAGCCCAATCGTAAAGGGTCTTTTCCTGCTCGGAATGATTCTGTTCTTTTTGCCTGTGACGTGGTTTTGGGTCCTCACGCCGGAGGAGCGAACGCTCGCGAAAAGCTACTGTTGAGGGAATGCATGTCCAGACCAGCGGGCAAGATATGAGAAATGCAGAGACCTCGAGCTCTCGACCGGTAGGTAGCTGCAGTCTTCGTCCTCACGGCCAGCGGAGGACTGCAGGTGGATGCTGAGAATCATAAAATCTGACTGTGAACAGCAGCTCTTGAATCACTAGGGTTACAAAGGTTTCTGAGAGCTCTGACACTAAGAGCTCTGGCACTTGACTAAGCTCGTTATTACTCTATACACTTTCGCGCCTATGATTACCCTGCGTAACGAAAACTGTCCGATCTGCCAATCCGACAATCGACTCTTGCTCGGTAAGCCAGGGAGAATCAGCGATGTCTTCAAGAACCACGACGAAATAGACCAAGTGAACATCGTGCGCTGCCTTGGTTGCACCGGCAAGTATATCCACCCAATGATGTATTTTTCAGAGGCGTTCGGGAAGAAGCTCTACAGCCTCGATTATTTTAACTCGAACGGCTCGCTAGAAGACGCCAAGAATATCGGAGAGAAAGTCAGAATCATGGCGGAGGTCAAGAAACTGTCTGGCGATACGAGCGGCAAGACCATGCTTGATATTGGATGCGGCACAGGGGAATTCTTGAAGGCGGCTGCCGACGTAGGCTTCGCCGTCACTGGCGTCGATGTGGACAGCACGACCACTGAGTATGTCGCGAAGAAGTATGGATTTCACACGCTAACCGGCCTACTTGGGTCTGAGACCTTTCCTCCATGCAGCTTCGATGTGGTCGTACTTTCTCATGTCATCGAGCATCTGCAAAGACCCGGCAACCTGCTTGCCGTCATCCATAACATCTTGAAGCCGAATGGTTTGTTTGTGATGTGCACTCCCAACTCTGATTCGCTGGTGGAGGACATTCATAACCTCTACGGATGTTTCCACCACGACCGCTCTAAAACTTACTATTTGACTCCATTCATGAACCCATACCATATCATCGGATTCAACCTCAAATCTGCGCGCGCAATCCTGGAACAATCTGGATTTGTTGTCGAATATTGCAAATTATTCTCTGGTCTCGAATGGGAAGAAAAGAGACGCAAGTTTATTATGTGGTCTATCAAAGTCATGGGTGCCTTGCTCAATAAGGGCATGAGCATCGTTACCATATCCCGCAAACCAGCAGCACCGAGTGTTAAATGAAGCGCGGATGGATGGCTTGTGTCTTTACGAAATCACGGGGACAGCTTACTAGCGGAGAACGCCCCTTCTCCATTTCGCGCTGAACCAGGAGATTGATGGCAAGGTTGATGGCTGCAGGGTATCGAAGGAGGGAGATGAACATCTTCGCTGTCGCTCTTGCGATAGCACTGATTTGCGGTTGTCAAATCGGCGACAATGTTGTGCGTGTTCGGTCGCTTCGTTTGGAACAGTACATCTGGGTTTCATCCCTCTCGCCAGATGCTTCGGCTCCGAGAATGTTTAGGAAGACTTTCTCGCTCGCATCGGTGCCTACATATGCAACGCTTTACCTGTTCGGACCGTACAACGCTGATGTGCTGATCAACGGCGCAGCTGTCATCCATCTTGCCCAAGGCGGGCCGTTACTTCTAAATGACCGCCCCCTTGAGATCGCTGAGATCTCGAACGCATTGAAGACCGGCAATAACTCAATTCAGGTCACAGCCTCAGCGAGCGAGATTTTCGCTCTCAAAATCGTTCCTGCTGAGCAAGGCATTAATGCCCAGCCGCTGGTTGTCTCGGACCCTTCCTGGCAGGGATCGACGGATGGTTCCAACTGGATACCTGTCAGCTCATTTGGCTCCCTTGAGTCTGACGTCTCTCGTTTCAAAGGTAACTTTGATCTTAACCTCTATCAGTGGCCCGGTTATCAGGGAATCAACGCCATTCTCGATCATCTTCTCCTTGAACCAGCTTCCTCCACTCCGGGCACCCCGACTAGCATCACTCTGGATTTCGGCAAGGAAGTATCAGGCCGGTTGCGGGTCGATTCGTCATCTTCCACGCCCATGCATCTACAAATGAGTTTTGGTGAAACTTTGCAGGAGGCGACACCTGATCTTTCCTCTCTTGGAACTCGGAATCTCATGGTGCCAGCGGCCGCAACGGCGTTCGGTCCGGTCACTGCTTTCCGTTACGTTCAAGTCGTTTTCCTCGACGGTCCTGACGCCGCCAAATTTCTACGCATCCGTGCGGACCAAGTGTTTCGCAACCTACCGCTGGTGAAGCAGTATCAAAACCCCGATGCACTCCTGGTTCAAATCTGGCAAACCAGCGTTTACACGGCCCAACTGGGAATGCAAACAGAATTCTGGGATGCCCCAAAGCGGGACCGTAATCCCTTTGCCGCCGATCTTTTCGTCAGCGCCCGGACTGCCAGGGCCGCGTTCGGAAATGCGACTGATCTCCTGGTGAAGGCCACTCTGGACGACCTCGTCAAGCGGACATGTGTCACTCAAGGTCTCCCCAAAACAGGACGGGATATCAATTGTATTCCTTCCTTTAATGCCTGGTGGATTCTGGACTTGGGCGATCTGTACCGTTCTAACCGTGACGCCATGTACCTGGCAAACCAGCGCCAGAACCTAGCCGACATTCTCGCAAGAATGCAAACCCAGCTGAGCAATGGCCTGTTTGCCGACGATCCTGGTACGTTTTTGTTCGTGGATTGGTCGCCCGGTATGTTTCATTTTGCCGGCCAAGCTGCGCCGGAAGCGACAAAGATCACCACAATGATCTACTACATGGCATTTCAAGAAGCCGCGTTCCTATTTGGTCAGATGGGAGAGCCTCAATCGGCAGCAAGCTACGCTGCCATTGCCACTGCGATCAAAACCGCCGCGGGCGCTGCATATTTCGATTCAGCGACAGGCACGTACGGCGGCCGGATGCAAACTAACGCGATGGCGGTCTTTTCTGGTATCGCTGATCCTTCGCAATATAATGCCATTTTTACCCACATCTTAAGCCAGTCGCCCTCTCAGGAGATAACACCTTATTTTTATTACTTCGTACTGGAGGCGATGGAGACTACCGGGCATCGACCCGAAGCGCTGAACCTGATACGGCAAGTGTGGGGCGGAATGTTGAACGCTGGAGCTACCACTTTCTGGGAGATTGATCCGCCAGGATGCGCGACCGCGACCAACGTTGGGCTTTGTCTGATAGACGATTTCGACAATTTATCTTTCCAGGGCAATCACTTTGTCATGTCGATGTCTCATGGCTGGGCGTCAGGGCCTGCTGTCTTCCTGATGAAGAACCAGCCATGAAGCTTGCACATGACTAGGTTGCTATCCCGTAAACCACCAGCAGTGAGTGCATACTGGACTTCAATGTCGCTCGCGTGCGTCCGCTCCTGCACGTAGCCGCTGACCGACGACCACACCACCGACAGGATCGCTATGCCAATCCGACTCATGCTTCCGTGTTCTCTGAGTTTGTCTATGGTGGGGCGTCCTTGAGGGACCCTGGGTGTAAAATGTTTACGCTATTGGGCAGGCGAGCAACGGGGTTCGCTTGCTGCCTTGCCATGGCTGGTAAATATATCTCTCTGATTCAGCCTGATGATCCTCTTACAAGCCTATTTGGTGAGAAGATTGTCAGCGTGGGCTCGTTCGATTGGCCGTCCACGCGGAAATAGTTCTGCAGGCTGGTGTGGAGAGAACACCAGTCCATTACGTCCTGTACGGTTGTGGTTTGTTTGAGTGCCATTTTGGTATTTGCAAATGTTCGCGAGGGAGTTAAAATCTGCGAGCTACAGAAGCGAAAGCTAAGTACTGGATCAAGCTGCTCGCCTTAAGCTTGGTCATCTGCAGCGTTGCTCTTCTGGCTCAAACAGCCGGCTTTAGAGACGCGCTTCTTCTTGGTGCAGGCATGAGCGCAACCGTTCTCAAGTGGGTTGGCGTCTGGGCGCTCGGCATCATCATGATCTGGATCCTTAAAGCCATCATTGCTGACGCGGTAGCTCAAGGGATCGCCCAGGCCAAGGCCGCCGAACTCGAAGCCATCAGGCCCCGCAGCCCAAGGACAATCGAGTGAGCGATCACGCCATCTGGGACCGTCGGCTGCTCATTCTCTTCTTCATAGCTGGGCTCTGTTTCCCGTCTTCCTCGGACGGTCTGCCATCTGGGATGCTCTACGCCGCTGCTCTCGCTGCCTCAGGGAGTATCTTGATCACGACAGCATGGAAGGCCGGATGCGATAAGCAAATCTTTTGGAACGTAAGTTGGACAATTCCCGCATGGCTGATCGCGTGCACTGTCCGCTCCTACGTCTTCAACTTCCACCAGGTCAATATTGGGCCGCTGCCAGGGTTTACGCTGTTCGGATTCCTGCTCTGCGTTAAGTTCAGAAACCTAAGCATTTCAAGTCCGCAGCGCATACTGGCTTGGGTCAGCGTCATGAATCTGCTGGCAGGAATCCTAATGCTCACTTGGGAACCGGCCACTCAATTCATGGTCGCCCACTTCAACAACTATTACGAAGAACTGCTCCCCGCTATGGTGAGCGGCCTGAAACCCGTCACCGTTTTTGCCACTCACTCATTGGCCGGAACGTTCGCCTATCTGTTCTTCTTTCTAAACTTTCGCGCCTACAAACAAACTGGAGGCAGAATTAGCTTCTGGCTGGCCGTTCTGCACGTCGGCATGTGCCTGGCGATGATGTCTACCACATCTTTGCTGCTGTCGGCGCTCGCGGTCGGTGAACTGATCTACGTATTCAAGTGGCGCGCAATCGCGTTGTTCTCGGCAATCGTTCTGCTTATTCCATCCAACATTCGAGAAGCCTCCCTTGGTGCCGTTCAGTTGTTTTGGGGAGCAGAAGGCAACGGGTTTCTTGCGCGGTATCAGGCTGGTGGCACTATGCACTTATCAATCATGTATCTTATCGATCACCCATTTTTACCGCTCGGCTTCGCATATCCAGGCGATGATCTGCGGTTGATTGATTCGGGCCCCATTGAGTACCTGCTGATGGGTTCGATCCCGCTTCTGCTGCTCGTTTACGGAGGCTTCTTCCTGTTCCTGCGCCGCAACCTTGTGAGCAAATGGGATTGCTATCGTCTCTTCGCGGTTCTGCTGGCGACGGAGATCGGAATCCCTGTGCTCACTTATGCGCGTTCGCTCCTGCTCATTCCCGCGTTTATGATTCTGTTGAACTCTCTGCCGCAAGAAGCGCGGGTTCCCCGCCGAAGGCTCCTGTCGACTTTGTGGCGCGCCTATACCCTACAACCGTTCAGCGCATCGCAGCGGGATCATTGACCCACGCACACCCACTGAATCACATCAGTAGCTTCGGTAATGTTGGTGGTGGTGACCTGCTCCCCAAAACCGCTCACAGGTAAGTACGATTTCCCAATCGCGGAAAGGGGATCTCTTGTCGAAGAGCAATCTCACCGAAGCGCAGATGATTGGAGCGCTCGAACAACTGGAGGCGGGACGGAAGGCGGAGGATGTGGGGCGGGAAATGGGAGTGTCGAAGCACACGATCTACGGCGGGATGGACGTGAGCGAAGCACAAGAAGCGAAGCAATTGCGGGACGAGGATACGCGGTTGAAGAAGCTGGTAGTGGATCTGAGTTTGGACAAAGGTCACCGCCAACAGTCCCGAACAATAGCCCCTCACTTTCATGTCGCGTGCTCTCCCTCCATGGGCTGTCAGCCCGCAGTGCCTATCAGTGATAAAGTTAAGATTCAAGTGACTTCATTCAACTCGGGTGGATAAGAAATGCAACCAGGGCAGGTATGTCTAAGAATGTTACGGCAGATTTGTCGCTTTTATTTGAGTTTGCTCGGCCGGGCGACTCCCAGGGTAGATGTGGCCTCGACATTTCGAATGCTTTTGGTTCTTTGCCTGACGTTTTCCGCCTCCAAGTCTAGTTGGGCGCTCCTCCAGAGCGAGCCCCCGCAGGAAGCCAATGCGATCGGCCTTAGATGCCTCAAGCACCTGGTTTGTTGCCAGGAGGGGGCTGGTACTGCGTGGGGAGGGAATTTCCATTCTGACGGCCCTGCTCCAGCAACTGGTTCGGACAAGCAAGATGAGCCGAGCAGCATATCAATCAAGAGGGTTTTTCTGAACCTGCCAGGAGATCAAAGAGCAATCTGGACTGCTCCTTTCCGTTTGCGTCCGCGAAGTCTAACATGGGTGCTGCCTTTTGCCGGGACCACGGGCCTGCTGCTTGCAAGCGATCAAAGCTACATGGCCCATGAAAGGTCCAACCCGCAGGCCATTAAGCGCAGCATAAATATTTCCAATGGCGGCCTTGCAGGCCTGGCCGGAATGCCCGCCGCCATGTATGTGTGGGGTAACTTGAATGATTCGCCGCGACTGCGCGAGACCGGACTGTTGACCGCCGAGGCGTTAGCCAACAGCCTGATTGTGAGTGAGTCGCTGAAACGGGTCTTTGGACGTGAGCGTCCCACACCCACGAATGGGCAAGGGCGCTTTTTCCATGAATTCGGCGATCCGTCGTTTCCATCCGATCATTCCATACTCAGTTGGACGGCGGCTTCTGTGATTGCGCACGAGTATCCAGGGTGGCTTTCGCAGACGCTCGTGTATAGCGCCGCCGGGGCGGTCAGTGTTGCTCGAGTCACAGGGCGCAAGCACTTTCCTACTGACGTAGTGGTCAGCGGGGCCCTGGGATGGATGGTCGGCCGCCAGATCTACAGCAGACACCACAATGAGGAACTCGATGCCGACATCGGAAGCTTTGTTCCCGGGGAGGACCAGGATTCAGTTCCGCAGACAGGGACAACATTCGTTCCGATAGACAGCTGGGTCTACCCGGCATTCGACCGCCTAGCGGCGATGGGCTATCTCGATACCGCAATCACTGGGTTGCGCCCCTGGACGCGGTCCGAGTGCGCACGATTGCTCAAAGAGGCTGGCGAAATGGTTGATCAGGCCAATTCGAAAGAATTGGCAACGTCACTGTACAACCAGCTAGCGGCGGAGTTTGCTCCCGAGATGGGAGGACAACAAACGAAGCCTGACGCCCGCATCGAGGAGGTTTACACGCGGGTTGGCTTTGTTTCCGGCCAACCCCTCGCCGACGATTACCATTTTGCCAAGACATTCGTGAATGATTTTGGGCGTCCGTTTGGCCAGGGCGCTAATGCCGTCACCGGAGCATCAGCGAGTACCGTAGTGGGGCCTCTCGCATTTTATGTTCGCGGAGAGTACCAGCACGCTGGCACGCTTCCAGGGCAAACAAGTGCTGTCCAACAGGCGATTGCCGCAGTCGATAGCACCCCTTTCGCCCCGGTACAACGGACGGAATCCATCGACCGTGTCCGGGCGCTCGATGCCTACGCCTCATTGACCTTTCACAATAATGTTATCTCGTTCGGTAAACAGACGCTTTGGTGGGGGCCAGGCGCGGACGCCCCATTTCTTTTTAGCAACAATGCTGAACCGCTGCCGCTGTTGCGCATTTCACGCGCTTCACCGATCGTGCTGCCTTGGGCTTTTCACTTGCTGGGTGCGATTCGTATAGAAATGGTCTGGGGGCAACTGAATGGCTATCAGTTCATAAGGTTTATCGACGCAGCAGGAAACGCCCATTTCGCAACCTCTCCTGTTCAACCTCATCCGTTTATTCAAGGCGAAAAAATCTCTTTCAAACCAACCAAGAACTTTGAGTTCGGCTTTGACATAACCGCGGTTTTTAGCGGGCCCCATTTTCCTTTGACGCTACACAACCTCCTTCGCAGCTACTCTTTCGGGAATACGCCTAGCGCACAGCTCAACGATCCTGGAGATCGGCGGTCGGCCTTTGATTTTTCTTATCGCATCCCGGGCCTTCGCAACTGGCTGACCCTTTACTCTGACTCGTTTACTGAGGATGAATTCTCCCCCGTTTCGTATCCGCGAAAGTCTGCCTTCCGCGCAGGCATTTACATGCCACGGCTCCCTAAGCTGCCGCAAATCGATCTTCGCGCCGAGGGCATTTACACGGATATACCCAGCCTCAAGAGTTGCTGTGTGTCCTATTTCAATACCCACTATCTTAGCGGCTACACCAATTTTGGTCAGATCATCGGGAACGCAATCGGACGTGAGGGCCGCGGGCTCAATATTTGGGCAACCTATCGGTTTTCAGCGCAAAGTAACGTTCAGTTTCATTATCGCAATCAGCACGTAAACCCGGAGTTCCTTCAGGGCGGCTATCTGACAGACTTCGACGTGAGCGCTACCTTTGTTAGATCTGGTGGCTTGGTGTTAGGCGGCAGCGCAAAATATGAGCACTGGAACTTCCCGTTGGTCTCAGCGACTTCGAAGACTAATTTGAGTCTGGGGCTGCAAGTCAGTTACCGTCCAGTTCACGGGTTTCGCCTTTGGCATTAGGATGTTCAAGCCCAGTACCCAGTTCTGTATGCTCAAGTTTCTTGGGTTTGCACCGTCTTTCTTCCCGCTGTATTTCATGCTCATTTTTTCTCGTCGCACCCGACTTCGCGCTTTCGGCAATCTGTCCAACCGGGGTAACGGTTCGGTGAGGTTCGGTGAGGACCGTCTTGGCAAACAAGGTAGAGATGTGGGGAGGCGCTGGGGCAGTATCCGCCGAAGCCGCTCCGGTCTCCGGTCGTCAGGTGGCGGCGAAGTTCGAAAGTGACCTTTTGGGGGTTGTAAGCTGACCTGGCACGACGTATTCAACGTCTTTATACCAGTCAGTACCCAAACGATAAGAACGCAACCTGTTCTTCGCTGGATTAACTTCCGTGACCCGCTTTGATCCTAGGACGACCCTGACTGGGGCAAGGAGCAGACTTTGGTTCTTTACCTGGACGAAAAGTACTACAATGCGGATTTCGGTCTATCGGTGGATGGCACAGACGAAATGGAGTTCGAGAATGGATAGCACGTCACGCAATAGGCTTGAGTTCCGGATTTGGGGAAGATTCGCCATGTTCACTGATCCGCTTACCCGAGTGGGCGGTGAAAAATGCTCGTATCACGTGCCCACGTATGAGGCGCTAAAAGGCATTGTCAAGTCCATATACTGGAAGCCGACACTCCTCTGGGTAATCGATGCGGTGCGGGTGATGAAACGCGTCCGTACGCAAACGAAAGGAATCAAGCCGCTCAATTTTGGCGGGATCTACCCGAGCGAGCGTGACCTGGTGAAAAGAAGGCAAGAGAGCTTCAACACCCTCGCTATCTACACATTTCTTACGGGTGATCCCGATCCGAGCACAGGCGTGCCTGGTGTCGAGTATCAGGTGCGCGCTCATTTTGAATGGAACAAACATCATCCCGAACTGAAGCGCGACCAGATTGAAGGCAAGCATTACGCGATCGCTCACCGCAGCCTGCAACGCGGTGGGCGACAGGACACTTTTTTAGGTACGCGCGACTGCCAAGGATATGTGGAGCCGTGTGCCTTCGGGGCAGGTCAAGGAGACTACGATGGAAAAGGTGAACTGGGCTTCGGCTTGATGTTCCACAGCTTTGACTACCCTGATGAAACCGGCCGGAACAAGCTGCAAAGCAACTTCTGGTGGCCCAAAATGGTGGATGGCGTCATCGAGTTTCCCCGACCTGAACACTGCCGAGTCAAGAAGGAGGTCCGAGAAATGCTGCCCAAGCAATTCGGCTTCGACCATAATCTCCGCAACGTGACAGCTGAAGCGGAAGAACTGGGACTCTAGCATGAGTTGGATGCAAAAGCTGCACGCAACTTACGATATGTGCGCTAACGCACCGCAGTTCGCAGCATTGCCTTTGATGCCCGTGAGCCACATAGGGCAACAGGTACACATCGAGATTGTTCTCGATGCGAGCGGTAACTTCCAACGCTCTGCGTTGGTATCCAAAGGGGTAACTGTTGTGCCCGCTACCGAGAAGTCGGCGGGGCGAACCGGAAAGAAGCCTTCACCGCACCCACTCTGCGACAAGATTCGGTATTGCGCCGCTGACTACGCGGCATTCGGAGGTGCGAAGGAGTCTTTTTACAGGGAGTATATTCAGCAGCTTCGTCTCTGGGCCAAATGGGCGCCCAATCGCAAGGTACAAGCGGTCTTGAACTACGTGGAGAAAGGCACTGTCGTCAGCGACCTTGTGCGGGAGGGCGTCTTGCACTGTTCCGCTGGCCAACAACTGCTGTCGAAATGGTCTTCGGACAGCCCAACACCCGGGATTTTCAAAACGCTCACTCCCAAGAACGGTAAGCGCGATCAGGGAGATGCTTTTGTCCGATGGCGCGTACAGATCCCTGATGATCCAGTATCTGCCGTATGGGAAGACCCGGCGATCAGGGATTCTTGGACTCGGTTTGATGCTTCCCAGAATATGGGGAGTGGATTGTGCATGGTCACGGGCAAAATGACTTTGCTCGCAGCAAACCATCCAAAGAGGCTGAGGCATGGCGCAGACGCAGCGAAGCTGATTTCATCTAATGATGCTACTGGATATACATTCCGTGGACGATTTCAGATTCCAGAGCATGCGTGTGGCGTCGGAGCAGTGGTCACCCAAAAAGCCCACAATGCGCTTCGTTGGCTGATTGCACGACAAGGATATCTTGATAAGACGGGTGAGCAGGTATTCGTCGCGTGGGCTGTGAGTGGCAAACAAATTCCCGACCCCTTCCGAAATACAAAGGAATTATTCCGCGAAGCAGGAGATGACGAGGGTGTGCAGGATGACAGCTATACGGGTGATGCTGGGCAGCAGTTTGCCTTGCGTTTGAATAAGCTGATCTCCGGCTACCGGGCAGAACTGGAAACCCTTGATGATGTTGTTGTGATGGGGCTTGATTCTGCTACTCCAGGACGCATGGCTATCACGTATTACAGGGAGCTGCTCGCTGCGGAGTTTTTGGATCGAGTGCTCAGGTGGCACACGAGATGTGCCTGGCACCAGAATTATTCGAAAGATTTGCGCTTCTTGGGCGCTCCAACTCCCGACGATATTGCCGGGGCGGCATATGGAAAGCGCCTCGATGACACGCTCCGTAAGACTACCGTCGAGCGTCTTTTACCATGCATTGTTGATGGACGACCACTGCCTCGCGGTATCGTGGAAGCAACTGTGCACCGGGTTTCCAGCCGAATCGGACTGGAAAAGTGGGAGTGGGAAAGACGCCTCGGGATCGCCTGTGCCCTTGTTCGCGGCAGCAGATGGGAGGAAAACTACCAGATGTCACTGGAAGAAGATCGGACCACAAGAGACTATCTTTTCGGTCGTTTATTGGCGATCGCGGAAAACATCGAAGGTCACGCCTTATATGTCGCCAAGGAAAAACGGGACACCAACGCCGCAAAGCTGATGCTTAGATTTGCAAATCACCCTTGTTCCACTTGGCGGAGCATTGAACTTGCATTGATCCCCTATAAGGCTCGCTTACGAGCCAATCGTCTCGGTGCACTCGTGAAGCGCGAGAAGCTGCTTGACTCCGTCATTGGAATGTTCACCGGAGAGGATTTTGTCAACGACAGCAAGCTGTCTGGTGAGTTTCTGCTTGGGTACCATTGCCAGCGCTCAGCTCTTTGGAGCAAGACGGTAGAAACAGAGACAGAAGGTCAACAGTCAGAACCCGCGGGAGAAGAAGAATGAGTGTTCTGCAACACAAGGTCGACTTTGCGGTAGTTCTTCGCGTAAAGCATGCCAACCCGAATGGGGATCCATTGAATGGAAACCGCCCTCGCACGGACTACAACGGATATGGAGAAATCACCGATGTGTGCCTTAAACGAAAAATCCGCGATCGCCTGCAAGAAGTGTCGGAACAAGGTCAGCAGAAATATAAAATCTTCGTACAATCAGACGACCGCAAGATTGACGATGCAAAGAGTCTTCGGGATCGGGCAGAGAAACTCCTCGGAGAGAAGTTCGGCACTTCGGAAACTGCAAAGCTTGCCCAGGAGGCTTGGTTCGATGTTCGAGCGTTCGGTCAGCTCTTCGCTTTGCGAGCAAGAAAGAACACAATCAAGGGTGGAGCCGAGGAAGGCGATACCGGAATATCGATTCCCATTCGTGGTCCTGTAACGGTTCAATCCGCTTTCAGCGTTCAGCCTGTTGAGGTAACGAGCACACAAATTACGAAAAGCGTTAGCGCCGATGGTGATGGCAGCAAGAGGGGCTCTGACACCATGGGCATGAAGCACCGCGTAGACAATGGAATCTATGTATTTTTTGGCAGCATGAACCCGCAGTTGGCCGAGAAGACCGGCTTCAGCGACCAAGATGCCGACGCCATTAAGCGGGTGCTTCCTAAGATGTTTGAAAATGATGCATCTTCAGCCAGACCAGATGGCAGCATCGAGGTACTCAAGGTGATTTGGTGGAAACATAACTCCAAGCTAGGTCAGCATTCGTCGGCAAAGGTTCATCGCACACTCTCGGTCAAGCCGGACGGCGAAATAGAGCTGGCATCCCTGGACGGGTTAAAACCTGAGATCATCGACGGGTTTTGATCTATTTGATCTGTTTCCATCATGCCAAAGTTGAACCTGAACGTTCCTTACGATTTTCACCGAAGGATTCTTAGCAAGTTAAAATGTCCGGTTCTTGTAGCAAGTGAAATGCCCGGTTTTAAGTTTTAGCCAGCCGTCGTCGGAGCTCTGGGAAATGTATGGTCCGCCGCCAGATTGCAAGCAAAATCTCTGTGTGCAAGGTTTTGGTCTGCCGGATCGATACCAGGACAGGAGCGTCTGACCTACTTGTGATCTTCGGCCCTCTCCGAACCCAACGTGAAACGGATTCAAACCGATTCAACCTGGAATGAGTGAGCTACCACCTTTTGTAGTAGCATTAAACCTAAATGAAAATTGCAGTCATTGGTGCAAGCGGCTTGGCTCGGGAGCTAAAAGGGCTGATCGAAGATATTTGCGATAGCCGTGTAATGGCAAAAGAGCCGGAACAGTGGCAGTGTGTCGGTCTCCTTTCTGATAAACGCGACGAACACAGTCCCGCTACTCTCGGGGACTTCTCCTGGCTAGAGAACAATCACGTCGATGCCCTGGCTATGGGAATTGGTAGTCCCTTTGCCCGATTGCGGTTGGCCTCTGAACTGAGTGAGCGATTCCCAAATCTGCAATGGCCTTCATTTGTTCATCCCTCCGTCAGGTATCACAAGTCGTGTAGATTTTTCCCCGGATCAATTGTTTATCCAGGCAACATCCTCAGCGTAAACGTGAATGTGCAATCGTTTGCTCTAATTAGCTCTTCTTGTGTGATTGGCCATGAAGCCACAATAGGAGGCGGTGCGGTCATTAACCCCCTTTGCGCTATTTCTGGCGGCGTCAGTATCGGCATGGGCTCATTGATCGGAACTCGGTCATCCATACTTCGCGATGTTGTGATTGGTCAATATTGTGTGATTGGACCCAGTTCACTGGTGATTGAAGATGTGCCTGCGGAAACTACGGTTATGGGAATTCCAGCTCTCCGAAAGGGCAGTTACATGCCAATCGATGGCGCACTTCCTCGATTTGCTTCCCGAAGACGTACTGCTCTTGCGCTTCGGAGGGACCGTTCGGATTAGCCTGCAGTTTTGCGTGTTGGCCCGCGTCCCGTTGAAGGATGTCGACTTCAGCAACATCCGGTATCGGCGCTTACGTTCCGACACTGTACTTGACCATTTTTTAGGCGGACCGGACTCATTTTACAAACTCGAAGGGAAGGAAGGTCGTTTGCCCTTCTATTTTCGAACGTGGGATTCTGGCCGTACATGATAGCGTTTCAGACAGGTTTCCAGATCTTCCCATATTCAATGATCTTCAAACGAAGCCCGCCGCCTAATGGCCGGAGGAAGGATCAATTCAGTGGTCCATGAAACTTATCGGTCGCCTTGGTTCATGCCGTTCATTTCTCGGCAATTTTTCGACCGAAATCGCCAGACTCTGGTAAGGCCATCTCTCGCGATCCAACACTCACCCCAAGAGCGTTAATCGGTGATGTCAACAAGAAGGGGCCGCTTCAGTTCAGTTTCCTTTGCGAGATCTATGACGTCCAGGCGAACTTGAGTTTCGAGTTGAGGAAGAACTAGCCCGGATTTCTCACAAACTCTTAAGAGTGCAAGAGATCGGATGAATCTCTTCTGGCAATGGTTCTGCAACAAGGTTGCGAGTCTGGGAAACAGGCCCAGGGGAGAAGTGTGCCGTTCTTCAGCGCCTGATCGAAGCAGAAGGAGGGTGCGCGAGCAAGAGTCTCCCGGTTGGCTTTCAGGCTTGGGAGTTTTTGGTTTCGCGCAGCTTTCAGGTCGGTAAGGGTATACCTAAGGGTATACCATGGAGACGCAGGTAGATGCGTCGAAACAGATCTTGATCGGGATAGCCGCTGGGCAGCAACAGGTGAATGCGGCGTACGCTGATTCGAATCAGGGTGCCGATCTTGAGTAGCTTCAAGCGTACGGTGGAACATTGGGCTTGCGCCAGTTCGGTTCCTTCCAGTCCCAGGCGGCGCAGGCCTTGCATCAGAACATAGGCCAGAGCGGAGAAGTAGAGCCGCAGTTGGTTGGCACGGAAGCTTTCTGCGCTCACACGAGTGGCGAACAAAGAAAATTGTTCTTTGATGCGATTCTCCATATCGCCACGGGCGCAGTACAGTTCCTCATACAAGTTCTGGGCCGGCCAGGATTCGGTTTCCAGCGAAGTCACCACAAAGCGCGGATTTTCCTTGGCGTCCAGGTACTCGGCCTTGGCCACCACCTGACGCTGACGGCTCCAACTGCCGCTGACGATCTGATAGAGGAACTCGGTGAACACCCGCGCGGGTTGGCCTTTCTGTTGGGCTTGAACCGTAGCTTGGTCCATCTGCGGTGCGATGATTTCCCGCAGCTTCGAGTTACGGGCAAACCCCAACACATACTGCACCCTGGGCTGGTGTTCACACCAACTCATCAACTCCTCCCGACAAAAACCGGAATCGGCGCGCACAATGATCAACGTTTCGGGCCAGCGCTGGCGAATCTGGTCCACGATCCGCTGCAACTCCTCTTTACAGCCTGCGGCAGCATCCTGATTGGCTTGGCGCAACCGCACTCCCAGTAGATGCTGGCCGCAGAAGATGTACAGCGGCAGGTAGCTGTCATAGTAGCCATGAAAAAACCTTCCTTGCTGATGCCCATGCAGCGCCAGATCGGTTACGTCCAGATCCAGCACGATCCGCTCCGGAGCTTGCTGGTGCGCTTCCAGAAACACCTCCACCAGCAACGGATCGATGGCGGCTTCGTCATAGAGAATCTTCTTGTAGCGGTCTGGCTTGGCTCCGCCCAATTCCAGCCGGTTGAGGGTGCTTTTGCCCGCCAGCGACTCTTGTCCGATCTGCTCTTTCTCCGCCAACAAAGCCAGCAGAGGGTCATGCCGCAGCTGCTCGTGATCGTTGAGGTCTTCGTAGCCCAAGACCAAGCCGTACACCCGCTGACGAATCATCTCCGGCAACCCATGGACCACATAACGAGGATCCCGTGCATCCTGAAAGCAGCCGGCGAAGCGCTGGAGCAAGCTCAGCCGCCGATCGGCTTCGCGCAGCAACACGGCTCCGCCATCGGAGCTGATCGTGCCTCCGGCAAAATCGGCCTTCACTCCTCTTGAAAAATGACGTGCAAAACCGAAGCTGACTTGATTTCACTCTGTCATAGAAAAGCAGTTGCTCCTTCTGGCGTCAAATGATTCTTTGACAAATCACTTATGCCATGGACAACGGATTTTTCCTATTTATTTGTGAGAAATCCGGGCTAGCGCTTCCCCCTTTATCCTGGATCGGCACTCCGCGGCGCGCTAGGCTACGCTCTCCGCGATTGTTTGTGCACAGCTTCACCGCGTTGCGGCAATAATTGCGCACAGCCAGACGCTTGCAAGTACCATGCATTGTTTGAGCGGAATCGCCAGTTCGTCGGGCAGCGAGGCAAACTTTTCCACAGCCCATTCTGGGATGATCCCGATCACTGTTCCGGGCTGTCCGATCCATTGATCGGTTTCCCATAGGCATGGTGATCGGCTTTGCCCCGGAATGGCGATCGGAAACAGGCATGAAGGGTGACCGCAATCACCCCGGAATCGTGATCGGCTCCAGCGGGAATCCGCACCTTCACAGCCGAAGACTCCGCCGGCCGTTTTGCAGGTTGCGGTTATCGGTCTACGCTAACCATACAAACAATTCAAAGGTCCGGATAAACAATCTTTGGCATGCGCTGCGAATCATAATTACAATGGTATCGTTCATTGAATCACGCTATGGCACAGAACGAAAACAGAAAATACGAGAATCTTGCACATGGAAGAGCCCGCTCATCTCAGCTTTTTGAAGATGATGACAAGGCTCACGTTCTTGAGCCTTTGATTGTCTTGGCTAAACATAAATTTTTTATCCTATCCTTTGTTGCTGGGGCCGCGGTTCTGTCCCTTATCGTTTCCTGGCTATTGCCAGTATATTTCACGGCCAATACCAAAATTCTGCCTCCACAACAGAGCCAATCCATTGCCTCAGCAATGATGGGTCAATTAGGACAACTTGCCCCGCTGATCGGCGCCACGGGGAACAAAGACTTGGGACTTCGCAATCCCAGTGACATATATGTCGCCATGCTGCGGAGCCGTACGGTTGCCGATCACATGATCGATCGTTTCTCCTTAATGAGCGTGTATGATAAGAAACTGCGGGTGGATTCGCGTGACCGTTTGGAGGATCTCACTCAGATTGTGGCAGGCAAAGATGGCGTGATTTCGGTTTCTGTGGACGACCGTGATCGGGCTCGATCCGCCGCCATGGCCAATGCCTATGTGGATGAGTTGGAAAAGCTCACCAAATCGCTGGCTGTGACCGATGCCAGCAAACGGCGGATCTTTTTCGAGCGCGAAATGAAGACTGCGAACGAGGACCTTGGTACCGCCGAGGTGGCTCTGAAGCAGACGATGGAAGCCACCGGCATTATCCAACTTGACAGCCAATCCAAGGTCATGCTGGAAGGTTTTGCCAATTTGCGCGCCCAGGTTGCTAGTAAAGAGGTGCAGGTTCAGGCCATGCGGTCTTTTGCGACCCCAGAGAATCCGGATCTGATACGCGCGGAGCACGAACTCGCAGCGCTGAATTCCCAAGTCTCACGTATTGAGCACGGCCAGGGTAGTCGGTCCATGGCCGATATCCCCCTGGAGAAAGTACCAAGCAAGGGATTAGAGTACATCCGCAAGTTGCGCGACGTGAAATATCGCGAGATGCTCTTTGAGTTGTTGGCGAAGCAATATGAGGCGGCGCGGATTGACGAGGCAAAGGATTCGGCAATCATTCAAGCTCTGGATACTGCCGTGCCGCCGGAGAAGAAGTCATGGCCTAAACGAGCTTTAATTGTTGTCTTAGTGACTCTAGGAGCAGGTCTTCTAGCAGTTGGATGGGCTCATGCGATGGAAGCAATTGGAAGAGCCAAAGAAGATCCTCAACATTTTGCCCGGCTGCAACTACTCAAGATGTACTTGACCAGCGGCCGCAAGCCTTTTGTTCGATAGGCGTCTCGCTGGGGACGAATGCGATTGCTGAAGCATCGAGACAGACCACAAATATCCAGAAATCAGATCCTACAGGCGCAGATCAGAGCCAGCTCGCAATTGGCTCAGAAAGAGCGTACCACGGAGGACCTAAGATGAAAGTGCGGATTCATTTGGCAGGAATCTTTGGGGGCTTTCTTTTTGCGGTTATTAGTTCGTGTGGCATTCCAGTTTTTGGGCAGAGCAACCCAGCGCTTGAGCCGAATCCTTCCTGTCCGGGCAGTGCGCCGTATTGCAGGGCAATTACGTTTCCGCCGCTTACCGAATTTGGCGCACTGGGATTTAGTAACGGCGTTCTTTACGGGGGGATGGTGGTATCTGCGGGGTCGTCATGCCCCGGAGCCGTGCCCTTACCACTGAGTCCTTCGTACCCAACAATTTGCCTGTACACTGCCACCAGCTTTGCTCCGGAGAACTGGGCATTTCAAGGGCAATTCCCGATCCCAGACACTCCCATTCCTGTGGAGTCTCCTCTGGAGATGGTTTTCGGGACTGGTTCCTGTTCCAATTACAAGTACCTTGAGATAAATGGTCCACATATTTACCGGGCGACCAGTGACCCCACGGACTGGAACTTTACGGACCTGGTTTACCCGCAAATTTCCGGAGTGCCGTTCTCGCAGTACGGATTCGGCATTTTGCAAACCCCTCCACAAACTCCCACGCTGCCTCAGTTGCCGCCTCCTGTAACCGCGCCGGGCGGCAGCCCACCGCAGTTCTCTTTTTTCAGCAGCGTGCTGCGGCGAGGACTTATGTTCGGAGGCAACACTCAGGGAGGGACGAGATTGTTTTATGGGAACTATCCCAGCAATAATTCCACCTATACAACCGGCACGTGTAAGGCGGATCCGAACGCTTGCCCGCATGCGTACATATGGCACTCGGATGATTGTGGCAACACATGGAGTACTCCCTCTGAGATTGGCGCCAGCCAGGGATTGCATGCGCAGGAGGTGCATGCCCTCAACGTGGATCCTTTGAATTCATCAACCATCTATGCCATGATCGACGACGAGAATGCTGATGAGGGGACTCACGGCTTGTGGAAGTCCGCCGACGGTGGAATAACGTTCACGCAACTGGACCCAGGAGATCCCAACGTAGGAATCGACTTCGTCCTACCGAGCGGACCTGGAATTGCATCGAATCTGGTAGTCGCAGAAACCGATCGCCTTTTGGGCGGGTCGCTATTGTCATTTAACCCCGCTTACCCGGTCGGTGGCCCGGTTTTTCAAGTAGCTGGCAATTATCCGCAGCCTGCTCCTAACCCTCCGTATCTAGGAAGCGGCTTCGGGATGGTCCTGACAACGGAAAATAACATCTTTGTCATCAATGACATCGAAGGTCATCCTCGAAGTGGCGCATGGTATGTGGCGCCGCCCAATTACGATTCCGCAACGCTGCTTGAGAATCATGCAGTTCCTATTTCATCGATAGCTTATAACAACAGCCTATTTACGGTCACAACGGCGGAGCCGCATGGCATCTTGTCCGGTAATCCCGGAGGACTTAACGACCTGATTGCAATCTCGGATGTGGCGGATAGTTGCTTTAATTCTGGGTCAGGCGGCATTGTGTCCGAATTGAGTGTGACCGGCGCCAACACGTTTACTTACACCAACCCGAACTTTCCCCCAACGCAGATTACATGCCCTCCGGGTGAAACATTCCACCAATCTTCTTCCGGCGTCCCCGCTGGCTTTGCCAACAAAGTGAACACCATTGGTTTAACCCGCACGATCGAGGTAAACACTCAGAGCGGCGCTTCCTACCTCTATGGTTCATCTCGCCGGACAGTAAAGCCCGAGTTTTCAGGCTTTAGTGGATACGAAGTGAATGCATCTCCCTGCGCGCAATTGCCAGTCGGCGGCAGCTGCGTCGCTGGGGTTATGGTAGCTACTCAAGGATCCTTTCAGAGCCTGGTGGGACTCTCGGTCTCCGGCATTCCGCCAGGAGTAACCGCTTCCTTTAGCCCATCATCGCTGGGGCCCGGAACATGGTCCTCGAACCTCACACTGCAGGCCAGCCAGTTCGTGCAGCCGGGAAGCTACGCGGTGACAGTTTCTGCCGGCGCTTCCCCCGTCGTGCATTCGACCAGCTTTACAGTTATGGTGCCTCCGGCGGTTCCGCCTGGTTCTCCGCCATATGTTTTTGGTGGTGCATACTGGAGCATGAACGAGGGAAGCGGACAATACGCTTTTGACGGCTCCGGCCAAAACCATACGTTGCAGCTTCCAATCTCAGCGTCATTTACTGCCGGAATTTCCGGAACCGGGCTTCATTTCAGCGGCGTGGCCGGAGCAAACACAGGCACCCTGTTTAATTTTTCCCAGTATTCCTTGAGCTCTCAAGTTTCGACACCCGCTCCGGTGATCAACACAGCAAACAGTTTCACGGTGTCGGCATGGGTCAAGTTGGATAACCTAAGTGGCTCTCAGACGTTCGTGGCGCAGCAGGGGATTCAGGTAAGCGGTTTCTGGCTGCAACTGCGACCGGTGAATGGAAGCCCGGAGTTTGCGTTTGCCATGGCGAACCAGGATTCGAGAGGGGCCGCTATTCAGATGGCGGTTTCTGGCATGCCCGTACAAACCGGGGTTTGGTATTACCTGACAGGAGTGTGGAATTCAAGCAACATCAGTCTCTACGTTAACGGTCAACTACAACAAACCGCCAGCTTCACCTCGGGCTGGTCGGCGAATGGACCTACGCTGGTGGGTAGCGGCTTCTCCAACGGAGCGCCGAGCGATTTTGTTCGAGGCACTATTGACGAGGTTCATCTAGAGCAGCGGCCTCTGCCATCCAATGAGATTCTCGCGGCATATTTGAACATCGTGCCCGGTGATTTTGAGGCATCTGCCAGCACGCCGCTGGTGCTGCAGCCGGGCGGGGCCTGGGACTTCGTTGATGTCAACGGCGACGTGCACGAGATCTATAACTTTCCCAACGGCACGTGGGGCATGCCCGACATTACGGCGCTTTTCGGAGCGCCCAAGGCGGAAAGTGGAAGTCCGCTGAGTGTGTATGTAGACAGTTCCGGGAACGTGCACTTGCTGTATGTGACCACCGGCCAGCACGTGGAAGCGTTGATCAGTAATTCCAGCGCCGGTAACTGGACCGCGACCGACGTCACGGCGGCTAGCGGAGTTCCGAATGCAGCGGCGAATACGCCGCTGGTGCTGCGGCCGGGCGGGGCCTGGGACTTCATTGATGTCAACGGCGACGTGCACGAGATCTATAACTTTCCCAACGGCACGTGGAGCATGCCCGACATTACGGCGCTTTTCGGAGCGCCCAAGGCGGAAAGTGGAAGTCCGCTGAGTGTGTATGTAGACAGTTCCGGGAACGTGCACTTGCTGTACGTGACCACACGGCAGCATGCGGAAGCGTTGATCAGTAATTCCACCGGCTGGACGGCAACCGACGCGTCAGTATTGTCGACAACAGGAGGGCACTGAGTTCAATAGGCTACCGTAGGATACCGCCCTGTCACGGCAGAGGTCGCGAGTTCGAGTCTCGTCGTCCCCGCCAGATTGATTTGTCTTTTGATTCATTGCGTTACAGCCCACACCCTTCCGTCGGTTTTTCAAGAAATTAGACCGTAAGCTGTTTATGTTCTGCTGGTTAGGACGAGTTCGAAACTCCGGTAAGTCACACAAAGCGCAAGCGCAAGCATCCCATCGGTCGGCGATATCGCACGCCATCATTGCCGTCTCTCGCAACTTGTGCGAGCTCTCCTGGCGTTGCTAACTATGATGGCAAGCGCGAGATGGCTTTCCGGCGACCGTATTGGTCAACGACATCTATGATGCCCATCCTTACCAAGAACGAAAGCCCTCTCAAGGAGTATGGCGCAGACACAATTTGCTGAACGCACTGGACTCGACTTTTTCGAATGGAGCGCTGAGGCTGTTTCTGAACTGCAAGACGGCGGTCGGCCAAGCCGGACGAAACATTCAGTAGTTTGAGAGCATCATCAATGCGAATCTCTAGCGCTGCCCAACCTTTGGGCTCCGAGCGTCGGCCCAGGGATTTACCCCTCTTGGGCCGCTCACCCACACGCTCAAAGAATACAACGAGTAATCGGAGTTCAGATTGGTCTCCAGGAAACCGGCATTGCAACCCCAGACCTTGAGTGTAACGCGAATGTTGTTACCATCCCATTGCATGTTCCAGTCCCCCTGGGATTCGCAATTGTTTCCGAACCCGCTGTCATACTGAGCGAACTGCAAACTCTCCGCCTGGAAGCCAGGCGACATCAAGCTGAAGTCGAAGTAGTCAGTCGTGGGATGGAGAACGAGTACCGATTCCAAAGATTCGCGGATCACATCAGCCGACATACCCGGCGTCAATTGCGAAGGCGTGTTGAGCGCCCCGATGGAATACTGCGGACCTGATTTAGGGAAAGGCTCCCCAAAACGGACTGCCCGTTCAGGAATGGATTGTAACAACACCGTTTCCCGTGCTGCATAAAATTTGAACCCTGATTTCTGGATCGGAATTCCTCCCGCCGGTTCGATGACGAGAGTGATATTGTCCCGGTCAATCTCGCCGCGCAGTTGCGGATCGACGGTCGCAATGATTGCGGTATTGCTCCAGTTTAAACGGCCTCTCTCTTGCGACGGGAGAACCTGGAGTTGGATACGTCCGCCCGCGAAAGGACCCTGGAGATAGATATTTCCCGGCCTATTTCCGAAGCCACAGCCTTTAATGGTGTACAAATTCCACTCGGCGATAGGAGTGAACAACACCCCGGTTGCCTGACCGTTTATTGTGACGTTCGATTGCATGCAGGGTGGCGACACCGCAACGCTGGCGGGAGGCATGGCCGCTCCTTTGGCCGGCGCGCTTGCGGTTCCGGCGGGCTGCAGCGGCGCGCCACTGCGTATGGCATTGTTCGGGTTGGCTGATGGTCCGGCCGGACGTACTGAGCCATCTCCCGGCGTAGTCTGCGTTTTTAATATCTCCTGCCTCTCCGCTTCAGCCGCCTGCCGCTGGCTCCGCAGCACCCCTATGATGCTGGAATCCCCGGCGCGCGGGTTGCTGATCTTGGGGTTTATCTTGCCGCGCCCTTGCAACTTCGCGCGGAGAGCGTCTTGCACTTGTTGCGGGGTCAGCTTCGCAGTTGATGGGGCCCCTTTCGCGACTTGCGCCGAACCACGCGGCGAAGACAAACCTGCA